>Ga0080006_1175561_pt1 | contig 86610 bp, 72 predicted proteins | sample RS3BMetagenome_FD_69209 | JGI IMG/M metagenome (GOLD analysis project Ga0080006, IMG submission 69209) | Ferric oxide microbial mat and aquatic microbial communities from Rainbow Spring, Yellowstone National Park, USA - RS3B (SPADES... ... | reverse complement strand
GGAAGTGCCCTTTCTCAACTGGACCGATTAATGCCTCAGAACATCAATCATCCCAGCTCAGAGGGCACTTTCCTCATTTCGACACTCGCACACATCAGATCAGTCCGTGGATCGAGGCTTAATCGCCTCAGCCGTTTCCTCAGCGACGGCTGCGAGTGCTCGGGCCTTTGACGCGGCGCGTTGGTTGATCCACGCGGGGTACGCCTTCTTGATCTTGGCGACATCGGCCTTGGTGAACACGTATGACTTGCCGTCGCGGGTGAACATGCCTTCAGCGCCGGGCGAGCGCAGGAACACGCGGAGTGCCTTGGCTTCGACGCCGAGCGCTTCGGCGACGTCCTTCGTGGTCAGGGCGGGTGCAGGTGTGGTCATGGAACGATCCTCCTTGGTTAGATGAGCTAACGACAGGATCGATCCTAAGACGACGCGAGCGCAAACCTAATCCCTACTGGCGGTAAGGCTTTCGCTCGCACATACGGGCGAAAGTTACGCCCTTTTGTACGCCCTTTCGCGTGCGTTCGGCATCGTTCGGTGTGGTGTCGAAGGTGCCGTGACGTGCGACAACGAACTGTGATGAAAGCACGAGACAAATTTAGAAGTCATGTGCTCTATCCAGCTGAGCTACGGGGGCCGGGACGTCCGTGAACACCTGACCCGAACACTTCCCAGGCACGGTTGCAGCGGTTTCGTGGACATCCTGGTGCCATGGTCGGCGGCGTGACGGTGGCCGTCGTGCTGTCGAGTCCGGCGGGAGTGAGTGTATCTGGGCGTGACAACGGCCACGCGACGCGTCAACGTCGGCGGAGTGCGGGTGGACGCTTCGGTGGGGCATCAAAGGCGTCCGGGCTTGATTCCGGTACCGCGGCTCACTCGTCGGCATTTTGCTGACGCCGCAATTGCAGGGCGAGTTCAACGTGCCCGTTGTCGAGCAGAAAACCCAAGAACAGCGCGCGGAACGCGTTGGTCATGGACTTCGGCGGCAGCGAGCCCGGAACGGCCAGCTCGTGCAGCATGAGACCGTGGGCCAGCGCCTCCGGGAGTCGCCGTGTCGCGTAGGAGGCGAAAGCTCGCGCGACGTCGTCACCGGTGGCGTGCGCGTCTGCGAGCGCGTCCGTCAGCGCGATCTGTTCCCCCGCGTCGGCTTGGGTACGAGCGATCAGGGCTTCCTCGACCAGCGCGCCAATTGAGCCGAAGAAATAGCTCACGGTGGCCAGCGGCAGGCCGGCCCGTTCGGTGACGGCGTGGTGGGTCACTCCGGCGGCACCGACTTCGGCTGCCACCTCGACGGTGGCCCGCAGCAGTGCCTGGCGCCGGGCGGCCGCGCTGGGACGGTGCTGGCGCGTCGTCACATGCCCGACTCTGAGCAAGGCCTGACAATCTGGCCAGCTCGACTTCGTCAAAATCGGGAAATTTTTTTTAGCTTCTTGTAACCTTCGTCACGTTTTCGCATGCAGCGACCGGCAGCCGCGGTCACAAAGGGGGGCGGATGCGTGATTTGCGCACGATGTTCGGTGTCGCGGTCTTGGGCGCTGGCCTGATCAGCGTTTCCTCGCTGCCGGTAGGATTGCCTGCACGGTATGTCCGGGCGATACAACTCACCAGCGTGGACGGCGCGGATTCCCCGTTGGGGGACGGCACCGCGTTGATCGTCGGGCCCAGCGGCGTCCCAATCCCTCCCCAGGGTTACATCGATGCCGTCGACCAGTTGTATCTCGCGCCCCGCGGCTTCACCGGCACCGTACAAGCCGTGGACACACCCGAGGCGCTGTACCCGATCACCGGCGTCCATAGCTTGCCGTTTGACACCTCGGAGGCCCAGGGGCAACAGATTCTGGACGCCGACATCCTGAGCCTGGTGGACAGCGGAAAGGCCGATGCCGCCAACCCGGTCGTGGTGTTCGGTTACTCGCAAAGTTCAGTGATCTCGGCGCAACTGATGTCCGAACTCACCAAACAAGGCGTGCCCTCCGACGATGTGCACTTCGTGCTGGTGGGCGATGAAAGCGTCCCCAACGGCGGTTCTGTGTCGAGCTTCGACATCCCGGTCGGTGCGGACCCGTCGGCCCCGGCCCTGGGTATCACCTTCAGCGGCGGGCAACCCAGCGATTTGTACCCCACCGACGTCTACACCTTGGAGTACGACGGCTTCGCCGACTTCCCGCGGTATCCGATCGACGAGCTGTCCACCCTCAACGCATTTTTTGGCATCATCACCCAGCACCTCACGTATGCGGACGTGACGCCGGCGCAGATCTCGGACGCGATTGCGCTGCCCACGTCGGCCGCCGACACCCTGACTAACTTCTACGTCATTCCCGACCAGTATTTGCCGCTGCTTGAGCCGTTGCTGTGGTTGGGCCTCAAACCCCTCTATGACCTGCTGGAACCGGACACCCGGATCCTGGTGGACCTGGGGTACGGCAGCCTCACCGAGGGCTGGAATCAGGGGCCGGCCGATGTGGCCACCCCGGTCGGATTCTTGCCGAATAACATCGACCCGACCGAGCTGTTCACCGCGCTGAGCAACGGCGCCAAGCAGGGAATCACCAGCTTTCTCAGCGATCTGCAGAATCCGGGCGGCAACCAGACGGCGGCGTTCGATGCCTTGCAGCCGCTGGTCAGCGCCGGGCACACGATCGGCTTCACCGATGCCACGACCCCATCGCAGCTGTTCACCAATGTCCCGGACCTGCTGGCGCTGGCGCGCGACCTGCTCGGCAATTTCGCCAACTACCCGATTGCCGACCCGTCGACGCTGTCCACACCCGCCGGCATCGTCAATGATCTCAGCGCGACGCTGTCGGCCGACTATGCGACGCTGCTGCCGCTCGCAGACACCGCCAACGCGCTGTTGACCAGCCTCCCTGCGGACATCGCGAATGCCTTCGTCAGCGAGATCGGAGCGGGGGACCCCGCTGCCGGGTTCGCTGAGGTGATCGGCGGCGTCGCCGGACTGGTTCCTTTCGCACTCTTCTACGGAGCACTCGCGCCCGTCGCGGAGTCGCTGGGCGGCACACTGGTCAATCTCGTCGACCTGATCCCAGGAGTCTGATGACCGCAAGCCGATCGGAACGCCCGTCAGCGAGTCGTCGGCCGGAGGACGACTCGCGTCGAACAGGCGCGATGATGCGCACAGATTTTGCCGGCGGAAGTGTCCAGTCGCGTGCGCTCGAGCTGGCGTTGCGATCGACAGTCAAGGTTGCGTTGCGGGTCTGGGCGCCGACGTGGCGGCTGCCGTGGCCGGTCGGCTTGGTCGATCACGCCGGCCGCCTGCTCAGAACGGTCAGTGGTGTGACCTATGAGCCGGTCATGCTGCCGCATTGCCGCGCCGAACTGGTCTGTCCACCACGCGCCACGTCCGGGCGGTTTGTGCTCTACCTGCACGGTGGTGGCTTCCACGTCGGTGGGCGGCATCTGCACCGGCAGATGGTGGGCCGGTTCGTCCAGCTGCTCGGCACGCCGGTACTGCAGGTCAACTATCGAAAACTGCCGCGCCACTCGATAACGTCTTCGATCGAGGACTGTCTCGACGCCTACCGGCACATTCTGGAGCTCGGCGTCGACCCCGCCCGACTCATCGTGATGGGCGACTCGGCCGGCGGCTACCTGGCTTTTATGACAGCGCTGGGGATTCGCGAGGCAGGCCTGCCGATGCCGGCGGCACTTGTCGCGATGTCTCCGTTCACCGATTGGGATCACACGCTGAAGTGCGCCGCACCCACAGCACAAACCTGTGCCGTCTTTCCCCGCTCCGCGCCCGAGCCCCTTTTGGCCGCGGCGACAAAGTGCAACCGGGACGAGCGCCTTATCTCACCCGCGCGCTGCGACCTGACCGGGTTACCGCCGACCTTGATCCAGGCGAGCTCGACCGAATTTCTCTACCCCGATGCGGTCTTGATGGCCGACCAGCTTGACGCCCACGGGGTGCCGTGCGAGCTGCAAGTGTGGAATCAACAGGTGCACGTTTTCCAAGCCGCGGCCGCCGTGGTACCGGAAGCAGCACAAGCGGTGGCCGAGGTCGTCCGGTTCATCGACGGCGTGCTACCACCCAGCAGTGACGAGCCGACAATGAGATGCCGGCCGGCGTAGCAACTCAACCAACTCTGTTGTCGCGGTAGCGTGGGTGCGGCCCCCAAGCGTCGGTGAGGCCGAATTGTCCAACCGCGATGCGTTCGACCTGTTCGGCACTGTGCGGTCGCGAACCAGGGCCGCGTGCCGGCGCGCCGTACCCGCCAGCTGAGACCCAAGTGCATTCAACCACTTGATTGCTCCGAATTCACCGTTCTGCCACAGTGATTCATGGGGCTGCCGCGGAATGCCTGAACGCGCGTTCCGATCCGGACAATCGGCTACCACCTCCGGGCCAACCGGACTACGTTGGACTTGCCCGTAGCGTCCCGGAACGGGGAGCGCGGTCGAGTCGAAGCGGGAGGTCCGGGTGGCGATGGCGGCGTTGACGCGGGGGGCTGTCAATGGCTGAGCAGGTCGACGCGGCCGGGTTGCCTACGGCGCTGGGGCCGGTCGATTACCTGCTGCATCGCGGCGAAGCCAATCCGCGGACACGCTCGGGGATCATGGCCCTGGAAATCCTGGACCGGACACCCGAGTGGGAGCGGTTTCGCGCCCGATTCGAGAACGCGTCCCGGCGCGTGCTGCGGCTGCGGCAAAAGGTCGTGGTCCCGACGTTGCCGACGGCCGCGCCACGGTGGGTGGTCGATCCGGACTTCAACCTGGATTTCCACGTCCGCAGGATGCGGGTCGCCGAACCCGGATCACTGCGAGAAGTCTTCGATCTGGCCGAGGTGATGGTGCAGTCGCCGCTGGACATCGCCCGACCGCTGTGGACGGTCACGTTGATCGAGGGTCTTCCCGAGGGCAAGGCGGCGACGTTGCTGCACCTGTCCCACGCCGTCACCGATGGTGTGGGCAGTGTCGAGATGTTCGCCCACATCTACGACCTCGAGCGCGATCCGCCGGCGCAGCAGACCCCGGACCAGCCCATCCCGCAGGACCTGTCGGCCAACGACTTGATGCGCGAGGGGCTCAACGACCTGGCCGTCAACGTGGTCAAGGGGGCTGGTGGCGTGCTGTGGGGTGCGGCGTCGGTGGTCGGGCGGACGGTCTCACGCCCGAGCGCTGCGCTGTCGGGTGTGCTGAGCTACGCCCGCTCGGGGGCGCGGGTGATGAGCCGTGCCGCCGAGCCGTCTCCACTGCTTCGTCGCCGCAGTCTGGCCACCCGCAGCGAGGCAATCGACATCCCGCTGTCCGACCTGCATCGGGCCGCGAAAGCCGGTGGCGGTTCGATCAACGATGCCTACCTGGCCGGCCTGTGCGGCGCCCTCGGCCGCTACCACGAGGCCCTCGGGGTGCCGATCGCGACGTTGCCGATGGCGGTGCCGGTCAGTCTGCGGGCCGAATCCGACGCGGCCGGCGGCAACCGGTTCACCGGCGTCAACCTGGCCGCCCCGATCGGCACCAGGGACCCGGTCGCTCGCATGCAGAAGATCCGCTTGCAGATGACCCAGCGACGCGACGAGCCGGCGATGGACATCATCGGTTCGATCGCGCCGGTGCTCAGCGTGTTGCCGGGCCCACTGCTGGAGTCCATGACGAGTTCGGTCGTCGCCTCCGACGTGCAGGCCAGCAACGTGCCGGTCTATCCGGGTGATACCTTCCTGGTCGGTGCAAAAGTATTGCGGCAGTATGGTATTGGCCCACTACCCGGGGTTGCGATGATGGTGGTGCTGATCTCCCGCGGCGGCTACTGCACCATTACCGCGCGCTACGACCGCGCCGCCATTCGCGAGGAGACGTTGTTCGCCCAGTGTCTGCTGGACGGATTCAACGAAGTCCTCGCGCTGGCAGGTGACCCCGCTCGGCAGGCGGTGCCGGCCACGTTCGATCCGTCCGACACGTCGAAGCGGATGGTGGCGGGTTCATGACGAGCGACGAGCTGAAGAAAGCGACGCGCGATCTCCGGTTGCCGGGGTCGGTCGCCGAAATCAGGGCCAGCCCGCCCGGACCCAAGATCGGCGCGTTCTTCGACCTGGACGGAACCCTGGTGGCCGGCTTCACCGCCATCATCCTCACCCAGGAACGGTTGCGGCGTCGCGACATGGGCGTCGGCGAGCTGTTCAGCATGGTCACCGCTGGACTGAATCATCAACTCGGACGCATCGAGTTCGAAGAACTCATCAGCAAGGCTTCCGGGGCGTTGCGCGGTCGCATGCTGAGCGATCTGGAGGAGATCGGCGAGCGGCTGTTTCTGCAGAGAATAGAATCCCGGATCTATCCGGAAATGCGCGAGCTGGTGCGCGCGCACTTGGCCCGCGGTCACACCGTGGTGCTCAGTTCGTCGGCGCTCACCATCCAGGTCGATCCGGTGGCGCGCTTCCTCGGCATCCCGAACACGCTGACCAACAAGTTCGAGACCGACGACGACGGGGTGCTCACCGGCGGCGTCGTCACGCCGATTCTGTGGGGCCCGGGCAAGGCCGCTGCGGTGCAGAAGTTTGCCGGTGAGAACGGGATTGACCTCAAAGACAGCTACTTCTACGCCGACGGTGACGAGGACGTCGCGCTGATGTATCTGGTCGGAAATCCGCGGCCGACCAACCCCGAAGGCAAGATGGCGGCGGTCGCCAGGCGGCGTGGCTGGCCGATTCTGCGGTTCACCAGCCGCAGCGGCGGGGGCATCACCGCGCAACTGCGCACGCTGGCCGGGGTCGGCTCGGTGGTTCCCGTCGCGGCCGGCGCGCTCGGGATCGGGTTGCTGACCCGAAGCCGGCGCCGCGGGGTCAACTTCTTCACGGCGACGTGGTCACAGATGTTGTTGACCGCCAGCGGTGTTGCGCTCAACATCCTGGGCGAGGAGAACTTGACCGCCGAACGTCCCGCGGTGTTCATCTTCAACCACCGCAACCAGGTCGACCCTGTCATCGTCGGCGCGCTGATCCGCGACAACTGGGTCGCCGTGGGCAAGAAGGAGCTCGAGGGCGACCCGATCATGGGCACGCTCGGCAAGGTGCTCGACTCTGTCTTCATCGACCGGGACAACCCGACCGCAGCCGTCGAGTCGCTGCATCAGGTCGAAGAACGTGCGCGGCAAGGGTTGTCGATCATGATCGCCCCGGAGGGCACCCGGCTGGACACCACCAGCGTCGGCCCGTTCAAGAAGGGGCCCTTCCGGATGGCGATGGCGGTGGGGATTCCGATCGTGCCGATCGTGATCCGCAACGCCGAGATCATCGCCGCCCGCAACTCGACCACGATGAACCCCGGCACGGTGGATGTGGCTGTCTTTCCCCCGATTTCGGTCACCGACTGGACAGTGGACACGTTGGCGGAGCGGATCGCCGAGGTGCGGCAGCTGTATGTGGACACGTTGGCCGATTGGCCGGAAGACGAGCTACCCGACCACGACGTGTACCGAAAGGCCGCGACTGCGAAGAAAGCGCCGCCGAAGAAGACGGCGGCGAAGAAAGCGCCGGCGAAGAAGACCACCGCCAAAGCAGCTCCGGGCACAGCGGCCAAGGCCCCACCGAGTACGCCTCGGCCAACGAGGCGACCATGACCACCACGTCCGCCGACACAGGTTCACTCGGCACCAGCAACAACGTGTTGGTGTTGGCATCGGCGTCGTCGCCGATTGAGTCGGAATTGCTGGCGACGTGGCTGGATCAGCAACGTGCCCGTCACCCGGAGACCAAACTCGAAGTGCTGGCGCTGCCCGAGCCGGATCCGTCGCCCGGTGCGCTCGCACAACTCGTCGAGCAACTCGAACGCGGCGAAGATCGGTCGATCGTGCCGGTGCGCGTCTTCTGGATGCCTCGGGCGGATGCGTCGGCGTTCAACCGGGTGACGGCGTTGCTCCCCGGGCGAAATCCATACCGGCCCAGCGAACGTCAACAGCGTCACATCCTGCGGTCTGACCGATCCCGTGCACAGGTGGTGGCGGGTGAATCGGCGAAGGTGTCGCAACTCCGCCAGCAGTGGCGCGATATCACGGTCGGCGACAATCCACGTGAATTCGCCCATTTCGTCACCCGCCGAGCGCTGTTGGCGATGGAGCGCGCCGAATACCGAATCCTCGGGCCGCAATACAAATCGCCGCGGTTGGTGCGCCCCGAGATCATGGCGTCGGCGCGATTCCGCGCCGGCCTGGAGAAGATTCCGGGTGCCGACCTCGAGAAGGCCGGAGAGATGCTCGACGAGCTCGCCACCGGATGGAGTCGAGTGTCCGTCGACCTGGTCAGTGTGCTGGGCCGGCTGTTCAGCCGCGGATTCGACCGTGAGATCGACTACGACGAGTACCAGGTGGCGGCGCTGCGCGCCGCGCTGGAAACGCACCCGGCGGTGTTGCTGTTCTCGCACCGGTCCTACATCGACGGCGCGGTCATGCCGGTGGCGATGCAGGAGAATCGGCTGCCGCCGGTGCACGTATTCGCTGGTGTAAACCTGGCTTTCGGCATCATGGGACCGCTGATGCGGCGAGCCGGAACCATTTTCATCCGGCGCAACATCGGCAACGACCCGCTGTACAAGTACGTGCTCAAGGAGTACGTCGGCTACGTGGTGGAGAAGCGGTTCAACCTGAGCTGGTCCATCGAGGGCACCCGCTCCCGCACCGGCAAGATGTTGCCGCCCAAGCTCGGGCTGATGAGCTACGTCGCCGACGCCTATCTGGACGGTCGCAGCGATGACATTCTGCTGCAGGGGGTTTCGATCAGCTTCGACCAGTTGCACGAGACCGCTGAGTACGCCGCCTACGCCCGCGGCGGCGAGAAGCGCCCCGAAGGTCTGAGCTGGATGTACAGCTTCATCAAGGCCCAGGGGGAGCGTAACTACGGCAAGATCTACGTCCGCTTTCCCGAGGCGGTCTCGATGCGAGACTATCTCGGCTCGCGCCGCGGCGATATCGTCAACGACGAAGCCGCCAAACGGCTTGCACTGCAGAAGATGTCGTTCGAAGTCGCGTGGCGGATCCTGCAATCCACCCCGGTGAACGCGACCGGTCTGGTATCGGCGCTGCTGCTGACCACGCACGGGTTGGCCTTGACCCTCACCCAGCTGCACCACACCCTGCAGGACTCGCTGGACTACCTGGAACGCAAGAACACCCCGATGTCCACCAGTGCCCTGCGGCTGCGCACACCGGAAGGTGTTCGTGCAGCAGTGGATTCGCTGTCGAACGGCCACCCTGTAACACGGGTCGACAGTGGCCGGGAACCGGTGTGGCGCATCGCTCCCGAGAACGAGCACACCGCCGCGTTCTACCGCAACTCGGTGATCCATGCCTTCCTGGAGACGGTGATCGTCGAGCTGGCGTTGGCGTACGCCGGCCGAGTCGACGGCGACCGGCTGGAGGCGTTCTGGACGCAGGCGATGCGGCTGCGCGATCTCCTCAAATTCGATTTCTACTTCGCCGATTCTGCGGCCTTTCGCAAGAACATCGCCGACGAGATGTCCTGGAACGAGGGGTGGGAAGCCCAGGTAGCCGCCGGCACCGCGGAGATCGACGCGATGCTCTACGCCAAGCGACCGCTGATGTCGGACGCGATGCTGCGGGTGTTCTTCGAGGCTTACGAGATCGTCGCCGACGTGCTCCGCGATGCGCCGGCCGACATCGGTGCCAAAGAGCTCACCCAGTTGGCCCTCGGTGTCGGCAAGCAGTACGTCGCCCAAGGTCGGGTACGCAGCAGCGAACCGGTGTCGACGCTGCTGTTCGACACCGCGCGTCAGGTCGTCGCCGACCAGGATCTGCTCGCGCCCGCACCGGACCTGGCCGAGCGCCGCGTCGCGTTTCGTCGCGAATTGCAGGACATCCTGCGGGACTTCGACCATGTCGCGCGGATCGCGCGCAAACAGTTCGTGGCCCGCGAGGTCGCGGCCCGCGGTGCGGGGCGGCCGTAGGTAGGGGGCCGTACGCTCTGGGTATGACGGGTCCTCCGGCCGCACAGCGCAGGGCGGCGGCATGGCCGCTGCTCATCGGGGTGGCGGCGCTGGCCGGATGCACGGCCGCAGGGATCGGACTGTTGTCGTTGGCGGCCGCGTTGACCGCGACCGGCCTGCCCAATCCTGGTCCGGTGACCACTATCGGGCTGCCGTTCGTCCGGGCTGCCGGCGAGATCGCCGCGGTGATCGCCGTGGGTTCCTTCCTGACCGCAGCATTTCTCGTCCCACCGCAGGAAAATGGCGTGCTGGATGTCGACGGTTATCGCGCGCTGCGGGTGGGAACGGTGGCGGCCGGGGCGTGGGCGGTGTGCGCCGCGCTGCTGGTGCCGCTGACCATTTCCGACGTATCGGGGCAGTCGTTCACCGCTCATCTGAATCCCGCGAGTCTGTGGTCGCTGGCCGGCATCATCAACATCTCGGCGGCGTGGCGATGGACCGCGTTGCTGGCCGCCGCGCTGACGGTGGCCAGCCTTCCGGTGCTTCGGTGGTCGTGGACGCCGTTGCTGCTGGGCGGCTCGCTGGTGACGCTGGTACCGCTGGGGTTGACCGGACACTCGTCGGCCGGCGGCTCCCACGACTTGGCCACCAACAGCCTGCTGATTCATCTGGTCGCGGGAAGCCTTTGGGCCGGTGGACTGTTGGCCTTGCTGACGCACGTGGCCCGTGGCGGGCAGCGCGCCGATCTCGCCGCGCGGCGATTCTCGACGATCGCCTTGTGGTGCTTTGGCGCGATGGCGCTCAGCGGCGTCGTCAATGCCTTGGTGCGGATCCGCCCGTCGGACCTACTGTCCAGCGAATACGGGCGACTGGTCGTCGTCAAATTCGTGGCGCTGTGCCTGCTCGGCGCTGCCGGCTGGCGCCAACGACGCACCGGAGTAGCTGCACTGCAAGAGGATCCGACCTCGCGAACCCACTTGGTGCGGCTGGCGGTCATAGAGGCGGTGCTTTTCGGCCTGACGTTCGGCGTCGCGGTCGGCCTGGGCCGCACCCGGCCACCGCCGCCGCTGTTTATCGGCATCCCGTCGATCACCGTCGTAAAAATCGGCTACGACTTCGACGGCCCGCTCACGCCGCTGCGGTTGCTGTTCGACTGGCGGTTCGACCTCATCTTCGGCTCCGCGGCCATCGTGTTCGCCGCGTTGTATCTGGCCGGAGTGCGGCGGCTGCGTCGCCGCGGCGACGCATGGCCGAAAGGCCGGACCGTTTCCTGGCTGCTGGGCTGCGCGACGCTGCTGTTCGTCAGCTCGTCGGGAATGGGCCGGTACATGCCGGCGATGTTCAGCATGCACATGGCTGCGCACATGACGATGTCGATGCTGGTCCCGGTCTTGCTGGTATTGGGTGGCCCGGTGGGACTGGCGTTGCGGGCATTGCCGGCCGCCGGCCGCGGGGACCCGCCGGGTATGCGCGAATGGCTGCTGGCCGCGTTGCACAGCAGGATCTCGAGATTCCTCACCAACCCGATAGTTGCGACGGTCCTGTTCGTCGCCGGGTTCTACGGGCTGTACCTGGGTGGTCTGTTCGACGTCGCGGTCGGCAGCCACGTCGGGCACGTCGCGATGAACGTGCACTTCCTGGTCAGCGGCTACCTGTTCTATTGGGTGGTGATCGGTGTCGACCCGACGCCGCGGCCCATTCCGCCCCTGGCCAAGGTCGCGGTGGTGTTCGCGTCGCTGCCTTTGCACGCATTCTTCGCCATCGTCCTGATGGGCACGGAGAAGGTGCTCGGTGAGAATTTCTATCGGTCGTTGCACCTGAGCTGGCACACCGACCTGATGGGCGATCAGCGGCTCGGCGGGGGAATGGCCTGGGCTGCCGGCGAACTCCCGTTGGTCGTCGTGATGATCGCGTTGCTGGTCCAGTGGACACGCAGCGACGAGCGAACCGCCCGGCGACTGGATCGCGCGGCAGACCGCGACGACGACGCCGAGTTGGCGGCTTACAACGCGATGCTCGCCGGGTTGGCACGGCAAGACCTCCAGCCCTGCGAGGGTTCCGCGAAGCAAAAACCGGGGCTGTGATTTCGAGCGAACCACGGCCCTAGGTTCTGGTTCGTGGGTGCGCCCCGCTGTCCACAGTTGGCACTTTCTGCACAGCGCTGCCGCGCCGGCCGGGAAGACCGGCTGTCGTGTCGGTGCCGGCGCGGTGAATGGGGTGCAGCACAGGCGGTGATGCGCCGCCACCGAGGAAAGGTAACCGAGAAATGTTCGAGACACCGCTGACCGTGGTCGGAAACGTCGTCAACGATCCGCAACGCCGCCGGGTCGGCGACCAGGAGGTGCTGAAGTTCCGGGTCGCCAGCAATTCCCGACGCCGCACCACCGACGGCACCTGGGAGCCCGGCAATTCGCTGTTTGTCACCGTCAACTGCTGGGGCCGGCTGGTCTCCGGCGTGGGCGCCTCGCTGGGTAAGGGCTCGCCGGTGGTGGTGACCGGGCACGTCTACACCAGCGAATACGAGGATCGCGACGGCAATCAGCGGTCCACCCTGGAGATGCGTGCCACCGCGGTCGGGCCCGACCTGTCTCGCTGCATCGCGCGAGTCGAGAAGACAGTCGCGTCTGGAGCCTCGACCGCGGTGATCGATGCCGACGAGGCGGTTGCGACCGAGGGCGCCCCAGCCGAGGAGGTGTCGCTACCGCTGTCGGCGTGAGGAACAGGCGGACGCGTTGCCTAGGATGGGCGCGAGCATCACCTCGCAATCAGAAAGGCAACACCGCCACATGGCTGAGTTCATCTACACGATGAAAAAGGTCCGCAAGGCGCACGGCGACAAAGTCATCCTCGACGACGTCACCTTGAGCTTCTATCCGGGCGCCAAGATCGGTGTCGTCGGCCCTAACGGGGCAGGTAAGTCGAGCGTCTTGCGGATCATGGCCGGGTTGGACAAAGCCAACAACGGCGAAGCGTTCCTGGCCACCGACGCCACCGTCGGACTGCTGCAGCAGGAGCCGCCGCTGAACGAAGAGAAGACCGTCCGCGGCAACGTCGAAGAGGGGCTCGGCGACATCAAAATCAAGCTCGACCGCTTCAACGAGGTCGCCGAGCTGATGGCCACCGACTACTCCGACGAGCTGATGGACGAGATGGGCCGGCTGCAGGAGGAGCTTGACCACGCCAACGCGTGGGACATCGACTCGCAGCTCGAGCAAGCCATGGACGCGCTGCGCTGCCCGCCGCCCGATGAGCCGGTGACGCACTTGTCCGGTGGTGAGCGCCGCCGGGTGGCGCTGTGCAAGCTGCTGCTGTCCAAGCCGGACCTGCTGCTACTCGACGAGCCCACCAACCACCTCGACGCCGAGAGTGTCCAGTGGCTCGAGCAGCACCTGGCCGCCTACGAGGGCGCGGTGCTGGCGGTCACGCACGACCGCTACTTCCTCGACAACGTCGCGCAGTGGATCCTCGAACTCGACCGCGGCCGCGCCTACCCGTACGAGGGCAACTACTCCACCTACCTGGAGAAGAAGGCCGAGCGGATCTCGGTGCAGGGCCGCAAGGACGTCAAACTGCAGAAGCGGCTCACCGAAGAACTGGCCTGGGTTCGCTCCGGCGCCAAGGCGCGGCAGGCCAAGAACAAAGCCCGATTGGGGCGTTACGAGGAGATGGCGGCCGAAGCCGAGAAGACGCGCAAACTCGACTTCGAAGAGATCCAGATCCCGACCGGTCCGCGGCTGGGCAACCTGGTGGTCGAGGTCGAACACCTCGACAAGGGCTTCGAAGGCCGCACGTTGATCAAAGATCTGTCGTTCACCCTGCCCCGCAACGGCATCGTCGGCGTCATCGGCCCCAACGGTGTCGGCAAGACCACGCTGTTCAAGACGATCGTCGGGCTCGAACAGCCGGACAGCGGCGTCGTCAAGGTCGGCGAAACCGTGAAGTTGAGCTACGTCGACCAGTCACGCGGCGGGCTCGACCCGAAGAAGAACGTCTGGCAGACCGTCTCCGACGGTCTGGATTACATCCAAGTGGGGCAGAACGAGATCCCATCTCGGGCATACGTGTCGGCGTTCGGATTCAAGGGCCCCGACCAGCAGAAGCCGGCCGGGGTGCTGTCCGGTGGTGAGCGGAACCGGCTCAACCTGGCGCTCACCCTCAAAGAGGGTGGAAATCTGATCCTGCTCGACGAGCCGACCAACGACCTCGACGTCGAGACGCTCGGCTCGCTGGAGAACGCCCTGGAGAAATTCCCCGGCTGTGCGGTAGTGATCTCCCATGACCGCTGGTTTCTCGACCGGACCTGCACCCACATCCTGGCGTGGGAGGGCGACGGCGAGCACGAAGCCAAGTGGTTCTGGTTCGAGGGCAACTTCGGTGCTTACGAGGAGAACAAGGTCGAGCGCCTCGGAGTCGAGGCGGCGCGTCCGCACCGGGTGACTCACCGGCGGCTCACACGCGACTAGTGTCGCGGGCATGCCAGTGTGGGAATGCATGCGTCAGGGGCAGTCGTCATGACGCTTGATGCGCGGGCTTGGACGACGTTCACTGAGAGCGGCGAGATTCCCAGCTGGATCTCGAACGCCTACTCCGAGAGCTACCAAAGCCCGAACCAAGACGATGCCCACACCGACCCGGATCTGGCCGCGGCGCCCGTGCTGACACCGGCGTTACTGGACGCCCAGTACCGGCTCGGTCTCCATCGACGGCCGGGGGAGAGTCGGGTCGCGGTCTACCCGCCCGATGATCCCGGCGGTTTCGGTCCGGCACTGCACGTGGTGACCGACGACGGCGCGATGCTGATGGATTCGGTCGCGGTGCTGCTGCACCGGCTCGGGGTGGCCTATTCGGCGATCATGAACCCGGTCTTCCAGGTGAGCCGCGACAGCGACGGCGACCTGCTCGCCGTTGCCCCGAAGGACTCCGGCGGCGACGGGATCGACGAAGCGTGGATCCACGTCCAGCTGGCACCAGCGGTGGACCCCGACGCCCTCCGCGAGGCCGAGCGCCTGCTGCCGGGGGTTCTCGCCGACCTCCGCCGGGTAGCGGCGGACGCGACGGCGATGATCTCGGCGCTCAACAACTTGGCCGACGACGTGGAAAGCGACGCGAACCGCCACTACCCGGGCACCGACAACGCCGACGTCGCGACGTTGTTGCGTTGGCTGGCCGCAGGCAATTTCACGTTGCTGGGGTACCAACGCTGCCCGGTGCGCGACGGCCGGGTCTCGGGTGATGCAGCGACGGCCAGCCTCGGCGTCTTGCGGCAGCGCAAGGGTTCTCGCCCGCGGCTGACGCTGGACAACGAACTGCTCGCCCTGGCGCAAACGGACGTGGCCAGCTACCTGCGCTTCGGTGCCTACCCGTACGTCTTCGCCGTCCGGGAGAACGTCGACGGCGACATCTTCGAGCATCGCCTGATCGGCTTGTTCACGGTTGCGGCGATGAACGCCGACGTGCTGGAGATCCCGATCATCTCCCGCCGGGTGCACAAGGTGCTCGCGATGGCTGACCTGGACCCCGGCCACCCTGGCCAACTGCTGCTGGACGTCATCCAAACCGTCCCGCGCCCGGAGCTTTTCGCGCGCAGCGCCGAGCAACTGCTGGCGATGGCCAAGTCGGTGGTCGACCTTGGATCGGGCCGTCGTGCACTGCTGTTCCTGCGGGCCGACCGTCTCCAGTACTTCGTGTCGTGTCTGGTCTACCTGCCGCGGGACCGCTACACCACGGCGGTGCGCCTGCAGATCGAGGACATCCTGGTCCGAGAATTCGGCGGGACAAGTCTGGAATTCACCGCGCGTGTCACCGAATCGCCTTGGGCCTTGCTGCATTTCATGGTGCGCCTGCCGGACGACGCCAACAAGGTCGACACCTCCGACGCCAACCGGGTCCGGCTGCAATCGCTGCTGAGCGAAGCCGCGCGCACCTGGACCGACCGGATGCTCACCGAGGCGGCCGCATCTGCAGTCGAGCCCACCGAGGCCGATCACTACGCGAACTCGTTTTCCGAGGCCTACAAACAGTTCGTCACCCCAGCCGACGCGATCAACGACATCGCAATCTTCGACGAGCTGACCGACGACTCGGTCAAGCTAGTGCTCTCCGACCACGACTATCACGACACCGCGCGGCTGACATGGTATCTGGGTGGGCGAACCGCATCTTTGAGTGAGCTGTTGCCGATGCTGCAGTCGATGGGTGTGGAGGTACTCGAGGAGCGGCCGTTCACGGTCACGCGTCCCGACGGGCTGCCGATCTGGATCTACCAGTTCAAGATCACCCCGCAACCCACCGTCCCGCTGGCGAAATCCGGCCCTGAGCGGGAGGCGGCCGCCCAGCGCTTCGCCGACGCGGTGACCGCGATCTGGGAAGGCCGCGCCGAGATCGACCGGTTCAACGAGCTGGTGCTGCGTGCCGACCTGACCTGGCAGCAGGTGGTGCTGCTGCGCGCATACGCGAAGTACCTGCGGCAGGCCGGTTTCGCCTACAGCCAATCGCATATCGAGTCGGTCGTCAACGAAAACCCCTCCACCGCAAGGGCGCTGGTGGCGCTGTTCGAAGCGCTGTTCGACCCCGACCCGTTGCGGGCCAAGACGCGCGACGCACAGGCGGCGGTCGTGGCGGTCGCCGCCGACATCGACGCGTTGGTCAGCATGGACACCGATCGTGTGCTGCGCGCATTCGCCGAGTTGATCCAGGCGACGCTGCGCACCAATTACTTTGTGAAGCGTCCAGGTTCGGCCCGCAGCCAGAATGTGCTGTCGCTGAAATTGGATGCCCAACTCATCGAAGAGCTTCCGCTGCCGCGTCCCAAGTTCGAAATCTTCGTCTACTCACCCCGGGTCGAGGGTGTGCACCTGCGCTTCGGCTACGTCGCGCGCGGAGGCCTGCGCTGGTCGGACCGGCGGGAGGATTTCCGCACCGAAATCCTGGGGCTGGTCAAGGCGCAGGCCGTCAAGAACGCGGTGATCGTGCCGGTCGGCGCCAAAGGCGGGTTCGTCGTCAAGCAGCCGCCGTTGCCGACCGGTGATGCCGCCGCCGATCGCGAGGCGAACCGCAACGAAGGTATCGCCTGCTACCAGCTGTTCATCTCGGGCCTGCTCGACGTCACCGACAATGTCGACCACAACACCCGAGAGATAAGGGCGCCAAGGGAAGTCGTGCGGCGCGACGGTGACGACGCCTACCTGGTGGTGGCCGCCGACAAAGGAACCGCCACGTTCTCCGACATCGCCAACGAAGTCGCTGCGTCCTACGGCTTCTGGCTTGGCGACGCCTTCGCTTCCGGCGGATCGGTCGGCTACGACCACAAGGTCATGGGTATCACCGCCAAGGGTGCCTGGGAAGCGGTCAAGCGGCATTTCCGCGAGATGGGCGTCGACACCCAAACCGAAGACTTCACCGTCGTCGGCGTGGGCGACATGAGCGGCGACGTGTTCGGCAACGGCATGCTGCTGTCCAAGCACATTCGGTTGCTGGCCGCCTTCGACCACCGGCACATCTTCCTGGATCCCAATCCCGATGCCGCCGCCTCATGGCGGGAACGGCAGCGAATGTTCGACCTGCCGCGGTCCAGCTGGGACGACTACGATACGTCGCTGATCAGCGAGGGCGGCGGGGTGTACAGTCGCGAACACAAGTCGATCCCGATCAGCGCTCAGGTCCGCGCGGCGCTGGGTATCGACGGCGACGTCACCGAGATGACACCGCCCAACCTGGTACGCGCGATTCTGCTGGCGCCGGTGGATTTGTTGTTCAACGGCGGGATCGGCACCTACGTCAAGGCCGAAGCCGAATCGGACGCTGATGTCGGTGACCGGGCCAACGATGCGCTGCGGGTCAACGCGAACCAGTTACGCGCGAAAGTTGTTGGCGAGGGCGGCAATCTGGGTGTCACGGCGCTCGGGCGGGTCGAGTTCGATCTCTGCGGCGGGCGGATCAACACCGACGCGATGGACAACTCCGCCGGCGTGGACTGCTCAGACCATGAGGTCAACATCAAGATCCTGGTCGACGCGCAGGTGACCGCCGGCAAGATCGATCCGGCTGAGCGCGCGCAACTGCTCGAGTCGATGACCGACGAAGTCGCCGAACTCGTGCTCGCCGACAACGCCGACCAGAACGACCTGATCGGCTCCAGCCGTGCCAACGCACCCAGCCTGCTGACGGTTCATGCCGGCCAAATCAAGTACCTGGTGGCCGAGCGTGGGCTCAACCGTGAACTCGAAGCCCTGCCGTCGGAGAAGGAAATCACGCGCCGGCTCGAGGTCGGCATCGGCCTCACCTCCCCGGAACTCGCCACCTTGATGGCGCACGTCAAGCTCACACTCAAAGACCAGCTGCTGGAAACCGACCTGCCGGATCAGGAGGTCTTCGCCGACAGGCTGCCGCGCTACTTCCCCTCGCAGCTGAGGGAGCGGTGTGGGCCGGCGATCCGCTCGCACCAACTGCGACGCGAGATCGTGACCACCATGCTGGTCAACGACCTGGTGGACACCGCCGGCATCAGCTACGACTACCGCATCACCCAGGACACCGGCGTCAGCCCGGTGGATGCCGTGCGCGCCTATGCGGCCACCGACGCAATCTTCGGGGTGGAACAGCTGTGGCGCAGCATCCGCTCGGAAGGACTGCCGATCGCGCTGTCCGACCGGATGACACTGGACACCCGCCGGTTGATCGACCGCGCCGGCCGCTGGCTGCTCAACTACCGCCCGCAGCCGTTGGCGGTGGGCGCTGAGATCAACCGGTTCGCAAGGAAAGTCGCGACACTGACGCCGCGGATGTCGGAGTGGCTTCGCGGTGACGACAAGGTGATCGTCGAAAAGGAAGCCGCCGAATTCGTCAGGCAAGGCGCGTCGCGGGGTCTGGCCCACATGGTGGCCGTGGGCTTGTACCGCTACAGCCTGTTGGACATCATCGACGTCGCCGACATCGAGGATCGCGACCCCGCTGAGGTTGCCGACACCTATTTCGCGCTGATGGACCGCCTGGGCACCGACGGCCTACTCACTGCGGTATCCGAGCTGCCACGCGCCGACCGCTGGCATTCATTGGCGCGGTTGGCTATTCGCGACGACATCTACGCTTCGTTACGCTCGTTGTGTTCCGACGTGCTTGCCATCGGCGAGCCCGACGAGACCGGCGAGGAGAAGATCGCCGAATGGGAGCACACCAGGCCGTCGCGGGTGGAGCGGGCGCGACGGACACTGATGGAGATCTACGGGAGCGGCCAGCGGGATTTGGCCACGCTGTCGGTGGCGGCGCGTCAGATCCGCTCGATGACCCGCACCAGCGGGCGAGGAGCGGCGCATTAATCCCGTGGGTTTCATCGCGTCGGTTCCGGTGCGGTGGTCGGACATCGACATGTACCAGCATGTCAACCACGCCACCATGGTCACGATCATGGAGGAGGCGCGGGTCCCGTTCCTCAAACCGGCTTTCGAAGCCGACATCCTCGACATCGGCCTGCTGATCGCCGACGTGCGCGTCACCTATAAAGGTCAACTGCGGCTGATGGATTCGCCGCTGCAGGTGACGATGTGGACCAAGCGGCTGCGGGCGGTCGATTTCACCCTCGGCTACGAGGTGCGGTCGGTCAACGCCGACCCGGAGTCGAAGCCTGCGGTGATCGGTGAGTCGCAACTGGCCGCGTTCAACATCGACGAGCAACGGCTGGTGCGCTTGGCGTCCCATCATCGGGAGTATCTGCAGCGGTGGCTGAGGTAGCCGAGCGGGGTGTGTGGCTGGGCCCTGACAATGTTGCCGCCCACCGTGCCGACCTGGCCGCGTTCGTCGAACGGGCGGTGCGACTTGACGCCGCCACGGTGATCCGGTTGCGGGCGCGTTCGGCCCGGGAGTTCACCGCATGGGCGTCAACCGGTTTGGATGTGCTGGCCAGCAGGGTGGTGGCCGGCGTCGTACGGCCCGACGACTTGTCGGTCGGCGCCGACGAATTGGGGCGCAGGCTGGCCGATCTCGATGTGTCGGGCTACGTCGATCCCGGCTTTCCGATGGACTCCGCGTGGCGCGGTGCCCTGCCGCCGAACTCCGGGTTCACCCATCTCGACGACGTGCCGGCCCGCCTGCTGCTTGACTTGGCGCAGCGCGGTTCGCGGCTGGCCAAAGAGCACGCCAGCGCGCAAGGGCCGCCGGTGTCGCTGCTGGACCAGGAAGTGATCCGGGTCAGCTCCGGCGCCGACAGCGTCGGCGTGCCGATGCGTTGCGTATTCGCGCTGACAGCAATGGGTTTCCTGCCGCAGGATGCCGGTGCCATTGACTCCGGTGAGATTGTGCGGGTCCGCATTCTGCCGGCCTGGTTGCGCATCGACGCGCGGTTCGGATCGGTGTACCGGCGACGTGGCGACCCGGCGTTGGTGTTGCGCTGATTACGTGGAGTACTTCAGCCACAACGGCAGGATCTCATGGAGGTAATCCATGAACTTCTTCAGCCCGACCCGGTACTCGACATAGCCGTAGCGGTCGACCGCTCGCTGGGGAAAGGCGACCCCGACCCCGAAGAGTCCGGGAGCCAGAATGCCGTTGTCGGCGTTGTAATCAAGCTGACCCCATTGCCTGGTCTCGGGCAACGTCCGGCGTTGCAGGCCGACGGTGTACACCGCGAGATCGCACTCGGCGAGCTTGTCGTCGAAGTCCGGGCCATTGACCAGGCACCGCTCGAGACGGTCCGGCAGCACACCGTCGATATTCTCCCGGGCCCAGACCGCTGCCCGGCCTTTAAGGCCTGAGTCGTCGTAGAAGATCCAATCATCCAGGTAGACCGCATATTTGAGCGGACTGCGGTAGAAGTTGACCACTTTCGCCACTGGGTGACGTAGCAAGTGCGGAAGCGCGATCATCGCGGAGTGCGACGAACCGAACACCGCGACCGTGGCGTTCTCCAGTGGTTGGTCGGCGAGTTTTTCCGGGTCGAGGGCGACTTCGAGCGGAATCTCCTGCAGCTGAGGGTAATCGAGCTTATTCGGGCGCGCTCCCACTGCGAGGATGACATTGGCCGAGCTCAGGTCCTGGTGCTTCGTCTCGATCCGCCACTCCCGGTTCTCCAGGACCAGGCCAGTGGCCGTGGTTTCGACGGTGTGCACCCGCTCGCGAAGGCGGTCGGTGATCCACCTCAACGGGTCGGCGACCAGGGCGAGCGCGCAGGTTTCCTCGGGGTCCGTTTCGCAAAGCGGCATCGGGGGTGCTTCGGAGAACCGAAATGCTTTGGCGCCATTCAGGTATTCCAGGAAGGTGCCGACCTTGGTGTTACTGGACACCGACCGCCACTTGGCGCCGAGATCGCCGGCTGCGAACGACGGATCGATCCAGGCGATGTCTTCCTCGGCAATTCCGTGATCGAGCAGCTTCCCGACAGCGGCGATGCCGGCAGGCCCGGCGCCGATAACGGTCCACCGGTATGTCATGCGTCTTTTCTGCCAGATGCGGGTGGCAATACGCCGCGTCCGGGCGACAACACCAGCCAGGCCGCCGCGTTCGCCGGCAGCTCGCCGTCGACGAGTGGCGCGCTTGTCAGAATCGGTTCGCCGTCCGGCAACGGGATCGGCTGCTCGCCGGCGTTGAGCATGCAGCACAAGCCGTCGTCGCCGCGGGTGAATGCCAGCGCGTCGCTCGGCGTTTCTAGCCATTCGATGCTGTCGCCGGTGAATTCACAACGGCTACGCCGTACTTCGAGGGCGTGCTGAAAGAACGACAACGTCGAGTCGGCGTCGAGGAGCTGCTTCTGCACGGTGAGCGACTCCCACTCAGGTGGAATGGGCAGCCAGGTGTCAGGCGAGGTGGAGAAACCGAAAGGGGGAGCGTCGCCGCGCCACGGAATCGGGATGCGGCACCCGTCGCGGCCGCGGACAGTGTGCCCGGAGCGTTCCCAGGTCGGATCGCGCAGCGCCTCCTCGGGCAACTCGACGTTCGGCAAGCCCAATTCCTGCCCGTTGTAGAGGAATACCGCGCCCGGCAGCGCGAGCTGCAGCAGCGCCATTGCGCGGGCCCGGTCCAGTCCGCGCTGCCCGCCGCCGTAGCGGGTGGGGGCCCGAACCACGTCATGGTTCTCTAATGTCCATGTCGGCGTGGCATTTTCCATCGCGGCGGCGACCAAGGTGTTCTCGATCGCATGGTGAATCTCGGCGGGGTCGAATTCAGCGCGCACCAGGCGGAAATTGAAGCCCAGGTGCAACTCGTCGGCGCGGACGTACTCGGCCCAGCTGGCGTTGTCGAACACCCAGATCTCGCCGATCGTCACCGCCTCCGGGAAGTCGTTCATCACCCGCCGGATGTTGCGATGTATCTCATGCACATTGGGATGGTTGAACCGCGGATCGCCGTCGCTGAGCATCCGCGGTCGCATCTCGACGTCGGTGTCGGGCAGACCCGGCGGCTTGGCCATCCCGTGTGCGACGTCGATACGGAAGCCGTCGACTCCGCGCTCCAGCCAGAACCTGAGCGTCTTTTCGAGATCCTCGAGAACCTCGGAGTTCTCCCAATTGAGGTCTGGCTGCTCGACATCGAAGAGATGCAGATACCACTGGCCGGGTGTGCCGTCCGGCGCGGTGACCCGCGTCCAGGACGGCCCACCGAACACCGACTGCCAGTTGTTCGGTGGCTGGGACCCCGCGGGTCCGCGGCCGTCGCGGAAGATGTAGCGGTCGCGTGCGGAGCTGCCCGGTTCGGCGGCCAGCGCGTCCTGAAACCAGGGGTGTTTCGAGCTGGTGTGGTTCGGCACCAGGTCCATGGTGATCTTGATACCGCGTTGATGCGCCGCTTCGATCAGGTGTTCCAAGGCGGCCAAGCTGCCGAACAGCGGATCGATGTCGCGCGGGTCCGACACGTCGTAGCCGTGATCGGCCATCGGGGACACCATGATCGGGCTGAACCAGATCGAGTTGACGCCGAGCCGGTCCAGGTAGTCCAACTGCGCTGCCACGCCGTCGATGTCGCCGACGCCGTCACCGTTGCTGTCGGCGAATGATCGTGGATAGACCTGATAGAACAACGCATCCGTCCACCACGGCCGCTGTCGAGGTGTGCTCATCACAACGCCGAATTCACCATCGATTGTGCCGCCATCTCCAAGTAGTCGAGCAACGCCTTGCGATGTTCGTCGTCGAGAGTTGTCGAGTCGATCGACGCGACCGCGGTGTGCATGCACCGCAGCCAGGCGTCGCGTTCGAACGGGCCGATCTGGAACGGCGCGTGCCGCATCCGCAGCCGGGGATGGCCGCGCTGATCGGAGTAGGTGCGCGGGCCGCCCCAATACTGCTCGAGGAACATGCGCAGTCGTTCTTCGGCGCCGGCCAGGTCGTCCTCGGGGTAGAGACGCCGCAGAATCTCGTCCTCGGCAACCAGTTCGTAGAACCGCGCCACGATCGCGTGGAATGTCTGCGCACCGCCGACGGCGTCGTAGAAGGTCTCTTGTGGTTTTTCCATCGCCTCCATTGTGGGCCATGCCCCGCTGGGGCCGCCGAGCGACGGGTGAACCGTTGACCGGGTGTTCACCGGATTGACCAGCGGACACCGGCCAAATTGGGGTGCGCTCACCGGCGAATCGTGGTGGACTGGGCAGCGGAGGACGCATGGCGCAGCGCACAAAACGCCGCAGCCACCACAGTTCGGGTGCGGCGGCAGGCCTCAACGGGCCCGCGACCGGTTCAACCCTGCATAGCGTCCATACCGTCGACACTCATCAGCCGGTGCTCGACGCCGGGTCGGTCTGGAACCGCCGACGGGTCTTGCTGCTGAACTCCACCTACGAGCCCTTGACGGCGTTACCGGTACGGCGGGCGATCGTCATGCTGATCTGCGGTAAGGCCGACGTCGTGCACGACGATCCGACCGGTCCGGTGATCCATTCCTCGTCCAGTTCGATCGCCGTGCCTTCGGTGATAAGACTTCGCACTTTCGTCCGAGTACCCTATCGGGCCCGGGTCCCGATGACCCGCGCGGCGCTGATGCACCGGGACCGGTTCTGCTGCGCCTACTGCGGAGCCAAGGCCGACACCGTCGACCACGTGGTGCCGCGCAGTCGCGGCGGCGAGCACTCCTGGGAGAACTGCGTCGCGTGTTGCTCGACCTGCAACCACCGCAAGGGCGACAAGTTGCTGACCGAGCTGGGCTGGTCGCTGCGGATGGCGCCGACGCCGCCCAAGGGCCAGCACTGGCGGTTGCTGGCGACGGTCAAGGATGTCGATCCGTCGTGGGCCCGGTATCTCGGCGAGGGCGCGGCCTGAGCGCCACCCGGCGCTGTGTAGCCGTCTGTGCGACGGTGGGATACGGTTTGCGTCGTGAGCATGATGGAAATCCACCTCTACTTTGTGGGCATCCCGCTGTTGCTGACGGCCTTGCTGGCGGTGCCGATCTGGTCACGCAAGGGTCCGCACCCGGAGACCTACCAGCTGTCGAAGCCCTGGACGCATGCGCCCATCCTGTGGGCTGCCACCGACGAGGCTGTCGGTCATGGCCATGGCGCCTCCGAGTTCAGCGTGGGAGGCGGCGCAAGTGGCACGTGGTGAGGTAGCGACAATGGGTGTCCTGGAGCTGCCGCACGGCTCGGCGATCACCTCCAGTGGCCGCATCTCGGCTGTCACCGAGCCCGGCGAACTTTCGGTGCAGTACCCGTTTCCTATCGGTGACCTGGTTCACCTGGACGACGCGCTGACGTACGGGTCGCGCGCTGCGGGTGCACGCTTCGCGGTCTACATCGGCGACTTGGGCGCCGACACCGGGGCGCGGGCGCGCGACATCCTGGCGAAGGTGCCGACTCCCGACGACGCGGTGCTGATCGCGGTGTCGCCGGACCAACACGCGATCGAGATCGTCTACGGCTCGGCGGTCCGCGGCCGAGGAGCCGAGTCGGCTGCGCCACTCGGTATCGCTGCGGCGGCGTCGTCGTTTCGGGACGGCAACTTCATCGACGGCCTGATCAGCGCGGTCAACGTCGTCAGCGCGGGCATCTCGCCGGCGTAACGGCAAGGTCAGGCGTCACCCAGATCGACGGGAACGTGCTGTTCATTCGCACTTTTCCTCGTTGCCGCCGATCTCGACGAAGCTCGTCGAGATGAATGAGCCGACTCAGTGCAGTCGGTCGTCGGATGGGGGTTTTCGAGTGGGTTCCCTCGACGCCTTCATGTCGACGTGGGCAACGGCCCGTTCGACTCTGGGCGAGGGGACTCCGCAAGACGGCGCGGTGTTCGACCGCAGTAGTCAGTTGCGTCAGATGCAGAGCAGCGTCGAGTCAGCAGCGCCGGCGTCTCGGTGGACGGGTGACGGCGCCGACTCCTATGCCGACGCCAACAGCCGGCAGGGTCGAGTGCTGGGGCAGATGGCGGGTCTGGATCGGCGACTCGGCGCTGAGGTGGACCGCTCGGCCGCCGTGGTGACCGCGGGCCGCCAAAACTTGGATCAAGTCAAGCAGTGGGTACTGGATGCGGCGGCATCGGTGCCCCCGGGTGAGGATCGCGAACAGCAGTTGATGCCGATCGCCCGCAAGGGGATTGGCGACGTCGCCGACGTCGTCAAGCAGACCCATGGCGATCTGAACGCGATTGGCGCGCGAATCAACGCCATCGGCAACGAGTACCGATCCCTCGGGGAGGAGAATGTCAAGGGCAACGAGGAACCTGAGTCCGGCGGTCACGAACCTAAGCCGCCCGGTTCTGAAGACCCGGCAGCACCCAACAAATACGAGCAGGCGTTGCGCGACGCGGGTCTGCTCAGCGGCCCGAGCCCGACCGGCCACTACAAGCAGTGGCTGGAAAATGCCGCACGCCGGGGCGTTTCGCCGCAGACCATCGTCGATATCGCCCGGCAGCAACACATCACACCGGACAGCTTCGCGGTCCTGGACAAGATGGAGGAGATCAAGGACCCCGACGGTAAGTCGTTCTTCTTCATCCCCAAAGGCGCCAGTCCGGACGACATTCGTCGTGCGACGCTGATGACGTACGTCTTGAACTGCGGCACTGATTACGGAAAAGCGGGTCAGCAGCCGGGAGCGCACAACGATTTCCCGGAAACTCCGTATTCGGCCGCTGAGGTGGACCGGATAACCCGGCGGCAAATGGCGAACGGTTGGAGTTACGCGGGCGCCTGGGCGATCGAACACACCGGCGGGAGTCTGGTGGCGACTCCCAACGGGATGCTGATGGGCCTCGGCGGGAAAATTCAGGACACGCTGAGTTGCCAGGGCGGCACCACCTACGGTGACATTTTCATGGTCAACATCGACCACTGCGCCGATCCCGCACAGCAACTTCGAGACATCGTCCATTCCGGGCATGCCTGGTCCGATTACAACGGTCGTCCGGTCCAGGAAGACCTGGATTTGGACCGTTTGCTGCACCACGAGGAGCGGCATGCCCAGCAGTACGCACGGTTCGGTCTGCTGGCATGAGTGCGGGCTATGCCGAGGAGGAGATCCGCAGGAGGATTTTCGGCGGCGTGAACTGGTTCGAGAAGGATGCCGGCTTGCACGACGGAGGCTACGAGTGATTCGCGGAGTCCGGGTAACGGTTGCGGTGATCATCCTCGCTCTTGGAATGTCTAGTTGCCGCGACTGGAATAGAGCACCTTACGGCCCGATACTGCAGCCGGCGTTTGGGGCACGAGTGACCGACGGGCGGCTAGAGATTTGGCCTGGCCCTGGATGTGTCGGCATAACCCGCGTCGGGATCACTTTCGAGCCCAGCAACGCGCAACTGGTGTTGAACTCGTCCGACAAGCAAGGAGTGGATCTCGACCGTTTCGAACTGGGTGGTCCGTATCCGGCTGGGCTGCAAGTATCCAAGCCCTTGCCGGTCGGCTATGACTGGCGTACGTCGCGATCGATACGTTTGTCCCTCGACGGTGGCTCCAGCGCATGGGGCACTGCCACCGACACCGCCGAGGTTGTCAAAGGCTCGCCCAATCACGCCGATGGCACTTTCTGGTTTCAAGACGTCGGCTGGCTCAACTCCGACGAAGTGGTAGCCAGAAACGGCAAGACGTTTCTAGCGTCGTGCACCCACAACCCGCCGAAGAAGTAGGCCCGAAGCCGTCTACCGAGGCTCTTGTCCGTCGAATCGGCGGGCCCGCAGCGAGCGTTCGATGCCGGCGCGGCCCTCGAGCACCAGTCGGCGTAGCGCCGGCGGCAACGCGGAATCGGCGAGAAACGCGTCCGCGGCGGCGATGCCGTCGTCGCTGATGTCCCACGACGGATACAAGCCGACCACCACCGTCTGGGCGACTTCGCTGGACCGCCGCTCCCAGATGCCGGGAATCGCGGCAAAATACCGCGCGCCGAACGGCTGCAGTAGCTCGCCCTGGCCAGGCTGGACGAATCCCGCGATGATCGAGCGCCCGACGATGTTGGCCAGCGTGTCGTCCTCGATGACCTGAGTCCACGCCGATTCCTTGACGGCCGCCTGCGGTCGTGCGGCCGAGGCTTGTGCGCCGAGTCGCTTGCCCGTAGACGTCGGGTCGCGCAGCACCTCGGCGTCGATGACGGGCGTCTGCGGGCCGTCGGCGTCGATCGCGCCAGCGGCGGCCAGCGCGGTGACGATCCGCCAGCGCAGATCGGTGTCGACCGTCAGCCCGGCCAGGCCCAATTCGGCGGGATCGCCGTTGAGAAGGTCGGTCAGCACGGACACCTGCTGGCTCGACAGCACCGACGTGCACAGCGCGTTGACGAACGCCAGCTGGTGGTCCGAGCCCGCCGCCGCGCCGCGGGCCAACTCCAGCAGCCGGTCAGCGAATGCCGGCCAGCCCTGGGCGCGGGCCCACTCGGGCTCGGCGTAGGAGCCCAGCGCGGTCTGCGCCTGCAGCAGCAGCCGCTGGGCGACGCCGACCTCGGTTTCGGCCTGGATACCACCGGACACCAGCGACACGAAATCGCGGGCACGCAACTCGGCGTCACGGGTCATCTCCCAGGCCGCCGACCACACCAACGTCCGCGGCAACGGCTCGGCGATGTCGGCGATGCGGTCCAGCGCGGTGTCCAGCGACCCGGGGTCCAGCCGCAGCGAGCAGTACGTCAGGTCGTCGTCGTTGACCAGGACCAGCCGGCCCGCTGAAACCCCAACCAGGGCAGCAACGTCCGTGCTCGCACCGTCGATGTCGAGTTCTTCGCGATGCGACCGCGTCAGCGTCCCGCTGCCGTCGTCGTCGTAGATGCCGATCGCCAACCGGTGCGTGCGGGTTTCACCGGCACCGGGTGCGGCGCCACTCTGGGTCACTGCGAACCGGGTGAACTTGCCGTCGGCGTCGACGTCGAAATCGGCGCGAAGCGTGTTGAGGCCGGTCGTCTTGAGCCACTGCCGGCCCCAGTCGGACAGGTCACGGCCCGAGGCCTTCTCCAGCGCAGCGAGTAGGTCGTCGAACGTCGCATTGCCGAACGCATGCGACTCGAAGTAGTCCCGCAGACCGGTCAGGAAATGCTCCAGCCCGACGTAGGCCACCAGTTGCTTGAGCACGCTGGCGCCCTTGGCGTAGGTGATGCCGTCGAAGTTGACCTCGACCGCGGCCAGGTCGGGAATGTCGGCGGCTACCGGGTGCGTCGACGGCAGCTGGTCTTGCCGGTAGGCCCACGACTTCTCGGCGTTGGCGAACGTCGTCCACGCCTGCGTGTATTCGGTTGCCTCAGCTTGGCACAGCACCGAGGCGAAGGTGGCGAAGGATTCGTTGAGCCACAGGTCGTCCCACCACCGCATGGTGACCAGGTCGCCGAACCACATGTGTGCCATCTCGTGCAGCACCGTCTCAGCGCGCCGCTCATAGGACGCCCGGGTCACCTTGCTGCGGAAGACGTAGTCCTCCAGGAAGGTGACCGCACCGGCGTTCTCCATCGCGCCCGCGTTGAATTCCGGCACGAACAGCTGGTCGTACTTGCCGAAGGCGTACGGCACGCCAAAGTTCTTGTGGTAGAAGCCAAAACCCTGCTTGGTCTGGGTGAACAGCCGCTGGGGGTCCATGAACTCCGCCAGCGTGGCCCGGCAGAACAGGCCGAGCGCGATCTCGCCGTGCTCGTCGCGGTAGACGTCGTCCCAGCGTGCGTACGGGCCGGCGATCAGCGCAACCAGGTAGGTACTCATGCGCGGGGTGGTGACGAAGGTGTGCACACCGTCGCCGGCCTTCGCCGTGGCCCCGTTGGACACCACCTGCCAGTGCTGCGGCGCAGTCACCGAGACGTCGAAGGTGGCCTTGAGGTCAGGCTGATCGAAGCAGGCGAACATTCGCTTGGCGTCCGCAGTTTCGAATTGCGAGTAGAGGTAGACCTCGTTGTCGACGGGGTCGACGAATCGGTGCAGGCCCTCACCGGTGTTCGAGTAGCGGCAGTCGGCGTCGACCACCAGCACGTTGTGCGCGGCCACGTCGCTCAGCGGAATGCCGGTCGACTCGTCATAACTGGACACGTCGATGTCGCGGCCGTTGAGAGTGGCGCTGCGGACCGTCGCGGCCGCGATGTCGATGACGGTGTCGGAACCGGAATGCGCGCCGAACGTGACGGTGGTGGTGGAGCGGAAGGTGTGTTCGCCCGGCTTGCCCTCACCGTCGGTGAGATCCAAGGCGATTCGGTAGTTGTCGACGGTGACGAGCGCGGCGCGCTCGGCAGCTTGGTCACGGGTGAGGTTGGGAAGGGCCACATGTCCAACTTAGGCGGCGGACGCACGCGACGGGAATTGGACCGCCGCGGCTAGGGTTGTGCTGAGCGGCTTGCCGACGTCGACGAGAGGTATTTTCTGTGTCCGAGAAAGCAGTTGCCGGTTTCTGGTTCGACCCGCTGTGCCCGTGGGCCTGGATCACCTCCCGCTGGATTTTGGAAGTGGAGAAGGTCCGTGACATCCAGGTGAACTTTCAGGTCATGAGCCTGGCGGTGCTCAACGAGAACCGCGAGGGTCTGCCGTCGGAGTACAAGGAAAAGATGGCGAAGGCCTTCGGCCCGGTGCGAGTGGCGATCGCCGCCGAGCAGGCCCGCGGGTCACAGATCCTGGCACCGCTGTACACGGCGATGGGGACTCGTATTCACGACGAGGGCAACAAAGACCTCGACGACGTCATCAAACAATCGCTCACCGAGCTGGGCTTGCCCGCCGCGTTGGCCGATGCCGCAACCAGCACCGAGTACGACGAGCAGCTGCGCAAGAGCCACCACGCCGGAATGGACGCCGTCGGCGACGACGTCGGCACACCCACCATCCACATCAACGGCACGGCGTTCTTCGGCCCAGTGTTGTCGCGGATTCCGCGTGGTGAAGAGGCAGGCAAGTTGTGGGACGCCTCGGTGACCTTCGCGGCCTACCCGCACTTCTTCGAGCTCAAGCGGACGCGCACAGAGGCCCCCGAGTTCGACTAAAGGTGTTCGGCGGGGCAGGATCACGGTCATGCGCGTCTACCTCGGCTCCGACCACGCCGGCTACGAACTCAAACAGCAGATCATCGAGCACCTGACCAAGACCGGCCACCAGCCGATCGACTGCGGCGCCTACACCTACGACGCCGAGGACGACTACCCGGTGTTCTGTATCGCGGCCGCAGTGAAGACGGTCGCCGACCCGGAAAGCCTCGGCATCGTGATCGGGGGGTCGGGCAATGGTGAGCAGATCGCGGCCAACAAGGTGCCGGGCGCGCGCTGCGCGCTGGCGTGGAGCGTGCAGACCGCGTCGCTGGCCCGCGAACATAACAACGCACAACTGATCGGCATCGGTGGACGGATGCACACCGTGCCCGAGGCGCTGACGTTCGTCGACGCTTTTCTCACCACGCCGTGGTCGGCAGCTGAACGCCACCAACGGCGTATCGACATTCTCGACGAGTACGAGCGCACCCACCAGGCGCCACCGGTGCCCGGCGCCAACGGGGGATAGCCTTTCGTGCCGGAAGGACATACCCTTCATCGGCTGGCCCGGTTGCATCAGCGTCGCTTCGCCGGCGCGCCGGTCGCGGTGTCGAGCCCGCAGGGTCGGTTCGCCACCTCTTCAGCCGTGGTCGATGGTCAGGTTCTGCGACAGGCGACGGCCTGGGGCAAGCATCTGTTCCATCACTACGTGGGTGGGGAGACGGTCCACGTGCACCTCGGCTTGTACGGAAAATTCACCGAGTGGGCGCGTCCGGACGGCGACGCCGTGCCCGAGGCGGTCGGGGCGGTGCGGATGCGAATGGTCGGCGCCGAATACGGCACCGACCTCCGCGGACCGACGGTATGTGACGTCATCGACGAGTCACAGGTCGCCGATGTGGTCGCCCGGCTGGGGCCCGACCCGCTGCGTCGGGACGCCGACCCGGCCTCGCCGTGGCAACGAATCAGCAAGTCGCGCAGGCCGATCGGCGCGTTGCTGATGGACCAGACCATCATCGCCGGCGTCGGCAACGTCTATCGCAGCGAGCTGCTGTTCCGTCATGGTATCGATCCGTACCGGCCCGGCCGGGCGATCGGTGACGCGGAGTTCGCCGAGTCATGGACCGACCTGGTGGCCCTGATGAAAGTCGGGGTACGACGCGGCAAGATCATCACGCTGCGCCCCGAACACGACCACGGCGCACCGTCGTACGGCTCTGGCCGGCCGCGTTCCTACGTCTATCGCCGCGCCGGCGATCCGTGTCGGCTGTGCGGAACGTCAATCCGCACAGCCGAATTGGACGGCCGCAACCTGTTCTGGTGCCCAACCTGCCAGAACTGACGCTCCTGCCGGCAGCATGGCCGGTCGCACGACCGGGCCGCTTCGCGACCACCGAGCTGAGTAGCCTGGCCGGATGAACCGAAGAATGCGCGCGGCCGCAGCAACCGTCGCCGTCGCTGCCGGTCTGGGTTTCACCGGTGTGAGCGTCGCGAGTGACGCCGACGCCGAGCCCGGACCGCCCGCGCGGTGGTGTCCGGGCGAATTCTGGGATCCGGGGTGGGGCGACAACTGGGATTGGGGACACTGCCACGACCGCGTCATGAACGACTCGGGGCAGGGTTGGGGACCGCTCGGCCCGGACGGGCCGCCGCCTCCGCCGCCGCCCGGACAAGGCTTCTGAGTAGCGCGCGTCGGCGAACCCGTCGAGCCGCCGGCCTGGTTGTTCGTCAGCGCCGTGGCACGTCGAGCGCCGCGTAGATTGCGTCGCTCATGACGACGCTGCGGGGGTCCGCGTTGGCTTTGGTCGGGTCGAAGTGGTTCATCACGTAGGCGTAACCGATCCGGTTCTCCAGGTCGACGAAACCGAATGAGCCGCCCAGGCCGCCATGGCCGAAGATCGACGGGTTGGGTCCGTTGACGCAGCGCTGGTTGAGCATGTAGCCCAAGCCCCAGCCGTGGTCGGCGACGCGTGGGCCGAGGACCAGATCGGTCTCCAGCCCGCCCTGGCAGACCCGGATCAGATCCATCTGCTTGCGGCTGAGCAGTTGCTCCTGGGCCAGCGCGTTGTAGAACGTCGCCAGCCCGAGAGCCGACACCTGCCCGTTGGTGCCCGGAAATTCCAGCTCACGCCACAGCTCTACGTCGTTGGAGCCGACTTCGTCGTCCGGGGCGAATCCCATCGACACGGCCAAGCCGGCCTTCGGGTGTTCACTCAGAGAGGTGGGGTAGCCGGGCGCGTGCACGTCGGCGAGCATCTGGCGGATGTGCGGTTTGGCGACCCGGTCGGCGCAGCGGTGTTGTTCGGTCCGCGGCGTCCCGATGTGGATCTCGGCGCCCAGCGGCTCGGCGATCTCGGTGCGCAGGTACTGACCCACCGTCCCGCCGGTGACGCGGCGGAAGACTTCGCCCAGGATGAACCCGAAGGTCGTCATGTGATAGCCCTGCGCGGTCCCCGGCTCCCACCACGGTTCGGCCGCGGCCAGTCGTTCGCACACGAAATCCCAGTCGGTGACCTGCTGCCAGGTCAGTCGCTTGCGCGGCCCGATCACCCCGGACCGGTGGCTCATCACCATGGCGAGGGTGATGTCGCGCTTGCCGGCCTGGCCGAACTCAGGCCAGTACCGGGCCACCGGCGCGTCCAGGTTCAGCTCACCGCGCTCGACGAGTTGATGCACGCAGGTGCTGGTCAGGGCCTTGGTGCCGGACAGCACGGTGGACAGTGTGTCGACCTGCCACGGTTTTGCGCCGGCCTCATCGGCTGTTCCGGCCCACAGGTTGACGACCAGTTCGCCGTCCACCCAGGCAGCGACCGCCGCGCCGATTTCCTTGCCCTGCAGAAAGTTCTGCTCGAACGCCGCGCGGACCCGGTCGAAACGCGGCTCACATGAGCCGTGGATGGTGATGTCGGACGTGGTTCGCGTGTGCTGAATGGTCGGCCTCCTGCATCTCGCCCGGCTCCGCGTGCGCGGACTGGCCTGGTCTGCCATCGTCTCGGGTGCTTCGCTGGAGCAGTCACGTCGAGCTGCGATGCGGCGCTAGTTGAACATGACACCCTAAATGAAATTTTCTGTCGGGAGGAGAGCGGGCGCGCGATTAAGCTTATCCAGACGTGCCGTTGGTTTTCGGGAGGACACCCGTGGGGCCTATTGAGGCTTTCAATGCGATGTGGTCGCAGGCACGCTCCACGATGGGCGAGGGGACGCCGCAGGACGGCAGCGGGCTGGACAGCAGTGCACAGCTGCGCCAACTGCAGTCCCAGGTACAGGCGGCCGCGCCGGGTGATCGGTGGACGGGCGGGGCCGCCGACGCCTATGCCGACGCCAACAGCCGCCAGGCGCAACGCCTGGCCCGGATGGCCGAGCTTGATCAGCAGCTGGGCGCCGAGGTGACCCGATCGGCGGAGGTGGTGACGGCCGGGCGGCAGAACCTGGACAGCGTCCGGCAGTGGGTGAACGACACCGCCGCGTCGCTGCCGGGAAGTGACGACGAAGAGCAGCAGCTAGTGATCGCCCGCCAGGGGGTCAGCGATGTCGCCGACGTCCTGCGCCAGACCCACGGGGAGCTCAGTTCCATCGGGCAGCGGATCCAGACCATCGGCCAGAACTACTCCGCGCTTACTGGCGGCGAGCCGCACGACGACTTCGACCTGGATACGCACTACACTCGCCCGGCGGGGCTTACCGCTCCTGTCCCTGAATCAGGTTTTGACTGTATAAACGTCGTCACTCAAACCATCGCGGCCACGACTGCGCTCGGCACGATCGCGATTGGGAAGAGCTGGTGGTGTGGCGGATCGGACGGGGAGCATTGCAAGTAAGGAGTCAGCCCTATGCCCACTGCGGATGATTTTGGTAGGACGTAACTATGCGTGAGTATTGGTGGATTCTGCTACCACTGTTGTACTTAATCCTGCTCATGGTTTTAATTCGTCAGTTGGGGCCGAGAACGGCATCGAAGATCATATTTGCGACCGACTGCGTGATTATTCTAATGCTTCCGACTCCGCTCATGCGCCCGCCCGGAAACTACGTCACGGCGGTGCTCGTCGTGTTAACCCTGTGGATGTTGTTCAGGAGAACTTTCAACCTCGAGATGTCGTCAAAACCGTCGGAGTCAAATCCGTCGGATGGGTGAGTCATCCAACGTTTCCAGGCTCGGCTCACATGGATCAGGGAAGCGCTCGCGTCGCCACCCGGTCTTGATCTCGCTCTCCGCGGATGACGTGTGAATGACCGCTTCACACCAGCACAACCCTGACTCGGGCCGATCACTCGCCGACACCGTGGTTATCCGGTGTTCGCTGGGAACGGTGGCCGAGTATCCCGATGATCCCGCCGAGTGGGGTGACCTCGACGCAATCGCGCGGCTGTGGTCGGCTGATGCCATCCGTGAAGCGGTGCTGCTGGCCAGCCCGGTGCTGGCGGCCCAGGTCGACAAGCTGCTGTCGTCGTCGGGCGCCGGCGCGCCGGTGAAGAAGCGCAAGCGTCTGCACAGGGGACTGTTGAAGTACGCGCTGCGGCTGAGCACCCGATGTACGCCGTTCGGGATGTTCGCCGGTGTGGCGGTGCTGCCGGTTGGCGATGGGGAACCGGTGCTCGGCGCATCGCACATCCGACACGTCCGGGCCTCCGGCGCGGTCACCAGGCGTCTGGTGGAAGAAGCTCGCGCGTTGCCGCAGGCTCGGCTGTACCCCAATCCGGCGTTAACCGCACGCGCCGACCGCCTGGTCGTCACCGTCATGCGCGGCGTGGATGACACCCACACCTTGGCCTCGGTCAGGGCCACCGGGCCCGCCCGGCTGGCCGTCGACACCGCTGCCGGCGTCGCGACACGCCACGGTATCGAGCAGCGGGTCGCCGCAGCCTATCCGGCCGCCGACTCGGCGAAGGTGCAGATGCTGGTCGACGAGCTGTTGCAGGCCGAGGCGCTGCTGTGTGAGGCCGAGCACTCCGCGTTCGACGCCGATCCGTTGGCGCGTGTGCCCGACGCCGTCGAGGGCGCCGCCGAGATGCGGGCGGCGATCGCGCGGTACGCCGATGCGTCTGACCCCGTCGACGACGGCAGCCTGGACGCGCTGCTGCGGCTGTGCTCGGCAGGGGACACCCAGCGCGACGTCCACGTCGACGCCGAACTCGACGCGACCGGGCGGGTGCCCGCGTTGGTTGTCGACGCGGCCCGCGATGCCATGACAGCCCTGGCCGCGACAATGGCGCACCGGTCGGTGACCCCCGCGCTCGACGAGTTCAGCGCGGCGTTCGCGGAACGATACGGCCACACCCTGGTGCCGTTTTTGACCGCGGTCGACGAGGAACTCGGGATCGGCTACCCGCGGGCCTACGAGTCCGTCGCGCCGCGGCACCCCACCACCGCCGCGGACGACGACCCCGCTGCCGGGCGGCGTCGGGACCTGATCGCCCGGCTGCTGCAGCGCGTGGCATCCGATGGCTCGGCCGTCGTGGAGCTCACCGACGCCGACCTGGCCGGTTTCCCCGAGCCCGACGGGATGCCCAGCAGCTTTGATCTCATCCTGGGGCTGCACCGCGATCCGACGGGTCTGCGGGCGACGGTCACCGGGCTCGGCTTTCCCGGCGGGTCGATGGTCGGACGCTTCACCGCCGTCATTCCCGGGGCGCGGGACTTCGCGCAGCACTGCGTGGAGTTCGACACCGCCTGGTGGGCCGGCAACACCGGCGGCCGGGGAATCCTCTGCGGAGTCGACTACGTCGCCGGCGCCGATTCCATCAACGAGGTCGCCGCGACCGCGCAGTTGTACCCGGTGACACTCGCGGTCAACGCGCGTCCGCACCGCCCGGTCGGCACGGTGCTCACCCTCGCCGACGTCTACCTCGGCTATTCGGACGGACGCGTGCGGATCGTGCTGGCCGACGGCGCACCGGTCAGCGTGCGTCAGCTCAACATGGCCACGACCCTCGTCTCGGCCAAAGCCATCCGGTTGCTGCGCGAGATTTCCGATGCCGGGACGCGGGTGCCGTTTTGGTCCTGGGGCGAGGCCGAGGCGATCGTGAACCACCTTCCCGCGGTTGAATACCGGGGTGTCACGCTGGCCGAGCAGCGGTGGCGCTACCCGGCGACGGCGGACCGAACCCAGGCTGCGCTGCGGGACTGGATCGCCGAGAGCGGCATCAGCCGCCACGTCCGGATCGGGCCGCACGACCACCGCCTGCACCTCGACACCCGACACCCGACGCACCTGGACCTGCTGCTCGACGAAATCACCGCCGGCAACCAGTGGGTGTCCCGCGCCCCGGCGCCGGACCAGATGGGCGTCGTGGGCGGCCACCGGGCGGCAGCGCACCCCGCCGAGGTGGTGGTCACCGTCGGGGCCCCGAGCCCCTCGCGCGTCGAGCCCGACCTGACCAGCCACCCGCTGCACGACCCTGCCGACGATCAGCACCGGCTGCTGGTGCCGGGGGGCGCGTGGACCGCGTTCGCCATCACCGCCGCCAGCAGCTCCCACGACCGCACCCTGCGGGCCTTCGCCGACGCTTTCCCTGAACTGCGCGGCCACTGGTATTTCGTGCGCTACCGAGAAAACGACCGCGACCAGCTACGCCTGCGGGTGCGACGCCCACTCGCGGAGCTCCCCGGCGTCTTGGCGTGGCTCGCCGACGCTCGCCTGGCCGGGCGCATCGGGGACTACACCATTCCCGTTTACCACCGCGAACTCGAACGCTACGGCGGACCCCGAAGCTTCCCGTGCTACGAACGGCTGTTCGCTCTGGAGGCCGCGCACATCGTCGCCATGCTGCCGATCATCGAGCCCAACCCGCCGACACCGGTCACCCCCGCTCCGCTCATCCGGCCAGGCGTCGAGGCTGCCGCCGGCGTCCTGACCCAATGGCTCGACGGTCTTGACCCGAGCCGGGTGAACACCGGCGAGGTGATCGATGTCGCCGTCGAGAATTACAGCCGGGAGCTCGGCACGGTGGTACACACAATCAAAACCGGTCTGCGCCAACAACACCCGCACATCGACACCGACAATGGACTGGTCGCCGCCCTGCGGGAGTTCTGGGCTGATCCGGCCCAGGAGGACGCCGTGATCACGCCTGCCGTGCTGCACAGCGCGAGCCACCTGTTGTGCAACCGGCTCGGCTTGACGCGGCCCGAGGAGTTCGCCGCCATGTGGCTGGTCAAGACTGAGCGAAATCGCCTGCAGCGGAGCAATGTCCAAGCTCGATAGCATCCTCGTCACCGCACGGTCGGCGACCGTCGAGTCGGCGGTTGCCTCCGACCCGTGGAGCGGGCGACGGGAATCGACATGCAGAACTCATCAGGAATTCGCCGATTGGTGCGCCGAAAGAGACCGGATAGCATGAGAAGTCACCGAGTGGTAATTACCCTGAGCAAGGACGATTGATGATGGGCTTAACAGTAATTGCCTCTACCGCGGTGACCGCCGTAACGATTGCCGCCGCGGCGACAGCCATCGCCGGCTGCGAAACCAAGACCACAGTCACTACTGCGACAACATCAATCGGCACACAAGCCGCACCGTCGACTGTCCCCGTACCCATGCCGCCCACCATCAACGAGGGAACCCAAGTTTCGGGGCGGGTGTCCCAATTGCGGCCGGCAGGCCCAATCATGGTCGGCGACAGGCCCGCAACGGTGTGTCTGGCGGGCTTCTATATCGACCTTCCCGCCCCGGGCCACCCCGGCCAGCCCCTTAAGGGGTCTCACGGGAAGTTCAACAACGATGGAGTCCATGAGGGGTGAGAACGCCCCATGATGCCGCGCGGCCCCGTTCGGCATCCGGGCGCGCGGTGAACCCATCACGGCTAAGCACTCTGAGCTGTGATATCTTCTGTCTAGCCGCGTGACTAGATAATGTCTAGTAACTAGACTAGAGTCATGGTCAGCGAAGAGCGGACGACGAAAATCCTCAAGGAATTGCGTCGTGCCGGTTGGTCTCAGAAGCGCGAGGCCAAGGGCAGTCACACGATGTGGGCATGTTCAACCGGCAAGCACACTGTGATCGTCGCGAGCGGCAACCGTTCCATCCGGCCGGGCGTCGTCCGCTGCATCCGCCAAGCCATCGATAACTGCGACTGCTGAAAGGACAACGATCATGACGTACGACGTTCTCGTCACCGGTCGCGAAGGCCGCTGGTGGGCTGTGGAGATTCCAGCACTTAATGGCGTGACCCAGGCATCGCGACTGGCCGACGTTCCCGAGGAGGCGCGCAGCTATATAGCGGTCGCTCTTGACGTTCCAATGTCCTCTGTAGACGTTCTCGTTCGTATCGCTGACACTCCCCATGCGCGGAATGTGCAGGAGCGTTCGCGGCAGATCCTTGATGCCCGCAAAAAAGCCGAAGCCCTCGAAGCGTCGGCTATCGCAGAAGCCCAAGCCTTGGCGCGCGAACTTGCTTGCGACGGAATACCGATGCGCGACATCGCCACACTGGTGGGGGTGTCCTTTCAGCGCGTCAGCCAGCTTGCGGCTGCCAGATAGAGCGTTTCGTAGCGCTGTGTGCTACCCATGGGTGCGCAAAGCCGCACCCAATCTATGCGCCTTATCGAGCTGAATGGCTTCCGGCTGCCGGCGGTGCAGCGGCGGGAGGTTGTGGCCGTGTTCGCTGGGTCGGGGATGTGGAACCGCGACTTCATCGGCCTAGACCAGATCACCGTCTACCGAGACACGCAACGCGAAGGTGTTGCAAATGCCACACCTGACCGGACGGTCATCGGCCAGGACGGTCCTACACGGCGAGGCATTGGGGATGCGCGGCTCATTGCGCGCCTGTGGTGCTCCGCTTGGAGCGGGCGACGGGAATCGAACCCGCGTAGCTAGTTTGGAAGACTAGGGCTCTACCATTGAGCTACGCCCGCGTGTGTTGGTCGAGCGCGACTTTACGGCGCGGCGGACATCAAATCCAAATGTTGCCGTCCCGTGATCCGGTCGTGAGGCCACTACACAGGGCCGGCGAGCCGTGGCCGTAGGATCGCGTGGTCACCGCGGGGTGTAGCGCAGCTTGGTAGCGCATCCGCTTTGGGAGCGGAAGGCCGCAGGTTCAAATCCTGTCACCCCGACTGGCACGCCACATCAGCACAACCAAGGAGCGCACCCGTGAAGAGCACCGTCGAGCAGCTGAGCCCCACCCGGGTTCGCATCAACGTGGAGGTGCCGTTCGGGGAACTGAAGCCAGACTTCGACCGGGCCTACAAAGAGCTCGCCAAGCAGGTCCGGCTGCCGGGATTCCGCCCCGGCAAGGCCCCCGCCAAGTTGCTGGAGGCCCGTGTCGGCAAGGACGCGATCCTCGACCAGGTCGTCAACGAGGCGCTGCCGAGCCGCTACGGCCAGGCCGTCACCGAATCCGACGTCCGGCCCCTCGGCCAGCCCCAGATCGACGTCACCAAGAAGGTGTACGGCGAAGAATTGGTCTTCACCGCCGAAGTCGATGTGCGACCCGACATCACCCTTCCCGATCTCAGCGCGTTGACCATCACCGTCGACCCGATCGAGGTCAGCGACTCCGATGTCGACACCGAGCTGCAGAACCTTCGCGCCCGGTTCGGCACCCTGACCGGCGTCGAGCGGCCCGCCGCCACCGGTGATTTCGTCTCGATCGACCTGTCGGCCACCATCGACGGCGAGGACGTACCCGAGGCCGCCACGCAGGGCCTGTCGCACGAGGTCGGCTCCGGTCGGCTGATCGACGGCCTCGACGACGCGATCGTCGGCCTGGCGGCCGGCGAGTCCAAGGTCTTCACCACCGAGTTGGCCGCCGGGACACATGCCGGCAAGCAGGCCGAGGTCACCGTCACCGTCGGCTCCGTCAAAGAACGTGAGCTGCCCGAGCCAGACGACGAATTCGCGCAGATGGCAAGCGAGTTCGACACCATCGACGAGCTGAAGGCCAACCTGTCCGAACAGGTCAGCCGGGCCAAGCGGGTACGGCAGGCCGAGGAGATCCGCAGCGCGACGCTGGAGGCCTTGCTGGCGAGCGTCGAGATGCCGCTGCCCGAAGCAATCGTGCAGGCCCAGGTGGACAACACCATGCACAACGCGCTGCACGGCCTGGACCACGACGAGGCCAAGCTCGCCGAGGCCCTGGAAAAGCAGGGCACGACCCGCGAGAAGTTCGACGCCGACGCCCGCGCCGAGGCCGAGAAGGCGATCAAGACGCAGTTGCTGCTCGACGCGCTGGGCGACGACCTCGACATCCAGGTCGGCCAGGAGGACCTGACCGAGCGGTTGGTTATGACGTCGCGGCAGTACGGCATCCAGCCGCAGGAGCTGCTGGGCTACCTGCAGCAGCAGAACCAGCTGCCGGCGATGTTCGCCGACGTCCGCCGGGGCAAGACCATTGCCGCCGCGGTGGCGGCCGCGACGGTCAGCGACACCGATGGAAACGTGATCGACACCTCCGAGTTCTTCGGCGGGCACGACGCCCAGGGCGCAGAAGGTGCGGAGACTGAGGAGACCGACGAAGCTGAGGCGGCGCCCGAAGAAGCGTCGGGCGACACCGAGTGACGCTGTGAGCGAACGCGGGTACGTCGGGGAGTGCACGACGGCCCGGGTTGGTTAGTGTCGGTGAATACGGAACTGAAAGAAAGCGGGTAACCCACTGTGAGCCGTGGGACTGAAATGCGCGCCAGCGCGATGGGGCTGAACCTCACCGACTCGGTCTATGAGCGATTGCTCTCCGAGCGCATCATCTTCCTGGGATCGCAGGTCGACGACGACATCGCCAATCGGCTGTGTGCGCAGATTCTGCTGCTCGCCGCCGAGGATGCGACCAAAGACATCCACCTGTACATCAATTCACCCGGCGGGTCGATCAGCGCCGGCATGGCGATCTACGACACGATGGTTCTGGCGCCGTGCGACATCGCCACCTACGCGATGGGCATGGCGGCCTCGATGGGCGAGTTCCTGCTGGCCGCCGGCACCAAGGGCAAGCGCTACGCGCTGCCGCACGCGCGCATCCTGATGCACCAGCCGCTGGGTGGGGTGACCGGTAGCGCGGCCGACATCGCCATCCAGGCCGAGCAGTTCACGGTCATCAAGAAAGAGATGTTCCGGCTCAACGCCGAATTCACCGGCCAGTCCATCGAGCGCATCGAGGCCGACTCTGACCGTGACCGGTGGTTCACCGCGCCCGAAGCGTTGGAATACGGATTCGTCGACCACATCATCACCCGCGCCGCTCACATCACCGGAGAAGCCGAATGAACCCCGAGACCCAGCCGCAGGCGCGCTATATTCTGCCGTCGTTCGTCGAGCACTCCAGCTGGGGTGTCAAAGAGTCGAACCCGTACAACAAGCTGTTCGAGGAACGCATCATCTTCCTCGGCGTGCAGGTCGACGACGCGTCGGCCAACGACGTTATGGCTCAGTTGCTGGTGCTGGAGTCGCTGGACCCCGACCGCGACATCACCATGTACATCAACTCACCCGGCGGCAGCTTCACCTCGTTGATGGCGATCTACGACACCATGCAGTACGTCCGGGCCGACATCCAGACGGTGTGCCTGGGTCAGGCCGCCTCGGCCGCGGCGGTGCTGCTGGCCGCGGGTAGCCCGGGTAAGCGGATGGCGCTGCCCAACGCCCGGATCCTGATTCACCAGCCGTCGCTGTCCGGGGTGATCCAGGGCCAGTTCTCCGACTTGGAGATTCAGGCCAAGGAGATCGAGCGGATGCGCACCCTGATGGAAACCACGCTGGCCCGCCACACCAACAAGGACCCTGCGACCGTCCGCAAGGACACCGACCGGGACAAGATCCTGACCGCCGCTGAGGCGAAGGACTACGGGATCATCGACACCGTCCTGGAGTACCGCAAGCTGTCCGCGTCGACCGCCTGAATTTCGCATCTCGGCGAGCGCGTGCTCGCGGCGATTTTTTGACGATTTCCTCGCCCCGGCGACACGCTCGGCGCACGTCGGCCTTTCAGTCGGATAACGGCCGCGACACGCCCAAGACACGGCGGCGCGCCCGCCGAGCGTAGGGGACCCCGAGGCGATATGTTCATCGGCACAACACGAATATCACCGACGCGATTCACCTCTATCGGTCGCATCGCCGTGGAGCAAGCGGGTAGCGTCGGTTAGTACACGCGATACAGCACAATCAACGGTGAACAGGAAGTAGGCCCCCAGCACCATGGCGCGCATCGGAGACGGCGGCGACCTGCTGAAGTGCTCGTTCTGCGGGAAGAGTCAAAAACAGGTCAAAAAGCTCATTGCGGGGCCCGGCGTGTACATCTGCGATGAGTGCATCGACCTGTGCAACGAGATCATCGAAGAGGAACTCGCCGACGCCGACGACGTAAAGCTGGACGAGTTGCCCAAGCCCGCCGAGATCCGGGACTTCCTGGAGGGCTACGTCATCGGCCAGGACACCGCCAAGCGGACGCTGGCCGTCGCGGTCTACAACCACTACAAGCGGATTCAGGCTGGTGAGAAGGGGCGCGAGTCGCGTTCCGGCGAGTCGGTCGAGCTGACCAAGTCCAACATCTTGATGCTGGGGCCCACCGGATGCGGGAAAACGTACCTGGCCCAGACGCTGGCCAAGATGCTCAATGTCCCGTTCGCTATCGCCGACGCCACCGCGCTGACCGAGGCCGGCTACGTCGGTGAAGACGTGGAGAACATCCTGCTCAAGCTGATCCAGGCCGCCGACTACGACGTCAAGCGTGCTGAGACCGGCATCATCTACATCGACGAGGTCGACAAGATCGCCCGCAAGAGCGAGAACCCGTCGATCACCCGCGACGTCTCCGGTGAAGGTGTCCAGCAGGCATTGCTGAAGATCCTGGAAGGCACTCAGGCCTCGGTGCCCCCGCAGGGTGGTCGCAAGCACCCGCACCAGGAGTTCATCCAGATCGACACCACCAACGTGCTGTTCATCGTGGCGGGCGCATTCGCCGGTCTGGAGAAGATCGTCTCCGACCGCGTCGGAAAGCGTGGATTGGGCTTCGGCGCCGAGGTGCGCTCCAAGGCCGAGATCGACACCACCGACCACTTCGCTGAGGTCATGCCCGAAGACCTGATCAAATACGGGCTGATCCCGGAGTTCATCGGTCGCCTACCGGTGGTCGCCTCGGTGACAAACCTGGACAAGGAGTCGCTGGTCACGATCCTGTCCGAGCCCAAGAACGCCTTGGTCAAGCAGTACACCCGGCTGTTCGAGATGGACAACGTCGAACTCGAGTTCAGCCAGGACGCCCTGGAGGCGATCGCCGAGCAGGCGATCCACCGCGGCACCGGGGCCCGCGGGCTGCGGGCAATCATGGAAGAAGTCCTGCTGCCGGTGATGTATGACATCCCCAGCCGCGATGACGTCGCCAAGGTCGTGGTGACCAAGGAGACGGTCGAGGACAACGTGCTGCCGACGATCGTGCCGCGCAAGCCGGCGCGCGCCGAGCGCCGCGAGAAGAGCGCGTAGCAACCGTCAGGCCGTGCACACCGATGCCGCCGACGTGGTATCGGGTCGGATAACTCGCTCGCTGGATCTGTCCAATTTTTTTCTGGCGGACGTGCGTGACGGCCTCGGCCCCTATCTGTCGATCTACCTACTGCTGACGCACCACTGGGACCAGGCGTCGATCGGGTTCGTGATGGGGATCGGCGGCATCGCCGCGATCGCGGCGCAGACCCCGGTCGGTGCGCTCGTAGATCGCACGTCGGCCAAGCGAGCGTTGATCGTGGCCGGCGCGGTGACCGTCACCGGTGGAACGCTGGCCATGCCGGTGTTGGCCCACTTCTCCATCATCGCACTGCTGCAGGCGCTGACCGGGATCGCCGGGTCGGTGTTCGCTCCGGCGCTGGCGGCGGTCACGTTGGGTTTGGTCGGTGCCCGGCGATTCTCCCGGCGGATCGGACGCAACGAGTCGTTCAACCACGCCGGCAACGCCACCGCCGGCGTCATCACCGGAGGACTGGCCTACGGCTTCGGCCCGATAGTCGTCTTCTGGGTGCTGGCCACCATGGCGGCGCTGAGCGTGCTGGCGACGCTGTGGATCCCGGGCGATGCGATCGACCACGACCTGGCCCGCGGCATGGATCACACGGCCGGCGAACCCCACCCGCGACCGTCGGGGTTCGCGTCGCTGCTGCACGACCGCCCACTGCTGATCTTCGCTGCGGCCATGGCCGCCTTTCACCTCGCCAACGCCGCGATGCTGCCACTGGTCGGGCAGGTCTTGGCCCTGCAGAACAAAGACGTCGGCACCGCGCTGATGGCGTCGTGTGTGGTGGCCGCGCAAGTGGTGATGGTGCCGATGGCCTACCTAGCCGGCACCAAGGCCGACAGCTGGGGTCGCAAGCCGATCTTTCTGGTCGGTTTCGCGTTCCTGACCGCCCGGGGATTCCTCTACACGCTGTCTGATAATCCTTACTGGCTGGTCGGCGTACAGATCCTCGACGGCGTCGGAGCCGGGATCTTCGGGGCGCTTTTCCCGCTCGTCGTGCAAGACCTGACGCACGGCACCGGGCGATTCAATGTCAGCCTGGGCGCGTTGACGACAGTGTGGGGCCTGGGCGCCGCCTTGTCGAACATCCTGGCCGGCTGGCTCGTGGTGGTCGCGGGCTACCGGGCGGCGTTCATTGCGCTGGGCATCATCGCCGCCGCAGGCCTGCTGCTGTACGCCACGGCCATGCCCGAAACCGGGCCGAAAGCGGCCCGAAAAGGCGGGTCAGCCCAGGCCGGCGGCCTCCCCCAAATGGGGGAGGCGCATCGGTAGCAAATGTTACTCATGCGTAACTTCGGTTCTTAGAGTTTGTCGCCCGGAAAAAGTGACGAACGCCACACATCGCGTTTGCCGACCTCAACCGCGTGTGTCTGACCTCGCGTTTTGACGGAGAAGCGGTAGCGTAGAGGTACCGGCCACCGTTCATCAATCCCTTAGAGAAGTGCAATAATCGGTACTGCCAGTGACATAAAAATCGGTCGGGGTTGTACTCGGACGATTCGCTTCGGTTTCGAGCAGGTGCCGGGGCGGTGAACAGCTACGGGAGGCGGCGACGTGGGTCCGAACGGAAACGGAGCCGACACGGCGCGCCCCGGGCGGAGAAAACCGGAGAAGCTGGAAAAGATCGTCATCCGTTTCGCCGGCGACTCCGGTGACGGTATGCAGCTCACAGGTGACCGATTCACTTCCGAGGCAGCGCTTTTCGGTAACGATCTGGCCACCCAGCCGAGCTACCCCGCCGAGATCCGCGCCCCGCAGGGCACCCTGCCCGGCGTTTCGTCGTTCCAGATCCAAATCGCCGACTACGACATCCTCACCGCCGGTGACCGGCCCGACGTGCTGGTCGCAATGAACCCGGCGGCGCTGAAAGCCAACCTCATCGACCTGCCTATCGGCGGGCTGGTGATCGCCAACTCCGACGAGTTCACCAAGCGCAACCTCGCCAAAGTCGGCTACGAGAACAACCCGCTGGAATCCGGCGAGCTGTCCGACTACAAGGTCGAAGCCGTGGCGATGACCACGCTGACCCTCGGCGCCGTCGAAGCCATCGGTGCCACCAAGAAGGACGGCCAGCGCGCCAAGAACATGTTCGCGCTGGGCCTGCTGTCCTGGATGTACGGGCGGCCGATCGAGACCAGCGAGCGATTCATCCGGGAGAAGTTCGGCCGCAAGCCCGACATCGCCGAGGCGAACGTGCTGGCGCTGAAAGCCGGCTGGAACTACGGCGAGACCACCGAAGCCTTCGCTGTCACTTACGAGGTGTCGCCGGCCAAGCTGCCGGCCGGTGAATACCGCCAGATCTCCGGCAACACCGCGCTGTCCTACGGGATCGTCACCGCCGGCCAGCTGGCAGACCTCCAGGTCATGCTGGGCAGCTACCCGATCACTCCGGCGTCGGACATCCTGCACGAGCTGTCCAAGCACAAGAACTTCAACGTGCTGACCTTCCAGGCCGAGGACGAAATCAGCGGTATCTGCGCCGCGCTGGGCGCCTCCTACGGGGGTGCGCTCGGCGTCACCAGCACCTCGGGTCCCGGCCTGTCGCTGAAATCCGAAGCGCTGGGTCTCGCGGTGATGACCGAGTTACCGCTGATCGTCATCGATGTGCAGCGCGGCGGGCCGTCGACAGGTCTGCCGACCAAGACCGAGCAGGCCGACCTGCTGCAGGCGTTCTACGGGCGCAACGGCGAGTCGCCGGTGGCCGTGCTGGCGCCGCGGTCGCCGTCGGACTGCTTCGACGTCGCGCTGGAAGCGGTGCGCATCGCGGTGTCCTACCACACCCCGGTCATCATTCTGTCCGACGGTGCGATCGCCAACGGCTCCGAGCCTTGGCGGATCCCGAATGTCGATGACCTCCAACCCATTGAGCACATCTTCGCCAACCCCGACGAACCGTTCATGCCCTACGCCCGCGACCCGGAGACACTCGCCCGGTTGTTCGCCGTCCCGGGCACGCCCGGGCTCGAACACCGGATCGGTGGGCTGGAAACCGCCAACGGCACCGGCGCCATCTCCTATGACCCGGCCAACCACGACCTGATGGTGCGGTTGCGCGAAGCCAAGATCGAAGGCATCTCGGTTCCCGACCTGGAAGTCGACGATCCAACCGGAGACGCTGAACTGCTGCTGATCGGGTGGGGTAGCTCCTACGGTCCGATCGGGGAGGCCTGCCGGCAGGCGCGGCGTCACGACGTCAAGGTCGCCCACGCGCACCTGCGCCACTTGCGTCCATTCCCGGCCAACCTGGGCGAGGTGCTGCGGCGCTATCCGCAGGTGGTGTGCCCGGAGATGAACTTGGGCCAGCTCGCGCTACTGCTCCGCGGCAAGTATCTGGTCGACGTGCAGTCGGTGACCAAGGTGCAGGGGGTGGCGTTCCTGGCCGACGAGATCGGCCGTCTCATCCGCGCTGCGCTGGGCGGCACGCTGGCCGAAATCGAGCAAGACAAGACAATGGTCGCCCGATTGTCGGCGGCCACGGTTGGAGCAGGGAGCTAGTGGATGACTGACCTGATCGGCGCAGATTTGGGCCTTACGGACATATTGTCCGGGCACGGCCGGGTGCCCACCACGGATCAACCGCAGAAGGCCAAGGACTTCACCAGTGACCAGGAGGTCCGCTGGTGCCCCGGCTGCGGCGACTACGTCATCCTCAACACGATGCGAAACTTTCTGCCCGAGTTGGGATTACGGCGAGAGAACATCGTCTTCGTCAGTGGCATCGGCTGCTCGAGCCGGTTCCCGTACTACTTGGAGACCTACGGCCTGCATTCGATCCACGGCCGTGCGCCGGCGATCGCGACGGGTCTGGCGCTCTCGCGCGAAGACTTGTCCGTCTGGGTCGTCACCGGCGACGGGGATGCGTTGTCGATCGGTGGTAACCACTTGATCCACGCGTTGCGGCGCAACATCAACCTGACCATCCTGCTGTTCAACAACCGGATCTACGGGCTGACCAAGGGGCAGTACTCGCCGACCTCCGAGGTCGGCAAGGTCACCAAGTCGACACCGATGGGCTCGCTGGACCAGCCGTTCAACCCGGTGTCGCTCGCCTTGGGCGCTGAGGCCAGTTTCGTTGGCCGCGCTCTGGATTCCGACCGCAAGGGCCTCTCGGAGGTGTTGCGCGCCGCCGCCCAGCATCGCGGTTCCGCCCTCGTCGAGATCCTGCAGGACTGCCCGATCTTCAACGACGGCTCGTTCGACCTGCTGCGTAAAGAGGGTGCCGAGGAGCGGGTGATCAACGTCCACCACGGCGAGCCGATCGTCTTCGGCTCAGGCGGCGAATACTGCGTCGTGCGCTCCGGCTACAGCCTCGAAGTGGCCAAGACCGCCGACGTCAGCGTCAGCGAGATCGTGGTGCACGACGCGCACGCCGACGACTCCGCCTACGCCTACGCCCTGTCCCGGCTGTCCCAGCAGAACCTCGAGCACACGGTGATGGGTATCTTCCGTCAGGTCAGTCGGCCCACTTATGATGACGCTGCGCGGTCACAGATTCAGGCCGCCCAAGAATCGAAGCCTTCCGACCGCGCCGCGTTGCAGTCGTTGCTGCACGGCCGAGACACCTGGACAGTGAACTGACATGACCGCTACAGGTAAGCCGACGTCGCTCGCCGGTGTGGTGTTGGCTGCGTGCGGATCGCCCTGGGAGGGCCGCGCCAAGGCGCTGAAGCAAGTTCGGGACGGGCACACCACGACGGTCGAACACGTCGTGAGCGTCGTCGCGCAGCGGTGCCACCCCATTTTCGTGGTGACCTCGCCAGGGCAGTCGCTCCCGCAACTCCCGGCACAGGTCGTGCGCGACGACGTACGTGGCCACGGGCAGCTGTCCGCGGTCGGCCGTGGATTGCGCGCCGCTGCCGAGGCCGGTGCGGCACACGCATTCGTGTGCTCGGTTGACGCAAAGCTCCTCGATCCGGACGTGATCGAGGAGCTCGGTGCCCGAGCGGCCGCCGTGGACGCCGACATCGTCTTGCCGTGGGACGGCACGAATCACTACTTGGCCGCTGTGTATCGCACCGAATTGGCCTCTCTGGTCGACGATCTCGTCGCGGCCGGCGAGCGAAACATCTCCGCATTGATCGACCGGGTCGATTCGCAACGAGTTGTGATCGCCGACGCGGGTTTTGCTGCCGACGGTAAGCCGGCCTAAGGTCTGCGCGGCCTGCTGAACGCCGGACGCTGACCGATTCGTCGCCGATTCTCGACGACTCGCATTTAGCTGGGGGCGGAGCGGTTTTCTTGGTTGAAACCGCGAATCCTCAAGTAGGACTGGAATTCGCGATCGGCGCCGTGACTACGATGTGCAGGGCGATGGCTACGTGGTCAACCTCGGCCAAATCAAGTTCGCCACACTTGTTATCACCGGCGACTGCTTACTGTTTCAGAAAGTGATCGAGGTTTCCCGCGAAACTCACAGCGGTTGCGCCAGCTGGCCAGCACGGAAAGAACTGAACAGTGCGCTTGTTTTCATATTTCTTTGCCGCAGTTCACTTTACGGACGCTGAGGCTTGCATCGTCGGAATTTCTGTGCGAAATCGCTTGCGACACATCCGGCTAAATTGTGATCTTGATAACGTTCAGTGGGCGACGCAGGCTGCCCTACCTAGTTGATTTCGGCATGGTTCGTCGGCACGAAATGCATGGCGCAGGTCACAAAAACTGCGTGATTTGACTCACCAATTGTTTGACGGACAACGTCACTGACGCCAGCGAAAAAGATATGTGTGACCAGCGGGATCAATTGGCTGAGCCGGTTGTGACCAACTTGTTATCGGCGGCGGACACCAGTGTGTCACGAGATGACGAAGGCAACGCATTTCTCGTACGGTCTGATGCGGCCTGAAAAGGCAAAGAAAATCGAATCCACGGACCCGCGTGTGAGCGGGGGCTACGGACGGCAACTACGCCCCCGTGCGGCCGCCGGGCACCAGCCCGGCCGGCAGCAGACGCCCCAGCTGTCGTGCCTGAACGAGACGGCGCGATTCGAAGTCTTCAACCGCCAATAAACCGGCACTTAGCCCCTATCGCTGGGCTTGCTTCGGCCCGCGCCCGCGAAAGGAAAATTGTTGAAGAACGTCCGCCAGACGCTTCGCATGACTGCGGTCACTGCGGTGCTCGCCTCGACCCCGCTGAGCCTGTCCAACGCGATCGCCGCCGCCGATTTCGAACGGGTTACGCCGAACGCGCCGTCCACGCCGTTCGAGTTGGCCGGCGTTGTGCCGGCTCCGGACGCCCCGCCTGCGGGCGATGCGCCGGTCGCCGACGCGCCTCCGGCACCGGCTGACCTGCCGCCCGCCCCCGATTCGGCGCCGGCCCCGCCCCCGGATGCGCCGCCGGCTGCCCCGGATGCACCGCCAGCCGACGACGCCCCGGCTCCGCAGCAGGCGCCGGTCCTCACGAAGGCCTACAGCGTCAACTGGGACGCGATCGCTGCGTGCGAGTCCGGTGGCAACTGGGGCATCAGCACCGGTAACGGCTACTCGGGTGGTCTGCAGTTCACGCCGAGCACCTGGCGCGCCAACGGCGGCTCGGGTTCGGCCAGCGTTGCTAGCCGCGAGGAGCAGATCCGGGTCGCCGAGAACGTGCTGCGCTCGCAGGGCATCGGCGCCTGGCCGGTCTGCGGCCGGCGCGGCTGACCGAAGTATTACCGACCAACGGCGGTGGCCGGGCTCACGCCGGCCACCGCCGTTGGCGTCTCACTAGGGGTCGAAGATCACCAGAGTTCTGGTCGACTCTCGTGCATGGCGGGTGTGCTCGTGCTGACGTGTGTTACCAACGACTGGTGACCACTTCGCCATTCGGCAACCTCGACGATTACCTGGCGCTGCCGCGCATCACCGGCCTTGCCGCCTCGGCCGACGGGTCGCGGGTGGTGACCACGGTGGCCGAACTCAACGACAAGCGCAACGACTACATCAACGCTGTCTGGGAGCTCGATCCCGCCGGGCAACGGCCCGCGCACCGGCTGACCCGCAGCGCCAACGGCGAGTCATCGCCCGCTTTCACTGCCGACGGTGATCTGCTGTTCCTCTCGTCGCGGCCCACCGCGGACGAGGCCAAGCCGCCCGCCTCGCTATGGCGGTTGCCGGCGGCCGGGGGCGAGGCGGTCGAGATATGCAATGCTCCCGGCGGCATCAGCGCGGTGCGCGCTGCCCGCGGCGCTGACGTGACGGTTGTCGGTGCCGCGATGCTGCCGGCGGCCCGCGACCTCGACGAGGATCGCCGGCTGCGCGATCTGCGCAAGGACGGCCATGTGAAGGCGATCCTGCACACGGACTATCCGGTGCGGTTCTGGAACCAGGACGTCGGCCCCGACGAACCGCATCTGCTCGACGCCCGCGGGCCGCGGGACCTGACTCCGCAGCCCGGTGCCGCACTGTTGGCGGCCGGCTTCGGCGACGCCGTCTTCGACGTCAGCCCCGACGGCAGCTTCCTGGTCACGACATGGCAGCTCACCGGGCCCGGGCCGACCCGGCGGTCGGTGCTGATGCGGATCGACGTGGCGTCCGGTGAACGCCGCGTGATCGCCGATGATCCCGGTGCCAGCCTCGACCACCCGGCCATCTCGCCGGACGGATCGGCGGTCGCCTTCACCCGCGAGACCATCTCCACCCCGGCATATGCCCCGCAAATTACGTTGCAGCACCTGCGATTCGGTGAAGATTCCGCGTCGGTGGCGCAGGAGTGGGATCGTCGGCCGAGTTCGATTGGCTGGTCCAGCGACGGTGCTGCGCTGATCGTCACCGCCGACCAGAACGGCCGCGCGCCGGTGTTCGCCGTCGACGTGGCGACGTCGACGGTCACCCAACTCACCGACGACGATTTCAGCTACAGCGATGTGGTCGCCGCACCCGGCGGCGTGATTTTCGCGCTGCGAAGTTCCTACGCCACGCCGCCGCACCCGGTGCGCATCGACCCTGACGGCGGGATCGCCACCCTGCCGTGCGTCGAATCACCAATGCTGCCCGGCACATTGACCGAAATTTTCACGACAACCCCCGACGGCACGACGGTGCGGTCGTGGTTGGTGCTGCCGGAGCGCGAAGAGCCGGCTCCGCTGCTGCTCTGGGTGCATGGCGGCCCGCTGGGTAGCTGGAACAGCTGGGCCTGGCGCTGGAACCCGTGGTTGATGGCCGCCAAAGGGTACGCGGTGCTGCTGCCGGATCCGGCGCTGTCGACAGGCTACGGGCAAGCCTTCATCCAGCGCGGCTGGGGCGCTTGGGGTGGACCACCATTCGACGACCTGATGGCGGCGACCGAGGCGGCATGTGCGCATCCGCGTATCGATGAGAACCGAACCGCCGCGATGGGCGGGTCGTTCGGCGGCTACATGGCCAACTGGATCGCGGCCCACACCAACCGTTTTGCCGCGATCGTCACCCATGCCGGCCTGTGGGCGCTCGACCAGTTCGCGCCCACCACCGACACCGCCGACTACTGGCGGCGCGAGATGACAGCGGAGATGACCGCTGCCAACTCACCGCACCATTTCGTCGAAAGCATCAGCACGCCGATGCTGGTGATCCATGGGGACAAGGACTATCGCGTGCCGATCGGCGAAAGCCTCCGCCTCTGGTACGAGTTGCTCGCTTCCTCGGGGCTGCCGGCCGGCGACGACGGCAGCAGCCCGCATCGGTTCCTGTACTTCCCGTCTGAGGATCACTGGGTGCTGGCGCCCCAACACGCCAAGATCTGGTACGAGGTGGTGCTCGCGTTCCTCGCCGAGCACGTGCTGCAGGAGAGCGCCGAATTGCCGGAGGCGCTCGGAGTAGCGTCACGCTCGTGACTGCAACGCGCGAATACGACATCATCCTGTACGGAGCAACCGGCTTCGTCGGCAAGTTGACAGCCGAATATCTGTCCCGGGCCGGGGGAAGCGCCCGGATTGCGCTGGCCGGCCGCTCGACCGAGCGCCTCAAGGCGATCCGCGACACGCTGGGGGAGCCGGCGCAATCGTGGGAGCTGCTGACTGCTGACGCCGAGTCGCCGAAGACCCTGGCAGCCATGGCCGCGGCGACGCAGGTGGTGGTCACCACGGTCGGCCCCTACAGCAAGTACGGTCTGCCGTTGGTGGCGGCGTGTGCGGCCGCCGGAACCGACTACGCGGACCTGACCGGGGAGTCGCCGTTCATCCGGGAGAGCATCGACCTGTATCACAAGCAGGCCCAGGACACTGGTGCGCGCATCGTGCATGCGTGTGGATTCGACTCCATCCCTTCGGATCTCACCGTATACGCGCTGTATCGGCGCGCTCGCGAGGACGGCAGCGGTGAGCTCGCCGACACCGACTTCGTGGTGCGGTCGTTCTCGGGAGGCTTCTCCGGTGGCACGGTGGCGTCGATGGTGGAGGTGTTCGACTCGGTATCCGGCGACGCCGATGTGCGTCGCGAATTCGCCGATCCCTACACGCTCAGCCCGGACCGCGGCGCGGAACCAGAACTCGGCCCGCAGCCCGATCTGCGTCGGCGCCGCGGCGGCCAGATCGCGCCGGAACTGGCCGGCATCTACACGGCCGGCTTCCTGATGGCGCCTGCCAACACACGAATTGTCCGTCGCAGCAACGCGTTACAGAATTATTCTTACGGCAGGAGGTTCCGGTACAGCGAGCACATGAGCGTCGGGTCATCCGTCGCGGCGCCGGTGGCCTCCGCTGTACTCACCGGCGTCGGCAACGTGACGACGGCACTGGGCAGCCGCTACTTCCGGTTGTTGCCGCGCAAGCTGGTGGATCGCGCGCTACCCAAGCCTGGCACCGGGCCCAGCGAAGCGGTCCGTGAGAAGGGCTTCTACAAGGTGGAGACCTACACCACCACGACCTCCGGTGCCCGTTACGTCGCCACCATGGCCCAACAGGGCGATCCCGGATACAAGGCCACCGCCGTGCTGCTCGGTGAGAGCGGTCTGGCGCTCGCGATGGACCGCGACGCGCTCTCGGACCTGCGCGGAGTGCTGACGCCGGCGGCGGCGATGGGGGACGCGCTGCTGGCGCGATTCCCGGCCGCGGAGGTCGCACTGGAGACCGCGCGCCTGATGCACCGTTGAGGTATCGATCTTCGCCGATGAGAACCCCTGTCGGACAAGATCAGCTGGGCTAGTGTCAGGTGGATAACCACACCATCCCAGCGACGTTAGGTGGACGGGTCCATGTCTGGCCTTGAAGATCTGCTGTCTCAGATTCCCACGAGTGACATCGCCAGCAAGATCGGTGTCGACGAAGCCGAAGTCACTAGGGCGGTGCAACTGCTGGTGCCGGTGCTGGTCGGCGGATTGCACGAGAACGCGCAAGATCCCGAGCACGCCAGCAGCATCGAGTCCGCGGCCGACAACCACGCCGCCAGCGGTCTGCTCGACGGTGGCGTGAGCCTCGATAATGTCAACGAGGCCGACGGCCGGCAGGCCATCGCGAAGATCTTCGGCGGCAATGACGCGGCCCAGGTCGCCAACGCGCTGGCCGGTAGCGGCGGGGGCAACAGCGACCTGCTCAAGCAGTTGCTGCCGATCCTGGCTCCGATCGTGCTCGCCTACATCGGTAAGCAGATGGGTCAGAACAGCGAACCGGCCAAGCAGGAGGCGTCCTCCGGTGGCGCGCTCAACGATGTGCTCGGCAGCATCCTCGGCGGGATGGCCGGCGGCAACAAGTCGCTGGGCACGGTGCTCGGCAACGCGCTGGGCGCCAAAGCGGGCGACATCCTCGGCGGACTGTTCGGCAAGAAGTAGGCCACCCCGCTGGGCCGCCCGCGATGGGCGGTGTTCTTGGCGTCCGCCGGTGCTTTCTAGACTTGACGGGTGACCACAAGCCCAGAACGCGCCGTTGACTCGCGGGCGGACGACCTGCCCAAGGCGTGGGATCCGGGCGCGGTAGAAAACGCGATCTATCAGCGTTGGGTGGATGCCGGTTATTTCACCGCGGATTCCAACAGTGGCAATCCGGGGTACTCCATCGTGTTGCCGCCGCCCAACGTCACGGGCAGCCTGCACATGGGCCACGCGCTGGAACACACGATGATGGATGCCCTGACCCGGCGCAAACGGATGCAGGGTTACGAGGTGCTGTGGCAGCCGGGCATGGACCACGCCGGCATCGCCACGCAGAGCGTGGTGGAAAAGCAGCTTGCCGTCGACGGCAAGACCAAAGAGGACCTCGGCCGGGAACGCTTCGTCGACAAAGTCTGGGACTGGAAGCGGGAGTCCGGCGGCGCCATCAGCGGCCAGATGCGACGCCTCGGTGACGGCGTCGATTGGAGCCGGGATCGCTTCACCATGGACGACGGGCTGTCCCGGGCAGTCCGCACCATCTTCAAGCAGTTGTACGACGCCGGCCTGATCTACCAGGCCGAGCGACTGGTCAACTGGTCCCCGGTGCTCGAGACGGCCATTTCCGACATCGAGGTCAACTACGAAGACGTCGAGGGCGAACTGGTGTCGTTCCGCTACGGCTCGATGAACGACGACGAGCCTCATATCGTCGTCGCCACCACCCGGCTCGAGACGATGCTGGGCGACACCGCGATCGCCGTGCATCCCGACGACGACCGTTACCGGCACCTGGTCGGACAGACATTGCCGCACCCATTCCTCGATCGCGACGTGGTGATCGTCGCCGACGGGCACGTGGACCCCGAATTCGGCACCGGCGCAGTCAAGGTGACCCCGGCGCACGACCCCAACGACTTCGAGATCGGGCTGCGGCATCAGCTGCCGATGCCCACGATGCTCGACACCAAGGGTCGGATCGCCGACACCGGAACGGAATTCGACGGCCAGGACCGCTTCGAGGCGCGGGCGAAAATCCGCGAGGCGCTGGCCGCCCAAGGGCGCATCGTCGCCGAGAAGCGGCCATACCTGCACAGCGTCGGGCACTCCGAGCGCAGCGGTGAGCCGATCGAGCCCCGGTTGTCGCTGCAGTGGTGGGTCAAAGTCGAGCCGTTGGCCAGGGCCGCGGGCGACGCTGTCCGTAACGGCCGCATAGTGATTCACCCGAAGAGTCTCGAGTCGCGCTGGTTCGGTTGGGTTGACGACATGCACGATTGGTGTATCTCGCGCCAGCTGTGGTGGGGCCATCGGATCCCGGTCTGGCACGGGCCGGACGGTCAAAAGGTCTGCGTCGGACCCGACGAGACTCCGCCGCCGGGCTGGGAGCAGGACTCTGACGTGCTCGACACCTGGTTTTCCTCGGCGCTGTGGCCGTTCTCCACCCTGGGCTGGCCCGACCGCACCGCCGAGATCGAGAAGTTCTATCCGACCAGTGTTCTGGTGACCGGGTACGACATTCTGTTCTTCTGGGTGGCGCGAATGGTCATGTTCGGCACCTTCGTCGGCGGCGACGAGGTGATCACGCTCGACGGGGCGCGAGGCCCCCAGGTGCCGTTCACCGACGTCTTTCTGCACGGCCTGATCCGCGACGAGTTCGGTCGCAAGATGAGCAAATCCAAAGGCAACGTGGTCGACCCGCTGGACTGGCTGGAGAAGTTCGGGGCCGACGCGCTGCGATTCACCCTCGCCCGCGGCGCGAACCCGGGGGGCGACTTGGCTGTCGGCGAGGATGCGGTGCGGGCCTCTCGTAACTTCGCGACCAAGCTGTTCAACGCCACCCGCTTCGCGCTGATGAACGGCGCCGCGCCGGCGCCCCTGCCGGACCTCAGCGAACTCACCGATGCCGACCGCTGGATTCTGGGTCGGCTCGAAGAGGTTCGGGCCGAGGTGGATTGGGCCTTCGATGCATACGAGTTCAGCCGCGCCTGCGAATCGCTGTATCACTTCGCCTGGGACGAGTTCTGCGACTGGTACCTCGAATTGGCCAAGGTGCAACTGTCCGATGCCGGCGATGCCACCACCACGGCGGTGCTTGCGGCAGTGCTCGACGCGCTGCTCAAGCTGCTGCACCCGGTCATCCCGTTCGTCACCGAGACGCTATGGAAGACCCTGACCGGCGGCGAGTCGATTGTGATCGCGCAATGGCCGCCGTCGTCCGGTATCGCGCTGGATACCGTTGCCGCGCAACGGATCGCCGACATGCAGAAGCTGGTCACCGAGATCCGCCGGTTCCGCAGCGACCAGGGATTGGCTGACCGGCAGAAAGTGCCCGCGCGGCTGTCGGGCATCGACACCGTGGATCTGAGCACCCAGGTCGGTGCGGTCACATCGCTGGCCTGGCTGAGCGGGCCCGCGGCCGAATTCACCCCGTCGGCGTCGCTGGAGGTCGGAGTCACCGGCGGCATCGTCGTCGTCGAACTCGACACCTCCGGCACCATCGACGTGGCCGCCGAGCGTCGTCGACTGGAGAAGGATCTGGCCGCCGCGCAGAAAGAATTGGCCTCGACGACAGCAAAATTGGGTAACGCCGAATTCATGGCCAAAGCCCCGGAAGCGGTCGTCGAGAAGCAGCGCGAGCGGCAGCGCACGGCGCGCGAGGAAGCCGAGCGGATCACTGCCAGGTTGGCCGGGCTGCAGTGAGCTCAGAGCACGAACCCGACGACGCAGCACTCGCCGAGGTGGTTCCCACCCCGGATGAGATCGCGGCACTGCTTCAGGTCGAGCACCTGCTCGACCAGCGCTGGCCCGAAACCAAGATCGAGCCCAGCCTGGACCGCATCTCGGCGCTGATGGACGTGCTCGGGTCGCCGCAACGCAGCTACCCGTCGATCCACATCACCGGAACCAACGGTAAAACCTCGGTTGCCCGCATGGTCGATGCATTGCTGACCGCACTGCAGCGACGGACCGGGCGCATCACCAGCCCGCACCTGCAGTCGGCGGTGGAGCGCATCGCGATCGACGGAAAGCCGATCAGCCCTGCGACGTACGTCGCGACCTACGCCGAACTCGAGCCGTTCGTGCAGATGATCGACCAGCAGTCCACAGCCAACGGCGGCCCGGCGATGAGCAAGTTCGAGGTGCTCACCGCGATGGCGTTCGCGGCCTTCGCTGATGCGCCGATCGAGGTCGCGATCGTCGAGGTGGGGTTGGGCGGGCGCTGGGACGCCACCAACGTGATCGGCGCCCCGGTCGCGGTGATCACTCCGATCAGCATCGACCACGCGGAGTACCTCGGCGACACGATCGCTGGCATCGCCGGCGAGAAGGCCGGCATCATCCACCGGGCCCCTGAAGATCGGGCCGGCGCTCCGGACACCGTCGCGGTGATCGGACGTCAGGTGCCCGAGGCGATGGAAGTGCTGCTGGCGCAGACGGTGCGCGTCGACGCCGCTGTCGCGCGGGAAGATTCGGAGTTCGCGGTGCGCAGCCGCCAGGTCGCGATCGGCGGCCAACTGCTGGAGTTGCAGGGCCTGGGCGGGGTGTACTCCGATGTGTTCCTGCCATTGCACGGCGAACACCAGGCGCACAACGCGGCGATCGCGCTCGCCGCTGTCGAGGCGTTCTTCGGGGCCGGCGCCCAACGCCAACTCGACGTCGACGCCGTACGGGCCGGATTCGCCGCGGCCAGTAGCCCCGGCCGGCTGGAGCGGATGCGCAGCAGACCGACGGTGTTCGTCGACGCCGCGCACAACCCGGCGGGTGCGGCCGCGCTGGCGCAGACGCTGGCCGAGGAGTTCGACTTCCGTTTCTTGGTCGGGGTGGTCAGCGTGATGGGGGACAAGGACGTCGGCGGCATCCTGGCCGCGCTCGAGCCGGTGTTCGATCGAATCGTGGTCACCCATAACGGATCTCCGCGTGCCCTCGACGTCGAGGCGCTGGCGCTCAGCGCGCAGCAGTACTTCGGGCCGGACCGGGTGGACACCGCCGAGAATCTGCGCGATGCCATCGACACCGCCACCGCGCTGGTCGACGAGGCGGACGCCGAGGGTGGGTCGTTGTCCGGGACCGGCATCGTCATCACCGGCTCCGTCGTCACCGCGGGCGCCGCTCGCACGCTGTTCGGTCGTGATCCCGCGTGACGCCCGCCGACGGCGATGAAGCCGGGTTCGAGGAGGGGCGCCCTGAACACCCGCCCGCCAAACCTGCTGAGGCGCCCCAGCCCGATCCGTGGAAGAGCTTTCGCGGTGTCACCGCGGGGACGCTGATCCTCGAGGCGATCGTGGTGCTGCTGGCGCTGCCGGTGGTGAGCGCCGTCGGCGGTGGCCTGAGCGCCGGTGCTCTGACATTCCTGCTGGGTCTGGCCGCGGTCCTGATCGTGCTGACCGGGCTGCAGGGCCGGTCGTGGGCCATTTGGGCCGACCTCGGCGTGCAGCTGATTCCGATCGCGGGCTTCGTCGTCTACCCGGCTGTCGGTGTCATCGGACTGGTCTTTGCCGGAGTGTGGGGGCTGATCGTCTACGTGCGTGCGGAGGTTCAGCGTCGGGAGCGGCTGGGCCTGCTGCCCGGTCAACACGGACCGCCGGATTGATCGGCTACCCGACGTGATCGGCTACGCTGTGCGCCGTGACGAGCGCCGGTAATGAGCGGACACTCCTGTTGATCAAGCCCGACGGTGTCGAGCGTCGCCTGATCGGCGAGATCCTCGGCCGCGTCGAGCGCAAGGGCCTGACCATTGCTGCGCTGGAACTGCGCAGCGTCAGCCAGGACCTGGCCAAAAGCCACTACGCCGAGCACGACGGCAAACCGTTCTTCGGCTCTCTGGTGGAGTTCATCACGTCATCGCCGCTGGTTGCGGCGATAGTCGAAGGCCCACGGGCGATCGCCGCGATCCGGCAGCTCGCGGGCGGGACCGACCCGGTCGGCAAAGCCCTGCCCGGCACCATCCGCGGCGATTTCGGCCTGGAAACGCAGTACAACCTGGTGCACGGCTCCGATTCGCCGGAATCCGCGGAGCGCGAGATCGCGCTCTGGTTCGACAAAGCTTAGATAACGGGTCGGCGCACTTGGTCCGACCCGGTACCCCGGTATGGAACACTGTTAGTCGGGTGAACGTCGCCGAACCGGCATAGGAACGTCGACAGGCGCCCGAATGAAGACTTCGACAAGCGCGACCACCGCGACAAGCGGCGCGGCTGTCCAGCCATCATTCAGACCGGCACCGAGTGTGTTCGACCCGAACTGCTCGGGGCAAGACCATCACAAGCCCGGGAGGAAGTGACCCGGGTACATAGCGAAGCCCTCGCGTGGCCGCGTCGAAAGGACGCGCCCGAGGGCTTGAGGAGAATACGTGACAAACGGTGGCCCATTTTCAGAAGTTCCGGAGAACTCGTCGCAGCATGAGGAGCTGCCAGATCGGCTGAGGGTGCACTCCCTGGCGCGAGTGCTGGGAACCACCAGCAGGCGGGTTCTCGACGCGCTGACTGAGCTCGACGGGCGGATCCGCAGCGCCCACTCCACCGTGGAACGAGTCGACGCGGTCCGCGTTCGTGAACTGCTGGTCGACGCGCCGACTCCGGCTGACGTGCCACCCCCCGGCGCGGTCGAGGCGGACTCGGCCGGCGAGGCGGACTCGGCCGGCGAGGCGGAGGAGCCGGAGTCGCGGCTGATGCTGGACACCGCACCAGTCGAGCGGCCGGAGTACCTGCCGCTGTTCGTCGCGCCCCAACCGGTGGTGCGGGTCGAGGTTCGCGATGAATCCGTCAGCTCCGACAAATCCGTCAGCTCCGACAACTCCGACGAACCCGACGACGATGACGACGACTTCGACGGTGACGGCGATGACGACCAGGCTGATCGCCCGGCCAACCGCCGTCGCCGACGCGGGCGTCGCGGCCGGGGCCGCGGCCGCGGCGAGCAGAACGGATCCGAGGGCGGCGACGGCAGCGGCAAAGACAACTCCGAGGACTCTGACGAGGACTCCGACGACGATTCCGATGACGACACCGACGACTCCGATTCCCCCGATGACGACAACGGCTCCGGGGATGGGGCCACCAAACGCCGCCGCCGCCGCCGTCGCCGTAAGTCCGGCTCCGGTGACGACTCCGAGGACAACTCGTCGCCAGACGACCCGCCGAACACCGTGGTGCACGAGCGGGCACCGCGGGCCAAGAACAAATCCGACTCCGGCAACAACGAGATCCAGGGCATCGACGGCTCGACCCGGCTGGAGGCCAAACGGCAGCGCCGCCGTGACGGCCGCGATGCCGGACGCCGGCGCCCGCCGGTCTTGACCGAAGCCGAATTCCTGGCCCGCCGTGAGGCGGTCGACCGCGTGATGGTGGTGCGCGACACGGTTCGCACCGAACCGCCGCAGCCCGGCAGCCGCTACACCCAGATCGCGGTTCTCGAGGACGGTATCGTCGTCGAACACTTCGTCACCTCGGCGGCCTCTGCCTCCTTGGTGGGCAACATCTACCTGGGCATCGTGCAGAACGTCTTACCGTCGATGGAAGCGGCGTTCGTCGACATCGGCCGTGGCCGCAACGGCGTGCTCTACGCCGGCGAGGTGAACTGGGAGGCCGCCGGCCTGGGCGGGTCCAACCGCAAGATCGAGCAGGCACTCAAGCCCGGCGACTACGTCGTCGTGCAGGTCAGTAAGGACCCGGTCGGTCACAAGGGCGCCCGGCTGACCACTCAGGTATCGCTGGCCGGCCGCTACCTGGTCTATGTTCCCGGCGCGTCGTCGACCGGCATCAGCCGCAAGCTTCCCGACACCGAACGCCAGCGGCTCAAGGAGATCCTGAAAGAGGTCGTCCCGTCGGACGCGGGTGTGATCATCCGGACCGCCTCCGAGGGGGTCAAATCCGACGACATCCGGGCCGACGTCAACCGGTTGCAGGAGCGCTGGACCGAGATCGCCGAGCGGGCGAAAACGACCAAGGAGAAGGCGGCCGGCGCCGCCGTCGCGCTCTACGAAGAGCCCGACGTGCTGGTCAAGGTGATCCGCGACCTGTTCAACGAAGACTTCTCCCAACTGATCGTCTCTGGTGACGATGCCTGGTCCACCATCAACGACTACGTGAGTTCGGTTGCGCCCGAACTGGTTCCGAAGCTCGAAAAATACCAGCCGGCCTCCGAGGACGGACCGGACGTGTTCGCGGTGTACCGGATCGACGAGCAACTGGCCAAGGCGATGGATCGCAAGGTCTGGCTGCCGTCGGGCGGCACGTTGGTCATCGACCGGACTGAGGCGATGACGATCGTCGACGTCAACACCGGCAAGTTCACCGGCTCGGGCGGCAACCTCGAACAGACCGTCACCAAGAACAACCTCGAGGCGGCCGAAGAGACGGTGCGTCAGCTGCGGCTGCGCGACATCGGCGGCATGGTGGTCATCGACTTCATCGACATGGTGCTCGAATCCAACCGTGACCTGGTGTTGCGGCGGCTGACCGAGGCGCTGGGCCGCGACCGCACCCGCCACCAGGTCTCCGAGGTGACCTCGCTGGGGCTGGTGCAGCTGACCCGTAAGCGGCTGGGGACCGGGCTCATCGAGGCCTTCTCCACGACGTGTCCGCACTGCAGCGGCCGCGGCCTGATATTGCACGCCGACCCCGTCGACTCGGCGCCGACGATCGGTCGCAAGTCTCCTGAGTCCGGTGGTCGGCGCGGTCGACGGTCCAAGAAGGGCAAGGCCGAAGAGCAGGTCGTCGCTACCGTGCCCGCGCACGCGCCCGGTGAGCATCCGATGTTCAAGGCGATGGCTGCGGCCAACGGCGGGCACGCAGACGACGAGTCCGCGGCCGAGGACGCCGAGCACCCGCCGGCCGAGCAGGCCCGGGGCGCCGCCGAGGCCGACGAGCAGCTGCAGAAGCAGGCCGCGCGGGAGACGGCGGAAGACGACCTCGACGACGACTTCGACGATGAGTCCGAGGACGACACCGACGACGAGTCCGACGATGCCGACGTCGATCTCGACCACGAAGACGACGACCTCGACGAAGACGACGACTTCGACGACGACCCCGACGATGAAGACGACGACGATGAGTCCGACGACGATGAAGACGACGACGAGGAAGACGACGACGACGACTTTGACGACGACTCCGACTCCGAAGACGACGACCAACTCGCCGCGGCCACCTCGGAGCGGCCGCGTCGGCGTCGAGCAGCCGCCCGGCCGGCGGGTCCGCCGACACACTGATGGCCCTGCCGGCCGACTGTTCGGCCGGTTTGACCCTGTAGCCGCTGGTCACGTACCCTAGACCAGTTGTCACCAGGCCCGCTGACCAGCCGGATAGGACAAGGAGCTGGCCGACACTCCCAGACCAGCTCGCGCACACTTCTTACCCAGTGGCGCCCGCGAGACCAGCACGAAGAAGAGGTAGACGTAATCATGGCGACCTACGCAATCGTCAAGACCGGCGGTAAGCAGTACAAAGTTGCCGTTGGTGACGTCGTCAAGGTCGAGAAGCTCGACACCGAGCCGGGCGCGAGCGTCTCGCTGCCGGTCGCGCTGGTCGTCGACGGCGCCACCGTCACCGCCGACGCCGCCGCGCTGTCCAAGGTCGCCGTCACCGGCGAGGTGCTCGAGCACACCAAGGGCCCCAAGATCCGCATCCACAAGTTCAAGAACAAGACCGGCTACCACAAGCGTCAGGGTCACCGTCAGCAGCTGACGGTCCTGAAGGTCACCGGAATCAAGTAGGAGGCGACAGACATGGCACACAAAAAGGGCGCTTCCAGCTCACGTAACGGCCGCGATTCCAACTCCCAGCGGCTCGGTGTGAAGCGATTCGGCGGCCAGCTGGTCAAGGCCGGCGAGATCCTGGTCCGCCAGCGCGGCACACACTTCCACCCCGGCGACAACGTCGGCCGCGGTGGCGACGACACGCTGTTCGCCAAGGCGGCCGGCTCCGTCGAGTTCGGTGTCAAGCGCGGGCGCAAGACGGTCAACATCGTCTCGGCCGCCTCTTCGACCGACTGAGCATCGCGGGCGTCATTGCACGCCCTGCGAGTTAAAGGAATTCCGATGGCTCCCCGGTTTGTCGATCGCGTCGTCATCCACGCGCGGGCCGGCTCCGGCGGTAACGGCTGCGCCTCGGTGCACCGCGAGAAATTCAAGCCGCTCGGTGGTCCCGACGGCGGCAATGGTGGCCGCGGGGGCAGCATCGTGTTGGTGGTCGACCCGCAAGTGCACACCCTGCTCGACTTTCACTTCCACCCGCACGTGGTTGCCGCATCCGGCAAGCAGGGCATGGGCGGTAACCGCGCGGGCGCCGCCGCGCCCGATCTCGAGATCAAGGTTCCGGACGGCACCATCGTGGTCGACGAGGACGGCCGGATGCTCGCCGATCTGGTCGGCGCCGGGACTCGCTTCGAAGCCGCCGCCGGTGGCCGCGGTGGGCTGGGCAACGCCGCGCTGGCGTCGCGGGCCCGCAAGGCGCCCGGGTTCGCGCTGCTGGGCGAGAAGGGCGAAGCCCGCGACTTCACGCTGGAACTCAAGACCGTCGCCGACGTCGGGCTGGTCGGCTTTCCGTCGGCCGGCAAATCCTCGCTGGTGTCGACGATCTCGGCGGCCAAGCCGAAAATCGCCGACTATCCGTTCACCACGCTGGCCCCCAATCTGGGAGTGGTGTCGGCGGGGCAGCGCACCTACACGGTCGCCGACGTGCCGGGGCTGATCCCGGGGGCGTCGCAAGGCCGGGGCCTCGGCCTGGATTTCCTGCGCCATATCGAGCGCTGTGCGGTGCTGGTACACGTGGTGGACTGTGCGACTGCGGAACCCGGCCGCGACCCGATCTCCGACATCGACGCCCTGGAAGCCGAACTGGCCGCCTACACGCCCACCCTGCAGGGGGATTCGACGCTGGGTGACCTGATGGAACGCCCGCGGGCAGTGGTGCTCAACAAGATCGACGTGCCGGAAGCCCGTGACATGGCCGAGTTTGTCCGCGACGAGATCGCCGAACGGGGCTGGCCGGTGTTCATCGTGTCGACCGTAGCCCGAGAAGGTTTGCAGCCGTTGATCTTCGGATTGGCTGAGATGGTCGCGGCGTATCAGGCCGCCCAGCCGGTGCCGGTGCCGCGCCGCCCGGTGCTCCGCCCGGTGCCCGTCGACGAGTCCGGCTTCAGCGTGGAATCCGACGGCCAGGGCGGGTTTGTGGTCCGCGGCCGCCGGCCGCAACGATGGGTCGCCCAGACCAGCTTCGACAACGACGAAGCGGTCGGCTATCTCGGCGACCGGCTGGCCCGCCTCGGTGTCGAGGACGAGCTGATGAAGCTGGGGGCGCGGCCGGGTTGTGCGGTCACGATCGGTGACGTGACGTTCGACTGGGAGCCGCAGACTCCCGCCGGCGTCGACACCCTCATGACCCGGCGCGGCGCCGACACCCGATTGGACAGCAGCGAGCGCATCGGCGCCGACGAGCGTAAGGCGGCGCGACGTCAACGCCGCGAACACGGTGATGACTAGTCCTGCGCGCGAGGCGGTTCGGACCGCGCGCAGCGTCGTCGTCAAGGTCGGCACCACCGCGCTGACCACCCCGACCGGCATGTTCGACGCCAGCCGGCTGGCGGGCCTCGTCGACGCCATCGAGGCGCGGATGAAGGCCGGCTCCGACGTCGTCATCGTGTCGTCGGGCGCCATCGCCGCGGGCATCGAGCCACTGGGTCTGAGCAGGCGGCCCACCGACCTGGCCACCAAGCAAGCCGCGGCCAGCGTCGGCCAGGTAGCACTGGTCAATGCGTGGAGCGCCGCGTTCGCTCGCTACCAGCGCAGCGTCGGTCAGGTGTTGCTCACCGCGCATGACGTCTCGATGCGGGTGCAGCACAACAACGCTCAGCGCACGTTCGACCGGCTGCGGGCACTGCACGCGGTGGCGATCGTCAACGAGAACGACACCGTGGCCACCAACGAGATCCGGTTCGGCGACAACGACCGGCTCTCGGCATTGGTCGCGCATCTGGTCGGCGCCGACGCGCTGATTCTGCTCAGCGACATCGACGGACTCTACGATGCCGACCCGCGCAAATCCGGTGAAAGCCATTTCATCGCCGAGGTTTCCGGACCTGAGGACCTGAACGGCGTGCGCGCCGGCCAGGGCAGCCAGCTGGGCACCGGCGGCATGGCGTCCAAGCTGTCCTCGGCGCTGCTCGCCGCCGACGCCGGTGTCCCGGTCTTGTTGGCGGCCGCGGCCGACGCCGAGGCCGCGCTGGCGGATGCCTCGGTGGGCACGGTGTTCGCCCCGCGGCCCAACCGCATGTCGGCGCGCCGCTTTTGGGTGCGCTACGCCGCTGAATCCGCCGGTGTGCTGACCCTTGACCGGGGTGCGGTCAGTGCTGTTCTGGGCCAACGCCGTTCGCTGCTTCCCGCGGGCATCACCGCACTGGCGGGCCGTTTTCACGGCGGTGACGTCGTCGACCTGAACGGCCCGGAGAAGGCTTTGATCGCGCGCGGTGTCGTCGCCTACGATGCCGCCGAGTTGGCTACGATGATCGGTCGGTCGACCTCGGACCTGCCCGCCGAGCTACGCCGGCCCGCCGTGCACGCCGACGATCTGGTCGCCGTCTAGCCTCTGGGTATAGGAACGAGATACAGCGCACCCCAGGCTACTTCGGTAAGTGTGGTGGTGAGTTCGGCGTCGTATTCGGGCGGGCTGTTCGGCAGGTTCTGCTGGCACGCCCGCTCGACCATCCAGCTGAGCGCGCTGGCCGCGGTGGCCGCGGGAAGCTCGCAGCGGATCGAGCCGTCCGCCTGGCCGTCCTCGATGACCTGCGTGAGCCGGCCGGAGATGCCGGCGAGCAGTTCCCGATAGATCGCCGCGACCGCTGCGTCGTAGCCGGCCATTTCGTTGAGTGCGACCAGCACCGGCTGATGCCGCCGGTAGCCGGCGATGATGCCGGCCATCGCGGCGCGGACGTCGGCGGGATCGTGCCGCCACGCCACGCTCCACCAGAGTTCGGCGCTGTCGGCCAGCTCGCCGAACACCTGGCCGGCCAGCCGTCGCAGTAAGTCGCCCTTGTCTTCGAAGTAGATGTAGAAATTGGCCCGCGACATGCCGGCTTCGCCTGACAGCCGGTCCACACTGAGTTCGGTGAAGCTCGCACCGTTGCGCATCAGCCGTTCGGTGGCGTCGAGCAGCCGCCGCTCGATCTGCTCACGCCGTTCCTGCCGGTTGGCCTGCGGCTTACGCGTGACGGACGGCATGCCAGCTAGTATGACACCTTGACTAGACACTGTGTCTAGTCCTAGTGTCTGCGGTGTCGGGACCATTGTGACCGACGTCATAGCCGATGGAGGATCCCGCCCATGACCGCGACGGCCGCCACCCCGCGTCCCTACGATCCCGTCGATCTGTCATCGCGGGCGTTCTGGTCGACCAGCGCGCAGCAGCGTGAGCAGTCGTTCGCGGAATTGCGGGCCGCTCGCCCGGTGAGCTGGCATCCCCCGGTGGAAGACGCGCTGATGTCTGACCCCGACGACCCCGGGTATTGGGCGGTCACCCGCCGCGACGACATCGTCGCGATCAGCCGCGACAACGAGACGTTCCTGTCCGGTCAGGGCGTGCTGTTCGAGAACGTGCCCGTGGAGTTACTGGAGGCGTCGCAGTCTTTCCTGGCAATGGACCCGCCGCGGCACACTGTGCTCCGCAAACTCGTCAGCGCCGCCTTCACCCCGCGGCAGGTCCGCCGCATCGAGGACTCGATCAAAGCCAACGCCACGACGATCGTCGCGGAACTCCAGGCCGCGGGCAGCGGTGCCGACTTCGTCGAGCGGTGCGCCAAAGAGCTGCCGATTCGGACGCTGTCGGACATGGTCGGGATTCCGGAAGCCGAACGCCAAAAGGTGGCGCACGCGGCCGATGCGATGGTGTCGTGGGCCGATCCGGTCTACCTCGGCGGCCGCCCGCCGCTGGAGGTGCTGTTCGAAGCTCAGATGTACATCCACCAGGTGGCCCTCGGCCTCGCCGCCGAACGCCGCGAGGACCCCGGTGACGACCTGTTGAGCGCGTTGGTCAACGCGGAGGTGGACGGCGACCGACTGGCCGACGCCGACGTCGCCGCGTTCTTCGTGTTGCTGGCGGTCGCGGGTAATGACACCACCCGTCAGACCACCAGTCATGCGTTGAAAGCCCTCACCGACTTCGGAGACCAGCGGGCCTGGCTGCTGCTGGATTTCGACGACCGCATCGGCGGAGCGGTGGAGGAGTTCATCCGCTTTGCCACCCCGGTGATGACGTTCCGCCGAACGGCCGCAAAGGATGTCGAGATCGGCGGCCAGGCGATCCGCGCCGGCGAGAAAGTCGTGATGTTCTACTCCTCGGGCAACTTCGATACCGCGGTGTTCGCCAATCCGGACCGGCTCGACCTGAGCCGCAACCCCAACCCGCATGTCGGCTTCGGCGGCGGCGGCGTGCACTTCTGCCTGGGCGCAAACCTGGCCAGGGCCCAGCTGCGCGCCATCGTCGGTGAGCTTCTTCATCAGCTGCCGGACATCCAGGCCGGCGACCCGGTGTATCTGGCGGGCAACTTCATTCACGGCATTCGCAGCATGGCCTGCACGTTCTAGGAGGCTGCGGCGGGGGAGAGCTCCTCGGCCAACAATGTCAGCAGTTCCGAGCAGCCGCCGTCGACCTTGACGCCGGCATGCTCATCACCGCGGGTGGGCCCGCGATTGATGATGGCGATCGGCATGCCCAGGGCCGCGGCGTGACGTACGAAGCGGTAGCCGGAGAACACCGTCAACGACGAACCGGCGACCAATAATGCCTCGGCATTTTCTACGAGCGAAAAAGCCTTTTGCACAACATCTTTAGCGACGCTCTCGCCGAAGTACACGATGTCGGGCTTGAGCATGCCGCCGCATGAGGGGCAGTCGAGGTAGCGGAATGAGGCGGTGTCGGCGACGACGGCGTCGGCGTCCGGTGCCACCGCCAGCCCGCCGACGGCCTCGACCCGCTCGGTGAAGCCCGGGTTCAGCGCGTCCAGCGCCTCTCCGAGCGCTGCGCGGGTCATGGTGTGGCCGCAGGTCAGGCAGACCACCTGCGCATAGGTGCCGTGCAGGTTGATCACGTTGCGGCTGCCGGCTTTGGTGTGCAGCAGGTCGACGTTCTGGGTGATGACACCGCTCACCACACCGTCGCGCTCGAGCGCGGCCAACGCGCGGTGCCCGGCGTTGGGTCGGGTGTCGTCCATGTGTCGCCAACCGATGTGATTGCGGGTCCAGTACCGCTGGCGAAACAACGGGTCGGTGGTGAACTGTCGAATCGTCATCGGATTACTCGGCGGCGAGTCCGGCCCGCGATAGTCGGGAATGCCGGAGTCAGTCGACATCCCCGCTCCGGTCAGCACGGCAATGCGGCGACCGGTGAGGGCAGCGACCAACTCCGGAGCCTCCGCGTGCACAGCCGTCATCTCATCGAGGGTACGGATCGGGCTCCCGACCTTCAGGATCGGATGGGTGAGTACCGGCTGGCGCGCTGACGTGGGCGCCGGCCGTCTCGCCGTTTTGCAATCACCGAGATTTCAATAGCTTACCTACGTTGCTGATAGATCCGACTCATGACGGTCAGTTGATGAAAACGCATTATTCGAGTGCGGTTTTAAGTGCCCATGGAGCTGGCGATCCTGCTGATCGGCCTTTGCTCACAGTCCGGGTCAACGCGGGGAGCGGGGTTGTCCCGGGTGCGATTGCTCCCCGCGCCGACTTAGCTTCAGCAGACCGTAGTCCGTTGCGGCCAATCGGATAAGGAGTAATGCCGGTGCTCGATTTTGGCGCACTGCCGCCTGAGGTCAACTCGGGCAGACTGTATTCCGGTCCCGGATCGAGTCCCATGATGGCTGCCGCGTCGGCGTGGCAGGCGATGGCCGGTCAACTGGAGTCGGTCGTGCGCGGATACTCCGCGGTTCTCTCCGGCTTGCAGGGCGAGTCGTGGTCGGGAAACGCCTCCTCCGCGATGGCCGATGCAGTCGCGCCCTATGTCGAATGGATGGCGACGGCCGCCGAGAACGCAGAGGAAACGGCCGGTCAGGCGCGGGCGGCCGCGGCGGCGTATGAGTTGACGCTGGCCGCGACCGTGCCGCCGGCCCTGGTCGCGGCCAACCGTGCGCAGTACGCGGCGCTGGTGATGGCCAACATCTTCGGCCAGTACACCGCCCAGATCGCGGCGGCCGAGGCGGCCTACGCCGACATGTGGGCCCAGGATGCGCAGGCGATGTACGGCTATGCGTCGGCGTCGTCCACCGCAACCGCATTGTCGCCGTTCACCGATCCGCCCGAAACTACCACGGCAGCAGGGCAATCGGCTCAAGCGGCTGCCGTCACACAGGCCGCCGGCAGTTCTGGCTCGACCACCGCACAGGCCACCTTGTCTCAGTTGCTGGCGTCGGTGCCCAACCAACTGCAGAGCCTGGCGACCAGTGGGTCGTCGACAGCCGCCATCGACCCGTCGTCGTCGATTCTCACCACCTTCGGCAACTTCAACACGCTGACGGGTCCGACGAGTCTGACCGCGGCCCTCAGTCGCACGGCCAGCAGCGCCGGAAGCTTCTTCACCCAGGCCTACCGCACCGGTCTGCAGGCCCAGGACCTGCCCAAGATCGCCGAGGAGGGCGAGGCAGCAGCGGGCAAGGCCGCAGCCGGCGCCAAGAAGGCCGCCCAGTCCTGGATAGCTGACGGCGCCGAACGGTCGATGCTCGCCGGTGTCGGCAGGGCCGAACCGATCGGCGGGCTGTCGGTCCCGCAGACGTGGGCTTCGGCCACTCCGGACGGCAGCACGGTCCGAGCGCCGCAGTGGCTGTCGGAGATGGACCTCGCAGCTGTGCCGGCGTCCGACGCGACGATGGGGGGCATGTCCGGTTCGCCGATGGTCGGCATGACCCAGCAACCGGGCATGTGGTCACGTCCGACGGTCAGCAATATCTTGCGTGTCCAGGCGGGCCGCTTCAAGATGCCTCGCCCTGCCTTGGGCGGCTGAACACTCTTACGCCTAGTTCTATTCAAGGCCGTCAAGGCCGATCAGCCCGAAAGTTGCAGTTGGAGAAGGGGAACCGATGTTTGATTTCGGGGCGTTGCCGCCCGAGATCAACTCGGCCAGGATGTATGCCGGCCCGGGTTCGGGTCCGATGTTAGCCGCGGCAACGGCGTGGGCTGAGGTCAGCGCTGCGCTTGAGACGTTCGCCGCCGGCTACGCGGCGGTGCTGTCCGAGTTGCAGGGCGACTGGTCCGGCGCGTCATCGGCTGCGATGGTCGCCGCGAGCGCCCCCTATCTGGCGTGGGCGACGACGACTGGGCAGCAGGCCGGTCAGGCCGCAAACCAGGCTCAAGCGGCGGCAGCCGCCTACGAATCGGCGTTCGCCGCAACCGTTCCCCCCACGCTGGTCGCGGCCAACCGCGCGCTGCTGGCGACGCTGGTGGCGACCAACTTTTTCGGCCAGAACACACCGGCGATCGCGGCCACCGAGACCGCGTACGCCGAGATGTGGGCACAAGATGCCGCGGCGATGTACAACTACGCCGGCTCGGCCTTGTCGTCGGCCACTCTTGCGCAGTTCGATCAGCCACCGCCGACCACAAACTCGGCGGGATATTCCGCGCAGGCGGCCTCGATCGTCACCGTCTTCAGCGACATCAACACCCTGACCGGGCCGCTGGTGCCGGGTTATCAGTTAACCTACGCGACCTTCCAGGCGGCCCAATTCATCCAGGGTCTTAGCCTGTCCGGGACGCAGGCGAAATTTGTGCCCGAGATCGTCGGGCCGGTGCAAGGTGTCGCCTCAGCCGCGAAAACGATTCCACCGCGGGGTTTGTCGGGGCCAGTACTCGCCGGCGCGGGCCGCGCGGTACCGATCGGAGGGCTGTCCACCCCACCGAATTGGGTAGCGGCGACGCCGCTGGAAAGCCCCGTCGCGGAACCGATCACAGCCACCGAGACAGGTTTCCGCGCGCTGCCGCCGTGGGTGGAGCAACCGCAGCCGTTGGGCCGGTCAGGATTGCCGATGATGGCCCAGATCAACCACGGCGGCGGGCGTTGCGTCGACGACACCGCCTTCCGGATCAAACCTCGCCGGTATCGCGTGCCGCGCCCCGCAGTCGGTGGATAGTAGCCGGACTCGACACCCGATATTCGCCAGATGACACCCGCAGGGCGACAATAGGGAAACGATGGACTTCTACAACGCCTACAGCCAGGGCTTTGCCCGGGTTGCCGCCTGCACGCACCACACTGCGATCGGCGATCCTGCGGCCAACGCCGCCTCGGTGTTGCGGGCGGCCCGCAAGTGCCACGACGACGGGGTGGCAGTTGCCGTTTTCCCGGAGTTGACGCTGTCCGGCTATTCCATCGAAGACGTCCTGCTGCAGGACGTCTTGTTGGATGCGGTCGAGGAAGCCGTGCGCGACATCGTCGCGGCCTCCGCTGACCTGCTGCCGGTTCTGGTGGTCGGTGCCCCGCTGCGGCACCGGCACCGCGTCTACAACACCGCCGTGGTGATCCACCGCGGTGCGGTGCTGGGCGTCGCACCCAAGTCGTACCTGCCGACCTACCGCGAGTTCTATGAGCGCCGTCAGATCGCACCGGGTGACGACGAGCGCGGCACCATCCGGGTCGCCGGGATCGAGGCGCCGTTCGGCCCGGATCTGTTGTTCGCGGCGTCCGACGCGACCGGCTTAGTCCTGCACGTCGAAATCTGCGAGGACATGTTCGTGCCGATTCCGCCCAGTGCCGAAGCGGCGTTGGCGGGCGCGACGGTGTTGGCGAACCTGTCTGGCAGCCCAATCACGATCGGCCGGGCCGGCGACCGCGCACTGTTGGCCCGCTCAGCGTCGCAGCGGTGCCTAGCCGCCTACGTGTATGCCGCTGCCGGAGAAGGAGAGTCGACCACCGACCTGGCGTGGGACGGCCAGACCATGATCTGGGAGAACGGTGTCCTGCTCGCCGAGTCGGAGCGTTTCCCCAAGGGGGAGCGGCGCAGTGTCGCCGACATCGACCTCGAGCTGATTCGCTCCGAGCGACTACGGATGGGCACCTTCGACGACAACCGCCGCCATCACCGGGCATCGGCAGAATCTTTCCGGCAGATCATATTTCGACTGCAGCCGCCGGTCGGGGACATCGGACTGCGCCGCAACATCGAGCGGTTCCCGTTTGTGCCTGCCGATGCGCAACGGTTGCAGCAGGACTGCTACGAGGCGTACAGCATTCAGGTCGCCGGACTCGAGCAACGGCTGCGTGCCCTGAACTTTCCCAAGGTTGTGATTGGGGTCTCCGGCGGCCTCGACTCGACGCACGCGCTGATCGTCGCCGCGCGGGCGATGGATCGAGAAGACCGGCCGCGCAGCGATATTCTGGCGTTCACCCTGCCCGGCTTCGCCACCGGCGAGCACACCAAGCGCAACGCCGTCGAGCTGTGTCACGCGCTCGGTGTCACCTTTGCCGAGATCGACATCACCGAGACTGCGTCGCTGATGCTCAAGGAGATGGACCACCCGTTCTCGCGCGGCGAAAAGCTGTATGACGTCACATTCGAGAACGTCCAGGCCGGGCTGCGCACCGACTACCTGTTCCGGCTGGCCAATCAGCGCGGCGGGATCGTTCTGGGCACCGGTGATCTGTCCGAATTGGGGCTGGGTTGGTCGACGTACGGTGTGGGTGACCAGATGTCGCACTACAACGTCAACGCCGGCGTGCCGAAAACATTGATCCAGCACTTGATCCGCTGGGTGATCTCCTCCGACCAGTTCCCGCCGGAGGTGGTACAGGTGTTGCAGTCAGTGCTCGACACCGAGATCACCCCCGAACTCGTGCCAACTGGCGAGGAGGACGAGCTGCAGAGTAGCGAGGCGAAAGTCGGCCCCTTTGCTCTGCAAGACTTCGCGTTGTATCAATTCCTGCGTTACGGATTCCGGCCGGCGAAGGTCGCATTCCTGGCATGGCATGCCTGGAGTGATGCCGACAGCGGCAACTGGCCGCCGGGTTTCCCGGAGAGCAAGCGGCCTTCTTACTCGCTCAAAGAGATTCGGCACTGGCTGCAGATCTTCGTGCAGCGGTTCTATTCGTTCAGCCAGTTCAAGCGCTCGGCTCTGCCCAATGGCCCCAAGGTGTCCCACGGGGGTGCGTTGTCGCCGCGGGGGGATTGGCGCGCTCCATCGGACATGTCGGCGCAGGCCTGGCTCGACTCGATCGAGCGCGACATTCCCGAGGACTAGGTGCCGCTATCGGGCGGCGACGGCACGTAGTCCATCAGGATGTCGGTGGTCGATCGCGAAGAGGCCACCACCTGCCCGAGAGCGCTGCCGCGAGCAATACCAGCGCGGCGGCGACGGACGGCGACATGGCCATCAGCCCGGCAGCATCGCATCGTCGATCGCGGTGGCAGACGGCGCGCAGTCGCCGGCGCCGGAAACCAAGGTTGCGAGCGCCCCTGCGGCACAGGCCCGCTTCATCGCCCGCCCATGGTCATCGGCCCAGTTGGCCGCCAAGACGCCGGCGAACACATCGCCGGCGCCGGAGGTGTCGAGCGCAGCCACTTCCGGCGCTGGCACGGTGAACTCCGTGCCGGCGCCGCTGTAGCCGGCACCGCGGGCCCCGCGGGTGGTCACCCGATGCGGCACCGGCCACACCCAATGCGCAGCTTCGGTTTCATTGACGATCAGGACATCGATCAGCTTTGCCAGCTGAGCCATTTCCGCCTCGTCGCCGCCCGACGGTGAGGCGTTGAGGATGACGGTCAGCCCTGCCGCGTGAGCCGCGCGCGCAGCAGCCGTCGCCGTGGCGACGGGAATCTCCAACTGCAGCAACAACACATCGCTGGTGGCGACGAGGCTGCGCAGTGCCGTCTCGTCCAGCGTCAGCCGACCATTGGCCTCCGGCGCGACGACGATGATGTTTTCTCCGCTGGAGTCGACGATCACCACCGCGTTGCCGCTGCGCCCCGCGGTGGTGATCAGCCCGTCGGTGCCGACCCCGTTTGTCTCGAGGTGCGCCCGCAACTGGGCTGCAGCGTCATCGTCACCGACGGCGCCGACAAACTGCACGTCCGCGCCGGCGCGTGACGCTGCCACCGCCTGGTTTGCGCCTTTACCGCCGGGCGTCGAGCGCATCGAGGCCGCCAAAGCCGTCTCGCCCGGCCGGGGCAGTGTGTCGACATCGAAGCCGATATCCATATTCACGCTGCCCACCACACACACCCGTGTCATTGCGCCGACGTTATGGAGAACCGCTCGGATTCACAAACGTCGTGTTGATAACGGTTTTCGGCAAATCCGTTTTCAACCTCCGGTAGGCGATATTCTGCAGCGTCATCGGGGCCTTCGGGCCCAGCTGAGAAAGGACGCTGATTGACGCCGCAGGGCTCAGCTGATCCGGCGCCGCTTGAGCAAACGGTCCCGGCGAAAACTGGTCGGCGCCGCCGCCCGCGGCAGCCGGCCGGATTGAGCATCCAGTCCAAGATCATGGTGATGCTGCTGGTCTCCAGCCTGATGTCGCTGGCGGTGATCGGCGTCGTGGGGTATGTGTCCGGCCGGCGCACGTTGCTGCCCATCGCAGCCGAACGCATGATCCAGTTGCGCGAGGGGCAGAAGCGGGCGATCGAGATGTTGTTCGCCGACCTGTCGAACTCGCTGGCGATCTACAGTCGCGGGCTCACCGCCGACGAAGCCATTCAGGCGTTTGCCGCCGGGTTCGACCAGTTAGATTCCGCGCCAATCGATCCCGGGCAACAACAAGCGCTGGAGAAGTTCTACGCCGACCAGCTGGTCACACCGCTCGAGCAGGCAACCGGGCAGAAGCTGGACCTGGCCGCGTTGCTGCCCAGCAACAATGCGCAGCGATACCTGCAACTGCACTACACGGTTCCGGCAGCGAGCGGCTCGACTCCGCCCGAAGACGCCGGCGACGGCAGCGCATGGTCGGCGGCGGACGCACGCTTCAACAGCTACTTTCGCGAGATTGCGACCCGCTTCGAATATCGCGATGTGATGCTCCTCGACACCCGCGGCAACGTGGTCTACAGCGTCAACAAAGGTCCGGCTCTGGGTACCAACATCGTCACCGGCCCATATCGCGCGTCGAATTTGCGTAGCGCCTACGAGAAGGCAATGTCGTCTGACTCGGTCGACTTTGTCTGGATCACCGATTTCCAGCCGTTCCAGCCGGCGGGCGGAATGCCCATTGCGTGGCTGGTGTCTCCGATCGGAGTGGCGGGCAAGACGAGCGGGGTCATGGCGCTCCCGCTACCGATCTCGAAGGTCAACCGAATCATGACCGCCGACCAGCACTGGAAAGCCGCCGGAATGGGAGCAACAGCCGAGACGTATCTGGCCGGCCCGGACGGCCTGATGCGGTCCGATTCGCGGCTGTTTCTGCAAGACCCCGACAAGTACCAGCGGGACGCGGTGGCGGCCGGGACTCCGGCCGACATCGTCGCCAAGGCAATCCGGTGGCACGGCACCACGCTGGTGCAGCCCGTCGAGACCGACGCGTTCCGCGCCGCGCAACGCGGGCAGAGCGGAACGGTCATGGATACCGGCTACCTGGGCGACCGCGAACTCGCCGCGTACGCCCCGGTGGCCATTGCGAATTCGGATCTGCGCTGGTCGATTCTGGCCACTCGGGACAGCGAAGAGGCCTACTCGCGAATAGCGTCGTTCGCCCGCACATTGGTGGTCACCGCCGCGGCGCTGGTTTTCGTGCTGTGTGTGCTTGCGCTGCTGATCGCCCAGAAATTCGTGGGACCCATCCGGCGGCTGCGGGCAGGCGCGGAAGAGATCAGCGCCGGTCATTACGACGTGTCGATACCGGTCACCACGAACGACGAAATCGGGGACTTGACCGAGGCTTTCAATGCGATGAGCCGCAGTCTGGAGATCAAGGAGGGGCTGCTCACCGAACAGCGCGAGGAAAACGACCGGCTGCTGTTCTCGCTGATGCCCGAAGCGGTCGCGCGACGTTATCGCGACGGCGAGCAAACCATCGCACAGGAGCACCAGGATGTGACCGTGATCTTCGCCGATATCGTCGGCCTCGACGAGATCTCCAACGGCTTGTCCGGCGAAGAATTGGTCGGGGTCATCGACGAACTCATGCGTGAGCTCGATTCGACCGCCGAAGCCCTTGGCGTCGAACCTATTCGCACCGTGCACAACGGTTATCTCGCCAGCTGCGGACTGAACGTTCCGCGGCTGGACAGCGTCCCGCGAACCATCGATTTCGCCGTGGAGATGCTGCGCATCATCGAGCGGTTCAACAGCGGGAAGGGCTACCACCTGAGCATCCGGGCCGGTGTCAACACCGGAAACGTGATCAGCGGTCTGGTCGGCAGATCCAGTGTCATCTATGACATGTGGGGCACCGCGGTCAATCTGGCTCACCAGATGCGCAGCGGTGCAACCGAGTCCGGGATCTTCGTCACCACCGACGTCTACGAGGTGATGCGCGACATCCGACATTTCAGCGCCGCGGGAACCGTCACGGTCAACGGCGCCGAACAGCCGATCTGGCGATTGACGGACCGCACATGACCGTCCTCGATCCGGTTTGGTTGTACTGGGCCATCGGGCTGGCGATCGGGCTACCGCTGCTGCTGATCGGTTTCACCGAATGGCATCAGTTTTTGGCGCGTAGACAGAGCGCTTTAGCGCGGCCGGTCAACGTGCTGCGCAGCTATCTGGTGCCACTGGCCGCACTACTCGTGCTGGTGGTCAAGGTGGCACAGGTGCCCGCGCACGTCGACTCGGTGCGGATGCTGGCGACGGTACTCGGCTTCGTGGTTCTGCTCCTGCTGCTGTCGGGGCTCAATGCCACGGTGTTCGAAGGAGCGCCGGAGGGCTCCTGGCGTAGCCGGGTGCCGACGATCTTCCGGGATGTCACAAGGCTTTTGCTGATTGCGGTGGGTCTGGCGCTGATCTTCTCCTACGTCTGGGGTGTGCGCGTCGGCGGCCTGTTCACCGCGCTCGGCGTGACCTCGGTGGTCATCGGCTTGATGCTGCAGAACTCCGTCGGTCAGATCGTGTCCGGGTTGTTCATGTTGTTCGAGCAGCCGTTCCGGATCGGAGACTGGCTGGACACACCCACCGCCCGCGGACGCATCGTGGAAGCGAATTGGCGTGCGGTTCACATCCAGACCGGCCAGGGTGTGCAGATCACGCCGAACTCGGTGCTGGCCGCCACGTCGTTCACCAACATGAGTCGCCCGCCCGGCGCGCACAAGCTGACGATCGGCGTCACGTTCGCAGTCGCCGATCCGCCCGACCGCGTGCGCCTTCTGCTGGTGCGGGTGGCGAGCGCGTTGCCGCAACGCAGACGCGATGTGGTGCCGACGTCGTCGGCCGGTGGTGCGGGGGCGTATCAGGTCAGCATCGCGTTGACCTCGCCCGCCGACGACGGCGCCGCGAAAGCGACCTTCCTGCGCTGGATCTGGTACGCGTCCCGGCGCGCGGGGCTGCATCTCGACGACGTGAGCGACGACTTCTCCACGCCGGCGCGGGTCCAGTTGGCGATGCGGGACGTGGTGGCGCCCGCGCTGCGGCTGAGCCTCACCGACCAGCAATCGCTGATCCCGCACGCTCGGATGGTTCGCTACGGCACCGACGAAATCGTGCAGTACGCCGGCGAAGTGCCCACGGCGATGACTTTTGTGATCAAGGGCAGCATTCGGCGGACCACGGCCGGCGACGACGGCTCGGTGACCCCGCTGAGCCTTTTGGAGGAAGGTTCGTTCCTCGGGTTGAGCTCGCTGACCCGGCAGCCGAGCCTGGCCGGTGCGTACGCGCTGGAGGAAGTGACCGCGCTCGAGATCGATCGCGAGCACATCGAAGATCTCGTGCTCCGGACACCTTTGCTGTTGCGGGAATTGGGTCGCATCATCGAGGACCGCCGCAGTGAGTCCTCGTCGATCGGGGCCGTCTCCACCCGGCGCTAGATTGCCCGCTACCCTGGGTCGATGAGTGTCCATGCCTTCTCGGCCACCGACGTGCGCCAGCAGGTGCATGAGGCGGCGCGCCGGGCCAGGGTGGCGGCTCGCGTGCTGGCCGCACTGCCGACGGTCGCCAAGGATCACGCGCTGCACGTCGCCGCCGACGCGGTGGTGGCCGGTAGCGACCGCATCCTGGCCGCCAACGCCGAGGACCTGGGGTCGGCCCGGGCGGCGAACACGCCGGCCGCCATGCTGGACCGGCTGGCGCTGGACCCCAAGCGCGTCCAGGGGATCGCCGCGGGCCTGCGTCAGGTCGCCGGCCTGCCCGATCCGGTCGGCGAGGTGCTGCGCGGCTACACCTTGCCCAACGGGTTGGCCCTGCGCCAGCAACGCGTCCCGATCGGCGTGGTCGGGATCATCTACGAGGGCCGGCCCAACGTCACGGTCGACGCGTTCGGTTTGACGCTCAAATCCGGCAACGCCACGCTGCTGCGTGGCAGCGCGTCTGCCGCGCAGTCCAACAAGGCGCTGGTCGCTGTGCTGCGCGACGCGCTGCACAGCGAGGACCTGCCCGTCGATGCGGTACAACTGATCCCGTCGGCCGACCGCACGTCGGTCACGCATTTGATCCAGGCCCGCGGACTGGTCGACGTGGTGATCCCGCGTGGGGGAGCCGGCTTGATCGACGCGGTGGTCCGCGACTCGCAGGTGCCGACCATCGAGACCGGTGTCGGCAACTGCCACGTCTACGTGCACGATGCCACCGACCTCGACATGGCCGAGCGAATCCTGTTGAACTCCAAGACCCGTCGCCCCAGCGTTTGCAACGCGGCCGAAACGCTGCTGGTCGACCGGGCGGTCGCCGAGCAGGCCATGCCGCGACTGATCAGCGCGCTGCAAAACGCCGGTGTGACCGTCCATCTCGACCCCGACGACGACCACCTGCGCCGCGAATATCTGGAGATGGAGATCGCCGTCGCGGTGGTCGACGGTGTCGACGCCGCCATCGCGCATATCAACGAATACGGCACCGGGCACACCGAAGCCATCGTCACGTCGAACATGGCTGCGGCGCAACGCTTTACCGAGGGCGTCGACGCGGCGGCGGTAATGGTGAACGCTTCGACGGGTTTCACCGACGGTGAGCAGTTCGGGTTCGGCGCCGAGATCGGCATCTCCACCCAGAAACTGCACGCCCGCGGCCCGATGGGGCTCGCCGAACTGACCTCGACCAAGTGGATCGGCTGGGGAGACGGCCAGATCCGTCCGGCCTGACATCGCTGAGGAGAACCCAAACGTGACTGTGCCTGCGCGGCCTGCACCGCTGTTCGTCGACATCGACGACGTCGAACGGCGGCTGGCCGAAACCGGCTATCTGGTCGACAAGGCCACCGCCACCGCGGTTTTCCTGGCCGACCGGCTCGGCAAGCCGTTACTTGTCGAAGGACCTGCCGGAGTCGGCAAGACCGAACTCGCGCGCGCTGTGGCACAGGCGACCGAATCCGGCTTGGTCCGCCTGCAGTGCTACGAGGGCGTCGACGAGGCCCGCGCGCTCTACGAGTGGAACCACGCCAAGCAGATTCTGCGTATTCAATCCGGGTCTGACGAATGGGACCAGACCAAGACCGACGTCTTCACCGAGGAATTTCTGCTGTCCCGACCACTGCTGACCGCCATCCGGCGCACCGAACCCACCGTGCTGCTGATTGACGAAACCGACAAGGCCGACATCGAAATCGAGGGTTTACTGCTGGAGGTGCTGTCCGACTTCGCGGTCACCGTGCCGGAATTGGGCACCATCACCGCCCAGCGCCGCCCGTTCACCGTGCTGACCTCCAACGCCACCCGTGAATTGTCCGAAGCTCTCAAACGACGCTGCCTGTTCCTGCACATCGACTTTCCCAGCCCGGAACTGGAACGCCGGATCCTGTTGTCCCGGGTTCCCGAACTGCCCGACCACATCGCTCAGGAGATGGTGCGCATCATCGCTGTGCTGCGGGGCATGCAACTCAAGAAGCTGCCGTCGGTGGCCGAGACCATCGACTGGGGACGGACCGTGCTGGCGCTCGGTATGGACACCATCGACGACGCGACGATCGCCGCCACGTTGGGCGTGGTGCTCAAACATCAGTCCGACCAGCAGCGTGCCACCGCCGAACTGCGGCTGAACTGAGCAGCGGATGGCCGTCCGTCGCATCCGCCCCAGCCAGCCGCTGGCTCCGCATGGCCTGCCGGGTCACCTGGTCGGGTTCGTCGAAGCGCTTCGTGGACAAGGTATCTCGGTCGGACCGTCGGAAACGGTGGATGCCGGCCGGGTGATGGGCGTGCTCGGTCTCGGCGACCGCGAGATCCTGCGTGAGGGCCTGGCGTGCGCGGTGCTGCGCCGCCCCGAGCACCGCGAAACCTATGACGCGATGTTCGACCTGTGGTGGCCGGCCGCCTTGGGTACGCGAGCCGCGGTCACCGAAGAAGACGCCATCGACCCCGAGATGCAGTTGCCGCCCGAGGACGTCGAGGCGATGCGCCAGATGCTGCTGGACCTGCTCACCGACAACCCCGATCTCGCCGAGATGGACAATCGACTGGTCGCGATGATCGCCCAGATCGTGGACGCCTACGGAAAATACAACTCCAGCCGCGGACCGTCGTACTCGTCGTATCAGGCGCTCAAATCGATGGCGCTCGACGAGTTGGAGGGCAAGCTGCTGGCCGGGCTGCTCGCCCCGTATGGCGACGAGCCCACGCCGACCCAGGAGCAGATCGCCAAAGCGCTTGCCGCGCAGCGGATCACGCAGCTCAGAAAAATGGTCGACGCCGAGACCAAACGGCGCACCGCCGAGCAGCTCGGTCGCGAGCACGTCCAGATGTACGGCATCCCACAGCTATCCGAGAACGTCGAATTCCTGCGCGCCTCGGGTGAACAGTTGCGTTCCATGCGCCGCGTCGTGCAACCACTGGCCCGCACGTTGGCCACCCGGCTGGCCGCCCGTCGGCGCCGGGCCCGCGCGGGCGCTATCGACCTTCGCAAGACACTGCGCAAGTCGATGTCCACCGGCGGCGTGCCGATCGACCTGGTGTTGCGCAAACCGCGTCCGGCCCGCCCCGAACTGGTGGTGCTGTGCGACGTGTCCGGCTCGGTCGCCGGGTTCAGCCACTTCACCCTGCTGCTGGTGCATGCGCTGCGGCAGCAGTTCTCCCGGGTTCGGGTCTTCGCGTTCATCGACACCAGCGACGAGGTCACCCACATGTTCGGCCCGGACGCCGACCTCGCCGTCGCGATCCAGCGGATCACCCGCGAAGCCGGCGTCTACACCCGCGACGGCCACAGCGACTACGGCAACGCGTTCGTCTCGTTCATCCAGGCCCACCCGAACGTGCTCTCGCCGCGCAGCTCGCTGCTGGTGCTCGGCGACGGGCGCACCAACTACCGCGACCCGGCCACTGACGTCCTGGCCCACATGGTGACCGCCAGCCGGCACGCGCACTGGCTCAACCCCGAGCCCAAGCATCTGTGGGGCAGCGGCGACTCGGCGGTACCCCGCTACCAAGAGGTGATCGCCATGCACGAATGCCGCTCCGCCAAGCAGCTGGCTTCGGTGATCGACCAGCTGCTGCCGGTCTAGGATCAGCGCAACAATTTCTCAGTTGCACAGGACAAATGGATTGAGGTTGGGCATGATGAAACGACGGTGCGTCGTGGCGACGATCGTCGGGGCCACTGGCTTGTCGATCGCCTTATCGTTGTCGGCGCACGCCGATGCGAACGACCCACTATCGGGCAGCACCAATGCGATCTTTCTCGGCGGCACTGCCGAGCCCACACCGTCGACGGCTTATGTGGACGCCGCAGAGAAGTTGTTTCTCGAACCATTGGGTTTCGCCGACGCCGCGTCGATCTGCGACATGGCTGGAAACTTGCCGTGCGATGCCCCGCTGCAGGTGCTGACGACACCGGAAGTATTCGAGTTCGGCCCGAGCAGCCTGCAGGACGAGACGGACATCGTTTATGCGGTCGAAGCCGAGTACCACGCGGGGGATATGAGTGCCTCAGATCCGCTGACGGTGTTCGCCTACTCGCAGAGCGCCATAGCCGCTTCGGCGGCGGAGAAAATGCTCGCACAAGACGGCATTCCCTCCGCCGACCTGCATTTCGTATTCATCGGTGACCCGAGCGACGCGAATGGGATAGCCACCAACATCTATGCAGACCTGATCCAGTTGTTCGGCGGCGGTACAGCCGGCACCACCATGACCAACGACCTTCTCACCGCCATCAACGAGGACCAGTTCGCGCCTGGCGGCTTGCTTGCCGGTTACACACCGGATGACCTGTACCCGACGACCGTCTACACGATCGACACCGACGGGGTGGCCAGTTGGCAAGAGGATTGGAACGCTGTCCTCGCCGGTGGCGGCAGCCCCCTGGAAGCCTTCGGGAACGGTCTCTACCACTTCTTCACCACCCACGTGGAGTACCTGGGGTTGACGCCGGCGGAGGTCGCCAGCGGCGTCGCCACGACCACCGGCTTGACCACGACCATCACCATTCCGGACGGATCGGATTCGGGCTCCATCATCAATGACGGGGCAGCGCTGCTGGGCGCATTTTCCCATGGTGTTGCCGACAGCGGAGCGATCACTGCCCTGGTAAATACCGTTGAAGACCTTTTCAACCCCGCGTACTTCTGAGCTGGTTGATTCGCCCCATCAGGCCCATTCGCCCCATCAGCCGCACACGCCCCTTCGTCGGCGGGGTCTCGAGATGCCCACCTCCGCGCGACAACGGCGGCGGCGGGTTGGGTTTGTCGCTCGAAGGTGGGCACAGCGAACATCGGCTCGCCGGGGTGTCGGTGTGGCCAGTGTGGCCCGGATGACCAGTGTGGCCTGTATGACCAGTGTGACCGGTGTGCCAGCGGAGCGCGGCTCCGCGGGGCTCAAGTAAGCTGACAAACCGTGCAAAAGCGGCGGTTGGGAGTCATGGGTGGGACGTTCGATCCCATCCACAACGGACACCTGGTTGCCGCCAGCGAGGTTGCCGACCGGTTCGACCTCGACGAGGTGGTGTTCGTCCCCACCGGCCAACCCTGGCTCAAGGGCCGCGAGGTCAGCGCTGGCGAAGACCGCTACCTGATGACAGTGATCGCCACCGCGGCCAACCCGCGCTTCGCGGTCAGCCGGGTCGACGTCGACCGCGCCGGCCCGACCTACACCAAAGACACCCTGCGGGATCTGCAGTCGCTCAGCCCGGACTCCGACCTCTACTTCATCACCGGCGCCGACGCGCTGGCGTCCATCCTGTCCTGGCAGGACCTCGACGAGCTGTTCGCCGCCGCACGGTTCGTCGGCGTCAGCCGTCCCGGCTACGAGCTCGGCAGCGAGCATCTCGCCGGTGTGCTCGAGGGCTTCCCCCAGGACGCGCTGTCACTCGTCGAAATCCCGGCCCTGGCAATCTCTTCCACCGACTGCCGGAGGCGTGCCGCGCAAGGCCGTCCGCTGTGGTACCTGATGCCCGATGGCGTCGTGCAATACATCTCCAAGACCAGTCTCTACCGCAAACCGGGGGAGAAAGCGTGACCGCCGCGCCCGAGGCCACCGACATGGCGACAGTCGCAGCGCGCGCGGCCGCCGCCAAGCTCGCCGACGACGTCGTCGTCATCGACGTCTCCGAGCAGCTGGTCATCACCGACTGCTTCGTGATCGCTTCGGCGTCCAACGAGCGTCAGGTCAACGCCATCGTCGACGAGGTCGAGGAGAAGATGCGCGCGGCCGGATACAAACCGGCCCGCCGCGAAGGCACCCGCGAGGGCCGCTGGACCCTGCTGGACTACGTCGACATCGTGGTGCACATCCAGCATCAAGACGAACGCGATTTCTACGCCCTCGACCGGCTCTGGCGGGACTGTCCCGTGGTGGCGGTGGATCTGTCATGACCATCCGTCGGTTGGTGATGTTGCGGCACGGCCAGACCGCGTTCAATGTCGGCAGCCGGATGCAGGGTCAGCTCGACACCGAGTTGACCGAACTGGGCCGCGCACAAGCGGTGGCCGCGGCCGAGGCACTCGCCAAGCATCAGCCGGTACTCATTGTGTCCTCGGATCTACGCCGTGCCTACGACACCGCGGTGGCGTTGCAGGAACGCACCGGCCTGCGGGTGCGGGCCGACGACCGGCTGCGCGAAACCCACCTCGGTGACTGGCAGGGCATGACCCACGCCGAGATCGACACAACAGCGCCGGGTGCCCGGTTGGCGTGGCGCGACAACGCCACGTGGGCGCCGCACGGCGGGGAGGACCGGGTCGACGTCGCCGCGCGCGGCGTGCCGTTGGTTGCCGAGTTGGTCGCCGGTGAACCCGAGTGGGGGGCCGACGACGAGCTGGCGCGGCCGGTGGTGCTGGTCACCCACGGCGGCCTGATCGCCGCGCTGACCGCCGCGCTGCTGCGGCTACCGGTCGGTAACTGGCCGGTGTTGGGCGGCATGGGCAATGCGAGCTGGACGCAACTGTCCGGGTACACCGCATCCGGGGCTGCGGCCGACGATTTCGACGCCATCCGGTGGCGGCTCGACGTGTGGAACGCATCGGCGCAGGTTGCGGGCGATGTCCTCTGAGCCGCGTCCGACCCTGCTGGTCTTCGCCGACTCGCTGGCCTACTACGGCCCGACCGGTGGTCTGCCGTCCGACGATCCTCGCATCTGGCCCAATATAGTTGCCGCCCAACTCGGTTGGGATTTGGAGCTGATCGGCCGCATCGGGTGGACGTGCCGGGATATCTGGTGGGCGGCCACCCAGGACCCGCGGGCCTGGGCGGCGCTGCCCCGGGCCGGCGCGGTGGTGTTCGCAACCAGCGGCATGGACTCGTTGCCCTCGCCGTTGCCGACCGCGCTGCGCGAGCTCATCCGTTACGTGCGTCCGCCGTGGCTGCGACGCTGGGTTAGGGACGGTTACGGATGGGTGCAGCCGCGGCTGTCGCCGGTGTCGCGAGCTGCGCTACCCCCGCGGCTGTCCGCCGCGTATCTCGAAGATACTCGTGGCGCAATCGATTTCAACCGACCGGGCATTCCGATCGTGGCGTCGTTGCCATCGGTGCACATCGCCGAGGCGTACGGCAAGGCCCATCACGGGCGGGCCGGCACCGTTGCGGCGATCACCGCGTGGGCCGACGAGCACGACGTTGCACTGGTCGACTTGAAAGCCGCGGTCGCTGACGAGGTGATGAACGGCCGGGGCAATCCGGACGGCATTCACTGGAACTTCGAGGCGCACCGGGCGGTCGCGGAATTGATGCTCAAGGCGCTGGCCGAGGCCGGCGTCAGAGTCGACAGCTGAGTTCGTGTCCGTCATCGTCGTCACCGATTCGTCGGCACGCCTTCCCGACGAGTTGCGCCGGCAATGGGGGATACGTCAAGTCCCGCTGCACATCCTGCTCGACGACACCGATCTTCGCGACGGCGTGGACGACATCCCGGACAACGTCCACGAGTACGGCCACGTCACCACGGCGGCCGCCACCCCGGCAGAATTGGCCGACGTCTACCGACAGGCACTGGCTGACAGTGGCGGCGACGGTGTGGTCGCCGTGCATCTATCCGACGCGCTGTCCGGAACGCACCGGGCGGCCGAGGCGGCAGCCGCTGAGATCGGTTCGGGGATAAGAGTTCTCGACTCGAAATTCACCGCAATGAACACCGGGTTCATCGCCTTGGCGGCGGCGCGGGCCGCGGCCGGCGCCGCCGATCTGGACGCCGTCGCCGCGGCCGCCGCGGCCGCCATCGACCGCAACCACGGCTTCATCGTCGTGCACCAATTGGACAACCTGCGCCGCAGTGGACGCATCGGCGGCGCCGGCGCATGGCTGGGCACCAGGCTGTCGCTCAAGCCGCTGCTGCGCATCGACGACGGAAAACTGGTTCTGGCGCAACGGGTTCGGACGGCTGGCAAAGCGGTCGCGACAATGGTCGAGCGGGTGGTCGAGATCGTCGGCGAGCGGCACGCCTCGCTCGCGGTGCATCACGTCGCCAACCCCGATGGCGCACAACGCTTGGCGGCTGAATTGGCCGAGCGGTTGCCCGGCTGCGAACCGGCGATCGTCACCGAGTTGGGCCCGGTGCTGGCGCTACACGTCGGCACCGGCGCGCTGGGGGTGTGCGTGGAGTTGGCCGACTAAGCCTCAATCCGTGGATCGGTGATGTCGTGCTGTCGCGGGCTTGATTCGGCGTGGTTGGGGCGGTTGGGAAGGGTGTGGGCATGAGTGATCTGCTGGCCGGTACCAGCTTTCCACGGTCTCCG
>Ga0080006_1256540_pt1 | contig 86614 bp, 83 predicted proteins | sample RS3BMetagenome_FD_69209 | JGI IMG/M metagenome (GOLD analysis project Ga0080006, IMG submission 69209) | Ferric oxide microbial mat and aquatic microbial communities from Rainbow Spring, Yellowstone National Park, USA - RS3B (SPADES... ... | reverse complement strand
CGGTCGTTGTCCGGGCTCCTCGGGTCGATGACCGCCGGGTGGACGAGGTGACCGGGGAGAAGATGCGGTTTCGGTCGTCGATCCTGCCGCCATGGGCGAGGAAGTCCCCGAAGGTGGCCGAGGTGCTGCCGCTGATGTATCTCCACGGGATGAGCTCGGGTGACTTCGTGCCCGCCCTGGAGGAGTTCTTCGGCTCGGCCGCCGGTCTGTCGGCCTCGGTGATCACCCGGCTCACCACCGAGTGGCAGCGTGAACGCGACCAGTTCGCCCACCGGTCGCTGAAGGAGGTCGACTACGTCTACGTGTTCGCCGACGGCATCCACTTCAACGTCCGCCTCGAAGAGGCTCGGCTGTGTGCCCTGGTCATCGTCGGTGTGCGGAGCGATGGGAGGAAGGAGCTGGTCTCGATCAGCGACGGGCACCGGGAGTCGATCGAGTCCTGGGCCGACGTGCTGCGGGACCTGAAGCGACGGGGCATGACCGCCCCGGCGCTGGCCGTCGGTGACGGTGCCCTCGGGTTCTGGGGAGCGCTCACCGACGTGTTCCCCGAAACCGCCCACCAGCGATGCTGGGTGCACAAGCTGGCCAACGTCATGAACGCCCTGCCCAAGTCGGCCCAGCCCGCCGCCCGTGCCGCCCTGAAGGAGGTCCGTGACGCCGAGGACCGTGAACACGCGGAGACCGCCCTCGACCAGTTCGTGAAGGAGTACGAGGCCAAGTGGCCGAAGGCCACCGAGAAGCTCGTCAAAGACCGGGAGGAACTGCTGGCGTTCTACGCCTTCCCGGCCGAGCACTGGATCCACCTGAAGACCACCAACCCCATCGAGTCCACCTTCGCCACCGTGCGGCTACGCACCAAGGTGACCAAGGGACCGGGCTCACGGGCGGCAGGCCTCGCCATGGCCTACAAGCTGATCGAGTCGGCCCAGATCCGGTGGCGGATGGTCAACGCACCCCACCTGGTCGCACTGGTTCGTGCCGGTGTGACGTTCGAGAAGGGGGTGATGGTCGAACGAACTGACGAGCAAGATGAGGAAGTCGCCGCGTAGTCGGTCAGGTTCTCATCCACAGGTCTTGACTATTTCTCCTGGAAGGGACGCTCGAGACTCACGCGGGCACCTTCGGCCCCAGCAGCTTCGCCTGGTTCCCCGAAGGTGGGGCGATGGAGCACGGCGCCACGGACGATGGTGACTGCACGTTCTTGTTCATCACCAACAAGGCGTGGGACGTCGACTACCTGACGACCCGCTGAAGGGCCTGCGGCATCGGATCAGTTCCCGGATGCCAATCCGACCGCATGGATGGAGTTCGCCGGCAGACCGCACCGGTCCACGGGACGCCGGGCAAGGAGTCCGTCCTGTCCCCGACCGTCGGATCTGCGGTGATGGCCCATCACCTGGCGAGGAACCTGAAGTAGAACGCGCCGAACACGAGAACGACACCGGCGTTGTACGCCAACCGCTCCCAAGACCACGTGCGTTCCCTGAAGACGAGGATGTCGACCACCACGATGACGGCAACCATCAGGAGCACGTACGGCACGATGATCGCGGGGTTGTGCATCGTCCTCCGCCCTTCCGTCATGTCGTCGCTCACACCCACATGATGGCACCGGACTCCGCTCCGGCTCGCCCCGTACCGCCGGTGAGGACCACGGGTCCGGCCCGGGACTGACTCCCTTCGATCCCGTGGGAGGTCCGCCGGGACACCGGACGGCGCTCGGGCACCCGGGCGGTCAGCCCGGCCCCGGGTCCGGATGCGGTGGGACCCGGTCCGGGCCCGGGTCGCCGGTCGGCTCCGGCCGGTGTTCGGGCGCCCGCTCGCGTCGGATCGTGCCGTGCCCGTCGGGGACGCCCCGGGGGCGACGGTCGACGGGACGGGTGGGCTCGATCGACTCGCCGCGGAAGAGCCGGCGCGGACCGGTCCACATGGCCGGGGGCGCGTTGAACGCGGCTGCCACGGCGTAGCCCACCGCCTCGTAGTTGACCCGCCAGCCCCGGAAGTGGGCCCACGCCTCGTCCTCGGGCCGGGACGAGGCGAACCCGGCGGCCATCAGCCGCTCCCGGGCGTCGTCGAACTGGGACCTCGGGAGCTCGATCGGGTCGTCGGGCTGCGGGTCGGGATCGAAGGGGATGCGGGTGGCCTGGGCGATGTCCCGTAGGCAGGTGAATCCCATCCGGAGGCACATGCGGGCCTCGATGGGCGCGCCGCGGGGGTCGATGGCGAGGAGCAGGGCGGCGGCATCCAGCACGGCGATGAGGCTGACGATCCAGGAGTTCCGGGAGCGTGGCGACCGCAGGTACAGGAGCGACGGGTAGGTGGAGTGGCTCTCGGCGACGTCGGCCGCCCACCGCTCCCACTCGGCGAACAGGTTGGCGAGGTTGTCGACGGTGCCCACCAGCTGGTGACGGATGAGCAGCTCGGGGCCCCAGGCGGGGGAGCCGGCCCGGCTCTCGAGCAGGGTCACGAGGGTCTCCCGGCGGTTGTAGGCCGCGTAGAGCGTGGGGAGGTAGGCGATCTGCAGGGCCACCAGCACCATGCCGGTCCCGGCGGCGACGAAGGTGACGACCCGGGAGCCCTCGGTGTGGGCCTGGGCGAAGCCCAGGGTGAACACCGACGACCCGGCCTCGGTGAACGCCGTGACGAGCGACTGGGTGCCGATTCCCCAGTTGACCAGGGTGAACCCGAAGACGGCCAGGAGCAGCCAGGTGGTCAGGAGGGTGATGAGGGCGACGGGCTCGCTGAGCGCCAGGATCCGGTCCTGGGTGGGATAGGCGCGGGACCGGCGGGCGGCCGCCCGGAAGGCGGACCGGGTCAGCGCCATCGGGTAGGTGAGGCGGCTGGAGGCCGCCCGGGGCACGATGAGCACGGTCAGGACGCTGTAGGCGTCGGCGACCAGCACGGCGATGCCGGCGGCGAGCACGATCAGTCGCAGGGCGGTCACGGCGGCGGCGTCACGGGGTCGGCGGGGTGCGGGTCAGACGGCCGCGTCGCGTGCGGCGGATGCCCGGCCCCGGGCCCGCGCCACCATGTCCGCCAGGTTGAAGGAGTCGAGGTGGGTCCGCATGTGCTCGCCCACGTCGGCCCAGACCGCGAGCAGGACGCACTGTCCCTCGTGGTCGCAGGCGCCGTTCTCGTGCGGGAGGCCGAAGTCGCCCGCCACGATGGGACCGTCCACCGCGGACACGATCTGGGAGAGGGTGATCTCCTCCGGTCGGCGGGCGAGGACGTAGCCACCGCCCACACCGCGCTTCGACCGGACCAGGCCCGCACCCTTCAGGGCCAGCAGGATCTGCTCGAGGTAGGGCTGGGGCAGCCCGGTGCGCTCGGCGATGTCGCGGACCGCGGTGGGGGTGCCGTCCCCGTCCCCGTCGGCGTGGAGCGCCAGGGAGAGGAGGGCCCGGCTGGCGTAGTCCCCGCGGGTCGATACCTTCACAGGTCCATGCTATTGCCTGGGCTCCGTGGCGGGGCGCTGTGCGCTGCCCCCGTGCGGGGGACAGGCGCTCCCCGGTTCAGCGGCCGCCGAGCTTGCCGGCGGCGAGGTCCTCCGCCATGGCCCACCCGAAGGTGACGAGCCGTCCGCCACCCGGGACGTCCACGGACTCGAAGAAGGCGCGGTACTCGGCGGGGGGCTCGGACTTGTGGCTGGCGAAGTCGAACCCGCCGCACTCGCAGCCGTCGCTCACCACCACGAAGGTGCGGTCGTCGATGCGACCGTCGGCGCCGAAGCGCTTGGCCAGCCGTCGGCCCCACGCCCGCTCCTCGCCGGTGGCCTTCTGGTTGGGGGCGGGGACGACATCGGTCAGGCCGGCGAACGCCTTGAAGCCGTCCGGGCCGAGCAGCCGGGTGCCCACGAGGACGTCCTCGTCGGGGAAGGCCAGCAGCGCCCGCCGGTACTTGTCGCCCATCATGGCCCGCAGCACCGTGTCGCAGCGCGAGGTGCGGTCCACGGTGGCGAGTCCGATCAGGAGGGACGGCGTGCCGCCGATCCGTTCCAGGGTGGAGAAGGAGTACCCACGGAGTTTTGCGCCCTCGCGGGCACGGGTGACCAGCACCCACTCCTCCCGCTGTTTGGACAGGAACCCGATGTCGAAGCGGGGTTCGCGTTCGGCGCACAGGTCGGCCATCTCGGCCAGCTCGGCGTCACTGATCGACGTGCAATCCTTGGTCTCCACCTGGATGGACATGAGTCGTTCCGTACTCCTCTATCTCCCTGCGACTGTCCCCCGCACCCGGTGGGCCGTGGTTACCGGGACGTGCCGCCGCAGGGCTGGGGCCTCGTCACGGATCATCCACGCCAGGAGCCGTTCGACGATTTTACGGGATTTTGGGACCCCTGTCGTACTCGACCCCCACCGGCGACCCCGCGACCCCCTGACCAGGGAGGGAGTCGCGGCGCGGGGACGGGCTGCCCGGCCCGCCCGCTCCGACGGTTCTGACGGGCCGTCAGGACTGGATGGCGTGGGGGCCGAGCAGCACCCGCAGCTCTCCCATGAGCCCGCGGCTCGGGTCCACGTTGAACTCCGACGGCAGGCGCAGCACCTTGTCACCCACGTGGAGGAGGACGGGGGAGTGCCCGGGGTGGTCGGAGAGGAGGCGCTTGAGGTCGTCGACGGTCCGGTCGGTGAGGGTCCCGAGGGGCAGGGAGATCCGCAGGTCGCGCAGGCCGTCGGCCACCAGTTCGGGGCGCGAGACCTCCATGGCCACCAGCTTCAGGCGTTCGTCGCGCATGTCGAGCCGGGCCTTGACCACCACGATGGCGTCGTCGTCGAGCAGGGCGCCGTAGTCGGCCATGGTCTTCGGGAACACGAACGTCTCGATCGAGGCGTCGAGGTCCTCGAGCACGAAGGTGGCCATCAGATCGCCCTTCTTCGTGTACCGGCGCTGGAGATCGGTGATGACGCCGCCGACCACCCGGACGCCCCCGCCGTCGTAGCCGGAGGCGGCAGCCGCGTCGGGGTCGTAGTCGCGGAGCTCGGCCAGGCTGCAGTCGGTCAACCGGGACAGGGAGCCCTCGAGGCCCATCAGCGGGTGGTCGCTGATGTAGAGCCCGAGCATCTCCTTTTCGAAGGCGAGGCGGAGCGACTTGTCGAACTCGGAGTCGGGGATCGGGACACGGGTGTCGGCGAACCCGGTGGTCTGCCCCTCGGCCGGCTCCTCCAGCGTGGCGAAGAGCGACATCACCCCGGCGTCGTGCTCGCGTCGGCGCTCCAGGGTGCGGTCGACGATCTCCTCGAAGGTGAGGAACAGGCCCTGGCGCGCATGGCCCATCGAATCGAAGGCGCCGGCCTTGATCAGCGACTCGATGGTCCGCTTGTTCAGGACCTGGGGGTCGACCCGCTGGCAGAAGTCGTAGAAGTCGGCGAAGGGGCCGGCGGCCTCGCGCTCGGCGACGATGAGGCCGACCAGCGTCTCGCCGACGTTGCGCACGGCGGCCAGCCCGAAGGTGATGGCCCCGGGGCTGTCACCCGAGGTGCCGATGGTCCCTTCGCCGGCGGTGAAGTCCGGGGTGAACTCGGCCAGCGAACGGTTGACGTCGGGGACGAGCACCTCGATGCCGAGCGATCGGCACTCGCCGAGGTAGATGGCGGTCTTGTCCTTGTTGTCCTTGACCGAGGTGAGGAGGCTGGCCAGGTACTCGACGGGGTAGTGGGCCTTCAACCACGCCGTCTGGTAGGCGATGAACCCGTACCCGTAGGAGTGCGACTTGTTGAAGGCGTAGTCGGCGAACGGTTCGATGATGTCGAAGAGCTGGGTGCCGAGCTCCTCGCCGTAGCCCTCGGTGACGCACCCGGCCACGAACTTCTCGCGCTCGGCCTGGATGAGGGAGCGGATCTTCTTGCCGCACGCCTTGCGCAGGTTGTCCGCCTCGGCCAGGGTGTAGCCGGCGAACTTCTGGGCCACCCGCATGACCGATTCCTGGTAGATCATCAGGCCGTAGGTGTCGGCCAGGATGGCCTCCAGGTCGGGGTGCTCGTAGGTCACGGCCTGGCGGCCGTTCTTGCGGTCGGCGTAGTCCCGGTGCATGTTGGCGGCCATCGGGCCCGGGCGGTAGAGGGCGACCAGCGCGGCCACGTCGTCGAAGGTGGTCGGGGCCAGCGAGCGCATGAGCGAGCGCATCGGGCCGCCCTCGAGCTGGAAGACGCCCATCGAGTCGCCCTTGCGCAGCATCTCGAAGGTCGGCTCGTCGTCCAACGGTATGGCGTCGATGTCCGGCCGGGAGCCCGTCGAGATCTCGATCAGGTCGAGCGCCCGCTCGATCACCGACAGGTTGCGCAGCCCGAGGAAGTCCATCTTGAGCAGTCCGAGGTCCTCGACCCCGTGCATCTCGTACTGGGTCACGATGGGCGCGTCGTCCGGGTTGGCGCTGTCCGGCTTGCGCTGGATCGGGACGTACTCGGTGAGCGGCTGGTCGGTGATGACCACGGCGGCGGCGTGGATGCCGTCGCCCCGTCGGAGGCCCTCGAGCCCCTTGGCCACGTCGATGACCCGCTTGGCCTCGGGATCGGTCTCGTACATGGTCCGCAGCTCGGCGGCCAGCTGGAACCCCTCTTCGAACCCCTCGGTCCGGGCCAGACAGGCGGCCAGCGGGGTGTCGCGGCCCATGAGGAGCGGCGGCATCGCCTTGGCGATCTTGTCGCCGACGATGTAGGGGAGGCCGAGCACCCGGGACGCGTCGCGCACGGCGGCCCGGGCCTTGATGGTCGAGAACGTGACGATCTGGGCGACGTGGTCGGATCCGTACCGCTCGGCCGCGTACTTGATCATGTCGCCGCGGTAGCGCTCGTCGAAGTCCATGTCGATGTCGGGCATCTGGATGCGGCCCGGGTTGAGGAAGCGCTCGAACAGGAGGTCGTACCGGATCGGGTCGAGGTCGACGATCTGGAGGCAGTAGGCCACGCAGCAGCCGGCGGCCGAGCCGCGTCCGGGGCCCACCCGGATGCGCTGCGATCGGGCGAAGCGGATGAGGTCCCAGACGACGAGGAAGTAGGCGCTGAACCCCATGTTGGCGATGACGTCGAGCTCGTAGTCCAGGCGTTCCATCACCTCGGCGGGGATCGGCATGCCGTAGCGCTCCTTCGCCCCCTCCACGCTGAGGTGGCGGAGGTAGGCGGCGGCCCGGATCTCGTAGGTGTCCCCGGTGAACTCGTCGGGGACGGGGAACTGGGGGAGCGAAGGCTTGCCGAAGTCGATCTCCACATCGGCCCGCTCGGCGATGAGCAGGGTGTTGTCGCACGCCTCGGGCAGCTCGCGGAAGAGGTGGCGCATCTCCGCGGCGGACTTCAGGTAGTGCTCCTCGCCCTCGAACTTGAACCGCTTGGGGTCGTCGATGAGCGCGCCGGTCTGCACGCACAGGAGTGCATCGTGGGCCACGTGGTCCTCGCGGTGGGTGTAGTGGCTGTCGTTGGTGGCCAGCAGCGGTGCCCCGATGCGGTGGGCGATCTCGACGAGGGCGGGGTTGGTCTTGTGCTGTTCGGGGAGGCCGTGGTCCTGGACCTCCACGAAGAGGTTGCCCTTGCCGAAGATGTCCTGGAGACGGCCGGCCAGCATCTCCGCCTTCACCTGGTCGTCGGCCAGCAGCGCCTGGAGCACGACGCCGCCGAGGCACCCGGTGGTGGCGATCAGGCCCTTGGCGTGCCGTTCGAGGAGCTCCCAGTCGAGTCGGGGCTTGTAGTAGTAGCCCTCGAGATAGGCGGCCGAGGAGAGCTTCAGCAGGTTCCGGTAGCCCTCGTTCGACTCGGCCAGCAGGGTGAGGTGGTAGTAGAGCTTCTCGCCCCCTCCGGCGTCACCGCCGGTGTCGTCGACCTTGCCGCGCCGGACCGGGCGCTCGTGGCGGGACTCGGCGGCCATGTACGCCTCGGTGCCGATCACCGGGTTGATGCCGGCCTTGCGGCACGCGGCGTAGAAGTCGAGGACGCCGTACATGTTCCCGTGGTCGGTGATGCCGAGCGCGGGTTGCCCGTCGGCCACAGCCGCCCCCACCAGGTCGTCCACCCGCGCCGCCCCGTCCAGCATCGAGAACTCGGTGTGGGTGTGGAGGTGGGTGAACGACCGTGCTGCCAACGTCTCTGCGTACCTTCCCGGGATCGGTCGTCCGGGCCCGTGGAGGGTGCCCCGCGGGGCCGTCCACGGGCTGTGGACGAGTTACAGCGATGTGATTCCGACGATAGCGCGACGCGACCCCGCGGAGCGGGGTGCCCCGCTGAGCTGGGACGCGCCGGAGGTGTGCCGCCCGGTCCGCCTACAGGTCCCGGACGACCCGGGCCGGGTTGCCCACGGCCAGGACGCCGGCGGGAAGGTCGCGGCTCACCACGGCGCCGGCGCCGACGACGGTGTCGTCGCCGACGGTGACCCCCGGCAGGACGATCACCCCGCCACCCAGCCAGACGTTGTCCCCGAGCGTGACGGGGGACGCCCGTTCCCACCCACCCTGTCGCAGCTCGGCGTCGAGGGGGTGGATCGGGGTCAGGAGCTGCACGTACGGGCCGATCTGGCAGTCGGCGCCGATGGTGACCGGGGCCACGTCGAGGGCGACGAGCCCGACGTTGACGAACGTCCGGTCGCCGATGGCGACGTGGCTGCCGAAGTCGCAGTGGAGCGGCGTGCGGACCACGGCCCCGTCGCCCAGGGAGCCGAGCAGCCGCTGGAGCAGGTCGTCCCGGCCCGCACGGTCCGCGGACGGCGTGGCGTTGAGCGCCTCGGTGAGCGCGACGGCCTCCGCCTGCTCCGCCGCGATGCGCGGGTCGTCGGCCCGGTAGAGCTCGCCGGCCAGCATCCGCTCGTAGTTGGTCCGCGTGTCCCCGGCGGTGGGGTCGGGTGTCCCGGTACCGCCCCTCGGGTCGTGGATCACGGACGCGCTACAGGTAGGTGCCCGGCCGCCCGTCGCTCGGTCCGGCACCACCCCCGGCCCCGCCCCCGGTCAGGGACCGCTGGCGCATCTCGTCGAGCTGGGCCCGGGCCGCCACCTGCTGGGCCATCAAGGTGGCCTGGATGCCGTGGAAGAGACCTTCGAGCCAGCCGACGAGCTGCGCGTGGGCGATGCGCAGCTCCGACTCGGACGGGGTCCCGGTGTCGAAGGGGATCGAGACCCGGTCGAGTTCGGCGGCCAGGTCGGGGGAGAGGCCGTCGGCGAGCTCGCGGACGGACTGCTCGTAGATCTCGCGGAGCCGGTCGCGGCTGGCCTCGTCGAGCGGGGCCTGGCGGACCTCCTCGAGCAGCTGCTTGACCATCGAGCCGATGCGCAGCAGCTTGGCCGGCTGCTCGATCGACTCGATGCGCTCGTCCTCGCCCTCCTCGGTCCCGTCGCCCGAGGGCGCACCGGGCTCGAGCGCGCTGGGGTCCAGGACCTCGGGACGCAGCGCGTCGGTCGGGGCGGTGTCGGTGGTCGGTGGGGTGTCGTCGGTCACAGTCGTTCTCCTCCGAGTGCCACGAGGGGCACCAGCATCTCGTCGGTCGTGAGGGACCCGTGGCGGGCGACCAGGCGGTTCTCCCCCGGGTCGGCGGGGTCCATGAAGGCGATGGGCTCGAAGGGGATCAGGGCGACGTCCCCCAGGCGCCCGGCGAACTCGCCGGACAGCGGTCCGCCGAACCAGCCGTCGTCGACCAGCCGGTCCCGGGTCCGGATCCAGGTGGAGGCACCGTAGCGCTCGTCGAGCAGCTCGGCCAGATCGGCGGCGGCACCGGGTCGGGCGTGGACCCATCGGAACCGGCCCTCGCCCGACAGGAAGCGGACCATCCCCATCGCGTCGCGACCGAGCATCTCGACCCGGCTGCCCACGTCGATCTGGCCGTGGTCGGCCGTCACCAGCAGGACGGCACCCGGTGGGAGCACGCCGGCCAGGTCGCCGACCATGCGGTCCACGGCGACGAGCTCGGCGTCGTAGTGGTCGCCCAGACCGTGTGCGTGGGCGACCTTGTCGATCCCGTCGTAGTAGGCGTAGACGAACGGGGCGTCGTCGCGGAGCCGACGGCCCACCTCGAGGGCGAGCGACGACGGCACCCGGTAGTCGACCAGGGGCGAGTCGCCCAGGTGGGCGGCCGTGAACCCGGTTCCCCCGAAGTCGACCTTGGACACGACCGGCACGGGCCCACGCGCCCCCGGAAAGGGGACGATCGGCTGGAACCGCCCCACCGGCACGGTCCGGCGGGCGTCGTGGCCGGCGCCGAGCGTCCAGCGCAGCATGTTGAGGATCCGGTCGCCGGCGGCCAGGCGGTAGCCGAGGATGCCGTGCTCGGCCGGTGGCCGCCCGGTGGTGATCGACGTCAGCGCGGCCGCCGTCGTGGTGGGAGCGACCGAGGTGATGGCCCGGTCGATCCCTGCGGCCGCGGACAGCGTCGGGGCGAGCGCGGCGCGGTCGCGGAGCTGGCCCCAGCCGAGACCGTCGACGACCAGGAGGACGAGCTGCCGTGCGTGCTCGGCGGCGGCGGGCAGCCAGTCGTGGCCGTCGTCGGGGGCGCCACGCCCCCCGAGCAGCCGGGGCACCACGTTGGCGATGCAGGCGCCCCGGTAGTCCGGCAGGACGGGTGCGCTGGCGGTGGCTGCGGGATCCGGTGCGCGCACGGTCATCACCACCGACTGTAGGCGAGGTGGGCCCGGACCCGGATTCCGTCGTCGGGTGCGGTCGAACGCGCCCGAGGGACCACCGCACGCGACCGGACGGCCCCGGTCCGGTGGTCGGCGTGTCCGTTCAGCTGCGGGGGAGGAGCGCCCGGACCGTCTTGTAGCAGTGGCCGTCGCGCGGGGTGCTGACCGCGGCCACCAGGTAGTGGGGCTTGAACCCGAGGGCGGAGGCGAGGTCCTTCCCCTGCAGGCGGTCCCGACGGGCGACGTCGAGCGCCCGCTCGAGACGCGGGTCCTCGACGGGGAGCCAGTTGTCGGTCCGACCCCACCCGAAACGGACCCAGGCCGACCGGTCGCCGATCCGGCGGAACAGGACCGGTCCCTTGGTCGGCTCGATCAGCGCCAGGGACGGCCGGAAGCCCCGGAACTCCCAGTACGGGGCGGACGCGCCGGGAAAGCCGAGGACGTGTTCCTCGACCGGTGCGGCCAGCTGGTGGAGCAGGTGGCGCACCCTGCGGCCGTGGAGGGTCCCGAGGTGCCGGGGGAGCCCGGTGGCCGTCACGGCCTCCGGCTGCGCCAGGTCGTCGCGCTCGGGCTCGTCGGCCAGCAGTGTCTCCACGACGTCGAACGGGGCGAGGTCGGGCTCGTGCTCGTCGGGCCAGGCGACCCGGACCCGGACCAGCGCACCGGAGGCCAGGTCGACCCCGGTGGTGTCCTCCGCGTGACAGGCGAGCACCAGCAGGGTCAGGGACGTCCCGCCGGCGACGGCGATCTGGTCCCGGTGCTTGACGGCGCGGGCCACGTCGCGCGCCGTGCCGCTGCGCGGGGTGCGTGCGGAGTGTGCGGGCATGACGTGCCCCTGTCTATCAGGTCGCCCCGGCCAGCTGGCCGGCCAGCCCGGCGGGATCGGTGGCGGGCACGCGGCAGGCGTAGTCGCGGCACACGTAGGCGAGGCCGAGGGCGCGCCCGGCCCACAGGGGCGAGCCCGTCGGCTCCCCCCAGGCCAGCACGGCGTCGGGCCGCCACGCCCGCCGGTACTCGGCCACCAGGTCGGCCCGGTCCCCGGTGACGACCACCTCCGTGCACCCGCGGGACAGGAGGTCGGCGGTCAGCACGGTGTGGGCGAACGCGGTGGGGTGGCGGGTGAGCAGGTGGCCGAGGAGGTCGACGATCCGCCGGGCGTGTCCCGTGTACGTCGCCGTACCGGTCAGGGCGCCGAGACGGGCGAGGGCGAGGGCGGCCACGGCGTTGGCCGACGGGGTCGCGCCGTCGAACACGTCCTTGGTGCGGACGATGAGCTGTTCGGCGTCCGAGGCGGTGGTAAAGAAGCCACCGCCCTCGGGGTCCGCGAACCGTTCGATCAACGCGTCCGCGGTGGCCGCGGCCCGGTCCAGCCAGACCGCCTCGCCCGTCAGTTCCGACAGGCGGGTGAAGCACTCGACCAGCCAGGCGTGGTCGGCTGCGTAGGCGAGGTGGCGGGCGCCGCCGTCGGGCTGCCAGCTGCGCAGCCACCGCCCCCGGGTGTCGACCAGGTGCGCCAGCAGGAACTCGCCGATCCCGACCGCGGCGTCGGCCCACGCGTCCGAACCGGTGGCCGCCGCCGCCTCGGCCAGGGCGGACGCGTACATGGCGTTCCACTCGGTGAGGACCTTGTCGTCGAGGCCGGGCCGGACCCGGAGTCCGCGGGCGGCGAGCAGGCGCCGGCGCCCCTCCTCCACGGCACCGGACCCCGAGAGCGGCGCACCGACGGGGCGGCGCAGGATGGTGGCCCCCTCGAAATTCCCCCCCGGAGCGATGCCGAACCACGAGGCCGCGGCGGCGGCCACGTCGGGGGAGCCGGCGCCGACCGCCTCGGTGACCTGCTCGGGTGTCCAGACGTAGAACTTCCCCTCCACGCCCTCGGAGTCGGCGTCCTCGGCCGAGTAGACGCCGCCCCCGGGGTGCGTCAGGTCGCGGGCGACGTAGCCGACGATCCCGTCCATGACCTCCCGGTACCGGGGATCGCCGGTGACCTGCCAACCGTGGAGGTAGGCCCGCAGCAGGCCGGCCTGGTCGTAGAGCATCTTCTCGAAGTGGGGGACCAGCCACTCGGTGTCGGTGGCGTAGCGGGCGAACCCTCCGCCGAGGTGGTCGTGGATCCCCCCGGCCGCCATGGCGTCGAGCGTGCGCACGGCCATGGCCTCGGCGGCGGCGCCACGTTCGGTGCCGCGGTGGCGCAGGGCCTGGCGCAGCGCCACGTCCACGAGGGAGGGTTGGGGGAACTTCGGCGCACCGCCGAACCCGCCCCACTCGGGGTCGAACCGCGTGGTCAGCTCGGCCACCGCCGGGGACAGCAGGTCGGGCACCTCGCCCCCCAGCCCGTCGAGCAGCGAGGGCCCGTCCGCACGGGCCTCGACGGCCGAGCGGGCGGCGACGGCCCCGGCCAGCTCGTCGGCCTGCGCCTCGACCTCGGCGCGGCGGTCGTCCCAGATGTCGCGGACGGCACCCAGCACGGTGGTGAACGAGGGGCGCCCCGGCAGGTCCCGGGGCGGGAAGTAGGTGCCGCAGAAGAAGGGGCGCCGGTCGGGGGTCAGGAAGGCACTCATCGGCCAGCCGCCCGACCCGGTCATGGCCTGGACCGCCTCCATGTAGACGGCGTCCACGTCGGGGCGCTCCTCGCGGTCGACCTTCACGCACACGAAGCCGGCGTTGAGGAGCCCGGCCACCACCGGGTCCTCGAAGGACTCGTGGGCCATGACGTGGCACCAGTGGCAGGCGGAGTAGCCGACGGACAGGAAGATCGGCTTGTCCTCGGCGGCGGCCTTGGCGAACGCCTCCTCGCCCCACGGGTACCAGTCGACCGGATTCTCGGCGTGCTGGCGCAGGTAGGGGCTGGTCTCGGCGGCCAGGCGGTTGGCTGTCACCCCCGGAAGCGTACCCAGGGCGTATCGGGGTCCGGCCGGCGGAGGGGTGCGCTCGGGTGCGCGCCGCACCCTCCGGACCAGGCGACACCCGCCGATAGGGTGGTGCGCCATGGAACTGCGACTCGACGGCAAGACGGCACTGGTGACGGGGGGCTCGCGGGGGATCGGCCGGGCCATCGCCCGCGCCTTCGTGGACGCCGGGGCGTCCGTGATGCTCTCGTCCCGGCGGGCCGACGGCCTTACCGAGTCGGCGGCGGACATCGGGACCACCCGTACCGACCGGTCGGGCGAGGTGGCGTGGACCGTCGCCAACGCCGGCGACCCCGAGCAGGCCGCGGCGTGTGCGGCCGCCACGGTCGAGCGCTTCGGATCGGTCGACATCCTGGTGAACAATGCGGCGACCAACCCGTACTACGGGCCGATCATCGACATCGACCGGGGACGGGCCGACAAGACCGTACGGGTCAACCAGTCGGGCTACCTCGAGTGGACCCAGGCCGTGTGGAACGCGGGCATGTCCGAGCACGGCGGGACCGTCCTCAACATCGCCTCGATCGGCGGGCTCACCGTCGAGGGCGGCATCGGTTGGTACAACGTGACCAAGGCGGCCGTGATCCACCTCACCAGCCAGCTCGCCGGAGAGCTCGGCCCGAAGGTCCGCGTCAACGCCATCGCCCCCGGCCTGGTGAAGACCCAGCTCGCCCAGGCCCTGTGGGAGGCCGGCGAGGAGAAGATCAGCGCCCGCCTTCCGACGCGGAGGCTGGGCGAGCCGGAGGACATCGCCAACGCCGCGCTGTTCCTCTGCTCCGACGCCGCGTCGTGGATCACCGGCGAGACGCTGGTGGTCGACGGCGGCTCGCTGTGCATCGCCAGCGGCTCCCTGTCCTGACCGGCGTCCGCCCCGACCCGGTCGACGTCGCCGCCGGCTAGGCGAGCTCGGACCGCCGGACCTTCCCACCGGAGGTCCTCGGCAGCGATGCGACCACGACGAGCTCGCGGGGCGCGGCCCACGGCGCCACCCGGGCGGCCACCCGGTCGCGCAGTTCGTCGAGTGGGGGGACCGGTACGCCGGCCACCGGGACGATCCAGGCCACCACCCGCTCGCCCCACTCCGGGTCGGGTCGCTTCCACACCGCCACCTCGGCCACGCCGGCGTGGCCGGCCAGGGCGTCCTCGACCGGCGACGGCCAGACCTTCTCGGCGCCGGTGACGATGACCTCGACCATCCGGCCGAACACCACGAGGGTCCCGTCGTCCTCCAGGCGTCCGCCGTCCCCGGTGGCCAGCCAGCCGTCGCCGATCCGGGGGTCGGTGCCGTCGCGGTAGGCGCGCAGCAGCATGGGACCGCGCACCAGCACCTCGCCCTCGGCGCCACACGAACCGTCGCCGATGCGCACGTCGACCCCGGCGAGCGGGCGCCCGTCGTACACGCACCCGGACCCGGTTTCGGTCATCCCGTAGGTGGTCACGACGTTGGCCGGCAGCCCCGCCGGCGGGGCGGCACCGCCCAGGAGGACCGACCGGTAGCCCGAGGCGTCGGTCCGCCCCAGCGCGGTGGCGACCAGCGACACCAGGGTGGCGCCCCTGCGGGCCTCGTCCTCGACGGCCCGGGGGTCGAACCGCCCGAGCACCGTGCACGGCGTGCCGGTCATGAGGGACCGGGTGACGACGGACAGGCCGCCGACGTGGGCCAGCGGGAGGCAGGCCACCCACCGGTCGCGTTCCGGGTCGACGGCCAGGGCGGCCGAGGTCATCTCCGCCGAGGCGGCCACCGAGGCGTGGGTGTGCACCACGCCCTTGGGCTCGCCGGTCGTGCCGCTCGTGGCCACCACCAGGGCATCGCCCGCCTCGGTCGGGACGCCGTCGGCACGGACGTGGACGCCGTCGGGGGTGACGACCCGGGCCGGTCGGAGCGCGTCGAGCAGGCGTCCGGCCGCGGCCGCCGGCAACCTCGGGTCGAGGGGGAGGACGGCGTCCCCGGCGTCCCACGTCCTCCGGAGGGCGTCGACGAAGCCGGGCCCCGCCGGCAGATCGAGCGCCACCAACTCACCCATGCGGGTAGCCTAGGCGACCGTACGAGCAGCGACTCTAGGAGTGGATGGTCGAATGGTTGCAGGCGAGCGGAACGAGGGTGGAGCAGGCACGGCGGATCCGCAGGTGGAGACCGTCGTCACCGGCCCCCCGGTCGACCCGGTCGACCGGTTCCGGGGGCTGCCGCTTCCGGCCTGGACGCCCCGCGGCGACTACCGGGACATCCGGATGGACGTAGCCGACGGGATCGCCAAGCTCACCATCTGCCGGCCCGAGGTGCGCAACGCCTTCCGGCCCCAGACGCTGTTCGAACTGAGCGACGCGTTCAACGTGGCCCGCGACGACCCGTCGGTCGGCGTGGTCGTCCTGACCGGCCAGGGCCCGGACGCCTTCTGCTCGGGCGGCGACCAGAAGATCCGGGGCGACGACGGCTACCTGGGCGACGACGCGGTGGCCCGGCAGGGGATCGGACGGCTCAACGTGCTCGACCTCCAGATCCAGATCCGGCGGCTGCCGAAGCCGGTCGTCGCCATGGTGGCCGGCTACGCCATCGGGGGCGGGCACATCCTCCACCTGGTCTGCGACCTGACCGTCGCCGCCGACAACGCCCGGTTCGGCCAGACCGGCCCCAAGGTCGGGAGCTTCGACGGTGGCTACGGGGCCAGCCTGCTCGCCCGCTCCATCGGCCTCAAGCGGGCCAAGGAAGTCTGGTTCCTCTGCCGCCAGTACGACGCGGCCACGGCCAAGTCGTGGGGCCTGGTGAACGAGGTGGTCCCGCTGGCCGACCTCGAGGCCGAGACGGTGGCCTGGTGCCGCCAGATGCTGTCGCTGTCACCGCTCGCCCTGCGCATGCTGAAGGGAGGGCTGCACGCGGCCGACGACGGCCTCGCCGGGCTGCAGCAGTTCGCCGGCGACGCCACGATGCTCTTCTACATGAGCGAGGAGGGCCAGGAGGGGCGCAACGCCTTCCAGGAGCACCGGCCGCCCGACTTCGGCCGCTTCCCCCGGCGCCCGTGAGCACCGGCGGGAGGCCGGAGGCACCGCCCGCGCCCGGCCCGGTCGCCAGGTGGTGGCTCGGGGCACGGCCCCGGACGCTGCCCGCCGCCGTCGTCCCGGTCGTGGTGGGCACGGCCGCCGCGCACGCGAAGCACGCCACGACGGTCGTCGTCCGCACCTTCCACGGTGGTGACGGTGCCGCCTACTCGTCGACGGTCACCCTCCACCTGCCCGTGCACGGGCCCGCGGTCAACGCGTGGTGGTGCGCGCTCGGGGCGCTGGTGGTGGCGCTGGCCGTCCAGATCGGCACCAACTACGCCAACGACTACTCGGACGGCATCCGGGGGACCGACGACGCCCGGGTGGGCCCGGTGCGCCTGACGGCGACCGGGCTGGCGTCGCCCCGGTCGGTCAAGCGGGCCGCCTTCCTCGCCTTCGGCGTCGCCGGGGTCGTCGGGCTGGGGCTGGCCTGGGCCACGTCGTGGTGGGTCCTGCCGGTCGGTGCGGCGTGCCTGCTGGCCGGGTGGTTCTACACGGGCGGGCCCCGGCCGTACGGGTACGCCGGACTGGGCGAGGTCTTCGTGTTCGTGTTCTTCGGCCTGGTGGCGACGGTGGGCACCTTCTACGTCCAGACCCTGCGCCTCGACGTGTGGCAGGTGTGGGTGGCGGCGGCGATGGTCGGCCTGCTGGCGACGGCCCTGCTCCTGGCCAACAACCTCCGCGACATCGCCACCGACCGGGGGTCGGGCAAGCGCACCCTGGCCGTGCGCGTCGGGCGGCGCGCCGGCGGCTGGTGCTACGCGGCCTGCGTCGGCGTGCCGTTCGCCGCCGTGGCGCTGTGGGGCGTCCTGGCCGTCTCGGGGGCGGTCCGGTGCCCGTGGCCGGCGGCGCTGTTCCTGCCGCTGGCCGCGCTCCCGCTGGCGGTTCCACCGGCCCGGACCGCACTCGGCGATGCCGAGGGGCGGGCCCTGCTGCCCGTCCTGGCCGCCACGGGCCGGCTGCAGATGGCGTTCGGCGCCCTGCTCGCCGTGGCCCTGTGGTCGACGCTGGCGGTCGTCCCGGGGTTCGGCTGATGCGGCGCCCCGCGCCGGCGTCAGTCGGCGGGCGTGCCGTCGAGGAACGCCCGCACCGCGGACGCCACCTCGTGGGGGCGCTGGAGGTGCGGGGCGTGGTCGGCACCGTCGATCACCAGGTGGGTGGCCGGACCGCCGACCGACGCCACCAGCCGCCTCCCGAGGTCGGTGAACTTGACGTCCCGGGCGCCGGTGACGACCAGCACCGGCAGGGTCAGCCCGGCCAGCCGTCCCCACAGCGGTTCCTGGGTGCCGGTGCCGGCGAGGCGCAGGCTCGAGGCCAGGCCGGCCGCGGTGTTGGTGCACCGCTCGGCGATGTCGACGGCCCGCGCCGGGACGTCGCCGAACATGGGGTTGGCCACCCACCGTCCGACGAACTCGGCCACGGTGTCCTCGGGTACTCCCCCGTCGAGGGGATCGAGTCGGGCGGCCAGCGCCTCGTCGGCACGCCTCCGCCCGGACCGTTCGGTGACGTCGTCGATGCCGGCGGTGCCCGACACCAGGACGAGGCGGTGCACGAGGTCGGGTCGGGCCAGGGCCAGGTGGAGGCAGAAGCGGGCCCCCATCGAGTACCCGAGGTAGTCGCCCGTCCCGCCGGCTGCACCCAGGAGCTCGGCGCCGGTCACGAGATCGGCGGCCACCGCCGCCGAGCGGCCGTGGCCGGGAAGGTCCACCGCCACCACCGTGTGGTCCGCGGCCAGGTCGGCGTCGAGGCCGCCCCAGACCCGGTGGGTCTGGGTGAATCCGTGGGCCAGCACGAGCGACGGGCCGTCGCCCCGTCGGGTGGCGTGGAGCGGGCCGCCGGCGGCTCGGTCTCGGGTCTCGGAACGGGGCATAGGAGGCTGTGGTGAGCGTAGCGACCGGTCCGGTGGCGCCCGGCGACGGTGACCGGCAGGCGGCGTTCGCGGCCACGCTGGTGGACGAGTGGGCACGGGCCGGGGTCACCGACGCCGTGGTCTGCCCCGGGTCGCGGTCGACCCCTCTGGCGCTGGCCGTCGCCGCCGAGACCCGGCTCCGACTCCACATCCGGCTCGACGAGCGGTCGGCCGGGTTCACCGCGCTCGGGATGGGGACGGCCACCGGGCGTCCCGCCGTCGTGGTGGTGACGAGCGGCACCGCCGCCGCCGAGCTGCACGCGTCGGTGGTCGAGGCGGATCTCGCCCGCGTGCCGATGATCGTGTGCACGGCCGACCGACCGCCGGAGCTGCAGGACGTCGGCGCCCCCCAGACCATCGACCAGACGCACCTCTACGGGCGGGCCGTCCGGTGGTCCGGCGACCCCGGCGTCCCCGACGGGGCGTCCCGTCCGTCATGGCGCTCGATCGGGTCGCGGGCCGTGGCCGAGGCCGTGGCGGGACCGCTCGGGCCGGGTCCGGTCCACCTCAACCTCGCGTTCCGCGAGCCGCTGCTGGGCGACGCCGCCGCCGGTGGGGTGCCCGACGGGCGCCCGGGCGCCGCGCCCTGGCATCTCGTCGACGTGGCGCCGGTGCAGCCGACGGGCCGGGTGGTGGAGGACCTGGTGGCGTCGGCCGGGATCGTCCCGGGGTCGCGTGGCCTGATCGTGGCCGGGGCGGGCTGCGGCGACCCGACCGCCGTCCGCCGGCTCGCCGAGGCACTGGGTTGGCCGGTGCTCGCCGACCCGCGGTCCGGGATGCGGAGCCGGGAGGCGGGGCCGGTGGTGGCGGCCGCCGACGGGATCCTCCGCGCCCCGGCCTTCGCCGCCGCCCACGGGCCGGACACCGTGCTCGTGCTGGGGGAGCGGTGGGCCTCCAAGGTGGTCAACTCCTTCCTGGCCGGGGCGGCGCGGGTGGTCGTCGACCCGACGGGCGGGTGGACCGATCCCGAGCGCTCCGCCGTCCGGCTGGTGCGCTGCGATCCGACGCGGCTGTGCGAGGCGCTGGTCGGGGAGGTGGGACGGCACGGCGGCGGGTCCGGGCGGTGGGCGACCGACTGGCAGGAGGCCGAGGCCCGGGCCCGCGGGGTGATCGACGGATCGCTGGGCGGACCCGGCGGTTGGACCGAACCGGCCCTCGCCCACCGGCTCGTGCGCGACCTGCCCGGGGGGTGGCGTCTCGTCGTCTCGTCCTCGATGCCCGTCCGGGACGTCGAGGCGTTCGGCCCACCCCGGACCGATCCGCCGGTCGTGTACGCCAACCGGGGTGCCAACGGCATCGACGGCGTGGTGTCCACCGCACTCGGTGTGGCCCTCGCCGCCGGGCCGACGGTCGCCCTGGTCGGGGACCTCGCCTTCCTGCACGACGTGTCGGCGCTGGTGGGTCCCGCCGGCGAGGACGCGCCGCTGACCGTGGTGGTGGCCGACAACGGCGGGGGCGGGATCTTCTCGTTCCTCCCGCCGGCGACCGGCCTCGACGCGAGCACGTTCGACCGGCTGTTCGGCACGCCGCAGGCGGCGGACGTCGGCGCGGTGGCCGCCGGGTTCGGGTGGGCCGTCGAGGACATCGACGAGGCGGCGGGCCACGACGCCCTGTCCGGCGCGCTGGGCCGGTCGGCGGAGCGCGGGGGCCGGACGGTCGTGCGGGTCCGGCTGCCCGACCGGACGGCGAACGTCGCCGTCCACGAGCGGATCCACGCCGCCGTCGCCGCCGCCGTGGACGGCTGAGCGAGCTACTACGCCTTGCGATGCTACGCAGTACGTAGTACTATGCCGGTCATGGAGAACTCGACGCCGTCCGGCCTCCGGCGGCCCAACGATCCACCGGTCCTCATCCTCACCAGCCTGGCGGCCGGGCCCCGGCACGGGCATGCGCTGGCCAAGGACATCGAATCGTTCGCCGGTGTCCGGCTCGGACCCGGCGCCCTCTACGGCGCCATCACCCGGTTGGAGGAGCGCGGTCTGATCGAGCCGCTGGGCACCGAGGACCGGCGCCGTCCCTACCGGATCACCGTGGCGGGACGGGCGGCGCTGGCCGACGCGGTGGCCGACATGCGCAGGATCGCCGACGTCGGGGCGACGCGCCTGGGTCTCCGGCCGGGGGCGCTCGCATGACGGGCGCCCGAGGGGCGGGGCGGGGGACGGACCGGCTGCTGCGGTGGTACCCGGCCACCTGGCGCCGAAGCTACGGCGACGAGCTGGCGGCGCTGATCGAGGACGAGCTGGACGGGAGGCGTCCGGGTCCGGGCCTGCGGGTCTCGCTGGCCCGGGCCGGACTGGTGGAGCGGTCACGGGCCGGCGGGCTGGTCGGTGACTCCCGGCCGGCGCCGGAGCGGGTCCGTGCGGGGGCACTCGTCGTGCTCGCCGCCTGGGCCGTGGCCATGGTGGCCGGGGCCGTCTTCGCCAAGACCTCGGAGCACTTCTCCTTCTCGGCGCCACCGGCCACGCTGGTCACGGCCCGCGGGGCGTTCACCGCCGTGGTCGTGCTCGGCGTGGTCGGCGTCGCGTGCGTCGTGGCCGGTGCGCTGGTGGCGCTGCCCGCAGCCGTGGCGCACCTCCGGTCCGGAGGTTGGGCGTCGGTCCGGGGCCCGGTCCTCCGCGCCGTGGTCGTCACCGTGGCGGCCGCCGCGGGACTGGTCCCCCTGGCCGCCTGGGCCCGGCACCTCGACGTGGCCCAGCGCAACGGCGCCGACGGCGCCTACCTGGCCGCGGTCGCCGCCTGGGCTGCCCTGACCGTGGTCGCCCTCGCCCTGTGGACGGCCGCAGGGGTGTCCTGGGCCCGGCGCCTCGACCTCGGGGCACGGGTCCTCCGGATCGAGGTGGGGCTGGCCGTGGTCGTGGCGCTCGTCACCGCCTGCCTCGTGGTGGCCGTCGCCGTGTGGTGGGCGGCGATGGCCCGGGCCGTGCCCTGGTACCTCGTCGGGGCGGCACCGGGCACGCACCCCCTGCCGGTGCCGGGAACCCTGATCACCGTCGAGTCCCTGCTGCTCGCGGCGTCCCTCGCGGCCGGGTGGGGGGTCGTGCTCGTGACCCGGTCGTGGCGGTCGCTCCCGTCCGGCTGAGGCCGCCGGCCGGACCCGGCCGACCGACCGTGTCCGGGTGGTGTCCCCGTGCCGGACGGTCCGCGGTGCCGTCCGCGGGGTCCCGGGTGGTCAGCAGGGCGTGGGGTCGTACGACGGCGTCGAGTTGACGGGCGCGGCCGCCGGGGTCGTGCCCCGCGAGGAGGATCCCGACGACGAACCGACCGGTGCGGCCGCGGCCGGGGCGGTGGTGGTCGTCGGGACCGTCAGGGTGAGCGGCCGACCGTACTGGTCGATCGGGGGAGTGACGATGGCCCCGAACGGTCCGCCGAGGAACCGGGTGATGGTGGCGGCGGCGGCGTCGGGCTGCACGACCTCGACGTCTCCGGCGTAGGAGGACACCGCCCCCGCCGTGGGCAGGGTGTACGAGGCGAGGGACGAACCGGACAGGGCGTGGTACCGCTCGGCCAGGGCCAGCAGGTCCGTGGCCGAGAGGTTGTCGTCCTTCGAGAAGTCGTGGACCACCGAGGACAGGAGCGAGTTGAGGCGCAGCGGGTTGTAGGTCGACTTGGCCTTGTTCAGGGCCGCCTCGATCACCAGGTTCTGGCGCTGGATGCGGCCGAGGTCCGAGGTCGGGTCGGAGTGCCAGGCGCCGTTGGCGTAGTACTGGTAGTAGCGCGAGCGCGACAGGCTGAGCGCCATCGGACCCATCAGGACGTGGCAGCCCGCCGTAGGGATGTCGAGGCCGGAGTTGTTGTAGCAGGTGCCGGTGGAGCAGTCCCGGTCCCGGACCGGGTAGGGGAAGTCGAGGGAGATCCCGCCGAGGGCGTCGACCGCGTCCTGCACGCCGAAGAAATTGATGACGATGTAGTGGGCGATGGGGATGCCGAACGTGTTCTCGATCGTCTTCACCACGGCGTCGGGGCCGGCCGAGAAGGCGGCGTTGATCTTGTTCCGGGTGGCGAGCGGCGAGCTGGCCGGCAGCCCGGTGATGGTGACGAACGTGTCGCGGGGGATCGACAGGGTCGACGCGGTACCGGCGGAGGGGTCGACGTGGACGATCTTCAGGGTGTCGGAGCGCTGGCCCCCGGCGGCCTGGACGGAGCCGAACTGCTGTGCCTGGGCGGCGGTCTCGCCGGCACGGCTGTCCGAGCCGATGAGCAGGATGTTGTAGGGGGCACCGCTGGCCGCGGTCACGCACGTGGCGCACGGGGCCGAGGCGACCTGGGCCCACAGGTACCGGTAGTACCCGTAGGCGGCGGCGACGACGGCGAGCACGACGGCGACCAGGACCACCAGCCACCGGAGGATCCGCTGGCCCGCGGTCCGCCGGCGCCTGCGGGACCGCCGCAGCTCGCGGCGCGAGGGGATGGCGACCTCGCCGCCGAGGATGGGTCCGGTGAACGGTGTGGAACCCCGGCTCGATCCCGGGGTGGTCCCCCGCGGGCGCCCGGTGGCGCCGGGCGCCGGGCGGCCGGTCGGCCGGGGCGGGCGCGGTGTCGTGTCGTCGGGTGCCAAGGTCGTCGGGTCAGGCGGTGCGGTCGGGAAGGGCGCGTGCCGGGCACCTGGCCCGGTCGGCGGGACCGGGGGCATCCGCCCCGGCCGCGCCCCGCCAGTTTCCCATGGACCGGGAGGCATCGGGTGGCACCCGGTCCCGCCGGCACGTGGCGCGCCCGTGGTACGGGCACGACCGGCGGCCGTCGGTCAGGAATCGGACGGGACCCACGAGCCGTGGAACCCGAAGGGCACGCGCGCCGGCAGGTGCACGGTGGCCACCGGCGGTCCGGCGAACGACGTCGCGTCGAGGATCACCAGGTCGCTGGCACCGCGGGCGGCGTCGAAGACCACGGACAGGATCCAGCCCTCGTCCTCGCCGGCACCGTCGGCGGCCCGCACGAAGACCGGTTCGCCGGGCATCCGACCGGGACCCGGGTCGAAGCGGACCGCCTCGTCGCGGACCAGGTCGTACTTGACGAGGCCCTCGTAGGACGGCCGGGCGGGGTCGCCGCCCCCCCGCACCACGTACGCGTAGCGGTAGGGCAGGCCGGCGACGGCCGGGTCGATCCGGGGGAACTCGACCGGGGCGTCGTCGAGGCGCTCCTCGAGCACCCGGCCGGAGGCCGGGACGACGGTCCACCGGTGCAGCGAGGGAAGCGACCGGGCGAGTGCCTCCCCGGGCCCGGTGTCGAAGACGGCGTCGTAGCGGACGACGTCGAGGACGACCCGGTCGCCGTCGTCGAAGGCGTTGACCACGTGGAAGACGTAGCTCGGATCCATCGAGACCCACTCGACGTCCGAGCCACGGCCGCCCCGGGGAAGCAGTCCGATCCTCGATCCGGCCTCGGGCGCCCACCGGTAGGGCATCGACCGTCCGTTCACCAGCGCGAGGTCGAAGACGACGGGCTGGTCGAGGAAGACGGCCCGGGTTGCCGTCAGGCCGAAGTCGTGCATCATCGTGGCCCGGGGGACGTCGATCGCCTCGGTGACGGTCAGCTGGCCGGCGGCGTCGACGACGTGGTAGCGGAGGAACGGGGGCCCGAAGAGGTCGACCCCGAAGAAGACCAGCTCACCGGAGTCGGGGTCCACCTTCGGGTGGGCGGTCATCGGTGACGACAGCGACCCGTCGAAATCGTGGATGCGGGCCCGCCCGAGGTCCGGGGAGAGCGCGTGGGGGAAGCCGGACTCGACCAGGGCGAGCGTCGTCCCGGCGTGTCGGATCACGTGGGTGTTGGCCGGCCCGTCGATCGGCTCGGTCGGACCCCGGGGCGGCACGGTCGCCACCTCGGTGGACAGGTGGCGGGTGCGCACCCAGCGGTTGCGGTAGCCGGTGGCCCGGCCGCCGCCGAGACCGATGGCGTGGATCATCCCGTCCCCGGTGAACCAGTGGTAGTCGGCCGGGTCCGCGGGCGTCGTCACCGGGTTCGGCCCGTTGCGCAGCAGGCGGCCCTCGAGGTCGGGCGGCACGACCCCGGTGACCTCGAGGTCGTGGTCGTCGGTCCGCTCCTCGAGCACGGGCGCGAAGTTGCCTTCGAGATACGGGTTCACCATGGTCCTTCGCCCTTGCCCCGGCGGTCGCGGCGACGGCCGGCACGGCGATCGTAGCGTCCGGCCGCGGGCCCACGGCATGGCAGGCTGTGGCATGGCCGACTTCGTCGAGGACCTCCGCTTCCGGGGGTTGATCCACCAGATGACCGACCCGGCGCTCGCCGACCGCCTCGCCGCCGGTCGGGTCACCCTCTACTCGGGGTTCGACCCGACGGCCGACAGCCTCCACGTCGGCAGCCTGCTCCAGCTGTGCACGCTGCGCCGGTTCCAGGAGGCCGGGCACCGCCCCATCGCCCTGGCCGGCGGGGGCACGGGCTTCGTGGGCGATCCCGGTGGCAAGACGGAGGAGCGCGCGCTGCTCACCGAGGAGCAGCTCGGGGCCAACCTGGCCGGGATCCGACGCCAGCTGTCGCGCTTCGTCGAGTTCGGTGGCCCGGCCGGCGACTCCGGAGCCGTCCTCGTCGACAACGCCGACTGGCTGCGGCCGATGTCGTTGTTCACCTTCCTGCGCGACGTGGGGAAGCACTTCACCGTCAACCAGATGGTGGCGAAGGACTCGGTGCGGTCCCGTCTGTCCCGTGCCGACCAGGGCATCTCCTACACGGAGTTCAGCTACATGCTCCTCCAGGCCTACGACTTCCTCCAGCTCCACGACGACTTCGGCTGCACCCTGCAGATCGGCGGGAGCGACCAGTGGGGGAACATCACCATGGGCATCGAGCTCATCCGCAAGGTGCGCCGGGCCGAGGCCTTCGGGTTGACGTCGCCACTGGTGCTGAAGGCCGACGGCACCAAGTTCGGGAAGACGGAGTCCGGGACGGTGTGGCTGGACGCCGCCCGGACGTCCCCGTACCAGCTCCACCAGTTCTTCCTGCGCAGCGAGGACGCCATGGTGGGGACCTACCTCCGCTACTTCACCTTCCTGTCCCACGACGACCTGCTCGCCCTCGACGAGGTGACGGCCGCACACCCGGAGCGCCGGGAGGCCCACCGGGTGCTGGCCCGGGAGGTCTGCACCCTCGTCCACGGTGCGGACGAGGCGGCGCGTGCCGAGCGTGCCGCCGCCTCCCTCTTCGGTGGCGCCCTCGCCGGGCTCGACGAGCGCACGCTGCTCGACGTCTTCGCCGAGGCCCCCTCCACCGACCTGCCCCGGGGTCGCCTGGACGGCGAGGGTGTGCTCCTCGTCGACCTGATGGCCGAGACGGGCCTCGTCGGTTCCCGCAGCCAGGCCCGGACCACCGTCGGCCAGGGCGGGGCGTACGTGAACAACGCCCGGGAGGACGACGTCGCCCGACGGCTCACCGCCGCCGACGTCATCGCCGACCGCTACCTGGTCCTGCGCCGGGGCAAGAAGGACCACCACCTGGTGCGGTTCGGATGACGACGGCCACGGCGCCCCGGGTTCCCGTCGGACCGATGCCGCCGAACTGTCGGGGCCCCCGTGGCACGATGGCCGTGTGCGCTTCCAGGTCGACCACCGCTTCGACGCCTCCCGCACGGCGATCGTCGAGCTGCTGGCCGATCCGTCGTTCTACCGGGGACTGGAGCTCCCCGACCTGGGCCGTCCGGAGGTGCTCGGCGCCCGGGTCGAGGGTCGGCGGGCGGTCGTGCGGCTCCGGTACACCTTCCTCGGGGGGCTGGACCCCGCCAGCGTGCGGGTCCTCGGACGGGACCGCCTGACCTGGACCCAGGAACTCGAGGTCGACCGCGACACCGCGACGGGGGCGTTCCGGTTCGAGGCCGATGTCGATCCGCGGCACCTCCACGGCCGGGGGACCTTCGTCCTGGAGGACGCAGGAGCTGCCACGCTGCTGCGCTTCGTCGGGGAGTTCACCGTCGCCGTGCCCGGGCTCGGCCGGTTGCTCGAGCGGGCGGTGCTGCCGCGGCTCCTGCACCTGCTCGAGGTGGAGGCCCGGGCGGCCGATCGCCAGCTGCGGGCGCCCGCCGGACGCCCGACCGGAGCGCCCGCCGCCCGGACCGGGCGCGGAAGGGGGACAACGGGCGGGTCCTACACTGACGCCCATGAGCGCTCCAGGTGACCCCGCCGACGTGTCCGCGGTCCGGCTGACCACCGGGCTCCCCGAGACGGTGCTCCGGCCCGAGCCGGACCCGGTGCGCTCGGCCCTGCGGGACGCACTCGACCAGCCGGGGGAGCGCCGCCGGCACGCCGTGTCCGACGTCGTCCGCGCCCACCCGGACTCGCTCGACGCATGGGCCGCACTGGGCGGGCTGGCCCGGGACGACGTCGAGGCGTACGCCTGCTTCCGCGTCGGCTACCACCGCGGCCTCGACGCCCTGCGGGCCGGCGGGTGGAAGGGGTCGGGCCTCGTGCGCTGGTCCCACGGGTCGAACCGCGGATTCCTGCGGTGCCTCGACGGCCTGCGTTCGGCCGCCGGGTCCATCGGCGAGCACGCCGAGGAGGAACGCTGCGCCCAGTTCCTGCGCCAGCTCGATCCGGCGTGGCGCCCCGACTGGACCGGCTACCCGGCCTGATGGCCGGCGCCCGGCACCGATCACCGATCCCGGGGCGTGGACACCGCACGGCGCGGGCGGTCGGGGCCGGGCTGTCCGTCCTGGTCGCCATGGTCGTGCTCGGCGGGTGCGCCGGCCAGGAGCAGACCGGCACGCCGGCGCAGCGCGTCACCACGTGGATCGACGGCGGGGGCGGTTCGGGAATCGGGAACGTGGAGGTGGCGTCGCGCAACGTCGACCTGGCGATCGCCCGGCACAACCCGCCCGCAGCCATCCGCGAGGTGTGCGCCCTGCTCAGCAACGAGGCGCAGACCTCGATCGGCAACCTGCCCACGCCGGACGAGCAGCTGACCAACGAGCTGAACGCCGCCTACCAGGTCGCCACCGCCGCGGGTGACGACTGCTTCAAGGGCGCCTCGGGCGACGCCCGCCTGCTGGCCCGTTCCGCCGCGGAGCGGGTCCGGCTGGTCGGCATGCTGACCACCGCGGTCGACCACGTCGAGTCGGTGACGGGACGCACGCCGACGACGGCCACGACCGCCCCCCAGGGCGGCGGCGACCCGTTCGGCGGGGGAGCGTGAGCACGGACGCCGCCGGACCGGACGCCGGCGACGCCGACGCGTTCGACCGGATGCGTCGCCGGGTCCTGTGGGCCATGCCCACCGGCCTGTTCGTGGTGGGGAGCCGGTCGGGGGGCCGACGCAACCTCATGACGTGCAACTGGGTCATGCAGGTGGCCACGACCCCGAAACTCGTCGCGGTCGGCGTCGAATCGGACTCCGTGACCCGCAGGCTCGTCCAGGAGGGTGGCTCGTTCTCGGTCTCGCTCCTCGCCCGGTCCGAACGCGGCCTCGTGCGCCGGTTCGTGAAACCGGTGCTCGACGTCGAGGTCGACGACGCCGGAGCCGCTCGGGCGCTGCAGGGCGTGCCCGTGGTCGAGGTCGCCGGCGGGCTCCCCGTGCTGGGTGCCGCCGTGGCGTGGCTGGCCTGCTCGGTCCGGTCGATCCAGGAGTGGACGGTCGACGGGGTGCCGGCCGCGGGCAGCCACGTGCTCGTGGTCGGAGAGGTCGTCGACGTCGGGGAGTCGCCGCGTCCGGCGGACCCGGGCGACGGGGACGGCACCGTCCTGACGATGGGGGACACCCGGATGAACTACGGGGGCTGACCGCTCCGCCTCCCCGGCGGAGGTGCCGGGCCCGGAGGTGCCGGGCCCGGAGGTGCTCAGGCGTCGGCGTCGCCGGGGGTCGGGCGCAGGTCGACCCGCAGGACGAGCACGCCGTCCTCGAGGGAGGCCTCGGCGTCGCCCAGCATGGCGTAGTCCATGAAGTCGGTCCGGGCCTGCTCGATGAAGCGCTGGCGGTCGCGCCCCTCGATGGGCGGGAGCCCGCGGTTGCGCACCGCCTCGGCCCGCGACCGGAAGCGGGCGATCATCTCCTGGGGATCGAATTCCTCGGCCACGATGCGACTGTAGCGGTCCCACCGGCCGGCGTCGGTGGTGCCACGACGTCCGGAGGTGGCACTACACTCGGTGCATCGTTCTTAGGTGGTGACCCGGCCGCGCCGTGCGCCGGGAGCAGTCCACCCCTGGTGGGGCAAGGAGTTGGTCTCGTGAAGAAGGGACGCCATCGCCGCTTCGAGGAGGCGCGCAGCCTGAAGCGGTCCGTAGCGACGGCCAACAGGCGCTGCCCCGAGTGCGGTGCGGAGCCGGAGGACCAGCACGCCAGCTGGTGCCTGGTCACCGAGGACGACTACGACGAGATCCTGGGAACGGCACCACCCGCTGCGTCGGCCGACGAGGACGACCCACTGGCCGAGTAGCCGTCGGAGGCCGGGCAGCCGTCGCACCATCCCGGCGCGCGGGACCCTGCGTTCCGGCGGTCGCCCGGTTCAGCGCCGGACGGTCGGGTGGGGGAGCAGCGTCACCGGGACGGATGCGCCCGTGCGCCGGTCGAGGTAGGCGGCGAGGCGCTTGTAGACCTTCCGGCCGGTCATGGTCTCGAGTTCGGTCCGCATCGTGCGGTACACGGGTTCGTGTCCGGTGAACGCCTCGGGCGCCTCGGTGCACCACCAGTGGAATTCGGCACCCCCGTCGCCCCAGTGGCGGCGGTCCCACTGCCGCACGACCGACGTGACCCGACCGTCGGGAGCCGTCTCGTCCTCGCGCCGCAGGGGGAGCTGCCAGCAGACCTCCGGCTTGAGGTCGACGTGGCTCACCCCACGGGCCCCGGCCTCGATGTGGAGGGCGCAGCCGGGTCCGGCGCCGAACCCGGGTCGGTTGAGGAAGATGCAGGCCCCGTCGACCAGGCGCGTGCCCAGGTCCCCGTCCGAGAGCTTCTTGACCACGCCCTTGCGGCCCTTGGCGTGGAACTGCCAGACGTCGGGGCCGAGCGTCTTCGCCACGGCCGACACCTTGTCCGCGTCCTGGCGGTCGGTGAAGTGGGCACCGTAGGAGCAGCATCCCTGGACGAGCTCCTCGGCCGGACCGGTCAGGACGCCCTGGCACCCGTGGCCGAAGATGCACGTCCACCCGCTGGCCAGGAAGGTCACGTCGAACAGCCAGGTGCGCTCCTCGTCGGGGTCGTCGAAGCTGACCCACTCGTGGGCGTCCTCGGGCACCTGCTTGTGGGGAGGGGGCACGCCCTTATGATGACAGGCATGAGTGAAGACCGTGTGGACATCGCCCCCGTGCTGACGATCACCCCCGAGGCACGCGCCACGGTGCTCGAGGTGCTGGCCAACGAGGCCGAGCCGGACGCGCTCGCCCTCTGGCTGGAGGTCTCCGGTGCGTCCGGCGGCGCCTACGCCTACGACATGTACTTCCAGGCCGTCGCCGACGCCGGGGAGGGCGACGTGGTGCAGCCCGACGACGAGCTCCCCGTCGTGATCCCCTCGGCCAGCGTGGGCAAGCTGCAGGGCGCCAGCCTCGACTTCGTGACCGACGCCTCGGGCGAGGGCGGACTGGTGGTCGTCAACCCCAACACCCCGCCGGCACCGACGCTCGCCGGTAGGGCGTCCGTCCCCGAGATCGACCTGTCCGACCCGTTCGCCGCCCGGGTGGTGTCCGTGCTGGAGGAGCAGGTGAATCCCAGCATCGCCTCCCACGGGGGCCGTGCCGACCTCGTCGCCGTCGAGGACCTGTCCGTCTACCTCCGGCTGAGCGGGGGCTGCCAGGGCTGCGGCATGGCCAAGGCCACGCTGTCGCAGGGCATCGAGGTCATCCTCCGCGAGGCGATCCCCGAGATCGCCGACGTCGTGGACATCACCGACCACGCCGACGGGACCAACCCGTACTACCAGCCGGCCTGAACCGCCCCGGGCGTCGGGCGGACCTGGACGCCGCCGCGCCGCTCAGCCCGCCGGCGCCAGGTGGTCGTCCAGCCAGGCGAGCGTGCGGGACCACGCGTCGGCGGCGGCGGCCTCGTCGTAGGAGGCGCGGGCGTCGCAGTGGAATCCGTGTTCGGCGTCGGGGTACCGGACGATCGCCGTGTCGACGTCGGCGCCGGAATTGAGCTCGTCCCGCAGATGTTCGACCTCGTCCACCGGGATGCTCGTGTCGGCGTCGCCGAACAGCCCCAACCACGGTGTGCGCATCACGGTGGTCAACGGGAGGAGTGACGGCATCGCCTCCGTGCGCCCCTTCACGATCCCGCCGCCGTAGAAGCCGACCGCCGCTCCGAGCGCCAGGGTGCCGGCCACGAGGAACGTGACCCGGCCGCCCATGCAGAAGCCGACGATCCCAACCTGGCGGTCCGACCATCCGGCGGACCGGAGGTGGGCGAGGGCGCCCTCGACGTCGGACAGGAGCTCCGTGTCGCTGAGGGCCATTACGTGGGGGAGCACGTCGGCGAAGTCGTCGTAGCCCAGTGCCGGCGAGCCCGTCCGATGGAAGAGGTGGGGGGCCACGGCGTGGTAGCCGGCTCCGGCGAACCGCCGGGTCACGTCCTCGATGTGGTCGTTCACGCCGAACGCCTCCTGGATGACGATGACCGCGCCCCGCGCCGCGCCCTCGGGCCGGGCCTCGTAGAGCGCCATGGAACCGCCGGGGACGTCGAGTGTGAGGGTCTGGGTGTCCATGACCGACCACGATGCCCCGTCCGGAGCAGCCCGTCCAGTACGTTGCACGGCGTGCACGCCCTTCTCGTCGATGTCGGCACCGCCGTCGGGGTCGCCGCCGGTGCCCTGCTCGACCCGCTGGGTCAGCGCCTGGCCGGCCGGAGCCGGGAGCACGAGGAGCGGCGCCGCCGGGAACGGGCGGTCCGCCGGGACGGTGCGGCCGAGGGGCCCGCTCCGGCCGGGGCGGTCGTCTCCTCGCCGCCCCCCGAGGCCTCGCCGCTCCCCGTGCCCGAACTCGACGCCGTCGCGGCGGCGTCGCCCGCCGGGGTCGTGCCGGAGGGGCCGGGGGACGGACCCGGTCCGGTCCGCCACCTCCTACCCGAGGGGCGTTCGCTCCCCCGGACGGTGGGTGCCGGCGTGGTCACCGGGGTGCTGTTCGGCCTCACCGCCGACCGGCTCACCGTGCACGGGCACGCCGCCACGCTGTTGCTCGTCCTGCCCTACTGGGTGTTCCTGGCCTTGGCCGTCACCGTGTCGGTGACCGATCTGACCCACCGCCTCGTGCCCCGCCAGCTCCTCTACGGCGCACTGGTGCTCGTCGTCCCCCTGCTGGTGCTGGTCTCGGTCCACCTCGCCGCGTGGCGTCCCCTGGTCGACGCGGCCGCCGCCGGACTCGTGGCGTTCGTCGTCTTCTTCGCCATCTGGTTCTTCGTGCCGCGGGGGATGGGTTTCGGCGACGTGCGCCTCGCCGGGGTCATCGGCGTGGCCGTCGGCTACCTCGGCCTCCTGGAGGCCTACCTGGCCTTCCTGGTGGGATTCGTCCTCGGGCTCGTGTTCGGGCTGGTGCTGATGGTGGGGTCCGGGTCGGGCCGCAAGACCCGGATCCCCTTCGCCCCCGCCCTCTGCATCGGCGCCGCCGTGGCCATCGTCTGGGGCGCTCCGTTGGTCCACCGCCTGTTCCCGGGGTCCGGCTGATCCACCCTCGCGCCGGTGGCCATCGGGAACCGCGGGCGTGCCGAGTAGATTTGTCCGGATGCTGCGCTACCTGACCGCCGGTGAGTCCCACGGACGTGCCCTCGTGGTGATCCTCGAGGGCGTACCGGCCGGCCTGCTCGTCACCGCCGAGGACATCCAGCGGGGGCTCGCACGCCGCCGCCTCGGGTTCGGGCGGGGGCCGCGGATGCGCCTCGAGGCCGACGAGATCAGCCTGCTCGGCGGGATCCGCCACGGCCGCACCCTCGGGTCCCCGATCGCCATCGAGATCCTGAACACCGAGTGGCCGAAGTGGGAGGAGGAGATGTCCCCCGCTCCGGGGCTCCCCTCCAAGGTCCTGACCCAGCCGCGGCCCGGCCATGCCGACCTGTCCGGGATGCTCAAGTACGGGCTCGACGACGCGCGGGACGTGCTGGAGCGGGCGTCGGCCCGCGAGACGGCCGCCCGGGTGGCCGCCGGGACGGTGGCCAAGCTGCTGCTGGGCCAGATCGGCGTCGACGTCCTCAGCCACATCGTCCAGATGGGCGCGGCCCGTGCCCGCCCGGGGCCGCCGCCGGTCATCGCCGACCTCCCGCGGATCGACGAGTCCGCGGTGCGCTGTGCCGACCCGGAGGCCGAGCAGCAGATGGTCGCGGAGATCAAGGCCGCGGCCAAGGTCGGCGACTCCCTGGGCGGGGTGGCGGAGGTGGTCGCCCACGGGGTCCCGGTCGGGCTCGGCAGCCACGTGCACTGGGACCGCCGGCTGGACGCCCTGCTGGCCCAGGCGCTGATGAGCATCCAGGCCGTCAAGGCGGTCGAGATCGGTGAAGGCGGCGAGGTCGCCGGCCGGCGCGGCTCGGAGGCCCACGACGCCATCCGCGTGGCCGACCCCGCCGCCGACGGGTCGGAGCGGGCCAGCGGGCGGATGGGCGGTGGCTACGTCCGCGACACCCACCGCGCCGGTGGCATCGAGGGCGGGATGAGCACCGGATCGCCGATCGTGGCCCGGCTGTCGATGAAGCCGCTCGCCTCGCTCAACCGGCCCACCCTCGGCACCGTCGACGTGGTCACCAAGGAGTCCACGGTGTCGTTCAAGGAGCGCACCGACGTGACGGCCGTGCCGGCCATGGGTGTCGTCGCCGAGACGATGACGGCGCTCGTGCTGGCCTCGGAGTCGCTGCGGAAGTTCGGTGGCGACTCGATCGACGAGTACCGGCGCAACCACGCCTCGTACCTGGCCTCGCTGGGGGAGACCCCCTCCGCCGCCCGGCCGCCGGCCGATGGCTGAGCGGGTGGTCCTGGTCGGGATGATGGGCGCCGGGAAGACGACCGTCGGACAGCAGCTGGCCGCCCGACTGGGCTGGCGGTTCCTCGATTCGGACGCCATGGTCGAGGCCGCCACCGGCTCGACGGTGGCCGAGCTGTTCGCCACCCGCGGGGAGGAGGCGTTCCGGGCCGAGGAGACGCGGGTGCTGGCCGCCGCGCTCTGCGACCCCGTCCCGGCGGTCGTGTCGGCCGCCGGTGGCGCCGTCCTGGACCCCGGGAATCGTCGGCTGCTGGCCACCGCGGGTCCGGTGGTGTGGCTGCGGGCCGGACCGGACACCCTGGCCGCCCGGGTGGGGGACGGGACGGGGCGGCCCCTCCTCGGGGACGATCCCGCCGCCGCGCTCGCCGAGCTCGACGCCGTCCGCCGCCCCCTCTACGGTGCGGTGGCCGACGTGGTCGTGGACGTCGACGAACTCGACCCGCCCACGGTGGTCGACCGGATCCTGGCGGCCACCGCGCTGGTACGGCAGCGGCCATGAGGGCGAACGGGGGAGGGAGCCGGCGATGAGCCCGACCGTGGCCGCGTACGCGTCGTGACGCGGATCGTCCCGGTGGAGCTCGCCGACCGCACCTACGAGGTGCGGGTGGGCGACGGCGTCCGCCACGAGCTCGCCCGCGTCGTCGCCGAGACGGTCCCCGGGGCACGGCGCGCCGTCGTGGTCACCCAGGAGGGGATCGGGGTGGTCGTCGACCCCGGACTCGACCACGAGGTCTTCACCGTCCCCGACGGGGAGTCGGCCAAGTCGCTCGCCGTGGTCGAGGACCTGTGCCGGCGCTTCGCCCGTTGCGGGCTGAGCCGGGCCGACGTCGTGGTGGCCGTGGGAGGGGGCGTGGTCACCGACCTCGCCGGCTTTGCCGCCGCGTCCTTCCACCGGGGGACCCGCTACGTCAACGTGGCGACCTCGCTGCTCGGGCAGGTCGACGCCGCCATCGGGGGCAAGACGGGCGTCAACATCCCCGAGGGCAAGAACCTGGTGGGCGCCTTCTGGCAGCCGAGCGCCGTGCTGTGCGACACGGGGGTCCTGGCCACCCTTCCGCCCCGCGAGTGGGCCTCGGGCCGGGGCGAGGTGGCGAAGTACGCCCTGCTGGGCATCGCCACCGCGCTCGGGGGCCCGCCCACGGCCGACCTCCCGCTCGAGGACCAGGTGGCCCGGTGTGCCGCCATCAAGGCGGCCGTGGTGTCCGCCGACGAGCGCGAAGGCGATCGCCGGATGCTCCTGAATTACGGGCACACCCTGGCCCACGCCCTCGAGGCCTCGGCCTTCGGCGCCGAGGGCGTCGACCTGCGCCACGGCGAGGCCGTGGCCGTCGGCCTCGTCTTCGCCGCGCTCCTGGCCCGCCGGCTCGGCCGCATCGACGACGGCCGGGTGGCCCGCACCCGCAGGGTGGTGGGGGAGTTCGACCTGGCGACGGAGCTGCCGGGGGGGACCGACCCCGAGCGGCTCCTGGGATTCATGGGCCGGGACAAGAAGGCCCAGGGCGACCTGACCTTCGTGCTGGACGGCCCGTCCGGTGTCGAGGTCGTCCGTGGCGTCGACCGTGCCGACGTGGTCGCTACCCTGGCGGACATGGAGTCGACGGCACCGGCCGGAACGGCGTGAGGCGGTCCGGAGGACGGTCATGAGTGCGAACGGGCTGGTGCTGCTGCTGTCGGGTCCGAACCTCGACCTCCTGGGGGACCGGGAGCCCGCCGTCTACGGCCGGGAGACCCTGGACGACCACGTGGGCGCGGCCCGGGCCGCCGCCGAGGCCCTCGGGTACGAGCTCGAGCACCTCCAGTCGAACCACGAGGGCGACCTCGTCGAGGCGATCCACGGCGCCCGGGGCCGCGCCGTGGCCATCGTGATCAACGCCGCCGCCCTCACCCACACGTCGTGGTCGCTGCACGACGCGCTGGCCGCCTTCGACGGCGTGGTGGTCGAACTCCACCTCTCCAACCCCGCGGCCCGGGAGCCGTTCCGTCACACCTCGACCATCGCCGCGGTGTCCGACGGCTGCATCGCCGGGTTCCGCGGCATCGGCTACCCCCTGGCGATCGAGGCCGCGGCGCGGCTGCTCGCCGCACGACCGTGAACCCCGTGACGGGCCCGGCGCCCGACGACGAGCCCCTGGCGCCGCTCCCGGTGGCCGGTCGGCTCGACCGGGCCCGTGCCGCCCTGGCCGAGGCGGAGACCGACGGCGCCCGACCCGACGCGCTGCTCGTCACCGAACCGGCCAACATCCGCTGGCTCACCGGGTTCACCGGGTCGGCCGGGGTGCTGCTGGTGACGGGCGGGCGCGCCCTGCTGACCTCCGACGGCCGGTACCGGACCCAGGCCGCCGAACAGTTGGCCGCCTCCGGTGCCGCCGACGCCGTGGACGTCCGCATCGGTGGGGTGAGCACGCAGCGCGAGGCCCTGGCCCAGGCGGCCGGGGAGGCCGGGGTGCTCGGCCTGGAGGCCGACCACGTGAGCTGGTCCGCCGTGCGGTCGTGGGAGACGATCTTCGCCCCCCGGCGACTCGTGCCGACCCACGGGGTGGTCGAGGGACTGCGGGAGGTGAAGGACGCCGGCGAAGTGGCCCGGATGGCGCGGGCGGCCGCCATCGCCGATGCCGCACTGGGATCGGTGCTGCACCTGCTGGCCGACGCCGGCGCCGGGCAGGGGGGCGCGCTCACCGAGTCCGGGTTCGCGGCCGCCCTGGACCACGCCATGCGGGTGCTCGGCGCCGAGGACCGGGCGTTCGAGACGATCGTGGCCTCGGGGGAGAATTCTGCCAAGCCCCACGCCCGGCCCGGCGACCGGGTCCTGCGCCCCGGCGATCCGGTGGTCGTCGACTTCGGGGCCGTGTACGACGGCTACCGGTCGGACATGACCCGGACCTTCTGCCTCGGAGGCGAGCCGACCGGCGAACTGGCCGCCGTCTTCGAGGTCGTGGCCGCGTCGCAGTCCGCCGGTGTGGCCGCCGTGCGTCCCGGGGTGACGACCGGGGACGTCGACTCGGTGTGCCGCGACGTCATCGCGGCGGCCGGCTGGGCCGAGCGATTCGAGCACGGGACGGGGCACGGGGTGGGTCTCGACATCCACGAGGGGCCTTCGGTGGGGGCGGGATCGACTGCTATCCTTCAGCCGGGCAGCGTGGTGACCGTCGAACCCGGCGTCTACCTGCCCGCCCTGGGCGGCGTCCGCGTCGAGGACACGCTCGTCGTGACCGCGGACGGTTGCCGCCCGCTCACCCGTTTCCCGAAAGAAGTGGCCGTCTGATGTCCGTCTCCACCAACGATCTCCGCAACGGGATGACCCTGAACCTGCCCGAAGGGCTGTTCAACGTCGTCGAGTTCCAGCACGTCAAGCCGGGCAAGGGCGGGGCGTTCGTGCGCACCAAGCTGAAGAACCAGCGCACCGGTGCGGTCATCGAGCGCACCTACCGCGCCGACGAGAAGCTCGAGCAGGCCATCATCGACAAGCGGGAGATGCAGTTCCTCTACCGCGACGGCAGTGACTACGTCTTCATGGACACCACCTCCTACGAGCAGCTCCAGGTGGAGACCGGGCTCCTCGGCGACGCCGCCAACTACCTGAAGGAGGGCGACGACGCCGTGATCGAGTTCTTCGGGTCCGAGATCGTCGGCGTGGAGCTGCCGGCCGCCGTGGAGCTCACCATCGCCGAGACCGAGCCCGGACTCCAGGGCGACCGGGTGTCCGGTGCCCGCAAGCCGGCCACCCTCGAGACCGGGTTGGTCATCCAGGTACCCCTCTTCGTCAATCCGGGCGAGAAGGTCAAGGTCGACACCCGGACGGGCGAGTACCTGACCCGGGCCTGAGCCCGCCGCGCCGCCCCCGGGGGGCGGCCCCCCACCCTCCTCCCATGAGCGCCGACCCCGCACCCCGACACCAGTCCCGCGAGCGGGCCCTCACCCTGTTGTACGAGGCGGAACTGAAGGGGGAGTCCCCGGCCGACGTGCTGGCGGACCTGCCCGTGGCCCCCGACCCCTACGTCACCCGGCTGGTGTCGGTGGTCACGGACCGCTCGGCCGAGATCGACGCCCTGGTGGGCGGGGCGGCGATCGGCTGGGACCTCGACCGGATGGCCGTGGTGGACCGCAACGTGCTCCGGATCGCCACCGCCGAACTGCTGGCCTGCGACGACGTGCCCACCGCCGTGATCCTCAACGAGGCCGTGGACCTGGCCACCGCGTTCTCGACGGACGACTCCGGCCGGTTCGTCAACGGGGTGCTGGCGACCGTCGCCGGGGAAGTGCGGCGGGCCGGGACCGACTGAGCGGACGGGCCGCCGACGGCGGGCCCCGCCCCCCTGTGGCCGGGCGCGACGGGTGCCAGCTGTCGGAGGTGCACCGCCCGCCCGCCCTCGGCCGACAGACTGTGTCTTTCCGAGCGGGAGGCCGAACGTGGCGAACGGGGGAGCGCAGTCCAAGAACCTGGTCCTGGCGGCGATGATCTTCGCCGTGTCGATGACGTTCATCGACCAGACGATCGTCTCGATCGCCGTCCCGCAGATCCAGCGGGAGCTCGGACTGTCCTCGACCGGCGTCCAGTGGGCGGTCAACGCCTACCTCATCGCGCTCGCCGCCTTCTTCGCGTACGGGGGCCGGTTGGCGGACACCATCGGACACCGGAAGGTGGCCGTGATCGGGGTGGTCGTCTTCGCCGGGAGCTCCGCGCTGTGCGGGCTCACACCGAAGGGCGCCCCAGCCGAGGCGTGGATCGTGACCTTCCGGGCCGTCCAGGGATTCGGGGGCGCGCTGCTGTTCCCGGCGGCGCTGGCCGTGGTCGTCCAGACGTTCCCCCTCCGCGAGCGGGGCAGGGCGCTGGCCACCTTCTTCGGGATCGCCGGTGGCCTGACCGCCATCGGTCCGCTGCTCGGCGGCTTCCTGACCCAGTGGACCTGGCGGGCGATCTTCTGGGTCAACATCCCCGTGGCCGTCGTCGCACTGGTGCTCATCGCCGTGTCCCGACCGGAGACGGAGTACCGGCCCGCACCGATGGACTACCGGGGCCTGGCCCTGATCGTCTCGGGCGTGTCGGTGAGCGTCTTCGGGTTCCAGCAGGCGGCACTGTGGGGCTGGTCGAATCCGGCCATCGGCGGGTGCATCGCCCTCGGCATCGCCCTGCTGGTGGTGTTCACCCTGGTCGAGCTGCGCACCGAGGCGCCGCTGATGCAGGTGCGGATCTTCCGGGTCCGCCCGTTCCTGGTCGAGAACCTGGTGCTGGGCGTGTCGATGCTCGCCTTCGTGCCGGTGTTCTTCTTCGCCTCCGAATACGCGCAGATCTCGCTGGCGCAGTCGGCGTCCGAGGCGGGGCTCTTCCTCCTCTACTTCTTCCTGGGGTTCGCCGTCGCCGCCCAGATCGGCGGCCGGATGCTCGACCGCGGCGGCGCCAAGAGACCGGTGGTGCTCGGCTGCATCCTGGCGGCGGTCGGCTTCTCCCTGTGGGCGGGCGAGGTCACGACCCTGCGCTTCGGGGCCCAGGAGTGGTACGTGGTGCTGGCGGGCGCGGGGATGGGATTCCTGCTGGGTCCGGCCAGCACGGACGCGGTCAACCGTGCCTCCACCCTGTCCTACGGCGAGGCGACCGGGATCACCCAGACGGTGCGGAACTACGCGGCGAGCCTCGGGCTCGCCATCCTCGGCACCGTCCTGCTGACGCAGATGCGCTCGCGCCTGACGGCGTCGCTCGTGGCCATGGGCGTGCCGGAGGACCGGGCGGCGGCACAAGCGACGTCCCTCGCCCAGAACCACGCGGGCACCGGCGGCCCCGCCTCCATCCCGCACTTCGTCCGGCTCGACTTCGCCTACGCCACGCGTGACGTCCTCTACGGCATGGCACTGGTGATGGCGGTGGCGGCCGTGGTCGGCATGGTCGGCCTCCGCCGGGGCGTCCAGGAGGAACCCGTCGAGGGGGATCCGGCCCGACGGATCGGCGCGGTGGAGGAATAGGTCGGGGCACCGGCGTGTTCGACCTGGGAGGGCACCGGGGCCGGACGCGAGGGCGTGCGGTCGAGGGTGCCCCTCCGACGAGGACGACTGTGACCACCCACGACACGGCTGACACCACGCCCGACGCGCCGACCGCCGCTGCCGTCGGGCCGTCGGCTGGTGTGCCCGACGCCGGGGCGAAGGGGGCACTGGCCGGGTTCGACCCGCAGCTGAAGCGCCTGGCCCTCGTCGTGGTGCTGGGAAGCATCATGTCGATCCTCGACACGACGATCGTCAACGTGGCCATCCCGACATTCGCCCGGGACTTCCGGGCCCCCCTGTCCACGGTCCAGTGGGTGTCCACCGGCTACCTCCTCGCCCTGGCCATGACCATCCCGCTCACCGGATGGGCCGTCGAGCGGTTCGGCGCCAAGCGGATGTGGATCGCCTCGCTCGTCCTCTTCCTGCTCGGCTCCGCCCTGTCGGGTGCGGCGTGGTCGATCCAGAGCCTGATCGTCTTCCGGATCCTGCAGGGGATCGGCGGTGGCATGATCATGCCCATCGGCCAGTCCATCATGGCGACGGCGGCCGGTCCCCAGCGGATGGGCCGGGTCATGAGCGTGCTGGGCGTGCCGATGCTCCTCGGCCCGGTGCTCGGCCCCGTCATCGGCGGCCTGATCGTCGACAGCGTGTCGTGGCGCTGGATCTTCTACGTGAACATCCCGATCGGCATCGTGGCCGTGGCGCTGGCCGCCCGCTACCTGCCCGGCCACGAGAGGACCGACCGTGACTACAAGCTCGACGTCCTGGGTCTCGCCCTGTTGTCCCCAGGGCTCGGGCTGTTCGTCTACGGCCTGTCCCAGGCGGGACAGGGCTCGGCGGCCAGCGTCTTCGTCCCCGCTGTCCTCGGCGTGGCCCTCATCGTCGCCTTCGTGCTGCACGCCCTCCGCACCAGGCTCACGCCGCTCATCGAGGTGGTCCTGTTCAAGGACCGGCAGTTCTCGGCGGCGGCGGTCACGACCTTCAGCTTCGGCGCCGCCCTCTTCGGCGGGATGTTCCTCCTGCCCATCTACTACCAGGTGGTCCGGGGTCAGTCGGCGCTGACGGCCGGCCTGCTGATGGCGCCGCAGGGGATCGGCGCCGCCCTGGTGATGCCCCTCGCCGGACGGCTCACCGACCGCTACGGTGCCGGCCGGGTCGTTCCCGCGGGCCTGGTGGTGGCGGCCCTCGGCACGGTGGCCTACACCCAGCTCGGAGCCCACACCAGCTTCGCCTTCCTCGCCGTGTCGCTCTTCGTGCGGGGGATCGGGTTCGGCTTCGTCATGATGCCGGCCATCTCCGCCGCCTACCAGACGCTGGCACCGCCCCAGGTGCCCCGCGCCTCCACCGCGATCAACATCGTCCAACGGGTCGGCGGATCCATCGGCACCGCCCTGGTCGCCGTGGTCCTCCAGCATCAGATCGCCGTGCAGGTCCGGGGAGTCCGCGGCGGACTCTCCACCGTGGACGCAGCCCCGCCCGCGGCCGTGGCCAAGGTGGCCGGGTCGCTCGCCACGGCGTTCGGGAACACGTTCTGGTGGGTGCTCGCCCTGACCGTGCTGGCCCTGGTCCCGGCCCTGCTGCTCTCGCGGGCTCCGGTCGGAGGCGGCACCACCGGGACCGCTCCGGTGACGATCGACTGAGCGTCCGACCCGACGCGGACCGCCGGTTCCCGCCGGGACGGCCGGGGCGAGGACGTGCTAGAGTCTGGTCCTGACCGTGAAGCGGGTCCCGTGAGGCCCGTACGGACAGGAGGACGCAGTGGCCGAACGAGAGCGCAGTCATACCCGCCCGCGGGGTGCTGTGTTCGTTCCCCGGGTCCAGGTCATGTCCGCGGACGACGTCCGTCGCGCCGTCACACGGATGGCCCACGAGATCGCCGAACGCAACCGGGGCCTGCACGACGTGGTCCTGATCGGACTGCAGACCGGCGGCGTCGGCATCGCCCGCCGGCTGGCGGAGACGCTCGCCGAGGTGGAGGGTGCGGACGTGCCCGTCGGCACCCTGGACGTCGCCTTCTACCGGGACGACATCGGGCTCCGCCCCGTGCTTCCCGAGGCCGCCACCGACATCACGGCCGACCTCACCGGCGCGACGGTGGTCCTCGTCGACGACGTCCTGTTCACGGGGCGCACCATCCGGGCCGCCCTCAACGCCCTGGGCGAGTACGGGCGGGCCCAGGTGGTCGAACTGGCCGTCATGGTCGACCGCGGCCACCGCGAGCTGCCGATCCGCCCCGACTACGTGGGCAAGAACCTCCCCACCAGCAGGGACGAGATGGTCGACGTGTCCGACGAGGGCGTGTCGCTCGGTGAGCTGGTGAGCAGGTGAGCCCCTTCCCACCCCACCTCCTGAGCATGGACGACCTCGATGCCGACACGGTCGCCGAGGTCCTGCGGGTCACCGACTCCTTCGCCGAGGTCGGACGCCGGGCCAACCCGAAGGTTCCCGCCCTGCGCGGCCGGACCGTGGCCACGCTCTTCTTCGAGGACTCGACCCGCACGCGCATGTCGTTCGAGACGGCGGCGAAGCGGATGTCGGCCGACGTGCTCTCGTTTTCGGCCGGGTCGTCGTCGGTCAAGAAGGGCGAGTCGCTGCGCGACACGATCGAGACCATCCAGGCCATCGGCATGGATGCGGTGATCATCCGGCACCGTTCGTCCGGCGTGCCCCAACGGGTGGCCGGGTGGGTCGACCACTGCGCGGTGGTCAACGCCGGCGACGGCTGGCACCAGCACCCCACCCAGGCACTCCTCGACCTCTACACGGTGCGCCAGTCGCTCGGCGGCGGTTCCGAGGGCACCGCCCGCTTCCGCGGTCTTCGCGTGACCATCGTGGGCGACATCCGCCACAGCCGGGTGGCCCGGTCCCAGATCACCGCGTACGCCGCGCTCGGTGCCGAGGTCACGCTGGTGGCGCCGGCCACGCTCCTGCCCCCGTCACTCGAGGGGTGGCCCGTCACCGGGGTCTCGCACGACCTCGACCGCGTGCTGGCCACGACGGACGTGATCAGCCTGCTCCGGCTCCAGGCCGAGCGGGGGAGCGGGGCCTACGTCCCGACCGTGCGCGAGTACTCGGCCGGCTACGCCCTCACCGCCCGACGTGCGCTGCTGCTCCCGCCCGACGCGATCATCCTCCACCCCGGCCCCATGGTCCGCGGCGTGGAGATCGCCTCCGAGGTGGCCGAGCTGCCGTCGGCCCGGATCACCGACCAGGTCGGCAACGGCGTGGCCGTGCGGATGGCCGTGCTGTTCCTGCTGCTCGGACAGGGATCGCTGGACGGAGCGGCCGCATGAGCGCCACGCCCGAGCTGGTGATCCGCGGGGGAACGGTGATCGACGCCACGGGCACGCGGCGCGCCGACGTGCGCGTGGTCGACGGTGCGGTCGTGGAGGTGGCCGAGGGGCTCGACGCCCCGAAGCGGGCCGTCACGCTCGACGCCGCGGGGTGTCTGGTGGCGCCCGGCCTGGTCGACATCCACACCCACCTGCGCGAGCCGGGCCGCGAGGAGGCCGAGACGGTGGAGTCCGGCACCCGGGCCGCCGCCCTGGGCGGGTTCACCGCGGTGGTGGCGATGCCCAACACCGATCCGCCGCTGGACTCGGCCGAGTCGGTGCGGAACGTCTACGCCCTGGCCGAGGGGGCCATGGCCCAGGTGGCCGTGGCCGGGGCCATCACCGTCGGTCGGGCCGGCGAGCGGCTGGCCCCGATGGCCGAGCTGGCCGCGCTGGGCGTGCGGCTCTTCACCGACGACGGAGACGGTGTGCAGTCGGCCGGCCTGATGCGCCGGGCGCTGCAGTACGCGACGGGCCTCGGGGTGACCCTGGCCCAGCACTGCGAGGACCGCAGCCTGGCCGACGGGGGAACCATGCACGAAGGTGTGTGGTCGAGCCGCCTCGGGCTCCCGGGCATGCCGTCCGAGGCCGAGGAGGTCATGGTGGCGCGCGACATCGCGCTGGCCCGGGCGACCGGCGGGCGGGTCCACTTCCTCCACCTGTCGACGGCCGGATCGGTCGACCTGGTGCGTCGGGCCCGGGCCGACGGCGTGCCGGTCACGGCCGAGGTGGCGCCGCACCACTTCACGCTCACCGACGGGTGCGCCGCCGGCTACGACCCGGTGTTCAAGGTCAACCCACCGCTACGGCCCCGGTCCGACGTCGATGCGGTCCAGGCGGCACTGGCCGACGGCACGGCCGACGCCATCGCCACCGACCACGCCCCCCACGCACCCGAGCAGAAGGACCTGCCCTTCGACCAGGCGCCGCCCGGGATGCTCGGACTCCAGACGGCGCTCTCCCTGGCCGTCACCGAGCTCGACCTCCCGCCGGAGCGGCTCCTGGCCCTCCTCAGCTGGCAGCCCGCCGCCATCGCCGGGCTCGACCCGGCCCACGGCGGCACCCAGGGGGCGCCCGTGGCGCCGGGGTCGGCCGCCAACCTGTGCGTGATCGACCCGACGGCCACGTGGACCGTCGACCCGACGGCGCTCGCCTCGCGGAGCCGCAACACCCCCTACGCCGGACGGACGCTGACCGGGCGGGTGCGGCACACCGTCCGGTCCGGCGAGCCGGTCGTGATCGACGCGGAGGCGCAGCGGTGAGCCCCCGCGTCGGTGCCGTGCACCGGGATCCCGCCCTCCTGGTCCTGGCCGACGGCCCCGTGTTCGAGGGGGAGGCGTTCGGCGCCCGGCCCGCCGACGGGGTGACGACCGGGGAGGCGGTGTTCAACACCGTGCTGTCCGGCTACCAGGAGGTGGTGACGGACCCCTCGTACGCCGGGCAGGTGATCGCCTTCACGTACCCCCACATCGGCAACTACGGCGTGAACCCGGCCGACGACGAGGCGCCCCGTCCCCACTGCCGCGGCGTCGTCGTGCGCGACCTGGCCGACGCCCCGTCGAACTTCCGGTCCGACGGGACGCTCGAGGGGTTCCTGGCCGGACACGGGGTGGCCGGTATCACCGGGGTCGACACCCGGCGCCTCACGCGCCACCTCCGGGACCACGGCTCGGTGGCCTGCGCCTTCGGGACCGCCACCGAGGGGGAGCTCCGGGCCGCCGCCCGGTCCGCCGAGACGACGGACGGGCGCGACCTGGTCTCGACGGTCACGACCGACGCCGTCTCGACGCGGGGGAGCGGACCCTACCGGGTGGTCGCCTACGACTTCGGCATCAAGGAGGCGATGCTCCGCCAGCTCGGTGACCTGGCCACCGTCACCGTCGTGCCCGCCGCCACACCGGCCGACGCCGTGCTCGACCTCGGGCCCGACGGGATCTTCCTGTCCAACGGGCCCGGCGACCCGGCCGCCCTGCCCGGCATCATCGGCGAGGTGCGGCGGCTGGTCGACCACGGCGGCGTGCCGATCTTCGGGATCTGCCTCGGGCACCAGCTGCTGGCCAGCGCGCTGGGCGCCACCACCTACAAGCTGCCCTTCGGCCACCACGGCGGGAACCATCCCGTGCAGCGGACGGCCACCGGCCGGGTCGAGATCACCTCGCAGAACCACAACTACGCCGTGGCCGCCGACTCGCTCGGGGCGACGGAGGTGACCCACGTCAACCTCAACGACGGGGTCATCGAGGGACTGCGCAGCACCCAGGTCCCCGCCTTCAGCGTGCAGTACCACCCCGAGGCCGGCCCGGGTCCCCACGACGCCCGCTACCTGTTCGAGGAGTTCCGCATGCTGATGGACGCCCACGGCGGCCCCCGGGGCGGGGACGCCCGACCCGGTCCCGGGCGAGGCACCGCCTGATGCCGCGCCGTGACGACCTCGAGTCGATCCTGGTGATCGGATCGGGCCCGATCGTGATCGGCCAGGCCTGCGAGTTCGACTACTCGGGGACCCAGGCCTGTCGGGTCCTGGTCGACGAGGGGTACCGGGTGGTGCTGGCCAACTCGAACCCGGCCACGATCATGACCGATCCGGGGATGGCCGACCGGACCTACGTGGAGCCGCTCGACCCCGACGTGCTCACCGCCGTCATCGAGCGCGAGCGGCCCGACGCCCTGCTGCCGACCCTCGGCGGCCAGACGGCCCTGAACCTGACCATGGCGCTGTCGGAGCGGGGCGTGCTCGAGGCCAACGGGGTCGAGGTGATCGGCGCCAACCCCGAGGCCATCGCCACGGCCGAGGACCGCGAGCGGTTCAAGGAGGCGATGGAGGGGATCGGCCTGTCGACGCCGGCGTCGGGCTTCGCCCACTCCCTCGACGAGGCCATGGCCATCGGTGCCTCCATCGGCTACCCGATCATGGTGCGGCCGAGCTACATCCTGGGCGGGGCCGGCACGGGCATCGCCCGGGACGCCGAGGCCCTCCTCCGGCTCGCCGCCGAGGGCCTCGACGCATCGCCCGTCACCGAGGTGCTCGTCGAGCGGTCCATCGCCGGCCAGAAGGAGTACGAGCTCGAGGTCATGCGCGACCACGCCGACAACTGCGTGGTCATCTGCTCGATCGAGAACTTCGACCCGATGGGCGTCCACACCGGCGACTCGATCACGGTGGCCCCGGCCCAGACCCTGACCGACGTCGAGTACCAGGCGATGCGCGACGCGGCGTTCGCGTGCATCCGCCGGGTCGGCGTCGAGACGGGCGGTTCCAACGTCCAGTTCGCCGTCGACCCGAGGACCGGTCACCAGACCGTGATCGAGATGAACCCCCGCGTGTCCCGGTCGTCCGCGCTCGCCTCCAAGGCCACCGGGTTCCCGATCGCCAAGATCGCCGCCCGCCTGGCCGTCGGCTACCGGCTCGACGAGATCCCCAACGACATCACCGGGGCCACGCCGGCCAGCTTCGAGCCGGTCATCGACTACGTGGTCACCAAGATCCCCCGGTGGGCGTTCGAGAAGCTGCCCGGCGCCACCGACGTGCTCGGCACCCGGATGCAGTCCGTGGGGGAGGTCATGGGCATCGGCCGGACGTTCCCCGAGTCGCTGCAGAAGGCGGTCCGTTCGCTGGAGCAGGGCCGCTCCGGCCTCAACGGCGACCCGGCGGAGGCCGCCGTCGACGGGATCCCGGTCGCCCAGCTGCTCGACGAGGTGGCGACGGCCACGCCGGAGCGCCTCTTCCAGCTCGAGTCGCTGCTGCGACGGGGCGTGCCCGTCGACGAGCTGGCCGGTGCCACCGGCATCGACCCGTGGTTCCTGTCCGAACTGGCCAAGGTCACCGACGCCCGCATGGCCCTCGACCTGCGGGTGACCCTGGGGGTGACCGTCGAGGACCTCGACCGACGGGAGTGGCGCCGCCTCAAGCGGCTGGGGTTCGCCGACGCCCAGCTGGCCCACCTGCTGGGCGGGTCGGTGTCGGCCGCCGACGTGCGGGCCGCCCGCACGGCGGCGGGGGCCCCCGTGACCTTCAAGACCGTCGACACCTGTGCGGCCGAGTTCGAGGCGCACACGCCGTACCACTACTCGACCTTCGAGGACGAGGACGAGATCCGCACCTCCGACCGGCCGCGGGTCATCATCCTCGGCTCCGGGCCGAACAGGATCGGGCAGGGCATCGAGTTCGACTACTGCTGCGTCCACGCCTCGATGGCCCTGCGCGACGCGGGCTTCGAGACGATCATGCTCAACTGCAATCCCGAGACCGTGTCGACCGACTACGACACCTCGGACCGCCTCTACTTCGAACCCCTGACGGACGAGGACCTGGCCAACGTCATCGAGGCCGAGCAGGCCGCCTCCGTGGGCGGCGGCCGGCTGGTCGGCGTGATCGTGAGCCTCGGGGGTCAGACCCCGCTCAAGCTGGCCGCCGGGATCCCGGAAGACCTGGTGCTCGGGACGTCGCCGGCCTCCATCGACCTGGCCGAGGACCGCGAGCGGTGGAACGAACTGTGCGGGCGGCTCGGCATCCCCCAACCCCCCGGCGGCACGGCCACCACGGCGGCAGAGGCGGTGGCGGTCGCCGACCGGATCGGGTACCCGGTGCTGGTCCGCCCGTCGTACGTCCTCGGCGGCCGGGCCATGGAGATCGTCTACGACGACGAACGCCTGGTGGAGGCCGTCGAGGCCATGTCGGGGGTGGGGGGGTCGCTCGGCCGGGAGGGCGGCGTGACCGCCGACCGGCCCGTGCTGGTCGACCGGTTCCTGGAGGACGCCGTCGAGGTCGACGTGGACGCCGTCCGGGACGCCACCGGAGAGGTCCTGGTCTGCGGGATCATGGAGCACGTGGAGGAGGCCGGGGTCCACTCGGGCGACTCCGCCTGTGCCCTGCCGCCCCAGACGCTGTCGCCCGGGGTGCTCGCCGAGCTGGAGCGTCACGTCCGGGTCATCTGCGAGGCGCTGGGTGTCCGCGGGCTGTGCAACGTGCAGTTCGCCGTCAAGGACGACCGGGCCTACGTGCTCGAGGCCAATCCGCGTGCCAGCCGCACCGTACCGTTCGTGGCCAAGGCGACCGGCGTACCGGTCGCCATGGTGGCGGCCCGGGTCATGGTCGGGGCGACGCTGGCCGAGCTGCGGGCCGAGGGACTGCTGGCGGAGCCGGTCGGCGGCCACGTCGCCGTCAAGGAGGCCGTCCTGCCCTTCAACCGGTTCCCGGGCGTCGACACGCTCCTCGGACCGGAGATGCGCTCCACCGGCGAGGTGATGGGGATCGACGCCACCTTCGGGCTGGCGTTCGCCAAGAGCCAGATCGCCGCGGGCAACCGGCTGCCCACCGGGGGCACCGTGTTCCTCTCGCTCGCCGACCGGGACAAGGCCGGCGGACTCGAGGCGGCCCGGCAGTTCGCGGCGCTCGGCTTCGACCTGGCCGCCACCGCCGGCACCGCCGCCCTGCTCGAGTCGGAGGGCATCGCCGTGGCCACCGTCGTCGCCAAGGTGGGGGAGTCCCACCCGGGCCGCGTGGACGCGGTCGAGCTCATCGCCGGGGGCAAGGTGCAGCTGGTCGTCAACACACCCCGCGGCCGCGGACCCCGGGCCGACGGGCTGCACATCCGGGCCACCGCGCTGGCCCACCTGGTCCCGTGCCTGACCACCGTGGCCGCCGCCCGGGCCGCCGCCGCCGGGATCGCCGACTGGGTGAGCCATCCGCTGTCGGTGCGGTCGCTCCAGGAGTACCACGGGCGATGAGCCGGTGAGGGGGCGGGCCGCCGCCGGGCGCCGCGGCCGGACGGGCGGGGCGTGGCGGGCCGCCACCCGGGGGGACGTCGACCTGTCGGTGCCGGTGGGCTCGCTCGTCCTCCCCAACCCGGTGATGACGGCGTCGGGCACCGCCGGCCACGCCGACGAACTCGAGGCCTACGGGCCGCTGGCCGCCCTCGGCGCCGTCGTGGTCAAGTCGCTGTCGGTCGCCCCGTGGCCCGGCAACCCGGCGCCCCGCGTCCACCCGGCCGGGGCGGGCATGCTCAACAGCGTGGGCCTCCAGGGCCCGGGCATCGAGGCCTGGGTCCGGGACGACCTGCCCCGACTCGCCCACGCCGGGGCGCGCACGGTGGTCAGCATCTGGGGCCAGCGGGTGGCCGACTACGCCGAGGCGGCCTCCCTGCTCGTCGGGGTGGAGGGCCTGACGGCCGTCGAGGTCAACGTCAGCTGCCCGAACATCGAGGACCGGCGCCACATGTTCGCCCACTCCCCGACGGCGACCGCCGAGGTCCTGTCGGCGGTGGCCGGGCACCTGGACGCCGTTCCCCTGTGGGCCAAGCTGAGCCCGACCGTCGCGGACCTGGCCGAGGTGGCCGGGGCCGCCCTCGGACACGGCGCCGAGGCGGTGACCCTGGTGAACACCGCCCTCGGGATGGCCATCGACCTGGAACGACGGACGCCGGTGCTCGGTTCGGGCCCTGCCGGGGGCGGGCTGTCCGGACCGTCGATCCACCCCATCGCCGTCCGTGCCGTCTACGACGTGCGGGCTGCGCACCCCGACGCCACCATCATCGGCGTGGGAGGGGTGACCTGCGGTCGGGACGCCGTCGAGCTGCTGCTCGCCGGAGCGGACGCCGTCCAGGTCGGGACGGCGACCTTCCGCGACCCGCGGGCGGCGTGGCGGGTGCTGGACGGGATCGGCGCCTGGTGCGCGACCCACGGGGTGCGGGCCGTGTCCACCCTGCGGGGACAGGCACACGGATGACGGGACGCGGGAACGGCGGCACGGGGGATCCCGGTGCCGACCGTGCGACGACGGGAGCGGCGGCGTGACGGAGCGCGGCGTCGGGACGAGGAGGCACGCATGACCGAGGGATTCGCCGGGCGCGTCGCGGAGGCGGTGGCTGCCACCGGGCCCCTGTGCGCGGGCATCGACCCGTCGTCCGAGCTGCTCGGGCACTGGGGACTCGAGGACACGCCCGAGGGCCTGCGGACCTTCGGCCTGCGCTGCGTGGAGGCGTTCGCCGGGGTGGTGCCGGTGGTGAAGCCCCAGGTGGCCTACTTTGAGCGGATGGGGTCGGCCGGAATGGCCGTGCTCGAGGAGGTCCTGGCCGCCTGCCGCGCCGCCGGGCTGATCGCCATCGCCGACGTCAAGCGCGGGGACATCGGCTCGACCATGGAGGCGTACGCCTCGGCCTGGCTCGACCCGGCCAGCCCGTTGGCCGCCGACGCCATGACCGCCCTGGCCTACCTCGGCACGGGGGCCCTGCAGCCGGCGTTCGACCTGGCCGCCGCGGGCGGGAGGGGCGTGATCGTGGTCGTCCGCAGCTCCAACCCCGAGGGGCGCCCGCTGCAGAGTGCCCGCACGGCCGGACCCGGCGGGGACCCGTCGGGCCCGACCGTCGAGGACATGCTGCTCGCCGACATCGCCGAGCGGAACCACGGAGGGCTGGCGCCGTCCGGCACGGTGGGGGCGGTGGTCGGGGCGACCCGGTCCCCGTCCGACTTCGACCTCTCCGGCCTCGGCGGGGTCATCCTCGCCCCGGGGGTCGGGTTCCAGGGGGCTTCCGCCGAGGACGCGGGCCGGCTGTTCGCCGGGTGCGCCCCGGGGACAGTCCTCCCCAACGTGTCGCGGTCGCTGCTCGTGTCCGGACCGGACGTGGTGGCACTGCGCGAGGCGGCGGCCCGCGAGTGCGCCGTCCTGGGGTCGGCGCTCTCCTGACCGGTCGGCGACCGAGCAGCTAGCGGTCGGCGGTCGGCAGGTCCTCGGCGAAGGTGACGAAGGGTGCCGGGGGAAGGTAGTCCCCGGGGATGTCGTCCGCCGTGTCGTACCAGTCGACGTCGAACACGTTGGACACCCCGTTCGTCTCGACGGTGCCGCTCAGGCCGGCGTCGTGGGAGGCCAGGAAGGCGGCGCGTCCGTCGATGGCCCCGCTGGCCAGCGACCGCCACGTCGCCAGGTCGACACGGGCGACCAGGCTGTAGACGCATCCGTCGGTGGTGGCGCCCACCGGCCGCCCGATCATGCAGTGGTGGGGACCGTCGTCGATGGCGTAGACCCGGCCGTCGCCGTGGCCGGCGTGGGCCCGGATCCGTGCCGGGTGCCCGAAGAGGTGGACGCCGCCGTGGGCCCGCTCCTTCATGGCCCACAGGGGGCTCGCCGGGACGGTCCCCTCCGGCTCGTCCTCGCTGAGCGGCGTGGCGTTCTCCGGTGCGGCGACCGGGAAGGTCCCCGCGGCCGTCCCCGGTTCGAAGTGGAGCTGGCCGTCGGCCCGCGACCGGAAGGGGCCGTCCTCGTCCTGGTCGGCGTCGCTCATCGGTCGCTCCTCTCGTGCGGGACGTGGCGCGCCCGCGGATCCGGACCCCATCGTGCCACGGCCGCCGCCGGCGCCGCCGCCCAGCCGCTCACGTCCCCGCCGCCGTCGGGAACCAACCGGACACGGCGGCCTGGCGCGTGGCACGGGAGCGGGCGAGCGCCTCCGCGGCCCCGTCCCTGTCCACGGGCGCGAAGGTGACAGCGTCGCCGGGCGCGAGCTGGCCGAGGAGCGGCAGGTCGGCGGTGATCACGCAGGCGACCACCGGATAGCCGCCCACGGTGGCGTGGTCCGGCAGCAGCACGACGGGACGTCCGTCGGGAGGGAGCTGCACCGCGCCCGTCACGACGGGGGTCGAGGCGACAGGGGCGAGGGGTATGCACCGGTCGTCGCCCTCCGGGGTGAGCCGCAACCCGACCCGGTCGCCGTCCACCCCGACGGTCCACCGGGAGGCCACCAGCCGGGCGAAGGCGTCGTCGCCCGACCCGTCCCGCCCGAGGGCATGGGGTCCGGGCACGACTCGGAGCGCGACCGGGCCGCCCCCGGGGCCCGCGTCCGGCAGACGCAGGTGTCCCCGGGCCCGTCCGGGCACCCCCCGCGCCAGCCGGTCGCCGGTCCGCAGCCGGCCCGGTCCAAGTCCCGAGAGCACGTCCGAACCGCGGGAGCCGAACAGGGACGGGGTGGCGAGTCCACCGGCCACGCCCAGGTAGGCCCGCAGGCCGTGGAGGATCCGGCCGACCCGCACCACCTGGCCGTCCCGCACCGGGACCACGGTGCCGTCGGGGACGGCCCGGCCGTCGACCGAGACGGCGACGGCACCGGCCGCCGCGCCGACGACCGACAGGTGGCCGTCGCCGGCGACCCGGACCGTCGGCCCCGACACGGTGCACTCCACGGCGGCGGCCCCGGCACCGTTGCCGAGCAGGAGGTTGACGAGGGCCAGCGCATCCGGGTCGGCGGCCCCGGCGCGGGGAACCCCCTGTGCGGCCACGCCGACGCGCCCGGCGTCCTGGACGGCACTGGCCAGGCCGGGGTCGAGCACCTCGAGGTGCGGTGCTCCCCCGGCGTCGAGCGGGGGTCGCCCGCCGCCCGCCGGCCGGGGCCCCGGTGCGGACGGGCCGGCGACGACGAACCGGACGCGGTCGCCGGGGGCCATCCGGGCGTGGGGCCGGCGGCGGGGGTCGAACAGGGGCGCGGACGTGCGCCCGAGCAGGTGCCAGCCGCCGGGGGTGGAGCGCGGGTAGACGGCGGCGAAGCCGCCGGCGACGGCCACCGAGCCGGCGGGTACCGCCGTACGCGGCGTGGACCGCCGCTCCAGCGCGGCGAGCGCGTCGGGCAGCCCGGTGAGGTAGGGGAACCCGGGGGAGAACCCGACGAAGGCGACCTCGAGTTCGGCGGCCACGACGAGGTCGACGACCCGCTCGGCGGGCAACCCGACGGCGGCCGCCACCTCGGCGAGGTCGGCGCCGTCGAAGACGACCGGGAGCACGTGGGTGGCCGATCCCCGGTCCGCGGGTCCCGTCCCGACCGACTCGCGGGCCACCCGGCCGAGCCAGGACGCGACGCCGGCGACGTCGTCCGACTCCGGGCCCGGTCCGAGGGCGACCAGCACCGAGTCGAATCCCACCACCACCTCGGCGATGCCGTCGGGCGGGGGGCCGCCGGGCCCCGCCCGACGGGCGTCGATCCCGGCGGCCACGGCGTGGGCGCCCCGGACGTCGTCGGTCGTGACCAGCAGGGCCCGGTCCCCGAAGGGCACCACCCGGGGGGCGCTCACCGGCTCACGACGGGTCGGCCGAGACAAAGCTGCGGACCCGGACGCCCGACCCGTGGAGTGCGGCCCGGGCGGCGCGGGCCCGGTCGCCGGCACCGGGACGGTCGCCGTGGACGCAGAGCGTCTCGACCTCGAGGGCCACCCACGCCCCGTCGACGGCGTGCACGCCGCGTCCGACGGCCAGCGACCGTGCCCGGTCCCCGACGGCAGCGGGCCCGTCGAGCAGCGCGCCGGCGTGGGTGCGGGGCACGAGCCGCCCGTCGGCGTCGTAGCCGCGGTCGCAGAACCCCTCGGTCACCACCCGGATCCCGGCGGCCACCGCCGGTGCGGCCAGCGCGCTCGCCGGCGGTGCCACCAGCACCCCGCACCGGCCGGCCAGGGCGCCGGTGACCGTCGCCGCCACCTCGGGATCGAGGGCCATGGTCGTGTACAGGGCGCCGTGCGGCTTCACGAAGGCGACGGTGCCGCCGGCGGCCGCGGCCTCGGCGACGAGCGCCTCCCACTGCTCGACGACGTCGGCCGCCAGGCGGTCGGGGGGGACCTCGAGGACGCGGCGGCCGAATCCGGCGCGGTCCCGGTACGACACGTGGGCGCCGATGACGACGCCGCGGGACACGCAGGCCTCGGCGGCGTCGCGCATCACCCGCGCGCCGCCGGCGTGGAAGCCGCAGGCGAGGCTGGCACTCGTCACGACGTCGAGCAGCGAGACGTCGTCGGCGGTCAGCACGTCGTGCTCGGCCAGGTCCGCGTTGAGGTCGATCACCGGCACGCCACCAGTATCCGTCACGTCCGACGCCGTGGCACCGCACGGGCGTCCACCGGCCCGTGCGGTCCTCGGGCGCGCCCCGGGGGCGTCCCAGGTGACCGGCCGCCGCGGAGGCGCTATCGTTCCCGCCATGCCGCAACCGCCTGCACTCACGCCCGAACAGCGCCAGGCCGCACTGGCCAAGGCCGCCAAGGTCCGCCGCGAGCGGGCCGAGGTGAAGGAGAAGCTGAAGCTGGGCTCGATCAACCTGTCGGAGCTCCTCACCATGGCCGACGGGAACGAGACCGTCGGCAAGATGAAGGTGCTGTCGGTGCTCGAGTCGCTGCCCGGACTGGGCAAGGTCAAGGCCCGCCGCCTGATGGAGACGGTGGGGATCTCGGAGAGCCGCCGGCTGCAGGGGCTGGGATCGAACCAGCGCGAGGCGCTCCTCCGCGAGACCGCCCGCTGACCGGAGTCGGACCGGGCCCCGACGGGCCCGCCGGGGACTCCCGCATAGTCGTCCTCTTCGGCCCCGGGGGGGCCGGCAAGGGCACCATCGCCGCCCGGCTCGTGGCGGGCGACCCGCGCCTGTGGCTCAGCCGGTCCTGGACGACCCGCCCGCGCCGTCCGGGTGAGGCGGGCGACGCCTACGTGTTCGTGGACCGCGCCGCCTTCGAGGCCCGGGTGGCGGCACACGGCTTCTTCGAATGGGCCGAGTTCCTCGGCAACCTCTACGGGACGCCGGTGGCCGAGTCCGTCCCCGGCCGGGACATCCTGCTGGAGATCGACCTCCAGGGTGCCCGCCAGGTGCGGCGGCTCCGCCCCGACGCCACCCTGGTCCTGCTGCTGCCACCGTCGCCCGAGGTCCAGGCCGAACGCCTCCGGGGACGGGGGGACGACGAGGGGCACATCGCCCGCCGCCTCGCCGAGGGCGCCGACGAGGAACGCCAGGGCCGGGAGCTGGCCGACTTCGTGGTGGTCAACGACACGGTGGAGCAGGCCACCGCCGACGTGGCCTCTATACTGGAACACTGTCGCTCGGGAGCCCGTGGGGAACCCGGAGCACGGTACGCCCCGGCACCCCCGCCGGCACCCGACCCCGACCCGCCCGAAGGAACGTGATGGCCCAGAACCCGATCACCCTGATGGACCCGCCGATCGAGGACCTCCTCGACAAGGTGGACTCGAAGTTCACCCTGGTGGCACTGGCGTCGCGTCGGGCCCGGCAGGTCAACAGCTACTACAACTCACTGGGCGAGGGCATCGGTGTGGTCGTGCCCCCCCAGGTCGCGTCGGCCTCGGGCAAGCCGTTGTCGATCGCCTTCGAGGAGGTCGCGGAGGGCAAGTGCACCTACTCGCGACCCGACCCCGAGGAGATCGCCGCCGCCGAGGCCGCCGAGGCCGCGGCGCTGGCCCTGATCGAGGGCGCGGTCGAGCTGGCCGTGGAGGAGGCCGTGGCCGAGGCCATCGCCGCCGACAAGGACGGGTCCGCCGAGTGACGCACCGCCCCGGCCGCCGGGCCGGGGACGGGTGTGCGGGGGGAGTCCCGTGGCACAGGTGACGACGGACGAGGCCGGTGGGGGACCGGGCGGGCAGCCCTTCGTGGTGCTCGGGGTGTCCGCGGGCATCGCCGCCTACAAGGCCGTCGAGGTCTGCCGCCGGCTGGTCGACGCCGGGGTGCACGTCGCCCCGGTCCTGACCGAGCGGGCCACACGCTTCGTGGGACGGGCCACGTTCGACGCCCTGGGATCCGAGCCCACCCAGACGACGGTGTTCGACGAGGAGTCGCCGATCCCGCACACGCGCCTCGGACAGTCGGCCGACGTCGTGGTCGTCGCCCCGGCCACCGCCGACCTCCTGGCCCGCTACGCCGCCGGTCTGGCGGACGACCTGCTGACCACGACGCTCGTGGCCACCGCCGCCCCGGTGGTCGTGTGCCCGGCGATGCACACCGAGATGTGGGAGCACCCGGCGGTACGGGCCAACCTCGCCACCCTGGTGTCCCGGGGTGTGACCGTGGTCCCGCCCGAGGAGGGACGCCTCGCCGGTGGCGACGTCGGTTCCGGCCGGATGGCCGAGCCCTCGACCGTCGTCGACGCCGTCCTGTCCCTGCTCGGACGGGGTCGGCGCGGCGCGGTCGCTTCCGACCTGGCCGGCCTGCGGGTCCTGGTGACGGCCGGAGGGACCCGCGAGGCCATCGACCCGGTCCGGTTCATCACCAACCGATCCTCGGGCAAGCAGGGCCACGCCGTGGCCGCCGCCGCCCTCCGCCGGGGTGCGGACGTCGTCCTCGTGACGACCAGCAGCCGGCCGAGGCCGGTCGGTGCGGAGGTCGTCGAGGTGGAGACGGCCGCCCAGATGGAGGACGCCGTGCTGGCCCGGGCGGAGGGCGCCGACGTGGTGGTGATGGCCGCCGCCGTCGCCGACTTCCGGCCGAAGGTGGTCACCGACACCAAGCTGCACAAGGCCGACGGCATCCCCGAACTCGTGCTCGAGGCCACCACCGACATCTTGGCGGAGCTGGGACGACGCCGCCGGCCGGGCCAGGTCCTGGTCGGGTTCGCCGCCGAGACGGACGAGGTGCCCGAACGGGCCCGCGCCAAGCTCGTGGCCAAGGGCGTGGACCTCATGGTGGCGAACGACGTGTCGGCGCCGCAGGTCGGGTTCGACCACGACACCAACGCCGTCACCGTCTTCGGTGCCGACGGGACCGTGACCTCGGTGCCGCTGTCGGACAAGGGCACCGTGGCCGACGCCGTCCTGGACCGGGTCGCCGCCCTGGCCGCGGAGGCGACCGCCGCACCGGGGGCCGGCGGGTCGTAGCGTCGGTGCACCGCACGGGGGTAGCGTGGGCTGCCCGGCCCGGCCCGGACCGGTCTCGAGGGCGGCGTCGGACTGCCGACCGGTGGGCCCCGTGCCCCCGCCCCGCCCCTGCACCAGCAGCACCGACCGTCGGCGGCGTCCGGGCGCCCGACCACCAGACAACCAAGAATGGAACCAGACGTGAGCAGCCGATACACCTTCACCTCGGAGTCCGTGACCGAGGGGCATCCCGACAAGATGGCCGACCAGATCTCGGACTCCGTGCTGGACGCGCTCCTGGCCGACGACCCCGACAGCAGGGTCGCCTGCGAGACCCTGCTGACCACGGGCCTGGTCCTGGTGGCCGGCGAGATCACCACGACGACCTACGTCGACATCCCGAAGCTGGTGCGACAGACCGTCCTCGACATCGGGTACGACGACGACGCGTACGGGATCGACGGCAACACCTGCGGCGTCATCGTCTCCCTCGACGAGCAGTCCCCGAACATCGGCCAGGGCGTCGACAAGGCGTTCGAGGTGCGGGCGGGCACGGGCGGCGAGGACCAGCTGAACGCCCAGGGCGCGGGCGACCAGGGGATGATGTTCGGATACGCCTGCGACGAGACCCCCGACCTCATGCCCATGCCCGTGTGGTTGGCCCACCGGCTCGCCCAGCGGCTCGCACAGGTGCGCCGGGTCGGGACGCTGCCCTATCTCCGCCCCGACGGCAAGACCCAGGTCAGCATCACCTACGAGGACGGCCGCCCGGTCGCCCTGGAGACCATCCTCATCTCGACCCAGCACGATCCCGGCATCGACCTGGAGACCCTGCTCCTGCCGGACCTCCGGTCCAACGTGATCAACCCGCTGCTCCCGCCCGAGCTCGACGCCTCGGACCTGCGGGTGCTGGCCAATCCGACCGGGGTGTTCGAGCTGGGCGGTCCCCACGCCGACACCGGCCTCACCGGGCGCAAGATCATCGTCGACACCTACGGCGGCATGGCCCGTCACGGAGGCGGTGCGTTCTCGGGCAAGGACCCGTCGAAGGTCGACCGCTCGGCCGCCTACGCGGCGCGCTGGGTGGCCAAGAACGTGGTGGCCGCGGGCGCCGCCGCCCGGTGCGAGGTCCAGGTGGCCTACGCCATCGGCGTCGCCCGCCCCGTCTCCGTCCTGGTCGAGACGTTCGGCACCGAGAAGGTCGACCCGGCGGCCATCGCCAAGGCCGTCGACGACGTCTTCGACCTCCGACCGGCGGCCATCGTGCGCGACCTCGACCTGAAGCGCCCGATCTACCGGAAGACGGCCGCCTACGGACACTTCGGGCGGGCCGAGAAGGACTTCACCTGGGAGGAGACCTCGCGGGCCGACGACCTGAAGCAGGCGCTCGGGCTCTGAGCGGCTCCTTCCGCCGGCCGGGCGGCGACGCGGTCGTGCCGGACACGTCCCGCACCCGGTTCGTCCGGGTCGTACCCGACGTCCCGGCCATCCACCGGCGGTTCGACTACGCGGTGCCGGCCGCACTCGCCGACGCGGTGACCGTGGGCAGCCGCGTACGCGTGCCCCTGCACGGGCGCCGGGTGGGCGCCTGGGTCGTCGAGGACGGCGTCACGCCCGACCCCGGGGTGGTCCCCCTGGACGTGGCCGCGTCGAGCGGGATGGGCCCGCCCCCGTCGGTCGTCGAGCTCGCCGGATGGGCGGCCTGGCGGTGGGCCGGTCCGCAGTCGTCCTTCCTGGGGACGGCCTCCCCGTCCCGGACGGTCCGGGCCCTGCCGGCCCCGTCGGCACGGACCGGCCCGGCCCCCGGATCGCCCGGCGGTGGTTCGGTGGCGCTGGTCGACGCCGCCCTGGCCGCGGACGGAGCGTCGGTGGTCCGGCTGGCCCCCGCCCTCGACGCCTCCCTGCTCGTCCTCGAGCTGGTCCACCGCCTCGGGAGCGACGGCGTCCTGGTGGTGACCCCGGCCCGCTCCCGTGCCGACCTGCTCGCCGCCCGGCTCCGTTCGGCCGGCGTCCCCGTCGCCCTGCTGCCCGACGACTGGGGCGCGGCCCGGGCCGGCGGACGGGTCGTCCTCGGCACCCGCGCCGGGGCCTGGGCACCGGTCGGACGGCTGCGTGCCGCCGTCGTGCTCGACGCCCAGGACGAGGCCCTGCGCGAGGAGCGCGCACCCACCTGGTCTGCCGTGGACGTGGTCGTGGAGCGGGGCCGACGCGACGGTGCGCCCGTGCTGCTCGTCAGCCCGTGCCCGCCACTGGCGCTGACCGAGGGCCGGTCGCTGGTCACGACCGACCGGGCCGTCGAGCGCCGCGGCTGGCCCCTGGTCGAGGTGGTCGACCGGACCGGGGACGACCCGCGGACCGGGCTGTTCGGCGAGCGGATGGCCGCCGCCGCCCGTTCCGAGCTCGACCGGCCCGACGGCCGGGTCGTCTGCATCCTCCACCGGACGGGCCGGGTCCGGGTGCTGGCCTGCACGGTGTGCGGGAACCTGGTCCGGTGCACCCGCTGCGGCGGTGCGATCGGCCAGGCCGACGCGGCGGGGACCCTCGCCTGCGGGCGGTGCGGCGAGTCGCGGCCGGCCGTGTGCGCCGTCTGCGACTCGGTCCGGCTCAAGGCGCTGCGGATCGGGGTGTCGCGTGCGACCGAGGAGGTAGCCGCCCTGCTCGCCACCCCGGCCGTCGAGCTGACGGCCGGCACCGCGGGTGCCGACGCCGTCGCCACGTCCCGGCTGGTCGTCGGGACCGAGGCCGCCCTCCACCGGGTGGACCACGCGGGCCTGGTGGTCTTCCTCGACTTCGACCAGCACCTGCTGGCACCGCGGTTCGCCGCGGGGGAGGAGGCCCTGGCCCTCCTGGCCCGGGCCGCCCGGCTGGTCGGTGCCCGGGGCGGGAGCGGCCGGGTGCTGGTCCAGACCCGGATCCCGGGCCACGAGGTCCTGGACGCGGCCGTCCACGCCGATCCCGGTCGGCTGACCGCCGCGGAGGCGCCGCTCCGCCGACAGCTCGGGCTGCCCCCCTTCGGTGCGCTGGCGCTGCTGCGGGGCCCGGGCGCTCCGGCCTATGCCGAGGCGCTCGGCGGCGCCCCCGGCCTCGAGGTGTCCGGGGCCGCCGCCGACCGGTTCCTGGTGCGGGCCGGGGACCACGCGACGCTGTGCGACGGGCTGGCGGCGACCGACCGGCCGGCGGAGCGGCTCCGGGTCGAGGTGGACCCGGCCGACGCCTGACCGGGGCGGGACGACGACCGGGCCGGCGGGTCCGACACCCCCGCGGGGGACCGGATCGGACCCGCGGCGGCGTACACTGGGGGCATGTCCACCTACGCGGTCCGCACCTACGGCGACCCCGTGCTGCGCCAGGTCGCCAAGCCGGTCGAGAACGTCGACGGCGCCCTGGTCCGGCTGGTCGACGACATGGTGGAGACCATGTACGAGGCGGTGGGCGCCGGTCTGGCGGCGCCCCAGGTGGGCGTGCAGCGCCGGCTGTTCGTCTACGAGCTCGACGACGGCCCCAAGGCCGTGATCAACCCCGAGATCGTGGAGTCCTCCGGCGAGCTGTGGCACGACGAGGCGTGCCTGTCGATCCCGGGCCTCCGCATCGGGATCCTGCGTCCCGAGAAGGTGCTGCTGAAGGGCTACGACCTCGACGGCAACGAACTCACGATCGAAGCCGACGACTTCATGGGTCGGATGTTCCAGCACGAGGTCGACCACCTGAACGGCGTCCTCATGGTCGAGCGCCTCGACGACGACATGCGCAAGCAGGCGCTCCGGATCCTGCGCGACCGGGCCATGGGCCTCGACACGTCGGCCCTCGAGGCCAAGCTGGTCTCGGCCGGCAACGGGCGCGACGTCTGATCCGGCGTCCCCGGCACGGCCGTCCGTGACCCGGGCCACCCGTCCCGCCCGTCGGGGACGCTAGCGTCGCCCCGTGGCCCGCCTGGTCTACCTCGGTACCCCCGATGCCGCCGTCCCGCCGCTGCGCACGCTGGTGGCGTCCGGCCACGACGTGGCACTGGTGGTGACCCGCCCCGACAGGCGCCGGGGGCGCGGGGGCGCGCCGGCGCCGAGTCCGGTCAAGGCGGCCGCCCTCGACCTGGGCCTGGACGTCACCGACGACCTCGCCCGGGCGACCGGTGTCGGCGCCGAGCTCGGCGTGGTCGTCGCCTACGGGAGGATCATCCCCGTGGCCGTGCTCGACCGCCTGCCCATGGTCAACCTCCACTTCTCGCTGCTGCCCCGGTGGCGCGGTGCGGCCCCGGTCGAGCGGGCGCTGCTCGAGGGCGACGCGGAGACGGGCGTGTGCCTCATGGCGGTCGAGGCCGGCCTCGACACCGGCGGCGTGTACGCCGTGGAGTCGACCGGGATCGACCCGGACGAGACGGTCGAGGAGCTGCGCGCCCGCCTGGTCGAGATCGGTTGCCGGATGCTGGCGGAGCACCTGGCCGACGGACGTGCCGGTCTGCCGGTCCCCCGCGACCAGGCCGGCACCCCCACGTACGCCGACAAGCTCCGGTCCCACGAGTTCGAGCTCGACTGGAACCGTCCGGCCGTCCACCTGCGCCGGGTGATCCGGCTCGGCCGGGCCTGGACGACGTTCCGGGGCGGGCGGATCCGCGTCCTGGCGGCGCGCCACAGCGAGCGCCACGGCCCGCCGCTCGCCCCGGGTGAGCTGGCGGGTGCCGACGTGGGTGCGGGGGAGGGGAGCGCGCTCGAACTGGTGACCGTGCAGCCGGCGGGCAAGCGACCCATGGGGGCGTCCTCGTGGCTGCACGGCGTGCGCCCGGGTCCCGGGGACCGGCTTGGCACCTGAGCCGGGGCGGGCGGCGCCGGGGACTGTCCCCCGGGGCCTGCACGGGCGTGCCCGCGGCACACCCCGCCCTTCACGGACGCCGCGTACCTCGCGGGCATCGGACCAGGGCCATTAGGCTCTGAAGCGATGCCCGCCTCCCCACACCAGGTCGTCTCCGGACACGGGACCGCGCTCGGACTGCGGGTGGCCCCCTCCATCCTGTCGGCGGACTTCGGCGACCTGGCGGCTGCCGTCGCCCGGGTGACCCCCGGGACCGACTGGCTCCACGTCGACGTCATGGACGGCCACTTCGTGCCCAACCTCACCATCGGGCCACCGGTGGTCGCGTCCCTGCGGGCCCACAGCGACCTGTACTTCGACACCCACCTCATGATCACCGAACCCGGCCGCTACCTGGAGGCGTTCCGGGACGCCGGGGCCGACGGGTGCACGGTGCACGTGGAGGTGGGGGAGACCGCGCAGCTCGTGACCCAGATGCGCGACCTCGGCCTTCGGGTGGGTCTGGCCGCCAACCCCGACACGCCCTTCGAGGCGCTCGAGCCCTACCTCGACCAGGTGGACCTGGTCCTGTGCATGACGGTGTTCCCCGGATTCGGCGGGCAGTCCTTCATCGCCGACGTCCTCCCGAAGGTCGCCCGGGTACGTGCGGCGGTCGACGCCGCCCGACTCGCCGTCGACGTCGAGGTGGACGGTGGGATCGACGGGCGCACCGTGGTGGACGTCGCCCGGGCCGGTGCCAACGTCTTCGTGGCCGGCTCCGCCGTGTTCCACCGGGACGACCCGCTGGCCGCCGTCGAGGGGATCCTGGCGGCGGCGGAGGGCGTCCGGGCCGGAGCGCCGTCCTGACCGTGCCGGCAGCTCCGCCGGCCGACGACCCCGACACCGCCTGGATGCTGCGGGCGGTCGAGGCGGCCGAGCGGGTCCGCGGCCGCACCTCGCCGAACCCGTGGGTCGGTGCCGTCCTGGTGCCACGCCCCGCGGCCGGCCTCCCGTCCGGCTGGACCACCGGAGCGACCGCACCGCCGGGCGGCCCGCACGCCGAGGTGGCCGCGCTGGCCGCCGCCGGCGAGCGCGCCCGCGGCGGCACCCTCTACGTGACGCTCGAGCCGTGCTCGCACCAGGGCCGGACCCCGCCCTGTGTCGATGCCATCGTCGGGGCGGGGGTGCGCCGGGTGGTGGTGGGCATGACCGACCCGGACCCGCAGGTGGACGGCCGGGGGATCGCCGCGCTGCGGGCGGCCGGCGTCGAGGTCGCCGTGGGCGCGGGCGCCGATGCGGTGGCCGAGCAGCTGGCGCCCTACGCCACCCACCGGCGCACGGGACGCCCGTGGGTCGTGCTCAAGCTGGCCGCCACCCTCGACGGGCGGATCGCCGCGCCCGACGGTTCGAGCCGCTGGATCACGGGGGACGAGGCCCGGCTCGACGCGCACCGGCTCCGGGCCGTCTCCGACGCGGTGATCGTGGGGGCCGGCACCGTGCGGGCGGACGACCCGGCGCTCACCGTCCGCCTGCCCGAGGGCGACCCCTGCTTCCGGGGACCCGACGAGCAGCCCGCCCGGGTGGTGCTGGGCACGGTGCCCGACGGGGCGGCCGTGCTGCCGGCCGTCGAGCTGTCGGGTCCGTTGGAGGGAGTGCTCGACGACCTCGGTGCCCGGGGACTGGTGCAGGTCCTGGTGGAGGGCGGCAGCAGGGTGGCCCACGACTTCCACGCCGCCGGCCTGGTGGACCGCTACGTGCTGTACCTCGCGCCGGCGCTCTTCGGGGGCGACGACGCCCGTCCCCTGTTCGCCGGACCGGGGGCCGCCACCATGGACGACCTGTGGCGGGGGGAGGTGCGCTCGGTGACTAGCCTGGGAGGCGACGTGCGGGTGGACCTGGCTCCGTCCGGGACGGGCTGACGCCCGGGGGGGAGCGCGCCGCGGGACCCGGCCGCTCTCCGGGTGCAGCACCACGGACGCAGTGCAGGACCGGCCACGGTGCCGGAGCGTCAAGAACGACGCAGGACCGGACGACACAGGAAGTACCGGGCGGCACCGGCCGGCCCGCAGGACACGAGGGAGACCCTGGGCGATGCCCTTCTCAGCAGTCGAGGACGCGATCGAAGCAGTCGGACGGGGCGAGATCGTCGTCGTCGTGGACGACGAGGACCGCGAGAACGAGGGAGACCTGATCATGGCCGCCGACGCGGTCACGCCGGAGAAGATCGCCTTCTTCCTCGCCCACACCTCGGGCCTGATCTGCGTACCGCTCACCCCGGAGCGGGTCGAGCAGCTCGACCTCCCGCTGATGGTCACGGCCAACACGGAGGTGCAGCGCACCGCGTTCACGGTGAGCGTCGACGTCCGCCACGGGACCTCGACCGGGATCTCCGCGACCGACCGGTCGGCCACCATCGAGGCCCTCGTGGACCCCCACACCCGGCCGACCGACCTCAACCGGCCCGGCCACATCTTCCCCCTGCGCTACCGACCGGGCGGGGTGCTGAAGCGGGCCGGCCACACCGAGGCCGCCGTCGACCTGGCCCGGGCCGCCGGCCGGTCCCCGGCAGGCGTGCTGTGCGAGGTGGTGAGCGAGGACAAGGCCACCATGGCCCGGCTCCCCGAACTCGAGGCCTTCGCCGAGAGGCACGGGCTCCACCTCATCTCGATCGCCGACCTCATCCGGTACCGGCGGCACAAGGACAAGCTGGTGCGGCGCATCGCCGATGCGCGCATCCCGACCGACTACGGCGAGTTCACCGCCTACGCCTACGAGTCGGTCCTCGACGGCGAACACCACGTCGCCCTGGTCAAGGGCGACGTCCGCGGCCAGCAGAACACACTGGTCCGCGTGCACAGCGAGTGCCTGACCGGCGACGTGTTCGGGTCGCTGCGGTGCGACTGCGGCCCGCAGCTGCACGGGGCGATGGCGGCCATCAACGACAACGGCAGCGGGGTGCTCGTGTACCTGCGCGGCCACGAGGGCCGGGGCATCGGCCTCGCCCACAAGCTCCGCGCCTACAACCTCCAGGAGGAGGGCTTCGACACCGTCGACGCCAACCTGGAGCTGGGACTTCCGGCCGACTCCCGCGAGTACGGCATCGGCGCCCAGATCCTGGTCGACCTCGGCGTCACCACCATGCGCCTGATGACCAACAACCCGACCAAGTACGGCGGGCTCGAGGGCTTCGGGCTCGACATCGTGGAACGGGTCAACATCCAGCCGGTCCCCACGCCGGAGAACATCGAGTACCTCCGCACCAAGCGCGAGCGGATGGGGCACCTGCTCGAGGGACTCGATGACGTCCTCTGACCGGACGGCGCTCCCGGCGGACGCCAAGACCCGCGCCGCGGCGCGCGCGGGCTCGTGCCTCGATCCGGCCGAGCTGGCCACCGGGGCGGCGGATCGGGTCCGGGTGGGCTTCGTGTGCGCCGAGTTCAACGGCGGGATCACGGACCGCATGCTGTCGGCCGCCCTCGACGAGCTGGAACGCCGGGGATGCGACGTCGGCGCCACCGTCGTGGCCTGGGTCCCGGGCGCGTTCGAGCTGCCCCTGGTGGCACGGGGCATGGCCGCCACCGGCCGGGTGGACGCCGTGGTCGCCCTGGGGGCGGTCATCCGGGGCGACACCGGCCACTACGACTTCGTGGCCGGTGAGTGCGCGTCCGGTCTCCAGCGGGTGCAGCTCGACACCGGACTGCCCGTCGTCTTCGGCGTGCTGACCACCGACACCGTGGACCAGGCGCTGGTCCGGTCGCTCCCGGACGACACCAACAAGGGTGCCGAAGCGGCCCGCACGGCCCTCGAGACCGTGTCGGTGCTGCGCGGACTCGAGGACCTGCCGAGCGCCGGCCGGGTCGGATTCGCCTCGGGGGGGCGCTGACCGTGCTGCGCCTGGTGCTGCCGAAGGGCTCGCTCGAGAAGGCCACCCTCGACCTGTTCGCCGACGCCGACCTGGCGGTCAGCCGCTCCTCCAGCGTCGACTACCGGGCCTCCATCGACGACCCCCGGATCGACGACGTGCGGATCCTGCGCCCCCAGGAGATCCCGCTGTACGTGGCAGACGGACTGTTCGACATCGGGATCACCGGGCGCGACTGGATCGAGGAGCGGGGGAGCGAGGTCACCTCGCTCGGCACCCTGCAGTACTCGAAGGCCACGGCCAACCCGATCCGGGTGGTGCTGGCCGTGCCCGCGGACTCGCCGGTGTCGTCGGTGGCCGACCTGGCCGCCTCCGCCACCGGTTCGGGCGGCGCCCTGCGGGTCTCCACCGAGTACCCCGAGCTCACGCGCCGCTACCTCGAGACGCACGGGGTGCGGGCCGAGGTGAGCCTCTCCTACGGCGCGACCGAGGCCAAGGTCCCCGACATCGCCGACTGCGTGGTCGAGATCACCGAGACCGGCCGGGCGCTGCGGGCCGCCGGACTGAAGATCGTGGAGACGCTGCTCGTGTCCCACACCGAACTCATCGCCAACCCGGCCGCCGCCGCCGACTCGGGCAAGCGCCACGCCATGCAGCAGCTCCTCACCCTCCTGCAGGGATCGCTCGAGGCACGGGGCAAGGTCCTGGTGAAGCTGAACGTGGCCGCGGACGAGCTGGACGGGGTCATCGAGGTGCTTCCCTCCCTGCGGTCGCCGACCGTGTCGGAGCTCTTCGGCGGCGGAGGTTTCGCCGTCGAGACGGTGGTCCCGAAGTCGGAGATCAACGTCCTGATCCCCGCACTGCGCGATCGTGGGGCGACGGACATCATCGAACTGGCGCTCTCCAAGATCGTCCACTGAGACACCGACCATGACGACTCCGGCCGGACCCGAACTCGTCCCCGTGGGGGACACCACCCTGATCGGAACCGTCGTGGAGTTCGACGACGCCCGGGGTGTCGGGACCGTCGGATGCGGGGACCGCTCGGTGCCCTTCCACTGCACCGCCGTCACCGACGGATCCCGCCGGATCGCCGTGGGGACCGTGGTGGCCGTACGCATCCGGGCGGCCCGGCTGGGCCGGATCGAGGCCCGTTCCGTCCGACCGGTCCCCGGCGCGCCCGCCGGGCCGGGCGGGCTCGGGGACCTCGACCGTCCCGGCGCCCACAGCCCGCGGCCCCACGACGGCGACGCCTACGACCCGGTGCCCCCTCCGGCAGGGGACCCGTCGCCCCCCGTGGCGGCGTCGGAACCGGTCGCCGAGCCCGTCGCCGAGCCGGGATCCTCCGCCGGCGACCCCTCCGGGGCATCGTGGCCGACGGACGAGTCGGCCACCCCCGTGGTGGGCACGCCCGCCGTCCCGTCCGGGTCGAGCGGCCCGGCCCCCACCGCACCGTCGGTGGCGTGGCCGTTGGACGAGGGTGTCGCGGGGGCGGACGACGACGACGAGTCGGCCCCCCGACCCAACTTCTGGTCGCCGATCTCGAGGTCACCGGCCGGGCCGCCACCGACGTGGTCCACACCCGTCACGCCGAGGGACCCTCCCTCCGGTCCGTCCTGAACCGTCGCCGGGCGGCCGGGGTCGCCGGCTCCGAGCTCGCCCCGTGCGCCGTCGCCGTCCGCATACGGGTTGCCCAGGATGTTGCGGGCCATGTCGACCACCACGGCGCTGTCGGCATCCTCCTCGGTGACCACGCCGAGGAGGGGGGCGGCCAGCAGCCCGGTCACGATGCCCGTCTCCGACATCGACTCCGCCTGCACGACCGCCCACTCCCAGAGGCGCTTGACCATGTCGGGGCTGGTGGAGCGGCGGGCGGGGTAGCGGAGCCGGGTGTTCACGGCGGCGTGGGCCAGGCCGGTGACGGCCGGGAACAGCCAGATCAGGCGGTAGTTGCCGGTGGCGTCGACGGTGACGGCGGCCAGGTAGGCGAGGAGGACGCCGACGAGGTTGAACGGGGACAGCAGCGCGCCCAGGCGCTCACCCAGTCCCCCGGCGCGGGGGAGGAGCTGCAGGAGCAGCGGGGCCATCACGATCAGGTAGGCGCCCACGAAGGGCGCGGCGAGATAGCTGAGGACCACGGCCTGCCACAGGTGGGTGTCGAAGTACTGCACTCCCGCGAGCACCGCGCCGATCAGGGGGGCGCCCACGGCGAGCTGCATCGGCGTGAGCCAGCGGCTGAGCGGCACGCCGAGGGCGATCCCGATGAGGAAGACGGGGAACCCCGTGGCCAGGCCGGCGACCGTCTGGGCGCCGGCCCCCGCGTGGAGCACCCGCTGGAAGAACAGGATGGCCACGTAGGCGGTCGAGCCGGCACCGGCCCAGAACAGCAGGGAGCCGGCGACGAGGACCTTGGCGTTGGGTCCGGCCAGGATCTCCCGCAGCTCCTGGCGCGCGGGTCGTGCGCGCCTCGTACGGTCCGCCTCGGCGCCGGCTCCCGCATTCGGCGACTCCCGGACGAGCACCAGGACGGCCAGTCCGGTCAGCACCAGGATCACCGCCGCCATCTGGAACGGCAGGTTCCACGTGGCCGGATCGGACTGCTTCCAGGTGGTGATGACCGTCCCCTTGATGGCGAAGCTGGCCACGGTGCCGAGCACGGTGGTGAGCAGCAGCGCCTTCAGCCACCGGCTGCGGCCGAACACCTCGGGCACCACGGCCACGTTGGTCAGGGTGAACACGGCGGCGGCCTGGCGGGCGATGACGATGAACACGACCAGAGCCCAGTAGCCGCTGACCACCGTGAACATCCAGGTGGCCGCCCCCATGAGGACGAGGCTCGCCGCCATGTACGGCGTCCGGCGTCCCACCCGGGTCCGGGTCCGGTCGCTGAGGCGCCCGGCGACCGGGTAGGTGATCCAGCTGAGGAGCCGGTTGGCTGTCAGCGCGAAGGTGACGGCGAGCGCCCCCGATGCACGCTGTTGGACGAACAGTGTGATGAGCACGCCGGAGACGGCGAGATTGGCGCGGGGGCCGACCAGTCCGACGGACAGACCGATGAAGCTGCGGACCCGGGAGGCGTCGACCCCACCGGATCCCTGCGGCCCGGGAGACGCCGTCGCGTCGACCGGGCCGGTCACCCGTCGGCGTCGGCGTCGGCGTCGTCGGCTGCGGCTGCGGATTCGACGTCGACGCCGACCACGGCGTCGACCTGGGCCCCGGCCCGCTGGGCCCCGTCGATCTGCACCCAGGCGAGCTGGAGGCTGGCCCGACCCTCCCGCAGGACCGATTCGCTCTCGCCCAGGCGGCCCTCGAGTCCGTCGACGAGGCACCCGAGTGCGTCGATGGCCAGGCGTGCACCCTCCAACTGCGGGGGCTGCTGGCTCAGGTGCAGGGCGGCCAGCTCGAAGAGGGCGTAGCAGTGGTTGGCCACCACGACCTCGACGGGGGCCCCGGCCAGCTCGGCCCGCATGGCCTCGACCTGGGCGGCCAGGGCGTCGTCCCCGTCGTCCGCGCCGTCCCCGCCGAACGGGTCGGGCGGGCGTCCGGCGGAGGGTGCCCCGGCGGGCGCCCCGGGCCTTCCCACGGGTCGTTCGCCGTCAGGTGTCCACAGTGAGCTCACGACTGGTAGCCTAAAGCAACTGATCAACGAGGAAGCGGGGCTTCGCGGTGCGAATCCCCCACCCGGCCACCTCGTCCCGCCCCGGTGGGTCGAGTGTGCGACGGGTCCATGGGACCGGGGGCCGACCGATGTCGGTCGGGCCGGTGCCGGCTCCGCTCCTTCATCGTCGGCCGCGGGAGACCGCGGCCATGAGACAGGGAGTGCAGTCGAATAGCGACACCCACCACCACCGATCCTCGCATCAATGACCGCATCCGCGCCCGCGAGGTGCGCCTGGTCGATCCCGACGGGGAACAGCTCGGCATCAAGCTGCTGCCGGAGGCGCTGGCCATCGCCCGCGACCTCGACCTCGACCTCGTCGAAGTGGCGCCCGGGGCGAATCCGCCGGTCTGCCGCATCATGGATTTCGGCAAGCACAAGTTCGACGAGGCCCAGCGGGCCAAGGAGTCGAAGCGGAAGGCCGTCCACGTAGGGATCAAGGAGATGAAGTACCGGCCCAAGATCGGGCCCGGCGACTTCGACACCAAGACCCGGCAGGTGGCCAAGTTCCTCGAGGAGGGCCACAAGGTCAAGATCACGATCATGTTCCGCGGGCGGGAGGTCTTCCATCCGGAGCTCGGCAAGAAGATCCTCGACCGGATCGCCGACCAGATGGACGGCCTCGGGAAGTCCGAGTCGGTGCCCCGGCTCGACGGCAGGAACATGGTCATGGTGCTCGCACCGGAGAGACGGGCCAAGCCGGCCGGCTCCCGGTCGGGTGGGTCGAAGGGCGGGTCGCCGGCCGCAGGTGCGGCTGCGGCGGCACCCGCGGAGGTGACAGCACCGGCGGGCCCACAGCCCGCACCGGTCGACGGGACAGCGGTGGCCGCGGCGGCCACCGAGGCCCCCGGACCGGAGGCGGCGCCCGCCGCCACGGCAGGGGACGGGTCCCCGGCCGCCGAGTCGAGCGAAGGATAGGGAGAGACACGATGCCCAAGATGAAGACCGACACGGGCGCCAAGAAGCGCGTCAAGGTGACCGGATCGGGACGGCTCCGCCGTCGCAAGGCCTTCTCGTCCCACCTGCTCGAGCACAAGTCGGCGGAGCGCAAGCGCCGGCTCGGCCGGGAGACGGACTTCTCCCCGGGCGACGAGAAGCAGATTAAGAGGATGCTCGGGATGTAGTCCCGGGGCGGCACCACCCGCCCCACCCGTCACCTCCACCGGCACCCTGCAGGGTGCCGGGCGCTCCCGGGTTCCCCGCCGAGGGACGGCCCGGGACCGCACACCGACCACACACGACCGGCCGACCACCCCAGGCCACGCACACAAAGGAGTTCACCCATGGCCCGAGTCAAAGGTGCCGTCCACGCCAAGAAGCACCACCGCGCCATCCTCGAGCAGGCGCAGGGCTACTACGGCAACAAGAGCCGTTCCTTCCGCGCCGCCAACGAGCAGGTCATGCACTCGATGCAGTACGCCTACCGGGACCGGCGGGCGCGCAAGGGCGACTTCCGTCAGCTCTGGATCCAGCGCATCAACGCGGCGGCCCGGCTGAACGGCATGAGCTACAGCCGCTTCATCGCCGGCCTGCACCGGGCCGAGGTCGAGGTCGACCGGAAGGTCCTCGCCGACCTGGCCGTCACCGCCCCCGAGACCTTCGCCTCCCTGGTCCAGGTGGCCAACGACGCCCTGGCCTCGGCCGCCCCGAGCACCGAGGCCGGTTCCTGACCCAGTCGGGGCTGGCCTTCACCCACCAGAGGGTCCGGAGGCTGCGCCAGCTCCTGCGCAAGGGCGGCGCCCGCGCCGCCGACCGGGTGGTGGTGCTCGAAGGGGCGGAGCTGCTGTCCGTGGCCGTCGCCGCGGGAGCCGACGTGGAGGCCGTGTACGTCGCGCCCGAAGGGGCCGGAGTGCCCGCGGTCGCCGAGGTCACCTCGCGCGTGCTGGCCACGGGCGGGCGGGTCTTCGACCTCGCCCCCGGGGTCATGGAGCGGGTCGCCTCCACCGTCAGTCCCCAGCCGCTCCTGGCCGTCGTCTCCTACGCGACGGCGCCGGTCGACCGCCTCGACGGGGCCTCGCTGGTCCTCGTCTGCGTGGACGTGCGCGACCCCGGCAACCTCGGCACGGTGATCCGCACGGCGGACGCCGCCGGGGCGGACGCCGTCGTGTGCTGCGACGGGACCGTGGACCCGACGAACCCGAAGACGGTGCGGGCCACGGCCGGCTCACTGTTCCACGTGCCGGTCGTCCGCGGCGGCGCCGCCCCGGCGGTCCTGGCGGATCTGGCCGCCCGGGGGCTCGCCACCGTCGCCACCGTGGTGCGGTCCGGCACCGACTACGCGGCCTTCGACTGGACCCGGCCGGTGGCCCTGGTGCTCGGCAACGAGGCCACCGGGCTCGACGGCGACCTGGTCGCCCGCCTGGACGCCGGGGTCACCATCCCCATGGCCGGGCGGTCCGAGTCGCTCAACGTGGGCATGTCGGCCGCCGTCGTCTGCTTCGAGGCCCTCCGGCAGCGCCGGACGGCCGGCTCGCCGGGGGCCGCCCCCGCTCGTCCTACGATGTCGGCCATGAGCGAGTCGGCAACGCGCGTCCCACCGTCGGGCCCGGACGGGGACGGGGCCCCGGCATGACGGGGGGCCCGGACATCGCGGGCCTGGTGGCCGATGCCCGGGCCGCCATCGAGGCGGCCGGCACCACGGAGGCGATCCGCCACGTGTCGGCAGCGGTCTCGGGCAAGAAGTCGCCCCTGGCCGAGGCGTCCCGGACGCTCGGCTCCCTGGATCCCGAGGCGCGCCGGGAGCTCGGTCGGCAGCTGCACGAGGCCCGTGCCGAGGTCGAGTCGCTGCTGGAGACCAGGCGCGCCGCCATCCGCTTCGCCGAGCTGTCGGCGGAGCTCGCCGCTTCCCGTCTCGACCTGACCGAGTACGTCCCGGGGAGGGCGGCCGCCCCCGCCGCCCGGGGCCACCTCCATCTGGTGTCCCAGACCCGCGACGCGCTCGAGGACGTCTTCGTCGGCATGGGATTCGAGGTGGCCGAGGGCCCCGAGATCGAGACGGACTGGTACAACTTCGGCGCACTCAACATCCCGCCGGCCCACCCGGCACGGGGCATGTGGGACACCTTCTACCTCGATCTGGGCGAGCCGGAGTCGACGCTCCTGCGGACCCACACCTCACCGGTGCAGATCCACCTGATGGAGCGCGCCGTGCTGGACGGCACGTTGCCGATCCACTCGGTCATGCCCGGGCGCTGTTACCGGCGCGACACCCCCGACGCCCGTCACCTGGCCGTCTTCCACCAGATCGAGGGACTCGTGGTCGACCGGGGGATCACCTTCGCCGACCTGGCCGGCACCATCGAGACGTTCACGGCCGCCTACTTCGGGCCCGACATCCACTCGCGGCTGCGACCTGCGTACTTCCCGTTCACCGAACCCTCGGCCGAGTTCGAGGTCACCTGCGCCATCTGTCGTGGCGAGGGGTGCCGGACGTGCTCCCAGACCGGCTGGATCGAGCTCGGTGGGTGCGGCATGGTCGACCCGGCGGTGTTCGCCTCGGTCGGGATCGACGCCGACGAGTGGACCGGGTTCGCCTTCGGGTTCGGCATCGACCGGTGCGCGCAGATGCGCCACCAGATCGCCGACATGCGGGCCCTCATCGAGAACGACATCCGTTTCCTGCGCCAATTCTGAGGCCCGAACCCCGAGAGGACAGCAGTTGCGCGTTCCCCTTTCCTGGCTACGAGACTTCGCTCCCTTCCCCGGCGACGCCGCGCTCGTCGCCGCCACCCTGGACGACCTCGGGCTCGTGGTGGAGGGCGTCGAGGTGGTGGGCGAGGGCCTGGGGGACGTGGTCGTCGCCCGGATCGAGGAGGTCACCGCCATCGAGGGGGCCGACAGGATCCGCCGCGTCGTGGTCACCGACGGCTCGGACCTCGTCGAGGTCGTGTGCGGTGCACAGAACTTCGCCGTCGGCGACCTGGTGCCCTTCGCCCCGGTGGGCGCGGTGCTGCCCGGCGGGTTCGCCATCGGCCGCCGGAAGCTGCGGGGCACGGTCTCCCACGGGATGCTGTGCTCCGGCCGTGAGCTGCGGCTGTCCGAGGACCACGCCGGCCTCCTGGTGCTGAACGACGTCGACGGTGCCGAACCCGGCGCCGCCCTGACCGACGCCCTCGGCATCGAACCCGACGTGGTGTTCGACGTCGCCGTCGAGGCCAACCGGCCCGATGCCTGGTCCCTGGCCGGCGTGGCCCGGGACCTGGCCGCACGGCTGGGACTCGAATTCGTCGTGCCCACCACGACGGAACTCGTGGCGGCCGCCTCCGGGTCGGGCGCCGGTGTCGCCGTCCGGGCGCCCGCGGCGGGCCCGCCGGTCGGCTCGCTCGCCACCGTGGAGGTCGAGGACCTCGAACTGTGCCCGCGGTTCACGGCCCGGGTGCTCACCGGGGTACGCGTCACGGACTCGCCGGACTGGCTGGCCCGCCGGCTCGTGGCGGCCGGCATGCGCCCGATCAACAACGTGGTCGACGCCTCCAACTACGTGATGCTCGAACTCGGCCAGCCGACCCACCCCTACGACCTCGATCGTCTGGGCGGCGCCGGGCTGCTGGTGCGCCGGGCGGAGGCGGGGGAGCAAGTCACGACCCTCGACGACGTGGTCCGCACCCTCGGTCGTCCGGGGCCGGGTCTGGGCGACACCGGCCAGGACTGCCTGATCTGCGACGCCACCGGGACACCGGTGGGCATCGGCGGGATCATGGGTGGCGCCACGTCCGAGATCGGCCCGGACACCACCCGGATCCTGCTCGAGGCCGCCTACTTCGTGCCGATGGCCATCGCCCGCACGTCGAAGCGACTCGCGCTGCGCACCGAGGCGTCGGCCCGGTTCGAACGGGGGTGCGACCCCGACGGCATCGACCGCGCCGCCGAGCGGTTCTGCGAGCTCCTCGCCCTGACCGCGGGCCCCGACCTGTCGCTGGCCGACGGCGTCCTCGACGTCACCGGTGACGTCCCCCGACCGCTCGAGATCACCGTGCGCCCCGCCCGGGTGAACGGGCTCCTCGGAACCGGACTCTCCGCCTCGGCGATCGCCGGGCTGCTCGCCCCCCTGGGCATGGTCGCCACCGTCACCGGCGGCGACGACGACCCGGTGGCCGTGGTCGTGCCGACCTTCCGGCCCGACATCCGGCCACCGCCCATGGGCGAGGCCGACCTGGCCGAGGAGGTGGCCCGCACCTACGGCTACGCCCGGCTGCCCCGCCGCAACCCGGCGTGGCCCCAACCGGGGCGGCTCACGGCCTACCAGCGCGAGCGACGGTTCCTGAAGGACGTGCTGTGCGGGCTGGGGTCGAGCGAGGCGTGGACGGCGGCGTTCTCGACCGAGGCCGACCAGCTGGCCGCCGGGTTCGCCCGGCCGTACATCGAGGTCACCAACCCCCTGGTCGACGCCGAGCGGTTCCTCCGCGCCTCCATGGCGCCGGGACTGCTCCGCGCCCTGGTGTACAACGCCGAGCGGCGACAGGGCGATGTCCGGCTGTTCGAGGTCGGGTCCGTCTTCCGTCGCCCCGAGGTCCCGACGGGCGGCTCCGACGCCGCCCAGACCGAGCACCTCTGTGCCGTGTTCGCCGGCGAGGGGGACGACGCCTGGTCGGCGGTCGCCGCCTGGCACACGGTCGCCGACTCCCTCGGTCTGGGCGACTGGGTGCTCGAGCAGGGCCCCCACCACGACCCCGCCACCCGGGTGCTGCACGAGTACCGGTCGGGGACCCTGCTGTCCGGGGGCGGTTCCGGCGAGGCCGACGACGGGCGTCGGGCCGTGCTCGGCGTGGTGGGCGAGCTCGACCCCACCCTGATCGAGTCCTACGGTCTCGTCGGCGCCGACGGGCGCCCCCGCCGGGTGGGCTGGCTCGATCTCGACCTCGACGTGCTCCTCGACCCGGCGCGGGCCGCCCGCCGTCCGCTCGAGTCGGCACCGGTCAGCCGGTTCCCGTCGTCCGACATCGACCTGGCCTTCGTCGTCCCCGACGCGGTCCCGGCCGACCGGGTCGAGGCCACGCTGTCCTCGGCCGGTGGCGAATTGCTCGAGTCGGTGCGGCTGTTCGACGTGTACCGGGGGGAGACCCTGGGCGAGGGGGTCCGCAGCCTGGCCTACCGGCTCCGCTTCTGTGCGCTCGATCGGACCCTCACGGACGAGGAGATCGGGGGCCTGCGGGCCGCCTGCATCGCCGCCGTGGAGCAGCGCCACCGGGCCGCGCTGCGCTGAGCTGCGCCGCGGGTCGGTGAGCGCTAGGTGGCGCTCCCGAAGTCGGGGAGGGTGAGGGTGCCGTCGTCACCCAGGGCGAAGCCGGGATTGTGGGCCACCTCCCAGGCGTGTCCGTCCGGGTCCCGGAAGTACCCGGCGTACCCGCCGTAGAAGGTCTCGCCCGGCTCCTTCGTCACGACCCCTCCGGCGCCGGCGGCGTCGCCGACGATCCGGTCCACCTCCTCGCGGGAACGCACGTTGTGGGCGAGGACGATCCCCCCGAACCCGCCGGCGCCGTCGTCGGCGATCCCGGCGTCCCCGGCGAGCTCGTCCCGACCCCACAGCACGAGCGCCAGCCCACCGGCCGCGAAGAAGACCGTCTCGTCGACCTCCTGTCCCCGCCAGCCGAGCCCCTCGTAGAACGCACGCGAACGTCCGAGGTCCCCGACTCCCAGGGTGATCAGACTGACCCGCTGCTCCATGCACCGGACGGTATCCGGCCCGGGGGGAGCGTGCCCGGACCGTGCCGGCGCCGCGGGCGGGAGCCGGGTCAGGAGTCGAAGCCGAGCCCGACCGAGTCGAGCGCCCGCAGCCACAGGTTGCGCCGGCCCCCGTGGCTGTCGGCCCGGGCCAGCGACCACCGGGTCAGGTGGATCCCGAGCGAGCGCATCGGCTCCGGCGGGAAGGGGATCGGCTTGGACCGCACGAAGCGCAGCCGGGTCCGCTCGGTTTCGGCGCCCGACAGGAGGTCGAGCGCGACCCGGGCGCCGAAGCGCGAGGCCCCGACCCCGAGCCCGGTGTAGCCCGCCACCGACGCCACCCGGCCGTCGAACGAGCGGTCGAAGAAGGCGCAGAACCGGGAACAGGTGTCGATGGCACCCGACCATGCGTGGGTGAAGCGGACGTCCTCGAGCTCGGGGAACATCTCGGCGAAGCGGGTGGCCAGCAGCGAGAAGGTCGCGGGACGGTCCTCGAGCGCGGGGCCCATGGCGCTGCCGTAGTGGTAGACGGCGTCGTAGCCCCCGAACAGGATGCGGTCGTCGGCGGTCGGGCGCAGGTACACGAACTGGTTGCCGGTGCTGGAGATCCCCTGGCGCCGGGTCCAGCCGACCGCCCGGCGTCGGACCGGGTCGAGCGGTTCGGTCATGAGCACGTAGTCGTAGACCGGGACGACGTACTTGCGCAGGCGCCGGACGGGCGACGGCGCGGCGTTCGTGGCGAGCACCACCCGAGCGGCGGCGACCCGGCCGTGTGCGGTGCGGACGACCATCGGGGCCCGGGCCCCGGGGCCGGCGGGTGCGAGTCCGTCGACCCGGCTGTGCTCGTACACGCGCACACCCGCCTCCTCGCAGGCGCGGCGGAGCCCCCAGGCGAGACGGGCCGGATTCACCAGCGCGCACGATCCCGGGTCCCACAGACCGGCCAGGAAGGTGGGGGAGTGGACCTCCGCCCGGACCTCGTCCCGTCCGAGGAAGACCGGCGACGCGCCGTGCGCCCGGGACTGGGCCTCCGCCCGGCGCAGTGCGGTCACCTGGTGGGGCTCGGTGGCGACGTCGAGTTCGCCGGTGCGTTCGAAGTCGCAGTCGATCCCCAGCTCGGCCACGGTCGACCCGATGGCGTCGAGGTTTTCGTTCCCTAGCCGTTGCAGGGTGCCGATCTCATCGGGGAACCGCTCCACGCCGTTGGCCAGACCGTGCGTCAGGCTCGCCGCGCAGAACCCGCCGTTCCGCCCCGACGCCGCCCATCCGCAGCGGTCCCCCTCCAGGAGCACGACGTCGCGCGACGGATCGTCCCGCTTGGCCAGCAGCGCGGCCCACAGCCCGGTGTAGCCGCCACCCACGACGACCAGGTCGGCGCGCCCGGGACCCACGAGCGGGAGCGCCGGCTCGGGGGCCGCCGGATCGTCCAGCCAGAACGCCAGCGGACGGGCGTCGGCGAGCGCCGCGACGAGATCCATGGGGGAACGCTACCGGGCGGCGGCGGGGCCGTCGCGGCCGGGGAAGGACCGGTGGCGGACGGGTAGTTGCATATTCATGCGTGATTGTGCATAGACTTGCAGGATGAAGGGAGCGCCGAAGCGGGTCGGGATCGTCGGGGCCTCGGGCTACGGGGGCGCCGAGCTGCTGCGCCTGTGCGCCGGCCACCCGGACCTCGCGGTGGCGGCGGCCCAGGCCGGGTCCCACGCCGGCCAGGCGGTGGCCACCCACACCCCGTCGCTCGCCGCGGCCTTCCCGGACCTCGAGTACGGGCCGACCGACGCCGACGCCCTGGACGGGCTGGACGTGGTCTTCCTCGCCCTGCCCCACGGACGGTCGCAGTCGGTGGTTCCCGATCTGGTCGACCGGGTCGGCGTGGTGGTCGACCTGGCCGCCGACTTCCGGCTCACCGACCCTGCCGCCTATCCGACCTGGTACGGGGAGCCGCACGCCGCGCCCGAACTCCTGGCCACGTTCGTCTACGGGCTGCCCGAGCTCCACCGGACCGAGCTCGCCGGCGCCACCCGGATCGCCGCACCGGGCTGCTACCCGACGGCGGCCCTGCTGGCCCTCGCCCCCCTGGTCGAGGCCGGGGTGCTGGAGGTGCCCACCGACGGGGGCGCCCCCGCGTTCGTCGTCGACGCGGCCAGCGGCACCTCGGGTGCGGGCCGGGCACCCAAGGACAGCCTCCACTTCGCCACGGTCGACGGGGACTTCACGGCCTACGGCCTGCTGGACCACCGCCACACCGCCGAGATGGAGCAGGGACTCGGTGCCGCCGTGCTGTTCACGCCCCACCTCGCCCCCATGGTCCGGGGGATCCTGGCCACCTGCTACGCCCGACCGGCCGACCCCCGGTCCCTGACCACGGAGGACGCCATGCAACTCCTGCGCGACCGGTACGCCGACGAGCCCTTCGTCGTCGTGTCCGACGCCCCGCCGTCGACCAAGGCGGCCAGCGGCTCGAACACCGCCCACCTGTCGGTCCGGGTCGACCCGCGCACCGGCTGGGTCGTGGTGCTCTCGGCCATCGACAACCTCGTCAAGGGTGCCGCCGGCCAGGCGGTGCAGTGCGCCAACCTGGCGCTCGGGATCCCCGAGGCGACCGGGCTGCCCATCGCCGGGGTCTACCCGTGAGCATCACGACGCCGCGGGGATTCGTGGCCGCCGGGCTCTCCGCCGGCATCAAGGCGTCCGGCGCCCTCGACCTCGCCCTCGTGGCCACCGACGACGGGGCGGCGGTGCCGACGGCGGCCACCTTCACGAGGAACCTGGCCGCCGCCGCTCCGGTGCAGGTCAGCCGGGCCCACATGGCCGCCAACGGGGGCCGGGCCGCCGGCGTGCTCGTGTCCAGCGGGAACGCCAACGCCGCCACCGGCGACCGCGGCCGGGCCGACGCCACCGCCATGTGCACGCTGGCCGCGGACGGCCTCGGCGTGCCCGTCGAGCAGGTGCTCGTGTGCTCGACGGGCCTGATCGGCATTCCGCTGCCGATGGCACCGATCGCGGACGGCATCCCCCGTCTGGTGGCCGCCCGGGCGGCCGGCGACGCCGCCGGGGCGGACGCCGCCGCCGGCATCCTGACCACGGACTCGGGACGCAAGGAGGTGCTGGTGGAGTATCCGGGGTTCACGGTGGCCGGCATGGCCAAGGGCGCCGGGATGCTCGCCCCCGACATGGCCACGATGCTGGCCTTCCTGACCACCGACGCCGCCGTGGAGCCGGGCCCGCTGGGTGACATCCTGCGGGCCGCCGTGGCCGACTCGTTCAACTCGATGTCGGTCGACGGGTGCACGTCGACCAACGACACCGTGGTCCTCCTGGCGTCGGGACGTGCCGGCCGGGGTGACCCGTCCCTGGTGGCCGACGCCGTGGCCGAGGCCTGCGCCGACCTGGCCGGGCAGATGGCGGCCGACGCCGAGGGCGCCGACACCGTCTTCCAGGTCCACGTCACCGGGGCCCGATCGGACGCCGAGGCCCACCGTGCGGCCCGCAAGGTGGCCGACTCGCTGCTGGTCAAGTGCTCGATCAACGGGAAGGACCCCTACTGGGGCCGGGTGGCCAGCGAACTCGGCTCGGCCGGGGTCGACTTCGACATGGACCGCCTGACGATCGCCTACGGCGGCACCGCGGTGTGCCGGGGCGGGATCGAGGTCCCCCACGACGCCGCCGCGGTGGCGGCCCACCTGGCCGGTCCGCTCGTCTCCATCGAGTGCGGCCTGGGACTGGCCGACGGTACCGGCGTGGTCCTCGGCGTGGAACTCGGCTACGGCTACATCGACGAGAACCGGACGACCTCGTGAGCGGGACCGGCGTGCGCACGGCGACGGGGAGCGCGGGCGGCCCCGAGGCGAAGGCGGCCGTCCTGGTCGAGTCCCTGCCGTACATCCGGCGCTTCCTGGGCAAGGTGGTGGTGGTCAAGTACGGCGGGAACGTGCTGGCGGCCAAGCCGGGACAGGACGCCGTCGACGAGGAGGAGGCCCTGGCCAGCTTCGCCGAGGACATCGTCCTGATGCGCTCGGTCGGCATGCTCCCGGTCGTCGTCCACGGGGGCGGGCCCCAGATCGGGGCACTCATGGAGCGTGTGGGCAAGCAGGCCGAGTTCCTCGACGGGTTCCGGGTGACCGACGCCGACACGATCGACCTCGTGCGCATGGTGCTGGTCGGCAAGGTGAACCGGGACATCGTGTCCACCATCAACGTCCACGGGGCCCTCGCCGTGGGGCTGTCGGGGGAGGACGCCAATCTGATCCACGCCACGGCCCGGTCCGAGGCGCTCGGCTTCGTGGGCGACGTGGTGGGCGTCGACCCGACGATCGTCCACCAGCTCCTGGCCCAGGGACTCATCCCGGTCGTGGCGACGATCGGCACCGATGCGTCGGGTCAGGCGTTCAACATCAACGCCGACACCGCGGCCGGCGCGCTGGCGGCCGCGCTCCAGTCGGAGAAGCTGGTCTTCCTCACCGACGTGGCCGGGCTGCGTTCGGTGCCCGACGACCCCTCCACACTGCTGCACCGGGCCACGGCCGAGCAGCTCGACGCCATGGTGGCCTCGGGTGCGGCCAACGGCGGCATGATCCCGAAGGTGGAGGCGTGCGCCCGGGCCGTGCGGCACGGGGTCCGGCGTGCCCACATCCTGGACGGGCGCACCCCCCACGCGCTCCTGCTCGAGCTGTTCACCGACGAAGGCGTCGGCACGATGATCGGGGTCGACCTGTGACGGCCCCCGCCGGGCCGTCGGCGGACGTTCCCGCGGGGGCGGTCGACCGCTCCGCGCTGATGCACACCTACGCCGAGCCGACGGTCACGTTCGTGCGCGGGGAGGGAAGCATCCTCTACGACGTCGAGGGGAAGCCGTACCTCGACTTCCTGTCCGGGCTGGCGGTGACCTCGCTGGGCCACGCCCACCCGGTGGTGGCCGGGGCGATCGCCGACCAGGCCCGCACCCTCAGCCACGTGTCCAACCTCTTCGGCACCACGGTCGGACCCGAGGTGGCGGTGACGCTGGACCGGCTCGTCGGCGGCGGACGGGATCGGGCCGGGGGCCAGGTGTTCTTCGCCAACTCGGGGGCCGAGGCCAACGAGTGCGCCATCAAGCTGGCCCGTCGGTGGGCCGGCCCCGACCGCTTCGCCGTCGTGGCCACCGCCGACGCCTTCCACGGCCGGACGCTCGCCGCACTGGCCGCCACCGGCCAGTTCGAGAAGCAGGCGGCGTTCGCCCCCATGCCCGAGGGGTTCGCGCACGTCCCCTACGGGGACATCGAGGCCATGGACGCCGCCCTCGACCCGGCCCGGGTGGCGGCCGTGCTGGTCGAGCCCATCCAGGGCGAGGCGGGCGTCGTCGTCCCGTCGTCGGACTACCTGGGCGCCCTCCGCCAGCTCTGCAGCGAACGGGAGGTGCTGCTGATGGTCGACGAGATCCAGACCGGCCTCGGCCGCACCGGCCGGTGGTTCGCGTTCCAGCACCTGGGGATCGAGCCCGACGTGGTGACCATGGCCAAGGCCCTCGGCAACGGCATGCCCGTAGGGGCCTGCTGGGCGAGGGCCGAGGTGGCGGCCGCCTTCGTCCCCGGTGACCACGGGAGCACCTTCGGCGGTCAGCCGCTCGCCATGTCCGCGGCCCGGGCCACGCTGTCGGTGATGGAGGCCGAGGGCGTGCCCGAGCGGGCCGCGACCGCGGGCGCCCGGCTGCGCGACGGGCTGTCGCGGCTGCCCGGGGTGGCCGAGGTGCGGGGGGAAGGACTGCTGCTGGCCGCCGTGCTGGTCAACGGGTTCGCCGGACCGGTGTGCGCCGAGGCGCTCCAGGGCGGACTCGTGATCAACGCCCCGCGGCCCGACGTGCTGCGCTTCGCCCCGTCCCTGCTGGTGTCCGACGAGGAGATCGACCGGGCCGTGGCCGGCCTGGCGCGCATCCTGGCCCGGATGGTGGCCGCCTTCGGGTCCGGCGACGCCGCCGCCCCGACCACCGGGGGTGCGGACCATGGCGGGTGACCGGATCCCCGCGGTGACCCGTCACGTCCTCGAGGTCGACGACCTCGGTCCCGACGGCCTGGACGAGGTCCTCGCCCTGGCGGAGCGGGGCCCCGCCGCGCTGCCGCGGAGCCTCGAGGGGGAGGGCGTCGCCCTGGTCTTCGAGAAGCCGTCCGCCCGGACCCGGAACAGCTCGGAGCTGGCCGTGGTGGCCCTCGGTGGTCACCCCGTCTACATCCAGGGCACCGAGGTCGGGATCGACACCCGGGAGACGGCCGAGGACGTGGCCCGCACGCTCGCCTGCTACCACCGGGTGCTGTGCGCCCGGGTGAGGGACCACACCACCCTCGAGCGGATGGCGGAGGCACTCGATGCGGCGCACGTGCCGGTTCCGGTGGTCAACCTGCTGTCGGACCGGGCCCACCCCTGCCAGGCACTGGCCGACCTGCTGACACTGCGCCAGCGGTTCGGCGCGGAGGGTGCCCGCGACCGGCCGGTCGCCTACGTCGGCGACGCCAACAACGTGTGGCGTTCCCTGGCGCTGGCCGCATCCATGGCCGGCATCCCCACCCGGGTGGCCTCACCCGACGGGTACGGCCCGTCGGACGAGGACGTCGCCCGGGTGCGCTCGTTCGGCGGCGCGCTGACGGTGACCGACGACCCGGCGGAGGCGGCGGACGGCGCCGGTGCGCTCTACACCGACGTGTGGACCTCGATGGGCCAGGAGGACGAGACGGCGGCACGGACCGCCGCCTTCGCCGGCTTCCGCGTGGACGAGGCACTGGTCGCCCGGGCCGCACCCGACGCCCTGGTCCTGCACTGCCTGCCCGCCCACCGGGGCGAGGAGATCAGCGCGGGGGTGGTCGACGGGCCCCGCAGCGTGGTGTGGCAGCAGGCGGCCAACCGCATGCACGCCATGCGCGGCCTCCTGGCCTGGGTCACCGCCCACGGAGCGTCCGGCGGCGGGACATGACCCGGGTGACCAAGCATCAGCGCCAGCACCGGATCACCAGGCTGCTCGAGTCGAGCGCGGTGGGCAGCCAGGCCCACCTGGTCGAGCTGCTGGCCGCCGAGGGGATCGAGGCCACCCAGACCACCGTCTCCCGTGACCTGGAGGAGCTGGGTGCCCTGAAGGTACGGCTCCCCGGGGGCGACACGGCATACGCCCTGCCCGAGCTGCCCTCCCACCAGGTGGCACCCGAGGACCACCTGCGGCGGGTGCTCGGGGAGTGGGTGGTCGAGGCCGACCACTCGGGAAATCTGATCGTGCTGCGCACCCCGCCCGGCTCCGCCCATGTCGTAGGCTCGGCGCTCGACCGGAGCGGACTCCCCGGCGTCGTCGGCACCGTGGCCGGCGACGACACCGTGCTGGTGGTGGCCTCCGAGGCGGCGGGCGGCGCGGCGGTGGCCCACCGCCTGGCCGTGCTGTCGGGCCGGGAGGCGTCCGGCGGCGGGTCCCACGGTGCGGACGGCGCACGGTACGACGACGAACCTCCACCCGACGAGACGACGAGCAGAGAGACAAGGGGTCCGAGATGACCGAACGAGTGGTACTGGCCTACAGCGGGGGTCTGGACACCTCCATCGCGGTGCGGTGGCTGATGGAGAACCACGGGGTCGAGGTCGTGGCCGTGGCGGTGGACGTCGGCCAGGCCGCCGAGTCCGGGGGCGAGGACTGGGACGCCATCCGGAACCGCGCGCTGGCCGCCGGAGCCGTCGAGGCCGTCGTCGTCGACGCCCGCGCCGAGATGGCCGAGGACTTCTGCATGCCCGCGCTGCTGGCGAACGGGAAGTACGAGGGCAAGTACCCCCTGGTGTCGGCCCTCTCCCGTCCCGTCATCGTGAAGCACCTGGTGGCCGAGGCCCGTCGCCACGGCGCCACCTCCGTCGCCCACGGGTGCACCGGCAAGGGCAACGACCAGGTCCGCTTCGAGGTGGGCACCCGCGCCCTGGCCCCGGACCTCGAGGTCCTGGCCCCGGCCCGCGTGTGGGGACTGACGCGCGAGGAGTCGATCGAGTACGCCGCCAAGTGGGACATCCCGCTCACCGTCACCAAGGAGAAGCTCTACTCGATCGACGAGAACCTGTGGGGCAAGGCCATCGAGTGCGGTGTCATCGAGGACCCATGGAACCGCCCACCGGAGGACGTCTACACGATGACCGTGCCGACGGCCACGGAGCCGACCGAGCTGGTGATCGGATTCGAGTCCGGGCTCCCGGTGTCCCTCGACGGTCGGTCCCTCGCGCCCGAGCCGCTCATCGCCGAGCTCAACCGGGTCGTCGGCGCCTACGGCTACGGGCGGCTCGACATGGTGGAGAACCGGCGGGTCGGTATCAAGAGCCGGGAGACCTACGAATGCCCGGGTGCGCTGGCGCTGCTGCTGGCCCACGCCGACCTGGAGGACCTGACCCTCGAGCGGGACCTCCACCACGAGAAGCACCGCCTGGAGCCGCGGTGGTCCGAGCTGGTCTACGACGGCCTGTGGTTCTCGCCCCTGAAGCAGGCCCTGGACGCCTTCTTCCTCGAGAGCCAGAGGCACGTCACCGGCGAGGTGCGCCTGCGCCTCGACCAGGGCCGGTGCTGGGTGGTCGGCCGGCGCAGCCCGGTCAGCCTCTACGACCACGGCCTCGCCACCTACGACGCCTCCGACACGTTCCGCCACCAGGACGCCGAGGGCTTCGTGCGCCTCTGGGGCCTGGGCGTGGCCACCTGGTCCGCCGTCCAGGAGGGGCGCGGCGACCCGGCCGCGGGACGATGACCCTCTGGCACGGCCGCCTCCACGGCGGGACGGCGGAGGTGGTCATGGACTACTCCGTCTCGATCCGGTTCGACCAGCGGCTGGCCCGGGACGACCTGGCCGGTTCGAGGGCCCATGTCCGCGGCCTCGGACGGGGCGGTCTGCTGACCGAGGACGAGGTGACGGTGCTGCTCGCCACCCTCGACGCCGTCGAGGCCGAGCTCGACACCGGAACCTTCGCCTTCGTGCCCGACGACGAGGACATCCACACCGCCGTCGAGCGGAGGGTGACCGAGCTGGCCGGCGACGTGGGGGCGAAGCTCCACACCGGGCGGAGCCGAAACGACCAGATCGCCACCGACCTGCGGCTGTACGCCAAGCGGGAGCTGGCCGAGCTGGCCGCACGGGTCCTCGGGCTCCAGGACGTGCTGGTGGACCGGGCCAAGGAGGCGGGCGATACCTACCTGCCCGGATACACCCACCTGCAGCGGGCCCAGCCGGTGCTGCTGGCCCACCACCTGCTGGCCCACGGCTGGGCGCTGGCCCGCGACGTCGACCGGCTGCTGGCCTCGGTGGCACGCCTCGACGTGTCGCCCCTCGGCGCCGGAGCGCTGGCCGGCTCGTCGCTCCCCCTCGACCCCGACGGCACCGGTGCCGACCTCGGGTTCGCCGGGCGGTTCGAGAACTCGCTCGACGCGGTGTCCGACCGCGACTTCGTGGCGGAGGCCCTCTTCGACCTGGCCCTGCTGGGGGTGCACCTGTCGCGGCTCGGCGAGGAGCTGGTGCTGTGGTCCTCGGAGGAGTTCGGGTTCGCCGTCCTCGACGACGCGTTCGCCACCGGGTCGTCGATGCTTCCGCAGAAGAAGAACCCGGACGTCGCCGAACTGGCCCGGGGGAAGAGCGGCCGGCTCATCGGGAACCTGACCGGACTGCTCGTGACCCTCAAGGGACTGCCCCTCGCGTACAACCGCGACCTGCAGGAGGACAAGGAGCCGCTCTTCGACTCGGTCGACCAGTCGCGCCTGGCGTTGGCCGCGCTGTCCGGCCTGCTGGCCACCGTGACCTTCGACGCCTCCCGGATGCAGGACGCGGCCAACGGATCGTCGGTGGCCGCCGTCGACCTGGCCGAGTGGCTGGTCGAGCAGGGGATGCCGTTCCGCCAGGCCCACAGCGTGGTCGGGGGACTGGTCCACGACTCCCTCGAGCGGCACGTGCCGCTGGTCGAGCTGGTGGAGGCCCATCCGGCGCTCGGGACCGAGGCGGTCGCCCTCCTCGAACCCGGGGTGGCCGTGACCCGCCGCACCACCCCGGGCGGTGCGGGCCCGGCCGCCGTGGCCGTCCAGTTGGGCCGGTTCGCCCACCGGCTCGAGGCCGACCGGATCCGGGTGGCGGCGCTGGGCTGAGGTCCCCGGGAGCCCTCGTCGGCGACCCGCCGGACCACCGCCGGAACCGGGCCGCCCCGGTGGCCCCGGCCGGCCGTTGACAGGTGGCCCGGAGGGGCGTAAGACAGGCGCACGTCCGAGAGGGGGCCGAGTATGCCGGAGTCCGAGCCGCGACCCCCGCGACGGAAGGCGGGGCGGAAGCGTCGCCGGGTGCTGGCGGGGTCGGCTGCGACCGCCGTCGCACTCCTCGCCGCCGCCTGCGGCACGTCGACCTCGTCGCCGACCACGACCATCTCCTCCACGACGGGGAGCAGCCGGCCCTCGGGAACCACCGCGGTGGTCGCCGCATCCTCCCGGGGTTCGCTCGGTGTGGTGCTCACCGACGGGGTGAACGGCCCGACCCTCTACCGCTACACGCCGGACGGGACCGGCAAGCCCACGTGCACCGGTGCGTGCGCCACGGCCTGGCCCCCGCTGACCGTGCCCGCCGGCACGACGACCGTGGCCGCCGGCGCCGGCGTGCCCGCCGCCGACCTCGGGTCGGTGACGCGCCCCGACGGGACGCTCCAGGTCACGTTCCGGGGGATGCCGCTCTACCGGTACGCCGGCGATTCGCAGCCGACCCAGACCAACGGGCAGGGGGTCGGGGGGACCTGGTTCGTGGTGAACCCGACGGCACCACCGGGCACGGCGTCCACCGCCACGTCGACCAGCCGGGTGTCCGGCTACTGAGCACGGGGTGTGGTCCGGACGCGGAGCCCGACGGCTGGTCCGAGCCCGACGGCTGGTCCAGGCCAGCGGAACCGGCCGCGTGCGGTGCACGTCCGTCCGAGGTGGTGTAGTGTTCACTCCTCGCACGGCGTCGCCCTCCTCGGCCCGGGTACTCCCGGTCCGATTGACATGCCGGCTCCGATGCGATACTGTAACTAGTCCCGGTGAACGCCCCTCGGGGTGGCGCCAGGCAACTGCGGTTCCGAGGCCTTGCCTCTGTCTGCGGTCATTCCGGCACCAACGCCGTTCCGGTGCGTGCCCGGTTGCTCCTTGAAAACGGAATAGTGATAGCCAAAAGTCAGTGCGGGCGATCGCGGGGAAACTCGGGATCGCCAGTCAATTCAAAGCATTGAACGGACAATGATCTGTTCTTTGCCAGTATTCAGTTGACCGAGAGGATCAGTGTCCTCGACGTCGGCTCTTCGATTTTGGTCGGGCCCTCGGGTCCGGTCGGAGTCTCAATGGAGAGTTTGATCCTGGCTCAGGACGAACGCTGGCGGCGTGCCTAACACATGCAAGTCGAACGAGGTCCAGGCAGTAGCAATACTGCCGAAGACCTAGTGGCGAA
>Ga0080006_1155594_pt1 | contig 86762 bp, 81 predicted proteins | sample RS3BMetagenome_FD_69209 | JGI IMG/M metagenome (GOLD analysis project Ga0080006, IMG submission 69209) | Ferric oxide microbial mat and aquatic microbial communities from Rainbow Spring, Yellowstone National Park, USA - RS3B (SPADES... ... | reverse complement strand
ACCCATGCCGCTCAAGCAGCCCCTGCGTCACCTCCGGATTGGCCGCCCGGTAGAACGCCTCCGAAAACAACCAGTGCGGCGACCGCCCACGATACCCATCATGGCAGTAATGCTCGAACCCAGAGACGAACCCACCCTCGGCAATGAACCGCGCCACATCAGGGTTCTGCGCCCGATACCAGGCCTCGTCGAAGAACATGTTCGGCGAATGCCCCTCGCGCACCCCATGCTCGCGATAGAAGCATTCCACATCCGCAACACCAAGCAACGCCATCCGCGACCGAACGTCACCATACGCACGAACATACCAATCCGCATCAAAGACAGACCAGAGAGGGGCAGCGCGGGTCGGTTCGTAGTTGACCGGCCTGGCAGGCGGACGACGACCGGGCAGCAGTTCGACAACAATGCCGTTCACGACCGTCTCGCTTGCGTTATTTCGGGTTAACCGAGATTAACAACATTCCGCGAGGTCGGGTCAAGTTTTGATGTCGTAATAACCACGCCTAGCCGGTCGCTGACGCCGGCTCCGCTCCCTGCCCCGACACTTCCCCAGAAGCTTCCCCAGAAGCTTCCCCTGGCACCTGTCCTGCCGCCTGGGCAGCCTGCTGGCGCTTGCTCTGCCAGAAGGCAAAGAAATCGATCGGCTGCAGCATCGCCGGCGCGAAGCCCGCGTCACGGGTGATCTCGGCAACCAGGCTGCGCGCGAACGGGAACAACAGGCGAGGGCATTCGGCCAGCAGAACGGGCTCGAACGCGTTCTGCGGCACGCTGGCCAGCGAGAAGATGCCGGCATAGCCGAGCGAAAGCTGGTAGAGTGAATCCGCTTGCGCCTCCGGCTGATCGGAGGGGGCGGTCGCATTGCACTTGACGGTCAGCGTCACCTCGAACACCGGCGCGCGCTCGGTGACCTCCGGCATCGGACGCACCAGCACGTCGAGGGCCACGGCCACCTGCGGGCGCTTGGGCATGCGCGCGTGGATCAGCGGCGCCTGCGGCACGACGATGCTCATGTCCTTGATGTACTGGGTGCTGATGACCAGGGGCGACATGTAGCCCGGCGTCTGCTCGGAGGGCGTCGTCCCGCCGGCCGGGACTTGTTGCGCGTTTTGCGACATCGAGACCGCCCTTCCTGCTATGGCTGGTGCAGGCATAGCAAATGCGGGGGAAGCGACGCGAGACCCTTGTAATACCGCAACGATACCGTTGGTCAGCCGGGGCCGATCAGACGAACTGGCCGCGCAGGAAGCCCAGTGCGGGCAGCGGCGACCAGCTCCGCGGCAGGTCGGCGCGCCGGATCGGGGCCACGCTGTAGCGCGGCACCGGCTGCCGCAGGGTGCGCAGGAACTGCGCATAGGCGCGCACCTGCTGCTCGCGCCAGACGCGGTCGGCCAGCGCCGCGTCCCGGCTGGCATAGATCTCGGCGACGCGCTCCGTGCGCCCTGCGGTGGCGATCACGGCCCATAGCGAGTCGTCGCGCTTGCGCGCCTGATCGAGTGCCACGACCTCGCTCATGCGGTTCCTCCGGATGCCGGCCGCCCGGCCGGCGGGAACGAGATCATGCCCCCCGCGTCCCGGCAAGTCTCGGCCTGAACCTCGGTTGCGGCGCCGTCGCCTGGCAGCGGATCCCGGCCGGGGACTCGCGCGTTGTTCCGGGATGCGCCAAAATCCGACGGCGCCGGCGCCACCCCGCGCTCAACTCCGACAAGGGTATGGCAACCGTAATGCTGCGTCTCCTGGTCACGCTGCCCTTCCTCATCGCCCTGATTGTGTTTGCGGTCTACAACCAGCAGATGGTGACGCTCGCGGTGCCCGGCTATAGCCGGCAGTCGTCACTGGGCCTGCTGGTCATCGTCATCGCCCTCGTGTTCTTCCTGGTCGGCGCGGTCGCGGTCTGGTTTGCCGAGCTGCGCCAGCGCAGGCGGGCCCGCCGCGCCGAGCAGGCGGTGCGCGGCCTGGAAGCCCAGGTCGCCGACCTGCGCAACCAGCTCGCCCAGGCGCAAAGCCGCCCCGACGGGCTGTCCACCGGACTGACAACCGGGCCGACCTACACGCTGCCGGCGCCGCAGCCGCCTTCGGTGGTCTGACCCGCCGGCATGGCCGCCGCACGAACGCGCCTGATCGCAGCCCTCGACACCGATGACGAGACCCACGCCGCCTCCTTGGCCCGGATGGTGGGGCCGCACGTCGATGCCCTCAAGCTCGGATTGCAGTTCACCTACGCCAGCGGACTGCCGGCCGCCGAGCGCGTCTGCGCCGGGCAAGGCCTGTTCCTCGACCTCAAGCTGCACGACATCCCCAACACGGTGGCCTGCGCCGTGCGGGCGATTGCCGGCGCCATGCGCCAGCCGCCGCTGATGCTCACCCTGCACGGCGCCGGCGGCGTGGCCATGCTCGAACAGGCGCGCCTGGCCCGCGACGAGGCATTCACCGCTGCCGGCCGCCCGCTGCTGCTGGCGGTGACCGTGCTGACCAGCCTCGACGCGGAGGCGCTGCAGCAGACCGGCGTGGCGGGCGGCCCGCGCCAGCAGGTGCTCAGGCTCGCGCGCCTGGCCCTGGGCGCCGGGATCGAAGGCCTGGTGTGTTCGCCGCACGAGATCGCACCGTTGCGCGACATGTTCGGCGAGGCCCCGGTGCTGGTGGTGCCCGGGGTCCGGCCGGAGGCGAGCGAGGCGGGTGACCAGAAGCGGGTGATGACCCCGCGTGACGCGAGCCTCGCCGGTGCGGACTGGATCGTGGTCGGCCGGCCGATCACCGGTGCCCCGGATCCCGCCGCCGCGGCCGCCGCCATCGCCGGCATGCTGGTGTGATCGCGTCGGCGCAATGATCGAGCGGGGGATCGAGCGGGGGATCGGGGCCGGGGCAGGTAGCAGGATCGGCATCAAGATCGACATCAAGATCTGCGGCCTGAACCGGGAGGATGCGGTCGACACGGCCGTGCGGGAAGGTGCCGACTGGCTCGGCTTCGTGTTCTTCGCCCGCTCGCCCCGCGCCGTCACCCCCGCGCAGGCGGCAGTGCTGGCCGCGCGCCACCCCGGAGCGGCGCCGGCGGTCGGCCTGTTCGTCCGGCCGACGGAGGCGGAGGTGGCCGCCTGCCTGGACCGTGTGCCGCTGGCGGCCCTGCAGCTCTACGGCGCGCCGGAACAGGTGCAGGCCCTCCAGGCCCGGTTCGGCCTGCCGGTCTGGCACGCCTGCGCCGTCGCCGAGCGGGCCGATCTGCCGCGCGAGACGTCCGCCGACCGGCTGCTGATCGAGAGCCGGCCGCCGGCCGATGCCGACCGGCCGGGTGGCAACGGCGTCGCCCTCGACTGGGGGCTGCTGCGCGGCTGGGCGGCGCCGGCGCCCTGGATGCTGGCCGGAGGGCTCACGGCGGACAATGTGGGCGAGGCGGTCCGTGCCAGCGGGGCGCCCGCCGTCGACGTGTCGTCCGGCGTCGAGTGCCAGCCCGGCGTGAAGGACCCGGCACGGATCGCCGCCTTCATCCGCGCCGCCCGCGACGCCCACCGGGCCAGCCTTGGTGCGTCGGGGCGGGTTGGCTAGTCTGCGGCAACGGTCCGCCTGGCGCCCGCTGGCCCGAGGAGATGTGTGATGGGTGGCATGGCGATTCCCACTCCGCCAGTGGGCGCGCGTGCAGGGGTCGGTGCCTCGCGCACCCGCCAGGTCGATCTCGCGATCACCGGCATGACCGGACCGGCCTGTGCGGCCAGGATCGAGCGTGCCCTGGGGCGCAGCCCGGGCGTGCTGAATGTCAGCATCGACCTGGTCGCCGCGCGGGCCAGCGTCTCGGTCGGCACGGACGCGGCGGAGGATGACGGGGCCCTCGGCGCGCGCCTGCGCGCGGCGGTCGGCGAGGCGGGCTACGGCGCTTCCGTCCTGCAGCGCGACCCGGCGGCAGGCCTGCTCGCCGCGGCCCGGGAGCGGGACCGCCGCGAGGCGCGCGAACTGATGGCCGCTTCGGCCCTGACCCTGCCGCTGCTGGTGTCCATGCTGGCCCACCTCCTGTTCTCCCTGGCCGGACAACCCGGCCTCGCCGGGCGCTCGCTGCTGCCGGCCTGGTTGCAGCTCCTGCTGGCCACCCCCGTCCTGTTCGGCCCGGGCTGGCGGCTGCTGCGCGAGGCGGCCGAGGCGGCGTCGCGGCGGGAGATCCCGGCCACCGTCCTGGCAGCTCTCGCCGCCACCTCCGCCTGGCTGCTCAGCATGGCGCTGCTGCTGCGCGGCGCGGGCCAGACCTATGGCGGGATCGCGGCGCTGATCGTCACCTGCATGCTGGCCGGACGCTGGCTCGAGCGGCGTGCCCAGCGCACGACCAGCGAGGCGGTGCGCGCGCTGGCGGCACTGGCGCCCAGCACGGTGATCCGGCTCGACGCGGACACCGGCGCCGAGCACGAACGGCCTGCGTCCGAACTGGCGGCGGGCGATCTGCTGGTGGTGCAGCCCGGCTCGCGGATCGCCGCCGACGGCGTGGTCAGGCAGGGTGAAAGCGGCATCGACGAGTCGCTGATCACCGGCGAGATCGGCGCCTCGATCCGCGGACGCGGCGACCATGTGATCGCCGGCGCCCTGGCGGTCGACGGGCGGCTGGTGATCGAGGCGCTGGCCACCGGCGCCGACACCAGGCTCGCGCGCATCGTCCGCTCCATCGAGATTGCCCAGGCGGCCCCGGCACCGGTGCGCCGCCTGGTCGACCGGCTGAGCGCGCTCGCGGTGCCGGCGGCGGCGGGGCTCGCGATCCTCGCCGTGCTGTGGCGCCTGCAGCAGGGTGACGGCTCGGGTCGCGCGGTGATGGACGGGCTCGCCGTGCTGATGCTCGCCTGCCCGGGCGCACTCGGCCTGGCCACCGCGGGCGTGCTGGTCGGTGGCGTCGCCGCCGCCGCGCGGGCCGGCATCCTGATCCGCGACATCGGCGCCATCGAGCGGGCACGCGATGTCGGCATCGTCGCCTTCGACAAGACCGGCACGCTGACCGTCGGCCGCCCGGTGCTGTCGCGGATGGTGCCGGCAAGCGGCGCCACCCACTACGCCGAGGCGGCCGAGCTGCTGTCGCTGGCCGCCGCCATGCAGAGGGGCAGCGACCATCCGCTTGCCCAGGCGGTGCGCGATGCGTCCGGCCACAGCGCGGTGGAAACCGCCGAGCGCTTCGCCGTCGTGCCGGGCCGCGGCGTGCTGGCCCGCATCGGCGGCCGTTCGCTGATGCTCGGCAACCGGCTGATGCTGGAAGGCGACGGCGTCGGCCTGCCCGCCTCGCTCGCCGAGGAGGCCGACCAGGTCGATCTCGAGGGCGGCACGGTCTCGGTGCTGGTCGAGCGCCGGACGATGAGCGCCGGCGGCAGCCGGGTGCTTGGGCTGCTCTGCTTCTCGGACGCGCTGCGTCCGGGGGCGCGGGAGGCGGTGGCACGGCTGTCGCAGCGGGGGATCATGTCGGTGATGCTGACCGGCGACGGCGAGGGGGCGGGCCGGCGGATCGCCACCGCCGCCGGGATCGACCGGATGCTGGCCAGCGTGTCGCCCGAGGAGAAGGCGCGCGCCATCCTCGTCCTGCGCGACGAGGTGCGGCAGACCGCCACGTCGCGCGTGGCGATGGTCGGCGACGGGATCAACGACGCGGCGGCGCTGGCCGCGGCCGACCTCGGCATCGCCATGGGTGGCGCCACCGACGCCGCCGTTGAGGCGGCCGGGGTCACGCTGATGCGCAACGACCCGATGCTGGTCGCCGACGGGATCGACATCGCCGCCCGCATCGCCACGCGGATCCGCTTCGGCCTCGCCTGGACGTGTCTGTTCAACCTCCTCGTGCTGCCGTTCGCCCTGGCCGGTCGCCTGGTGCCGGACCTGACGGTCGCGGCAGCCCTGCTCGGGCTGGCGGCGGTCGGACTGAATGCGCTCGGCGTGCGTGGCTGGCGGCCGGAGGGCACCGCCGCGGGAGGCGCGCCGGACGGCGGACCAGGCAACGGGCTGGGCGCCGGAAAGGGTGGCGGGCCGGATGTCGTTCCCGGTGGCGCACCGGCACCAGAACAAACCGGGGCCGCGGCAGGTGCTGCGGCGTCCCAATGAGCGGAGATCAAGCGATGGCCGATATCGACCTGTCCGGGCTTAAACTGCCCGACCTTGCCGGCAAGATCGTGCTCGTCACCGGCGCCTCGACCGGCATCGGCGCCGCCGTGGCTACCGCCTTCGCTGCCCAGGGCTGCAAGGTTGGTGTGCACTACAACTCGAGCCGCGAGCCGGCCGAGCGGGTGGCGGCCGGGATCACCGATGCCGGCGGCGAGGCGTTCCTGGTGCAGGGCGACGTGTCACGCACGGAGGTGGTGAGCCGCATCGTCGACGACACGGCGTCGCATTTCGGCGGGCTCGACGGGCTGGTCAACAATGCCGGGCTGATGCTGGGCCGGGTGAGCTACGCCGAGATGACCGACGCGCAGTATGACGCGGTCATGGACCTGAACGGCCGCTCGGTGGTCATGGCCTCCAAGGCGGCGATCCCGCATCTGCGCGCGCGTGGCGGCGGGTTCATCATCAACACCAGCTCGATCGCGGCCCGCAACGGCGGCAGCGGCGGCGCGGGCCTCTACGCCTCGTCCAAGGCGTTCGTCTCCAACGTCACCCGCGGGCTGGCGCGCGAGCTGATCGGCGACAACATCCGGGTCAATGCGGTCGCACCCGGCTTCATCGACACCGCATTCCACGAGCGCTACTCGACCGACCAGCAGCGGGCAGCGGCGGTCGCCACCATTCCGCAGGGGCGCACCGGCACGGCGCAGGATTGCGTTGGGGCCTACCTGTTCCTCGCAACCCCGGCGCTGAGCGGCTACGTCGTGGGCCAGGTGATCGAGGTCAATGGCGGCCAGTTGATGCCGTGAGTGCCAGCGACCGCGAACGCCTGGTGCCGTGAGCGCGGTCTAGCCTGAGCCGCTCTCGGGCCGGTCAGTCGGTTGCGAAGCTGAACACGGTCCGGTGGCGGTAGGTCTCTCCCGGGCGCAGGACCGTGCTCGGGAAGCCCGGCTGGTTGGGGCTGTCGGGGAAATGCTGGGTCTCCAGCGCGAACCCGTCGGTCTGGCGGTAGAGCGTGCCGGCCGAGCCCACCTTGGTGCCGTCGAGGAAGTTGCCGGTGTAGAATTGCAGCCCCGGCTGGGTGGTGCGGCAGGTCAGCGTGCGGCCGCTGGCCGGGTCGCGGATGATGGCGGCAAGTGCCAGCTCGCCCGGAGGAGCGGGGCGGACCACCCAGTTGTGGTCGTAGCCGCGGGTCAGCGCGAGGCTTGCCTCGCGCAGGCGCGTGCCGATGAGTGTGGCTGTGCGGAAATCGAGCGCGGTGCCTTCGACGAGGCTGACCTCGCCGGTGGGGATCAGCGTCTCGTCGACCGGCGTGTAGTGGTCGGCCTCGATCTGGGCGACATGGTCGCCAATCGTGCCACCGCCATTGCCGGCGAGGTTGAAGTAGCTGTGGTTGGTGAGGTTCACAACCGTCGGCTGGTCGGTGGTGGCCTGATACTCGATGGCGAGCGACCCGTCGTCGGCCAGGCGGTAGACGACCGCGGCGCGCAGCGTGCCGGGAAAGCCCGCATCACCATCGGGGCTGTCGAGGGACAGGCGCACGGCGTCGTCGCCCAGCACCTCCAGGTCCCACACCCGCCGTCCGAAGCCGTCCGGGCCGCCATGCAGCGTGTTGGGACCGTCGTTGAGCGGCAACTGGAAGGGCCGCCCGTCGAGGGTGAAATGGCCGCGCGCGATGCGGTTGGCGTAGCGGCCGATGAGCGCGCCGAAATGGCAGTCGCCGTTATGCGTCTCGTAGTCGGCGAGGTTGGCGAAGCCGAGCACGATGTTGCCGGTCCGCCCCTCCCGGTCAGGCGTTTCCAGCGCGGTTATGATACCGCCGTAGCTGATGACGCTTAATCTCACGCCGCAGCCGGCGCTCAGCGTCGCGATCGTCACCGCCGTGCCGTCGGAAAGGGTGCCGTAGGGATCGGTGCGCACCGTGGTCATGCAAGCCTCGTCCGGTCGTCTGGGGGCAATCGTCCTGGCCAGTGTAGGGCAGTTCCCGGCAGGACGAAATCGACCCCGCGTCGGCAGAGCGCCGCGCTCAACAAACAGCGAGGCGCCCGGCGGGCTTGATCCTGATCAAGGTCCCGGCCTGTGGCTGCCGGGATGCTCGTCCTCGATGTTCGTGCCGGAGGATCGGCTGATGGAATGCGAATTTCACTACGAGCTGGCCGAACTGCGCCCGTCGGCGGCGGCCGAGCAGCAGGTCAGGGCCGAGGCCGGGTTGCTGGAGCGCTCCTTCGGACCGATGAAGCGGTGCGAGATCGCGTTCGACGTGCGCAAGAGCCGGTCGTTCCCTGGCGCCACCTACCATGCCCGCATCGTCGCCGACTTCCCCAACCACGATTCCAGGATCGCGGGAGAGGCCTCGCATGGCGACCTGCTGATGGCGATCAGGTCGGCGTTCGCAGCGCTGCGTGCCGATCTGAACCGGGGCAGGACTCCACCCGCTCCGGGCGCGGCGGCGCGCATGTCGGGCCATGTGGTCGAACTCGGACCCGGCGATGGGCAGGCCCTGATGCTGTCCGAGGCGGGTGAGCGCCTCACCCTGCGCAGGTGCGAGCAGAACCGGAGCCTGTTCGACGGCCTGCGTGTCGGCGACCGGGTGTGGGTCACCACGCAGCCTGGCGCAGGCTCGCAGGCAACCGGTCCGATCCTGGTGCACGTGGTGGCGTCACGCACGTTCCATTAGCGTGCGTCCGCAACGAGTGCGCCCGAGACACAGGCGAGGGGCCTGTCCCGTCGCCGCTCCCGCCGGCCGGCGATCGACGCGGCAGCGCCTTCGAGACCCGGTGTGCAACCATATGTGCCTTATCGTCCCGGCGCGTGCCCGATCGTCCGAAAGGCTGGCGGTGCACTCGTTTCCCCCTGGACACGGTGCGGCTCGAAGGCGATGGACGACGCATGGGTCCGTCAGTCCTTGACCGCATCCTGTCGAAGCTCTCGGTGGATGTTGAGGCGTTCGCCATTTGCGACGTCGGTGCCGATGGCGCGATCCTCATCCCCAGGCTAGGCAAGATCGAGGTCCATTACGTCCTCGAGGGCGAACTCCACTTGGTCGTCGAGGGTCTTGCCCCGCTGGTCCTCGGGCCTGGAGCCGTGGTTCTCGTGCCGCCCGGGCGGACGCAAAGACTGGCTGCAACCACCCGGCCCTCGAAACTGCACGTCTCGCGTGAGATCCGCTCGCAGCGGGCCGACGGGTTCGTGTGTTTCGATGGCAGCGGCGGCAAACAAGTTGCCGTTCGTGTCATGTGCGGGGAAATCAGGGCCGACGTTTCGGGCCTTTACGGGCCGTTCGAGGGTGTCACGGGACCGATCGCCTCGGGTCTGGGAGAGGTGCCGCTGGTCCGTTCCGCGTTCTCAACCCTGCTCGCCGAGGCAGCAGGTCCCGGTGCTGCGTCGCGCGCGCTCTGCGGCGCCCTGATGAAAGCCTGTCTTGTCCTCCTGCTCCGCCGCCATGTGCAGGAGCACGGGACGTCGATGCTGCCCGGTGTCTTCAGCAAGCCGTGGCTCGGTCGGGCCGTCTCGGCGGTGCTCGAGACGCCCGAACAGCATCATACGGTTGCCTCGCTCGCCGCCCTGGCAGGTCGAAGCCGATCCTCCTTCGCGCGGGAGTTCTCGAACGAGTTGGGCATCCCGCCGATCGAGTTCGTGGCCCAGGTCAGGCTGGCCTGTGCCCGGGACCTGCTCAGCCAGACACCCTTGGCGATCTCGGAGATCGCGTCACGGGTCGGGTTCGTCAGCCGCAGCCATTTCACCCGCTCCTTCCGCAGTGCGTTCGGCGCCGATCCAAGGTCGTGGCGGCAGGAGCGGAGTTCGATGGCAGCGTCTTCTCAGCCCCTCTGAATGACTCCAAGCATGGTCATGTTCGCTGTACGGGACTGCGCAAGGAGGGGTCGGCGAAACAGACGCTCCTTGCTCCGGCCGCCGTGTAATCTTGCGGCGGTTGTCCCGAATGAAGGCGCGGTCACCTGGTCGCGAGGAAAGCGGTTCGAGAACGCGGTCGGCAAGGAAAGTCCATCATGAACTCGTCCGAGTGGTCAGAGACTGAGCATCCAGCCCGCCGGTTCCACGACGAGGCGCCGGACAGCGTGCCTGGCCGGCTCCATCCGGCACCAGTGCGGGTGATGCACTGGGTGAATGCCGTGGTGATGCTGGTCATGATCACGTCGGGCTGGGGCATCTATGACGACGACGTCATCATCCGCGGCTTCAGGTTCGGCGGGTTCTGGCGGCTGGGCGACTGGGCGGCGCCGAGCCTCAACTGGCACTTCGCCGGCATGTGGCTCCTGATGTTCAACGGCATGACCTATGTCGCCTACGGCCTGGTGACCGGCCGCTTCCGCGCGCGTCTGCTGCCGATCCGGTGGCGTGACGTCGTCGGCACGGTGACCGACACGCTGCATCTCAAAATCGCCCACGAGGATCTCACGGTCTACAACGCCGTGCAGAAACTGCTCTACATCATCGTCATCCTGGCGGGCATCAACCAGGTGGTGACCGGGCTTGCGATGTGGAAGCCGGTGCAGTTCTCGGGTCTCGTGGCACTGCTCGGCGGCTTCCAGACCGCGCGCGTGCTGCATTTCGCCGGCATGGCGGTGATCGTGGGCTTCCTGTTCGTGCATGTGGCCCTCGCGGTGCTGGTCCCGAGAACCATCTGGGCGATGCTCGCGGGCGGTCCCCGTCTTGCGCCGGCGCAGGAGGCCCATACGCGGTGAGATCTCCGTTCCGGCCAGACAACGCGGCGGATCGGTCGGTGCTCGACATGCACCGTCCGCTCATCCGCTCCCTCCAGCGGCGCAACCTGCTCAGGGGCGGTCTGTCGCTGGGCTCGCTGGTCATGCTGACCGGCTGCGACGTGAAGCGGCCCGAGGCCGTCGAGCGCGCGCTGCTTGCGGTCTCGCGGCTCAACGACGGGGTCCAGGCCCTGCTGTTCGACCCCAGCCATCTGGCCCCGACCTACCCGGCCTCGATGATCCTGCGACCGCCCAAGTTCAATGCGTATTACGACGTGATGGACGTCAAGCCGGTCGACGCGGCGCGCTGGCACCTGGAGGTGTCCGGCCTCGTTCGGGAGCGCAGCCCGTGGACCGTGCAACAATTGCGCGCTCTTCCGCAGCGCTCGATGGTCATCAAGCACATCTGTGTCGAGGGCTGGAGCTATATCGGCGGCTGGACCGGCGTGCCGTTGCGGGTCTTCCTTGAACGGATCGGCGCCGATCTGCGCGCGAAATACGTGGCCTTCAAGACGGCCGACGACTACCCCAGCAGCATCGACATGGCCACCGCCCTGCACCCTCAGACATTGCTGGCGCTGCAATATGGCGGCGAGACGCTGACCGATCCGTTCGGCTTCCCGGTGCGCCTGCGGATGGCAACGAAGCTCGGCTACAAGAATCCGAAATGGCTGACAGCCATCGAGGTCAGCAACACCTATACGGGGGGCTACTGGGAATCGCGCGGCTTTTCCTGGTTCGCCGGCCTGTGACTGCGATCCGCGCCGGCCTGCTCGGATTGGGACTGTCGTGTCTGTCGGCCGCGGTGTCTGCCCAGAGCCCGGCACCGGGAGGCATGCCGCCGCCGCCCGGGATGACCTTGGCGGCCTCGACCGCGATGCGCTTCCCGCAACCGGTGCGCGCGGGCACCCTGATCGGGCGCGATGTGATCCGTCCCGTCGAGGCGCAGGATTATGTCGGTTCGGTGCGTGCCCTTGTCGAGAACGCCAGCGGCCAGGTGCTGGTCGTGATGAAGCTGGGCGGGTTCCTCGGTTTCGGCGGCCGGCTCGTTGCCGTGCCGCTCGACGCCATGGTCCTGCTTGGCCAGGACATGGAAGTGGTCGCCTTGACGCCGGCCCAGCTGCGCACGCTGCCGGCCTTTTCTGCGAAGAACCTGAGACCCGTCGACGCGGCGCGCGTTCTCAAGGTCGGTCTTGCAAAACCTTCGCACTGAGCCGTTGCCGTCGTGCCTATGGGAAACCTGCCGGAGCCGGAAAGGTCGGATGATGCCAGACGAGGTCATGCAGAACCAGCTCACGACCTGCGGCATCGCCGTGATGTCCAAGCTGCCGCGCGCCGGACACTCCAAGACGCGCCTGTGTCCGCCGTTGACGCCCGAGCAGGCAGCCCGGCTGAGCGGCGCGTTCCTGCGCGACGTGACCGAGGGGCTGGCCGCGGCCGCCCGGCAGGCGGCGATTACCGCTTACGCCGCCTACGCTCCCGCTGGTGTGGAAGCGGAGCTGCGCCCCCATCTGGCACCCGGGACGGTCCCGATCCTCGCGGATGGCTCGTCGCCGGTTCCCCCGGGCGTCGAGGGCTTCGGCCGCTGCCTGCTGCACGCGACCGACCAGGTCTTCAGGCGGGGGCATGCGAGTGCCGGCGTGCTGAGCTCCGACACGCCCACCCTGCCGACGGAGTATCTTGTTCGCGCCGCCGACCTCCTGGCAGCGGGCGACGGGCGCAGGGTCGTGCTCGGGGCCTGCGACGATGGCGGCTACTACTTCCTCGGCATGACGGCGCGGCACTGGCAGCTCTTCGCGCACACCGCATGGAGCACCGACAGCGTGGCCGCGACGACCCGGCGCCATGCGCAGGCGCTCGGGCTGGAGCTCATCGAACTGCCGCGCTGGTACGACGTCGACGGCGCCCTTTCGCTGGCACAGCTCCGGCGCGAGACCGGCGGCTATCCGGCGCCGACCACCCGCAACGCGCTGGCAGCACTCGGACCTGTCGAGACGGCCGTGCGCGCTGCATGAGGAGCCGACGAGCCTGGGTGCTGCTCTGCATCCTTGGTGGCGCCCTGCTGCTTCTCACCCTAGCCGGACTGCTGCTGGATCTCCCCGGCAGCGCCGGTCGGGTGAGGATCGCCCGCGTCAACATCCTGGTGGGGCTCCTGGTGGCGGCGAGTGCGGCCTATTTCGCCGCCGTCCGCCTGATCCTCCGCCACGCCTGGCCGCGGCGCACGCTCTGGCTCGTCCTGGCCGTGGGCGTGGGATTGCGGGCGCTGCTGCTCACCGAGCCGCCGCTGCTCTCGTCGGACATCTACCGCTATGTGTGGGATGGCCGCGTGCAGGCGGCGTCGATCAACCCGTATCGTTACGTGCCGGCCGATCCGGCGCTGGCATTCCTGCGCGATGACGCGGTCTACCCAAATATAAACCGCAAGACCTATGCCCGGACCATCTATCCGCCATTCGCGCAGCTGGTGTTCGCGGCCGTGGGCTATGGCCGTGGCGGCGTGCTGGCGATGCGCCTGACGATGCTCGCCTTCGAGGCGCTGGGGGTCGCGAGCCTGTTGCTCCTGCTGGCACGCGCGGGCCTGCCCAGGGAGCGCATCCTCATCTATCTCTGGAACCCGCTCGCCCTGTGGTCCTTCGCCAGCGACGGGCATGTCGATGCCATCGTCGTGGGCGTGCTCGGGCTGGCGATGCTCCTGCAGGCGCGGCGCCGCGATGGCTGGGCGGGTGCGACGCTGGCACTCGCCGTCCTGGTCAAATTCATTCCCCTGCTGGTGGCCCCGGCCTTCCTGCGCAGCGGCAGCGGCAGCGGCAGTGTCTGGCGGCCGGCGCTCGCGGGATGCGCCGTCGTGGTCGGGCTTTATGCACTCTACGCCGGGGCCGGGTGGCACGTGCTCGGCTTCCTGCCGTCCTACGGCAGCGAGGAAGGGATCGATTCCGGCTACGGGTTCTGGTTGCTCGCCGGGATCAGCCAGCTTGTCATCCTGCCTTCGGGCGCGATGCTCGCCTACATCGCCGGCGCGGGCGGCATCTATGCAGCACTTGCCGTGTCGATCCTGCGGCAGAGACCTTCTGGCAGCGACCCGGTCGTGCTCGGCCGCGACGTCGCCACGCTGGCGGCCTTCGTCACGGTCGCGGCAAGCCCGCACTACCACTGGTATTTCGCCTGGCTCGCCCTCCCCGCCGTGCTGGCGCCGAGCCGCGGCCTGCTCTGGCTGGCGACGATGCCGCTGCTGTTGATCGACGAGCCGATCCCGGGCGACCGGTTCTTCTGGCCGTCGCTCGTCTATCTCCCCGCCCTTGCCCTGCACCTCGCAGACCTGCGTCGGTCGCGCGCACCCGTGCCGCGACCGATGCCGGTCTAGGAGACCCATGATGTCAGCCCCCGCCACCGTCAAGGATCCGCGCCGCTACTTCGAGGAGGTCGCAGCCGAGCGGCAATCGGTCACCGAGCGGCCACCGGTCTGCCTGTATCTAGAGGTGACCAATCGCTGCAACCTGCTCTGCGAAACCTGTCCGCGCACCTTCGAGGCGCTCGAGCCGCCGGCGGACATGAGCTGGGGGCTGTTCACGAAGATCGTCGACCAGGTGCCGGACGTTGCGCGGGTGGTGATGCATGGCGTGGGCGAGCCCATGCTGGTGCGCAACCTCCCCGACATGATCCGCTATCTCAAGGCGCGCGGGACCTACGTGCTGTTCAACACCAACGGCACTCTGATGCAGCCCAGGCGGTTCGGTGAGCTGATCGACACCGGGCTGGACGAGTTGCGGGTCTCGCTCGATGCCGCCGACCGCGAGTCGTACGCGAAGATCCGCGGCAAGGACTTCTTCCACCGCATCGTGCGCGATGTCGGAAAGTTCATCGCCTACCAGCACCAGACGGGGGCGACCACGCCGCGTGTGTCGCTGTGGCTGACGGGTCTGAAGGAGACAATTGCGCAACTGCCCGATTTCGTCAGGCTGGCAGCACAGATGGGGGTGACGGAGGTCCATCTGCAGAGGCTTGTCTTCGACGAACAGGGCTATGGCCTGGCTGCCGCCGAGCATTCGCTGTTCGCCAGCACACGCGAGGCGGAGCAGCGCGCCATCTCGGAGGCGCAGGCACTGGCGTCCACGCTCGGCGTGACGCTCGACGCCTCGGGGGCGACGGAACCCGGCCTCAGCCTCAAGCAGCAGGATGCGCGTGGCTGGACGGCGTGCCGACGTCCGTGGTCGCTGATGTATTTCACCGCTCATGGCCGGGCGCTGCCATGCTGCATCGCGCCGTTCTCGGTCCGGGGCTACAGCAACTACACGCTGGGCGACGCGACCCAGGACGATCTCCGGACCATCTGGAACAGCCCGGCCTACCGCGATTTCCGCACCAGCCTCCTGTCGGACATCCCGCCTGCTCCATGCAAGAATTGCGGGATGCGATGGAGCCTCTGAGCCTGGTCATCCCGACGCTCAACGAGGCGCAGACGATCGGATCGGTGCTGGCCGAGATCCCGGCCGCCTACCGGTTCGACCTGATCGTGGCCGACGGGGGCAGCACCGACGGAACACAGGCCATCGCTCATGCGGCCGGCGCGCGCGTCCTTGCCGCGGGCCGGGGCTACGGCCGGGCCTGCGCGCTGGGTGCCGAGCTTGCGCATCCCGACAGCCGCGTCATCGCCTTCATGGATGGCGACGGTGCTGACCGCGCCGACCTGATCGACAGGCTCGCCCGGCCGGTGCTCGACGGCACCTGGCAACTCGCGCTGGCGTCCCGGACACGCGGCGAGCGCGAGCCGGGCGCCATGCTGTGGCACCAGCTTCTCGCCGGCCGGGCGTTCGGCCTCGCGACCGGCCTGCTGTATGGCGTGCCGTACAGCGACATGTGCGCCTTCCGGGCGATCGGGCGGGATGCGCTGCGCCGTCTCGACATGCGCGAGGCGACCTATGGCTGGAACATCGAGATGCAGATGAAGGCGGCACGGGCGCGGATGCGTGTCCTGGAGGTGCCGCTACCGTATCGGCGCAGAGGGGGCGGTGCCTCGAAGGTGGCAGGCTCCGTGCCCGGCACCCTCAGGGCCGGGGCCCGGATCGCGGCGACATTCGTGCGTGTCGCGAAAGCAAGCGGTCGCTAGCGGAACGTTTCGGCGGCCCGCCTGCGGTCGCGCCCACAAGCATCGGTGCGATCTCGGTCATCGCACTGCCTGACAGCCGGGCGCTTCAACGCGCTGGTGTTTTCCCCGCTGAACAGGTCGCGCCGGGTTCGAACCCGGAACGGCCGGCGAACGGCAGGCCCGTCATTCCCTCGTCTCGAGAGCCGGACCGTCGTGCGACGCCGCGACGCCCGCGATCCGGTCCAGATTGGCAATCAGGCGCGCCAGCAGGTCGGTGAGCAGCGCCGCTTCGGCGTCCGTGAAGCCGCGCAGCGCGTCGCGGTTTCCCTCCAGCAGCACGGCGACGGCGTCCGGCAGCCGCGCCTGCGCGCGCCGCGTCAGTTCGATGCGGCTGCTGCGCCGGTCGGCCGGGTCGGGTGCGCGCGTGATCAGCCCAGAGCGCTCCATGCGGGCGAGCATCTGGGCCATCGGCGGCTGCTCGGTCCGGGCGAAGCGGGCGAGGTCGCGCTGCGTGCTGGCCTGCCCGTCCGCGAGTGCGACGAGCACCGGCAGGTGGCCGACGCCGAAGCCGAGCGGCCTGAGGCGGGCTTCGCTGAGGCGGGCGAAGCCACGCGCGGCGAGACTGACCAGGTGCCCAGGCGTCGACAGCACGTCCAGCTTCATCGCCAAACCACCCCTTGCATCCAGACCCAACCCGATACATACGTGCATATATAAAATCGACAGCGCGCGGGCAACAGCCGGCTTGCGCCGTCCATCCCGGGCCTGGGCGAGGAGTGATGCAATGGACGACGAAGTAGAACTGCTCGAACGGCTCTACGACCGCTTCAATGCGCGCGACATCGACGGCGTGCTGGAAGCGCTCAGCGACGACGTGGCCTGGGCCAACGGCATGGAGGGTGGCCATGTCCATGGCCATGACGGCGTGCGCGCGTACTGGACGCGGCAATGGAGCATGGTCAGTCCGCATGTCGAGCCGGCGGGTTTCCGGCGAACCGCGGACGGGGCGATCATCGCGCAGGTCCGGCAGTCCGTCCGCACCCCCGACGGCAGGGAACTGCAGGGGCAGACGCATGGGCTCAGGGACCGGACGGTGGGCCACATCTTCCGTCTGCGCGACGGCAAGGTGGCCCGGTTCGACATCGAGGAGGGTGGCTGAACGACACGCAACGCCAGGCAACCCGACCGGCTGGGCGTGTCCGGTCGGCCGGTTCGCTCTGCCCTGTTTCAGCCGCGGCCCTCAGCCGACATGCGTGTGGTCGTGGACGGCACGCACGCCGGGGACCGACCAGGCTGCCTTCTCGATGGCGTAGCGGTCGGCCCAGCTGCCGACGCGGCCTTCGAGTTTCACGTCGCCGGCATGGGCGGTGACCTGGACATGTGAGGCCTGGATCGCGGCGCTGCGCTTCAGCGCGGCCTCGATCCGCCTCTGGACGTCGGCCACGGCGGGGCGCGGGCGGATTCGGATGTTGTTGCTGATGCCGACCACGCCGCGCAGCTTGCGCAGGTCGTCGATGGCGGCCGTGCGCTGGTAGTCCCAGTCGACCTCGCCGCTCAGGGTCAGCCAGCCATGCTCGGCCTGGACCTGGATCGTGTCGGGCGGGATGAGCACGCTCAGGTCGAGCACGGTGAGCGCGCGTTCGGCGATGTCGTCGTCGCTGTACGGGCTTGTGCCATGCAGGTCGACCTTGATCTCCTCGGCGATGCCGCGCACGCCGCGCACGCGACGCACCGCCGCCTCGGCGGCACTCTTCTGGGCGAAGTCCGTCACATGGCCGCTCAGCGTGACGATGCCGTCGCGCACGGCGACGCCGATCTGGGCGGAATCGATGCTCGGTTCGAAATCGAGCTCGTCGACCACATCCTGTCGCAGGGTCTTGTCATCCATGATCATGTCTCCTTGGGGAAGAAATCCGACAGCGGCCCTGGTGACCGGCCGGCTCACCGCGCCGGCCGTCACGGCACGAGCACCGCCGCGCCGGTGAAGCGGCCGGCACGCAGGTCCTCAAAAGCCCGGTTGGCCTCGGCCAGCGGATAGGCCTGCGTCTGGGTGACGACGCCGATCTGTGGGGCGAGGGCGAGGAAGTCGAGCCCGTCCTGGCGCGTCAGGTTGGCGACCGACAGGAGCTGGCGCTCCTCCCACAGCAGCGAATAGGAGAAGCCCGGGATCTCGCTCATGTGGATGCCGGCGCAGACGACGCGGCCACCCTTGCGTACTGCGGCCAGCGCCGTGGGCACCAGGCTGCCCACGGGCGCGAACAGGATGGCCGCGTCGAGCGGCTCGGGCGGCGTCTCGTCCGATCCGCCGGCCCAGGCGGCACCGAGGCCGAGGGCGAACTCCTGCGCCGCGCGATCGCCGGGCCGGGTGAAGGCGAACACGCTCCGCCGCTGCCACAGCGCGACCTGGGTGATGATGTGCGCCGCCGCACCGAAGCCGTAGAGACCCAGACGTTTCGCCTCGCCCGCCGTGCACAGCGCCCGCCAGCCGATCAGGCCGGCGCACAGCAGGGGGGCGAGTGCCACGTCGTCGCCCGCCTCGCCAAGCGCGAAGGCAAAGCGCGCGTCGGCGACGGCGGCCGTGGCGAAGCCGCCATCGCGCGTGTAGCCGGTGAAGCCGGGCGTGTCGCAGAGATTCTCCTGCGCGTGGCGGCAATAGAAGCAGGTGCTGCAGGTGTGGCCGAGCCAGGGGATGCCGACCCGCTGGCCCGGTTCGAAACCCGACACGTCGCGGCCGAGCGCGTCGATGCGGCCGACGATCTCGTGGCCGGGGATGACCGGCCGCTTCGGGTGGGGAAGCTCGCCGTCGACCACGTGCAGGTCGGTCCGGCACACGCCGCAGGCCGCGACCCGGATCCGCACCTCGCCCGGGCCCGGCACCGGGTCGGGCAGCTCGGTCCATTCGAGCCGCGTGCCGGGTGCGTGGAGGACCATCGCGTGCATCGCAGCACCCCTATGTTGCGAAATCGATGACAATCCGCCCGCGCATGTCGCCCTGGCGCATCCGCGCGAAGATGTCGTTGATGTTGTCGAGCGGCTCGGCCGCGACCGCGGCCCTGACCTTGCCCGCGGCGGCGAACGCCAGCGCCTCGGCCAGGTCGAGCCTGGCGCCGGCGATCGAGCCGCGCACCGCGATGGCGTTCAGCACCGTATCGAAGATGGGCAGCGGGAAGTCGCCCGGCGGCAGGCCGTTCAGCGACACTGTGCCGCCGCGCCCGACCATGCCGAGCGCCTGCTCGAAGGCAAGCGGCGAGACGGCGGTGACCAGCACGCCGCGCGCCTCGCCCACCTGCCGTTGCACGAAGGCGCTCGCATCGCGGTCGCGGGCATTGACCGCGAGGCCGGCGCCGAGCTGCCTGGCGAGGTCGAGCTTGGCGTCATCGATATCAACGGCGATCACGTTGAGCCCAATCGCGCGCGCATATTGCACGGCCAGGTGACCCGGCCCGCCGATGCCGGAGATCACCACCCGGTCGCCCGGCTTCGTGTCGGTGACCTTCAGGCCCTTGTCGACGGTCACACCCACGCACAGGATCGGGGCGATGTCGACGAAGGAGATCGCGTCCGGCAGGTGGCCGACATGGTCGGGGTCGGCCACGACATGCTCGGCGAAGCTGCCATCGACCGGGCAGCCGGTGTTCTGCTGCGCGTGGCACAGCGTCTCCCAGTCGCCCTGGGCGGCGTGCAGGTCGGTCTGGCCCACGCCGGTGGCGGCCATCCTGACCAGGATCTGGCCGGGCCCCGGCGTGGGCACCGGCACCTCCTCGATCGCCAGCGGCTGGCCGAGTTCGTGGACCACAGCCGCCTTCAGGGTCTTCGTCACGGCAACGCTCCGGAACACCGCGGCCGGGACGGTGGTGCGCGGCGTACCACCGTCGGTCTCGACCGCAGGCCCGAAGCTAGGCCCATGCGATGAGCCCGCCTTGATCGTGATCAATTGGAGCCGCCGCACGTGACGGGCGCGACCTGACGCAGATCAACGCTGCCCGGGTCCGGCCCGCCTAGTGTCGCACCCTGTCACGGGCGTCGCCGGGCCCTACGGGGCGGAACGGCGGTGACCCAGCGAGGAGAAGACGCAGATGCCGGTTCGAACATTGCACGTGGCGCTGACGCCGGAGATGGAGTTCGAGCCGCTGCTCGACGCGGCGCTGGCCTTTGCCCAGAAGCTCCAAGGCCATCTGGAAGTGTCGTTCCTGCAGCCGGACCTCACCAGCCTCAGTGCGGATTATGCGATGACGGTGGCGGCGGCGAGCTACCCGATCATCGCCTACGACGAGCTGCTGTCGCAGCGGCGCCGTCGGGCGGAGGCGGCGCATGCGGTCTTCGAAGGCTGGCGGCACAAGCACGCGCTGCCCGACACGCTGGTCGATCACATGATCCGCTCGTGCTACGCGCGCTGGACGCAGAGCGAGGACCAGCCGGAGGTCGCCTTCATCCATCGCGCGCGGCTGGCCGACGTCACCATCCTGCAGCTCAAGCACAAGCGCTACGGGCTGGAAACCTCGCTGCTCGACGCAGCCCTGTTCGAAAGCGGCCGCCCGGTGCTGCTGCTCCGCACGCCGCTCGTCACCCCGCCGCTCGATCATGTGGCGCTGGCCTGGAACGGCAGCCTGCAAGCGGTGCGCAGCCTGGCGCATGCGACACCGTTCCTGCACGCGGCCGACACGGCCGACATCTTCTTCGTCCCGTCGCCGCGCAGTGTCGCGCACGGCAGGGTGATGATCGAGCCGGAGGAGGTGGCCGAGGCGCTGCGCTGGCAGGGCGTGCGGGCGCGCGTGATCCGCATCGCGCCGCAGCCGGACGAGCCGGTGGGAGCTGCCTTGCTGCGCGTGGCGGGCGAGGAAGGGGTGAGCCTGCTGGCGATGGGGGCCTTCACCCACAGCCGGCTGCGCGAGGCCATGCTGGGCGGGGTCACCCGGCATGTGCTGGACCATGCCGGGATCCCGGTGATGATGAGCTACTGACCTCCGCCCGGAGCCGGCCGGCTTTCGCGCCGGCCGCCCCCGTGGCGGCTCAGTAGCGGTACAGCTCGTGCTTGAACGGGCCCTGCTGGGTCACGCCGATATACTCGGCCTGCTTCTGGCTGAGCCGGGTCAGCTCGGCGCCGACCTTGGCGAGATGGAGTGCCGCCACCTTCTCGTCGAGATGCTTGGGCAGGGTGTAGACCTGCCGCTCGTACTTGCCCGCCGGCGCGGTCCACAGCTCGATCTGGGCCAGGGTCTGGTTGGTGAACGAGGCCGACATCACGAAGGACGGGTGGCCGGTGGCGTTGCCCAGATTGACCAGGCGGCCTTCGGACAGGACGATCAGGCGCTTGCCGTCGGGGAACTCGACCTCGTCGACCTGCGGCTTGACGTTGTCCCACTTGAAGTTGCGCAGGCCCTCGATCTGGATCTCGGAATCGAAATGGCCGATGTTGCAGACGATGGCGCGGTGCTTCATGGCGCGCATGTGATCGACGGTGATCACGTCGACATTGCCGGTGGCGGTGACGAAGATGTCGCCCGCGGGTGCCGCGGACTCCATGGTCACCACCTGGTAGCCTTCCATCGCCGCCTGCAGGGCGCAGATCGGATCGGCTTCCGTCACCATGACGCGGCAGCCGGCATTGCGCAGCGAGGCGGCCGAGCCCTTGCCCACGTCGCCGTAGCCGCACACCACCGCGACCTTGCCGGCCATCATCACGTCCGTGCCGCGGCGGATGGCGTCGACCAGGCTTTCGCGACAGCCATAGAGGTTGTCGAACTTCGACTTGGTGACACTGTCATTGACGTTGATGGCCGGCACCTTGAGCGTGCCCTTCTTGGCCATCTCCCACAGCCGGTGCACGCCGGTGGTGGTTTCCTCCGAGATGCCGCGCACGTCGGCCAGCATGGCGGGATACTTGTCGTGCATGAGCTGGGTGAGGTCGCCGCCATCATCGAGGATCATGTTCGGCGTCCAGCCGTCCGGGCCGCGCACCGTCTGCTCGATGCACCACCAGAACTCCTCCTCGTTCAGCCCCTTCCAGGCGAACACGGGGATGCCGGCGGCGGCGATGGCGGCCGCTGCATGATCCTGGGTCGAGAAGATGTTGCACGAGCTCCAGCGCACGGTGGCGCCGAGTGCGGTCAGCGTCTCGATCAGCACGGCGGTCTGGATGGTCATGTGCAGGCAGCCGGCGATGCGCGCACCCTTGAGCGGCTGACTGGCGCCGAACTCCTCGCGCAGAGCCATCAGGCCGGGCATCTCGCCCTCGGCGATCGAGATCTCCTTGCGCCCCCAGCCGGCCAGGCTCAGGTCGCGGACCTTGCTGTCGGTGAAGGTCGGTTCGGCCTTGGCCGCGGTGCTGCTCATGGGGTCCTCGATCCGAGACTGGGGTTCGACAGGGGACCCGCTATACAGGCAGAGCGCCGGGGAGGGAACAAAATCAGGCCGAGCGCTTCGCCCGCGCCGGTCCCGCCTTGGCAGCCTTGCTGCCTCCCGCCTTGCCCGGACCGGACTTGCCCGATGCTGGCTTCCTCGGCGCCGGCTTCACCGGGGCCGCCTTGCCGGCCGTGGCTCCCTTGCTGCCAGCGGCCTTGCTGCCAACCGCCTTGCTTCCAGACCTCTGGCTCGTACTCCCCTTGCCAGCAGCCCCACCCTGCCGTGGGCTTTCGCCGAGGCTGCGACGGAGTGCCGCCATCAGGTCGATGACGTTGTCCTCGCGCTCGGGCTCGGGGGCCGTCTCCATCTCCACCCCCTTCAGCTTGGCCTCGATGACCTCGCGCAGCCGCTTCTCGTAGCGGTCCTCCATGTCCTCGGGCCGGAAGGGCTCGGTCTGGCGGTCGATGAGCTGGGTGGCGAGCTGGATCATCGCCGGATCGGCGTCCCGGCCGGCGAGACCCTCGAACAGGCTGGCCGGGTTGGTGATCTCGCGCATGTCGTGCAGCGTGTGCAGGACCAGGCCGCGCTCCATCGGCATGATCGCCACCGCCCGCTCGCGGCGGCTGATCACCACCCGCGACAGCGCCACGCGCCCGGTGCGGGTGATGGCGTCGCGCAGCACGACGAACACGTCATCCTGCCGGTCGCGCTCGCCGCCGTCGGGGGCCATGTAGTAGCTGGAATCGTAATAGATCGGGTCGATGGCGTCGCGGTCGACGAACTTGTCGATGGCCATCGTGCTCGAGCTGTCGATGCGCGCGCGCTCGAAATCCTCGTCCTCGAGCAGGACGTAGCGGTCGCGCTCGAACTCGTAGCCGCGCACCAGGTCGCGACGCGACAGTTCCTCCTCGGTCTCGGCGTCCTGGGTGATCATGCGCACCCGATGGCCGGTGGCGGGATTGATGAAGTGGAAGTGCAGCGCCTCCTTGGCCTCGCGTACGCTGTAGAGCGCCACCGGGCAGGAGACGAGGGCCAGACGCAGGCTGCCTCGCCAGATCGGTCGTTCGGACATGGTCGCCTCGCGCTGCTAGTCGGGATTGAACGGCCGCCGGTCGGCTTCGAAGCGCCGCCACGGGTCGGCGCGGGTCAGACGTTCGGGGACGGTGTGGATGGTGAAGGACTGCGGATCGAGCCGGTCCGTCACCTCCGTCCAGGCGAGCGGGACAGCGACCGTCGCACCCGGGCGGGCGCGCGGCGAATAGGAGACGATGGCAGTCGAGCCAAGCCCGTTGCGCAGCCAGTCGATCAGGATCTTGCCGCGCCTGCGGTCCTTGCGTGTGGTCGAGACGTAGAGCTTCGGCGCCTCGCGCTCCATGGTCTCGGCGAAGCGCCGGCACCAGCCGCGGACCGTGTCCCAGTCGGCACTGGTCTCCACCGGCACCACCACGTGCAGACCCTTGCCGCCGCTGGTGCGCGCATAGCCGATCAGCCCGTGGCGGCGCAGGCGCTCGCGCACGTCGTGCGCCGCAGCAATGATCGCCGGCAACGCCACACCGTCGCCGGGGTCGAGGTCGAACACCAGCCGCTCCGCCTCGCCGGCGCGCTTCTCGCGCGAGCCCCAGCCATGCAGCTCGATGGCCGACATCTGGGTGGCGGCCAGCAGTCCGGCCTCGTCGTCGAGGGCGAGATAGGGTGCGCCGTCGAACGCCGCTTCCCGGATCGTCTCGGGCATGCCGCGCGTACGGTGCTTCTGGAAGAAATGCTCGCCCTCGATGCCGTCCGGGCAGCGCACGAAGGCAAGCGGTCGGCGGGCGATCTCGGGCAGCGCCTGGTCGGCGACGGTCTGCCAGTACTGGGCGAGATCGGCCTTGGTCACCGCCGGACCGGCTGGGGTGGCTGGCCACAGCTCCCGGTCGGGATGGGTGAGGCGCTGCTCGCCCACCGTCCGGCTGCCACGGCTCTTCGGCGCGCTGGCCCGCACGGTGACCGTCGGCCGCTCGGCCCCGCCGGGCGCAGCGGCGTGCGGCCTGGCGCGCGACCTGGCTTTCGCAGCCTCGGGCTTGGGCTTGGGCCCAGGCGCAGGCTCGGGCCCAGGCGCGGGCTCGGGCCCAGGCGCGGGCTCCGGCGCAGGTTCAGGCGGCGCGTGGTCGGCGGGCAGACGGGCCACCACCTCGGCGGCCGGCTTGTCCTCGCGCAGGCCGAGGAAGGTGGCGTGGCGCAGCATGCCGTCGGGCGTCATGTTGCCGTAGCGGATCTCGGCGACCAGCTCGGGGCGCACCCAGACCGCGTCGCGCGGTGCGGTCCCGGCATTGGCCATGCGCTTCGGCCGGCTCTTCAGCGCCAGCTTCGCCAGGCGCGCGCCCAGCACGCGCAGCGTCGCGGCGTCGAAGCCGGTGCCGACCCCGCCGGCGAAACGCATCGTGCCGTCCTCGTCGAGCCGCCCCATGAGCAGCGCGCCGAGATGCTTGCGGCTGCCCTTAGGCGGGGTGAAGCCCACGATGATGAACTCCTCGCGATCCTCGCATTTGAGCTTCAGCCAGTCGCGGCCGCGCCCGGCGCGATACGGCGCGTCGAGCCGCTTGCAGACGATCCCCTCCAGCCCCGCCTTGCACGCCTCGCTGCGCACCCGCGCCGCCTCGGAGGCCAGGTGCTCGCTGAGCCGGATCGGTGCGGCCTCGCCCGACCGGTCGAGCAGCTCCTCCAGCGCCTGCTTGCGGGCGCTGAGCGGCAGCGGCCGCAGGTCGGTGCCGTCGAGATGCAGCAGGTCGAAGGCGTAGAACAGCAGCCCGCCGGTGCGCTCGTCGGACAGGGCCTTCTGCAGCAGGGCGAAGGAACTGCGTCCGTCGGGCTGCAGGGCGACGAGCTCGCCGTCGAGCATGAGCGAGCGGGCCGGCAGCCGGTCCACCGCGCGCGCCAGCTCGGGCATGCGCGCCGTCCAGTCGAGCCCGTTGCGGGTCAGCAGCCGAACCGCCTCGCCCGTCGGGGCCTCGGCCGATTTGCGGCACAGCATGCGGTAGCCGTCGAACTTGATCTCGCTGATCCAGCCCTCGCCCTCCGGCGCGCTGGTCACCAGGGTGGCGAGCTGCGGCGCCTGGGCCTCGGGAGGCTGGCGGGCAGCGCCGCCGCCGGCCGGCGACGTGCCGGCGCTCGCCCGGGCCTTGCCCGGCTGCCCGGCCGCCCGGCCGCGCGGCGCAGCCGGCTTGCCCGCCTTCGTCGCCTGCGCCGTTCGAGACGCCGGGGCGGCCCGGGCGCGCTGGGCTGCCCGGGATGGCTGGGCCGGCCGGGCCTGTTCGAGGGCGGCGGCATCAAGCCCCTTTGCTTCCGCCGCGTCATGCTCCTTGATCAGCAGCCAGTTCTCGGCCCGCTCCCGCCCTCTCGGCTTGAGCCGCACCAGCACGAAGCCGCCGCGCAGGCGGCGTCCGTCGAGGGTGAATTTGAGCTCGCCGCGGGCGAGGTCGGCGGCCGCATCCGTGCCCTGCGGCGCCCAGTGTCCGGTGTCCCACAGCTCGACCGTGCCGGCACCGTAATTGCCTTCCGGGATGGTGCCCTCGAAGGTCGCGTACTCGACCGGATGATCCTCGACATGCACCGCGAGGCGCTTGTCGGCGGGGTCCATCGACGGGCCCTTGGGCACCGCCCAGCTCCACAGCACGCCGTCATGCTCGAGCCGGAAGTCCCAGTGCAGCCGGCTTGCGTCGTGCTTCTGGACGACGAACAGCGCCGCGCCCGCGCCGCCCGCTCCTTGTTGCGCGCGCGGCTCCGGCGTGCGGCTGAAGTCACGCTTCTCATCATACGAGCGCGGTCTCGTGGCCGGGCCGGCCGGGGTTCTGGACATGACGCCGAGGCAACGTTGGTGCCTCTGGCCGGTTGCTGCCGGTTCGTCTAACCCTTTCGCCCGAATGGGACGGCGGCGGCGGCGACGGCTTCGGCCGGCCGGCGTCGCAGCAGCCTGAAGGAAACCCGTCATGGACGATCCGAAGCCCGCTTCTGCCCAGTCCTCGACGGACGTGGCGTCGATGCATGGGGCCCTTCCCGACATCTACACCGTGGGGGCCACCTCCGTGCTGTCCGAGCGGCGGCTGCACACGCTCAAGCACGGCGACATGTTCGGGGTGTTCGATCAGAGCGGCAACATCCTGGGCGGTCCGGGAATTGCCGACGGCATCTATTTCCTCGACACCCGCCACCTGTCCGGGCTGGGGCTGACGGTCGAGGGCGCGCGCCCCATCCTGCTGTCCTCCACGCTGCGCGAGAACAACGCCACCCTGTCGTGCGACCTGACCAATCCCGAGCTGCAGCTGCCCGGAGATGGCGGCACGCTGGCGCACGACCTGCTGCATCTGCGACGCACCCGCTTCCTGTGGAAGCGCGGCTGCTACGAGCGGTTGCTGCTGCGCAATTTCGATGTCGAGCGGCGCCGGGTCACGGTCGATATCGAATTCCAGGCCGATTTCGCCGACCTGTTCGAGGCGCGCGGCACGCCGCGCGCCAGGCACGGCACGTTGCGCGCGCCGGTGCTCGACGCCGACACGGTCCTGCTGTCCTACGAGGGGCTCGACCACCGGGTGCGGACCACGCGCCTGCGCTTCGAGCCGCAGCCGGCGCGGTTGTCCGAGTCCAGGGCCTGCTTCGAGCTCGATCTCGAGCCGGGCGCGCGCTCCGTCATCCACATGCAGGTGATCTGCGACCCCGGCCTGGAGGAAGGCGCCAACACGGCCTCGGCGGCATTGCCGGCCGAGGAGCTGCGCCACCCGCCCTCGGAGGCGTTCCTGTTCTCCATGGTCGAGGCGCGGCGGGCGCTGCGCGTCTCCTCGGCGCGGGCGGCGGCGATCGCCTCCTCGAACGAGATCTTCAACGAGGCGATCCGGCGCTGCATCTGCGACATCTACATGCTGATCACCGACAAGCCGACCGGGCCCTACCCGTACGCCGGCGTGCCCTGGTACAGCACCGCCTTCGGCCGCGACGCGCTGATCACCGCCATGCAGACGCTGTGGCTGGACCCGTCGATCGCGCGCGGTGTGCTGGCCTATCTCGCCCTGCACCAGGCCGACCGCGAGGACCCGGTCGCCGACGCCGAGCCCGGCAAGATCCTGCACGAGGTGCGGCACGGCGAGATGGCCGAGCTGGGCGAGGTGCCGTTCCGCCACTACTACGGCAGCATCGATTCCACCCTGCTGTTCGTCATGCTGGCCGGCGACTATCTCGACCGGACCGGCGATGTCGCCACCGTGGCCGCACTCTGGCCCAATATCGGGCGCGCCCTGGACTGGATCGACCAGCATGGCGACCGCGACGGCGACGGCTTCGTCGAGTATGGCCGGCGCAACAAGGAGGGTCTGGCCAACCAGGGCTGGAAGGACAGTTTCGACAGCGTCTTCCACGCCGACGGCCAGCTCGCCGAGGGCCCGATCGCGCTGTGCGAGGTGCAGGCCTACGCCTACGGCGCGCGGCGGGCCGGTGCGGCGATCGCGCGCCGGCTCGGGCACGGCCCGCGCGCCACGCGCCTTGACGCCCAGGCCGACAGGCTGCGCGTCGAGTTCAACGACAAGTTCTGGTGCGAGGAACTCGGCACCTACGCCCTGGCGCTGGACGGCCGCAAGCAGCCCTGCCGGGTGCGCTCGTCCAATGCCGGCCACTGCCTGCTGACCGGCATCGTGCCCCAGGACCGGGCGGAGCGAATCGCCAGCGGCCTGATGGGGCGCACCTTCTTTTCCGGCTGGGGGATCCGCACGATCCCGGTGGGCGAGGCGCGCTACAATCCGATGGCCTACCATAACGGCTCGGTCTGGCCGCACGACAACTCGCTGATCGCGCTCGGCTTCGCCCGCCACGGCTTCAAGGAGGAGGCGGCACGGCTGTTCGCCGGTTTGTTCGACGCCGCTCTCTATGCCGACCTGCGCCGGCTGCCCGAGCTGTTCTGCGGCTTCTCACGCCAGCGTGGCGAAGGACCGGTGCGCTACCCGGTGGCCTGCAGCCCGCAGGCCTGGGCGGCGGCCACCCTGCCGAGCCTGCTGCAGGCCACCCTGGGCCTGGGCTTCGACCCGTCCACCGGCACGGTGCAGTTCCACCAGCCGCACCTGCCCGACTTCCTCCACCAGGTGACGCTCTACAACCTCGCCGTCGGCGACGGGCGCGTGACCGTGCATCTGTCGCGCGTCGGCGGCGAGGTTGCGATCAACGTGCTGGAGCGCGAGGGCGCGATCCGGGTGCAGACGACAAGCTGAGATCCGTACACGTTCCGGTCCGGTTGGACCCGGTGCGCCCTGGCGGTCTGGCGCGGTCTCGGCAGGGGCCGCCGTGACCGGACTCACCCTGCGCATCGGCTCCTGACCGGCCAGACGCCGCAAGTGCCGGGAACGCCTTGGCGGCGTCGCGCGCTTGTCCGGGCGGGTGGAGGCATGACGAGAGGATCACGGATGCACGGCGACGCCGAACCCGGTCCGGATCACGATCCCGAGCATCATCGCGCCCGGCGCCTGGGGCTGCTGATCGGCCGCCTGCCGGGCCGGCTGCAACGTCTCACCCGCTGGCTGCTTGCCCCGCCGCAACGCTGGCTGCGGCTGCCCGCCGGCATCCTGTTCATCATCGGCAGCCTGCTGTGGGTCCTGCCCGTGTTCGGGCTGTGGATGCTGCCGCTCGGGATCGTGCTGCTGGCCGAGGACATCCCGCCGCTGCGCCGCTGGACGGCGCGCCGGCTGGCCTGGATCGAGCACCACCGCCCGCACTGGATGGGGCTGCCGCGCTGACATCCGACCGTCCGGGGCGAGGTCCGCGCCGGATGGCGGCGTGCCCGGGTGCTGCCGTTGCGGGTCGTCGCGCGTCTCGTCCAAGTCAGAAGGGCGGCCAGGCGGCGATATGATCGCCGCCGGCACCGGCTCGTTCAGGTGCGGGAGCTGTATTTCTTGTCCAGCCCGTCGATGGCGCGCACGTTGGCGGCCGAGTGGCTGGCCGGGTCGAACTCGGCCTTGAGGAAGGTGTCGACGATCGACTTGGCGAGCTCGGGGCCGATGACGCGCGCTCCCATGGCAATGATCTGGGCGTTGTTGCTCAGTGCCGCGCGCTCGGCCGAATAGGTGTCGTGGGTGAGTGCGGCGCGGATGCCGGGCACCTTGTTGGCAGAGATCGAGACGCCGAGGCCCGTGCCGCAGCACAGGATGGCGCGGTCGTACTCGCCGGTGCGCACCTTGTTGGCCACCCGGTCGCTCATATCGGCATAGTACTCGCTCTCGCCGGCCTCCGGCCTGGACAGGTCCGCCACCTCGTGCTGGCCGCTCTTCTTCAGATGCTCGGCAATGACGCGAACCAGGGGCTCGCCGGCGCTGTCCCCGCCCAGTGCGATACGCATGAAGGCTCTCCTGATGCTCCGGGGCCGTCCGCTACGCGGGGCCCTGCAGCCCGTGCGTGATGGCCACCCCGCTCTGGTCGTCGAAGATATGGATCCCGTCGCGCGGAATGTGAAGGAGGGCGGGACTGCCGACGCTGGCCTCGACATGGCGGTCGGCGACCGCGATCAGGAAGCAGCCGCCGATCGCCAGCCCGGCATGGCTGTGGTCGCCCAGCCAATGGTTGGAGATCACCTCGCCCGGCACGCTGGCCGTGCCGGCTGGCGGGGCGGCCTCACCGGGCGAGGCGATCTGCACCCGGTGCGGCCGGATGCCGACCCGCACCCGGCGGTGGCCGGCCAGCCGGTCGTCGTGGCAGGGGATGCGGAAGGCGGCCTTGCCTTCGTCGTCGAGCACCACCAGCGCGCCCGGCTCGGAACAGTCGGCGACATAGAGGTTCATCGGCGGCTCGCCGATGAAGGAGGCGACGAACAGGTTGGCCGGCCGCTCGCGCAGCTCCTCGGGCGTTGCGAACTGCTGCAGCAGGCCGCGGTCCATCACCGCGACGCGGTCGGACAGCGCCATGGCCTCGGTCTGGTCGTGGGTGACGATGACCGTGGTCATGTTGTGCAGCGTCATGTGGTCCTTGATCCGCGCGCGCAGCAGGGCGCGCAACTGCGGCTCGAGCTGCGACATCGGCTCGTCGAGCAGGTAGGCGGAGGCGTCGCGCACCAGGGCGCGGGCCAGGCTCACCCGCTGCTGCTGGCCGCCCGACAGCGAGGGGGGGTATTTCTCGAGCAGCGGGCCGATCTCCAGCATGTCGGACACGGCGCCGACGCGGCGGTCGATCTCGGCGCGCGGCGTGCGTCCGCGCAGCAGCGAGAAGGCGATGTTGTCGCGAACGCGCAGCGGCGGGTAGAGCGCATAGCCCTCGAACGCCATCGCGACATTGCGCTCCGACGGGGCGAGGCGGTTCACCACGTTGCTGCCGATCCGGATCGTGCCGCTGGTGACACTCTCGAAGCCCGCCACCATGCGCAGGGTGGAGGTCTTGCCGCAGCCCGAGGAGCCGAGCAGGGCGATGATCTCGCCGTCGCCGATCGCCATGGAGACGGAGTCGACGGCGCGCTCGCTGGTGCGGGGATAGATCTTGGAGACGTCGTCGAGGGCCAGAGTGCTCACGGTGCCACCCGCTGGCCGGAGGAGGTGTCGAAGAAATGTGCCCGTGCGAGATCCAGCCATGCCCAGGCGCGCGTCCGTTCGCGGCCGCTCGCGGTCAGCACGTCGGCGTTGGACAGGGCGTGCATCTGCGGTCGGCTGGCGAAGATCTCCGTGCCGTCCTCGGTGCGCAGCAGCATCACCTGCCGGTCGTTGAGCGGGGTGACGGCGTCGATCTCCACCGGCACCGCCCCCTCCTGCCGCTCGAGGCTGACCGCCACGTCCTCCGGGCGCAGCCCGAGCATGCAGGTGCCGGAGGCCTGTCCGCCGGCCAGGGCGATGCGGTGCGCCGCCACCCGCAGCGCGTCGCCCTCGCCTTCGGCCGGCAGCAGGTTGATCGGCGGGTCGCCGAACAGCCGCGCGATGCGGCTGCTGGCCGGGCGGTTGTAGATCGCCTCCGGCGTATCGATCTGGCTGAAGCCGCCCTCGCCGAGCACCGCGATGCGGTCGCCGAGCGCCATCGCCTCCTTGTAGTCCTGGGTGACGTAGATCACCGTCGTGTCGCGCGCGCGCAGCAGCCGCGGCAGCTCGAGACGCATCTCGTAGCGCACCTTGGCGTCGACATTGCGCAGCGGGTCGTCGAGCAGCAGCAGCGAGGGTTCGGCGACCAGGGCGCGGGCCAGCGCGGTGCGCTGCTTCTGGCCGTTGGACAGCGCCTTGGGCTGGTGGTCGAGCACGTGGTCGATGCGCAGCAGGCGGGCGGCCTCATGCACCTGCCGGTCGACCGCGCCCTTGTCCAGCCGGCGCGAATGCAGCGGGCTGGCGATGTTGTTGAACGCCGTCATGTGCGGATAGAGCGCGAAGTTCTGGAACGCCATGCCGATGTCGCGCTGGTCGGGGGCGTCGGCGGTGATGTCGCGCCCGTCGAGCACGATGCGGCCCTTATCAGGCATCACCATGCCGGCGATCAGGCGCAGCAGCACCGTCTTGCCCGAGCCCGAGGTGCCGAAGATGACCAGGAACTCGCCGCGCTCGACGCTGAACGACAGGTCGGCCAGCACGGGCGTGCGGCGATAGGATTTGGACAGTCCGTGGATCTCGAGGAAGGCCATGCGGGTCAGCCCTTGATCGCGCCGAGGGACAGGCCCTCGACCAGGTAGCGCTGGGTGAAGATGGCCAGCACGAGCGTGGGGATGACGGACAGCACCAGCGCGGCGGCGATCTGCCCGTACTCGATGCCCGAGGCGGTGATGAACGCCAAGGCGCCGACGGTGACCGGCTGCACGGAGGAGGAGCCGAGGATCAGGGCGAAGATGAAGTTGTTCCAGGCGAAGATGAAGGAGAGCAGTGCCGCCGCCGCGATGCCGGGACGGGCGAGCGGGATGGAGATGCGCCAGAAGGTGGCCAGCCAGCTATGGCCGTCGAGCCGGTAGGCGAGCTCGATATCCTCCGGGACGTCCTCGAAATAGCCGCGCACGATCCACAGCACGAGCGGCAGGGTGATGAGCTGGTAGACCCAGACCAAGCCGAAATAGGTGTCGTAGAGGCCGATCGCCTGGAAGTAGTTGAGCAGCGGCAGCAGCACCAGCAGCGGAGGGGCGAAGCGGAAGGAGAGCAGGGTGAAGGCCATGTCCTCGCCGCCGCGGAACTTGTAGCGGGCGAACGCATAGGCGGCCGGCACGCCGAGGATCAGCGACACCACCACCGAGCAGACCGACAGGATCACGCTGTTGAGCAGGTTGCGCATGTAGAAGATCTGCACGTCGCCCGAGCTGGTCGAAAGATGGCCGGAAATCAGGGCGATGTAGTTGCGCAAGGTGGGCGCAAAGAACGGCGAGGGCGGCGAGCGCAGGATGTCGACATTGGTCATGAACGACATCAGCAGGACCCAGAACAGCGGGAACAGGAAGAACAGCGCCACCGCCAGCATCAGCGGGATGCGGAGTGCGGCCAGCAGCTTGGTCATGGAACCGTCTCCGCCTCAGGCCACGCCGTGCGCGCGCTCGCGCAGGCGGGTCCAGTTCTTCATGAAGACCGTGGTGAGCGCGTAGGTGATGACCCACAGGATCATCAGGATCGCCGAGGCGCGCCCGATGTCGGTGAAGGTGAAGGCCTGCAGGTAGGCCTGGATCTGGAAGACCAGCAGCGTGTCGCCGGGGCCCCCCTGGGTCATGGCGTAGATGATGTCGAACTGCTGGATGCTGTCGAGCATGCGGAACAGGCTCGCGGTCAGCAGGTAGGGCAGCAGCATCGGCAGCAGGATGCGGAAGAACACGAAGCTCTGCGGCACGCCGTCGAGTTCGGCCGCCTCGAAGGGCTGGCGCGGCAGGCCGCGCAGGCCGGCGAGCAGCAGGATGGCGATGAACGGCGTGTAGACCCAGACATCGACCAGCACGACGGTGAACAGGGCGGTCGATGGCGAGGCGCCCCAGCGGAAATCATGGATGCCGATCGCGTTCACCATCCACGACAGCACGCCGAAATTGGCGTTGGTCATCAGCTTCCACATCAGGGCGGCGATGGCCGGGGCCACCATCAGCGGCAGGATGAGCAGCACCGACAGGAAGTTGGTGACCAGCGTGCGCCGCCAGAGCAGCAGCGCGATGCCCAGGCCCAGCAGCAGCTCGACGCCGACGGTGAGCACCGTGTAGGCGAGCGAGACATAGACCGTGTGCCAGAAGCCGGCATTGCTGAGCAGCCGCGCGTAGTTGCCGAACCAGATGAACCGCCGGCCCGACGGGAAGGCGAGGTTGTAGCGCTCGAGCGAGTAGATCACCGCGGTGATGAACGGGATCAGGATGCCGATGCAGACCAGCAGCGCCGGCAGGCTCAGCAGGTAGGGCAGCACACGCGGCGAGACGGCAAAGCGCCGCTTGCGCAGGGCGGGGCGGGGAAGGGGTGTTGCGTCCATGGCGGGCTGCCCTCGGGCCTTCAGCGACGTGAGCGAGATGATCCGGACCGACACGGGTCCGACCCGAGGGCCTTCTCGGAGGGCGAGCGGCCGGGACAGGTAGGTCCCGGCCGGCGCCGGAGCGGCTGGATCAGTCGGTGATGCCGGCGTTGGAGAGCTGCGACTTGATGTCGCTCGCCAGCTGGTCGAGGCCTTCGTCGGCCGAGACCTGGTTGGAATAGATCTTCTGCAGCGTCGCCGCCCAGTTTGTGGTGACGTTGAAGAACAAGGGCTGCGGCGTGAAGTAGATCTTGGCCCCGGGCGAGGATTTGGCGAACTGCTCGAGATAGCCGGGATAGGACTGCATCCGCGTCTTGAAGTCCTGGTTGTCCCAGACGACCTGCCGGGTCGGGTCGACGAGATCGGCCTTGGTGGCGCCGAGGGTGAGCTGCTGGGTGCTCGTCGCCCACTGCATGAGTTTCCAGGCCGCCGCCTGCTTGCGTGAGAAGTTGCTCATCGCCAGCGACCAGATCCAGACGTTCGGCGTCGGCTCGCTGGCCTTCGGGTTCGGCGTGAAGGCGTGATAGACGATGTTGCCCGCTTCCTTGGTGCCCTTCTCCTGGAAGAAGGCAGCACTGTCGGCATCATAGACCATCGCCGAGGTCCCGCCGCCGAGATCGTTGGCCACCTCGTACCAGGTGTAGGTGGTCCAGTTCTTCGGGCCGCCCTTCTGCACCATCTCGACCCAGAGCTTGGTGAAGGCCTTGCTTTCCGGGCTGTTCATCGCCGGCACCAGCTTGCCGCCGGAGGTGTCGAAATCCTTCGCACCATAGTTGGTGTACGCGGACAGGAACCCGGCATGGATGGTCGCCCAGGAGCGGCTGCCGCGGACGCCAATGCCGTAGACACCGGGGATATCGTGGCTGATCTTGGCCGCCTTCTCGATCAGGTCGGGCAGGTCCTTCGGCGGGTCCATCTTGGCCTGCTCGAGGATGCGCTTGTTGTAGGCGATCGAGTTCAGCTCCCACGCCCAGGGCAGCGCCCATTGCTTGGCACCCGCGCTGCCGAGCGCCTGGCCGGGCACGCCGCTCCAGGCGGTCGAGCTGCGCAGGTTGGGCAGGATGCCGTCCCAGGCGTAGTCGGGGGAGGTCTCGGCGGGATCGTGGATGAACTTGTTGAGGTCGACCAGCCAGCCGGCCGGGCCGTACTGCCAGGTCTGGTAGGCGCCGGTCATGAACACGTCGTAGGCGTTCGAGCGGCTCGACAGGGCGGCCGTCACCTTGTCGAAATAGACGTCCTCGGGGAAGATGTCGTAGCTGACGTCGATTCCGGTCAGGCTCTTGAAGCTGGCGATGTTCTTGAGCAGCGCGTCCGTGTAGGGATGCTTGTTCATCAGCAGCTTGATCGACTGGCCCTTCTGCGCCTGCCAGTCATAGGAGCTGGCGGCGAGGGCCGAGCTCTGCATCCGGTTGAGTGCTGCCGTGGTCGCCGCCGCACCCAGGCCGTAGCGGCCGGTGCGCGCCAGCATGTCGCGGCGCGTCATGCCGCCGGCGAGAAACCGTTGCAGAATGTCCTTGATCGTGTCGGTCATGATCCGTCCCCGCCTTCTCGTGCTTGTTCTGGTTGTGGAACCCGTCCCCGATTAGCCCCTGGCCGCCCCGCTGTCTATTCCGGGATCAGGATGATCTTGATGGAGCCCTCGCCTTTCTTCATCAGATCGAAACCATGCTTGAATTCGCTGAGCGGCAGCTTGTGGGTGACCACGCCCTCCGTCGGCAGGCGCCCGTCGCCGATGGCGGCGATGGTGAAGGGGTAGCAGTAGGGCCCCAGATGGGCGCCGTAGAGATCGAGCTGCTTGCGGTCGGAGATGATCGACCAGTCCGCCGTGACCTCGTGGCCGAACACGGAGAACTCGACGAACCGGCCGAGCTTGCGGATCATGTTGAGACCCTGGGTGACACTCGATTCGTGTCCGGTCGCCTCGATATAGACGTCGCAGCCATAGCCGTCTGTCATCTGCTTGACCGCGCCGACCACATCCTCCTTGAACGGGTTCATGACGATGTCGGCACCGAACTTCTTGGCCAGCGCCAGCCGGTCGTCCTTGCCATCGAGCACGATCAGCTTCGTCGGGTTCTTCAGCCGTGCCGCGCCTACCATGCCCAGGCCCAGGGGCCCCGCGCCGGACAGCACCACGATGTCGTCGAGCTGGATCAGGCCGCGATTGACCGCGTGCACCGAGCAGGCATAGGGCTCGACGAGCACCGCCTTCTCGGTCGGGATCTCGTCGGGCACCTTGTACGTGCGGCCTTCCTTGGGGAAGCGCATGTATTTCGCCATGGCGCCGTTGACGTTCTTCTGGAAGCCGTAGAGGTCGTGCACCTCGCACATCCAGTACTCGCCGCGCTTGCAGTAGCGGCAGGTTTCGCAGGGCACGATCTGCTCGGAGATCAGCCGGTCGCCGACCTTGAACTCGCCCTTCTTCCTGACGTTCTCGCCCACCTCGACGGCACGGCCGAGGAATTCGTGGCCGGGGATCATCGGCGGCTTGACGTAGCGCGGCTGGCCCTTGTTGTCGCCCCAGAACGACGGCGCGCCACCGAACACCTTGATGTCCGACGCGCAGATGCCGCAGGCCTCGACCTCGATGATGATGTCGTCGGGCCCGGCGCGCGGCACGTCGACCTGCTCGAGACGGTAGTCGCCGGGCGCGTAGCACACCACCGCGGTCATGCGCTTGGGGAGCTCGACCTTGCCCTCGGCTGCGGCCGGCATGTGCGTGTCCATGATGTGACCTCCCGTTCGGGGTTGCGCTAGGCGCTGTGGAGCTTGTCGAGCAGTCCGTCGGCGAGGGCCTGCAGGATCAGGTTGCACGAGCAGGCGCCGGCATCGAGCGTGCCGCGCGAACGCTCGCCGAGGCGGGCGGCGCGCCCCAGCCGGGCGATCATGGTGCGCGTCGATTCGAGCCCCTCGGCCGCCGCGGACTTCATCGCCCCGAGACAGGCGGCGAAGTCGCCACCCTCGGCCGCCTTGGCGTCGAACGCCGTCCGCGCCGGGGTCAGCACGTCGATCAGCGTCTTGTCGCCGGGCTTGGCCTCGCCGAGATCGGTGATCGCCGCCTCGCCGGCGGCGAGCATGCGCCCGAGCAGATCCCGGTCCAGCGTGTCGCAGCCCTTGGCGGCCAGCGCCATGTCGGTGAAGAACGTGCCGTACAGCGGGCCCATCGAGCCGCCGATGTCGCCGAGCAGCGTGTCGCCGATCGTCTCGAAGCCATGACGCAGGTCGAACTCGCGGCCGCGCAGCCGGTCGGCGGCAAGCCGGAACCCCTTGGCCATGTTGATGCCGTGGTCGCCGTCGCCGGTGGCACCATCGATCTCGGACAGCAGCGCCTGGTTGTCGATGATGACGGAGGCGATCGACAGCGCGATCGGACCCGCCTGCGTGAGGCTCACGCTCTGCATTGCCGTCTCCTCCCCCTCAGCCGGCGACCGTCAGGCCGATCGAGCGGGCCGGCGCGCGCAGCAGGCGGTCGAGCTCGCCGTCAAGCCGGGTCAGCGTCACCGACACGCCCGACATCTCGAGCGATGTGAAGTAGTTGCCGACAAGGCGGACGGTGGGCGTGATGCGCCGCGCGCGCAGCATCGCATCGACATGGCCGTAGAGGAGGTAGAGCTCCATCAGCGGCGTGGCGCCGAGCCCCGAAACCAGCACGCTGACATTCTCGCCCTCGAAGGGCAGGTCGGCGAGGATCCGCTCCAGCATCATGCCGGCCATGTCGCGCGCGGGGGCCACCGGCAGCACGGCGACGCCGCGCTCGCCGTGGTGGCCGATGCCGACCTCCATGGTGCCCGGCTCGATGGAGAAGTTCGGCTTGCCGGCGGCCGGGATGGTGCAGGCCGACAGGCCGATGCCGATCGAGCGCGTGTTGTCGATCGCCTTCTGCGCGGAGGCGATCACCGCATCGAGGTCGGCGCCTTCCGCGCTGCGGGCACCGCCGGCCTTCCACATGACGATCTCGCCCGCCACTCCGCGCCGCTTGTCCGCCTCCGCCGGGGGAGCGGAGGCCACGTCGTCGTTGGCGATCACGGTCCTGACCGTGATGTCCTCGCGCGCGGCGAGCTTGACCGCCATTTTGACGTTCATGTTGTCGCCGGCATAATTGCCGTACAGGCAGGCGACACCCTCGCCGCCATTCGCCTCGGCGAAGGCGGCGTGGAAGCTCTTGGCGGTGGGCGAGGCGAACACCTCGCCGATCGCCACCGCATCGACCAGTCCTGGTCCGACATAGCCGAGAAACGCCGGCTCGTGTCCGGAGCCGCCGCCGGTGACAATGCCGACGCGACCCTGCGGCCTGTCGCCGGCGCATCTGAGTACGCGCGCATGTTCGGTGCGGGCCAGCAGGTCGGGATGGGCGGCGACGAAGCCGGTGAGGCTGTCCTCGGTGACCTGATCCGGATCGTCGATCACGCGATTCAATGCCACCTGCCCATCCTCCCTATTGTTCAACCCTTTGGCCGCCCTTGTATAGCACCGCCGGGCACCTGACAAAACCCCCCGCCTCAGGTCTGGTCCGCGGGCGGCCGGGTGCGGAGCGGGCCGGCTTGCCAAACAGCCTTTGCTTGCCGCAGACGGGCGCCTGCTGTCATCGTCCCCGCGGTCCTCAGTTCCGGGCCGCGCGTCAGGCGCCCGTTGGCGAACGCTTCGCCGAGGGCCGCCAGGCACACGCAACGCGTTTTCCGTTTGCAGCCGGAGTTTCCCCGCCTCCATGACACTGGTGTCCTGAATGCTGATCTCCCGCCTCCGGGCCGCTGCATGCCGCCGACGGATCCTCGCCCTTGTTCCGCTGCTGGCCGCCCTGTCGCTGCCGGCCGCGTCCGCGCCGTCGCGTGCGGCGGGGTCAGGAGGGGGCGCAGGATCGGTGCCGGCGGCGCGCCTGGCGGTGCTGGCGCGCGGGGTGAACATCGCGCACTGGCTGCGCTTCCCGCCAAGGGACGATGACGCAAGCCTGGCCGGCTATGTGAGCGACGCCAGCCTGCGCGCCCTGAAGCGCGACGGCTTCACCTACCTGCGTCTGCCGGTCGGGCTGGAGGTGGTGATGGACGGCCAGCGGATCCGCCCCGACCGCCTCCAGGTGCTGCTCGGCATCGTCAAGCGCATCCAGGCGGCCGGACTTGGCGCGATGATCGAGCCGCATCCGCAATCGCTGCAGAACTGGGATTTCGCCCACAACGGCGCGGCGCGTGCGGCGCTGTTCGGATTCTGGCATGACCTGGCACCGCGGCTGCGCGGCGATCCGGCGGCACTCACCTTCCCGGAGCTGGTGAACGAGCCGACGATCGACGCGGCAGCCTGGAACGACATGCAGCACAGGCTCGCGGGCCAGATCCGCGCCGACCTGCCGCACGACACCATCATCCTGACCGGCAGCAACTGGGGCAGCCTCGACGGGCTGCTCAAGGTGACACCCCTGGCCGATCCGGACGTCGTCTACAGCTTCCACAGCTACGAGCCGACCCTGCTGACCACGCTGGGCTTCTGGGACAACCAGATCGACCACGCAGCACTCGCCGCCCACATCCCGTTCCCGGCCACTGCGCAGGCCTGCCACGCGGCGACTGACGCCATCGCCCAGCCGCACACCCGGCAGGTCATGCAGTACTGGTGCTCGCTGAAGCAGAACGAGGCGTCGTTCCGGGCCTATCTGGCGCGCGCGACCGCGTGGGGCCGCCAGCACGGGGTGGCGGTGGCGCTCACCGAGTTCGGTGCCAGCGGCGAGCTGAACCCGCCGGCGCGCAACGCCTATTTCACCGCCATGCGGCAGGCGGCCGGTTCGCTCGGCCTGCCCTGGGGCGTGTGGGCGCTCGACGACCAGATGGGCTTCGGCCTGACAGGCAGCGATCTGCGCGGCACCGCGGCGCTGCCCGCGCCGATGACCCGTGACCTCGCCCTGCCAGGCTGACATCGGCCGGCGCGGCGGCGATCCCGGGGCCCGGACCGGCCCTCAGCCCGCGGGCGGGTTCGGCCCAGGCCGGTTCAGCTTAAGCGCGGTTCAGCTTAAGGGTGGTTCAGCTTAAGGACGGTTCAGCCCAGGGCGTTTCAGCCTAGGGCGCCGAGATAGGCGGGGAGGATCTGTTCGGGCGCCCCGTCGGCGCGGATGCGTCCGCTCTCGAGCCACAGCACCCGGTTGCACCAGCTCTTCAGGACGGGGAGCATGTGCGAGGTCAGGACCAGGATCTCCGCTCCCCGGACCACGTTTTCCAGTCGCGCGTGGGCCTTGTCGCGGAAGGCGGCGTCGCCGGCCATGAACCATTCGTCCATGAGCAGGATCTGCGGTGCGATGGCGGTGGCCAGTCCGAAGGCCAGGCGCACCACCATGCCGGACGAGTAGGTCCGCACCGGCAGCTCGATGAACTCGCCCAGTGCCGCGAACTCCTGCACGTCGTCCTCGAGGCGGCGGATGGCGGCTGCGTCCATGCCCTTGTAGCGCCCGCGCAGCACGATGTTCTCGCGCCCGGTGAGATCGAGATTGAGCCCCGAGCCCGGGTCGAGCAGGGCGTGCAGCGAACCGCTGGCATGCACGCGTCCGGCAACCGGCTCGTAGATGCCGGCCATGGCGCGCAGCAGGGTCGATTTGCCGGCGCCGTTATGGCCGACGATGCCCAGCCGGTCGCCGGCCCGCAGCGAGAAGCTCACCTCGCGCAGCGCCTGGACCACCACGCGGTTGCTGGTCGCCTGCGCTTCGCCGCCGACGCTCGCCCGTGCCGGGCCCAGCCGTCCGGATGCGGCCGACATCATCGTGCGTTTCAGCGAGCGCGCGCCGCCATGGTAGATCGGGAACTCCAGGCACAGCCCCTCGACGCGCAGGAAGGCCGAGCCGGACTTCGCGTCGAGCGGCAGCACGGACGTGGCCCGTGCCTCGGACAGCACTTCGTTCATGGCGGGCGCGGCGTCGCGCGGGGCGATGGCTGGCCGGGATGGCTCATGACGGTCTGCGCATGGGACGGCGGCTTATACCCAGAAGGCCAGACGCGGCCGGGCGCGGATGAAGACGAACCACGCCGCCGCCCAGAGCAGCAGGCTGTAGCCCAGCGCCGCCCCCCAGACCAGCGGCGGCGGCGCACCGCCCAGGATCGGGCCGCGCACCAGTTCGAGCAGGTCGTAGAACGGGTTGAACGGCAGCCACCAGCCATGCCGGCCGAGCTGCGCCGGCTTCCAGACGATCGGCGTCACGTAGAAGGCGATCTGCATCACCGAGCCCACGATCGGCGGCACGTCGCGGAAGCGCGCGCAGATGCTGCCCAGCAGGAAGCCGCAGGCCACGCCGTCGGCCATCCAGAGCAGCAGACCGGGCAGCGCCAGCAGCGCCTCCCAGCCTGGCCAGGCGTCGAAGATCGCGAACACGCCGATCGGGACAACGAGGTTGTGGGCCAGCACGATGAGGTTGCGCATCACGGAGCGCAGCACCTGCAGGGTGAACGGCATGCGCATCGAGCGGATCATCGGCTCGGCATCGACGAACACGGTGCAGGCCTCGCCGACCAGCCCCTGCAGGCCGGCCTGCCAGACGATGATCGACACGGCCAGGAACGGCAGGTAGTCGCGCAACACGGTGTGGAACAGCGTGCCGTAGATGAAGCCCATCGAGCCGACCATCACCGCACTCGACAGGGTCAGCCAGATCGGCCCCAGGGCCGAGCCGCGATAGCGCAGCCGGATGTCGAGCCAGGCGAGCACGGCGGCCAGCCGCCACAGGTTGCCGCCGTCGCGCAGGTCCTGCCCCGCCGCCTGCACCCGCGCCGCTCGCCCGCCGCTGGCATCGAGCAGCATGACGTCGCCGGTCGTCCAGCGACGCCCGGCCTCCAGGTCTGCCGCAGCCGGGAGAGCCGTGGCGGAGACGACCGCATCGGAGACGGCGGGCCCGTTCGGCGTGGCGCTCATGGCGGACGCGTAGCCGATCCGGCCGCCCCCCGCAACGTGCCCCGCGGGTCGCAGCCGGCCGACGCCCGGCGGTTCGCGGAAGTCGTTGCGGGTAAATCGATTTAGTTGTAGCCGTTTAGCCTATGACGCTGCCAAGATAGGCGAGCTTAGGCGGGCAAAGGGAGGGGGAGACCGTGGGCGCAGGCCGCGCATTGCAACGCTGCGGGCGCATCCCGCACATGCACTCCACCCGTGAGTTTCCCGCCCGGCTCCTTCCCGTGCTCCGGCTGCTGCTTCCCGTGCTGCTGCTCAGCCTGCTGGCGGCCTGTGCTGGCACCGGGCGCTACAGCAGCCTGCCGGTGTCGCAGGAAGCAGCACAGTATCGCGCCCACGCGCGCTCCTATTATCGCGCGCCAGGGCCGGCGAGCGATCCCTGGGGGCCCTACATCCGCGAGGCGTCGGCACGCTTCGACGTGCCGCAGCGCTGGATCCGCTCGGTCATGCACCAGGAATCGGGTGGCCACGAGTTCGCCATGTCGCAGCCCGGGGCAATGGGGCTGATGCAGCTCATGCCGCCCACCTACGACGACATGCGGATCCAGTACGGGCTGGGCACCGATCCCTACGAGCCGCACGACAACATCCTCGCCGGTGCTGCCTATATCCGCCAGATGTACGAGATCTACGGCTCGCCAGGCTTCCTGGCCGCCTACAACACCGGTCCCGGCCGGCTGGACGATTTCCTGACCCGCAACCGCCCGCTGCCGAACGAGACGCGCCAGTACGTGGCGATCATCGGGCCGCAGATCGCCGGCATCTATCCCGCGAACCGCTCGCAGGCGGACCTGCTGGTTGCCAACCACAGCACCGGCGTGATGCTGGCCGACGCCGGACAGCCGCCGCTGAGCCGGTCGGAAACGCGCCGGGTGCAGACGGCCTGGGCGCGCAAGCGCGGCTTCGGCAGCGATGACGACCAGCCGGTGCAGGTCGCCGAGGCGCTGCCGCCGCGGACCGCGTCGGTTGCCGCCTACTACCAGCCCGCCGCCTACCATCCCGCCTGGCGGCCGCTGCCAAGGCCGCTGCCGAGACAACAGGAACCGGTGCCTGGGCCGGTGCCAGTCCCGGCGTCAGTCCCGGCGTCGCGCGGGGTCCAGCTTGCCGAAGGCGGCGGGACCCGGTCGGTCTGGGCGAGCCGGCTCTCGGTCGGTGCGCCGCCGGCAGGGCAGGGCCGGCCCGCGTCCGAACCCGTGCCCCCCCGCTTCGCCGCGCCCCGCTTCGCTGCGTCCGGCTTTTCGTCGCGCCCGGGCCGGCGGCTGCGCTTCATCGGCGCCGCGATGGCCGAGCCTGTGCCCCTGGCCCGCCTGCCCGGTGCGGCGCATGACTGGGCGATCCAGGTCGGCGCGTTCGGCTCGCGCGGCCAGGCGAGCCATGCGATCGGCAGCGCACGGTCGCGCGTCGCGGCACTCGCTCCCGCGGCGCGCGGCGACATCGAGGGGGTGCATGGCAACGCCGGTTCGCTCTATCGTGCCCGCCTGGTCGGGCTGACCCGCTATGATGCGGTGCAGGCCTGCCAGAAGCTGGTCCGGGGACGAAGCGAATGCATGGTGATCTCGCCCGACTCGCGCTCCTGAAGCGCCTGTCTCCCCCCGGCCGGCGCGGCACTGCCCGCCGCCCCGCCCCCAGCCATGCGCCCCGGTGGCGGGCATGGTGGCGGGCGTCCGGCCTTATGGCCGCCCCGATTCTGGCCGCTCCGACTCTAGCCGTCCTGGCCGTGGTCGTGGCGACCGTCGCCGGCCGCGCAGCACTGGCCCCCGGGGCCCGGGCACCGGACTTCGACGCCCAGGCGGCACTCGACGGCCACCAGATCGCCTTCTCGCTGGCCAGGTCGCGCGCCGAGGGACCGGTGGTGGTCTATTTCTACCCGGCCGCGTTCACCCATGGATGCACGATCGAGGCGCACGAGTTCGCCGCCGCCATGCCGGACTTCCGCCGCCAGGGGGCGAGCGTGATCGGCGTCTCCGAGGACAGGATCGGCGTGCTGCAGCGCTTCTCGGTCAGCGCCTGCCAGGGGAAGTTCCCGGTCGCGGCCGATGCCGACGGCGCGATCGCGGGCAGCTATGACGCGCGACTGGCGATGCGCCCGGCCCTCGCCGACCGCATCTCCTATGTCGTGGCACCGGACGGGCGCATCCTGGAAAGCTACAAATCGATGAACCCGGACGGACACGTCGAGCACGCGCTGGCTGCACTTCGTGCCTGGAACGCAAGCCGGAAGAGCTGACCCCTCCGCGGCTTGAGCGGCCCAGGTCAACGCTCGGCAGAGCCGCGAGCCCACGCGGCGCGATCCGGGCCGGGTGCGCCGCCTGCGTCGTCCGGAAGGTCAGGGAGCGCGAAACTCCGTCCGGCCGGCTGGTCTCGTCTGACCGGATGTCGCGCTAGATCGTCTCCAGGAAGGCCTGGTAGTCGGCCTCCTCCATCAGCCCGTCGATCGCGGCCGGATCGCTCGGCTCCATGCGGAAGAGCCAGGCCTCGCCTTCCGAGTCGCGGTTGACCAGGCTCGGATCCTCGACGAGCAGGTCGTTGACTTCGAGCACCGTGCCGGCGAGCGGCGCGTAGATGTCGGAGGCGGCCTTGACGCTCTCGACGACGGCACAGCTCTCGCCCTCGACGAGTTCGCGGTCGGTCTTGGGCAGCTCGATGAACACCACCTCGCCGAGCGCGTCCTGCGCGTGCTCGGTGATGCCGACGGTCGCGGTGCCGTCATCCTCGAGGCGGATCCACTCATGCTCCTTGGTGTAGCGGGTCTCGGCCATGGTCGAAATCCTTGGCTCCTGGCGCTGGGCCGGCACGGTCGGCTGAGATGGTCCGACCGGGGCCGACCCCGGCTTTGCGGGTCTGGCTGAGGCTCTGTGGCGGGAGCCTCAGTGGGGCATATGCTGGCGGTTAAATGCAAGCTGCGCGGGGGTGAGTTGCAGTCCCACCTCCAGGCGATAGCTGTCGCTGCTCATCCGGCGCGAGATCGGCAGATCGAAGCTCAGCGGGTCGCTCTTCAGGGCGAGGCGGTCGGTGTTCGGCGCGAAATGGGCCTCGAGGCTCAGGTTGTGCTTGGCCACCACCTGGTCGCCATGCAGCACGGCGACGAAATAGGGCACGCTCACGTCGCGGCCCAGCGCCGCCGGACCGCGCTGGAGGGTGATGACCACGCTGATGTCCGTGTGCAGCGCGCGGCCCTCCTGGGCGTTGCTGCACGCGCCGCTCACCCCGGCGATGCTGATGTGGTTGACCAGCGTCGACAGGTCGTGCGTGTCGCCGGCATAGGTGTCGAGGTCGGCCGCCGCGGCAAGGATGCCGACCGGCACGCATTCCGGCGCGAACGCGTTCGGGTCCTGCGGTCCGCAGCCGGACAGACTGGCGACCAGCAGGGCCGCGGGCAGGAGGGTGAAGCGGTGGCCGGGGCGGTGGCCGGAGGCAGGGGTCATGCTCGACTTTCAGGGCCCGGCCGGCTGGCAACGCGGCCGCGGGAGAGAACGATGTGGCGGCCGGCGGCAGGGAGGACTACCTCCAGCGCAGTTTGCTCCTGCTTCGAAGGTCGCCACGACCTTGGCTGCGCCATATACTGGAGCTTGATTGCTTGGGGAACACCATGCCCGACCAGATCCTCGATCCGCGCCCGGCCCCTGATGGGATGACAGCTGAAGGGATGACCACTCCCCTGCCGGCGCTGCGCGTCGTCCTTGCCGGGCCGCGCGGCTTCTGCGCCGGTGTGGACCGCGCGATCCGGGTAGTGGAGGAGGCGCTGCGCCGGTTCGGCGCGCCGGTCTATGTGCGCCACGAGATCGTCCACAACCGCACGGTGGTCGAGCAGCTCGAGGCCAAGGGAGCGATCTTCGTCGAGGAGCTCGACGAGGTGCCGGCCGACGGGCAGGTGGTGTTCTCCGCCCACGGCGTGCCCAAGACGGTGCCGGCCGAGGCGGAGCGGCGCAACCTGCTGTATCTCGACGCCACCTGCCCGCTGGTCAGCAAGGTGCACCGCGAGGCCGAGCGCCATTATGCCGATGGCGGCCCGGACAGCCGGCACATCCTGATGATCGGCCATGCCGGCCATCCGGAGGTGGTGGGCACGATGGGTCAGCTCCCGGCCGGCGCCGTGACGCTGGTGCAGAGTGCGGAGGAAGCGCGCACGGTCAGCCCGCCCGACCCGGAGCGGCTGGCCTTCATCACCCAGACCACCCTGTCGGTCGACGACACGGCCGAGATCGTCTCCATCCTGCGCGCGCGTTTCCCCGGGCTGGAAGGGCCCAAGCGCGAGGACATCTGCTACGCCACCACCAACCGCCAGGAGGCGGTCAAGGCGATCGCGCCGGAATGCGACCTGGTGATCGTCATCGGCAGCCCGAACTCGTCCAACTCGCAGCGCCTGCGCGAGGTCGCCGAGCGCTCCGGCGCACCGCGCGCCCTGCTGGTGCCGACCCTGCGCCAGCTCGACTGGGCAGCCCTCGACGGCGTGCGCACGCTCGGCATTACGGCCGGCGCCTCGGCGCCCGAGACGCTGGTGCAGGAGATCGTCACCGCCCTCGCCGGGCGCTATGCCCTGCAGATCGAGGAGCGCACGGTCAAGCAGGAGGACGTGATCTTCAAGCTTCCCGCCCCGCTCGGCTGACGGCGCGATCAGGCGAACGCCGACGCCGGGCAGACGATGGCCGTCTACACCGAGATCACCGACGAGGCGCTTTCGGCGTTCCTGCTCGACTACGACATCGGCGGCCTGGTCGCCTTCCGCGGCATCGCCGAAGGGGTGGAGAACAGCAACTTCTCGCTGCGCACCGAACGCGGCGATTTCATCCTCACGCTCTACGAGAAGCGGGTCGAGCCGCGCGAGCTGCCCTGGTTCATCGGGCTGATGCGCCACCTCGCGGCCAGCGGCATCTCCTGTCCGCAGCCGATCGACGGACGCGACGGCGAGGCGCTGCGCCGTCTCGCCGGACGTCCGGCGGCGATCACCAGCTTCCTGCCCGGCGTGTGGCCGCGCCGGGTGCGGCCCGAGCATTGCCGGCCGCTCGGCGAGACGCTGGCGCGGCTGCACCTGGCCGGGCTCGGCTACGAGGCCGAGCGGCCCAACGCGCTCGGGCCGGCCTCCTGGGCGCCGCTGCTCGGCCGCAGCCGGGCGGGCGGCGACCGGGTGCAGGACGGGCTGGTGGCCGAGCTCGACCGCGCACTCGGCAGCATCCTGCCCGCCTGGCCCGCCGCGGGCAGCCTGCCGCGCGGGCAGATCCATGCCGACCTGTTCCCCGACAACGTGTTCTTCCTCGACGGGCGCCTGTCGGGGGTGATCGATTTCTACTTCGCCTGCACCGATCTGCTGGCCTACGACGTCGCGGTCTGCCTCAATGCCTGGTGCTTCGAGCCGGACCGGCAGTTCAACGTGACCAAGGCGGCGATGCTGATCCACGGCTATGAGAGCGTGCGCCGCCTGCAGCGCGCCGAGCGCGACGCGCTGCCGGTGCTGGCGCAAGGGGCAGCACTGCGCTTCCTGCTGACCCGGCTGTTCGACTGGCTGCACCGGCCGGCCGGGGCGCTGGTGACGCCGAAGGACCCGCTCGACTACCTGCACCGGTTGCGCTTCCATCTGGCGGCGGGGGGGTGCGGTGCCTATGGACTCTGATACCCCGTCCGCGCCGACGGGCCCTGCTGGCCAATCCGCGCCGGCGGATTCCGATGCCATCTCCGCGCCGGCCGCCGGGAACAGCGGAACGCCGCAGCTGGTCGAGATCTGGACCGATGGCGGCTGCAGGCCGAATCCGGGACCGGGCGGCTGGGCGGCCCTGCTGCGCTTCGGGGCGGTGGAGCGCGAGCTGTCCGGGGGCGAGCCGATGACCACCAACAACCGCATGGAGCTCACCGCCGCGGCCGCGGCGCTCGAGGCGCTGCGCCGACCCTGCCGGGTCGCGCTGCACACCGACAGCGAATACGTGCGCAACGGTATCACGCGCTGGCAGGTGGGTTGGGTGCGGCGCAACTGGCGCAACGCGGCGGGCGATCCGGTGGCCAACATGGATCTGTGGCGGCGCCTGCTGGAGGCGGCCAAGCCGCACGACGTGACCTGGCGCTGGGTCCGGGGCCATTCCGGCGATGCCGACAACGAGCGCGTGGATCGGCTGGCGACCGCCGCGCGGCGCGCCGTCGAGGACGACGCGTGACCGCGCCCGCCAACAGGGTCGGGCTGTTGGCCTGGACCGCGGCGCTGCTGCTGGTCGCGGTGCTGGCCCTGGAGCGGTTCACCGCCGCCCAGGCAGAGAACCGCTGGGTGCAGCATTCGGACCAGGTGCTGTCGGATATCAAGGATCTGCAGATCGCCATGCGCGACAGCCGCGACGCGGAACGCTCTTACCTGCTGACCGACGAGAAGCGCTTCCTCGACACCTACGGACGGGCGACGGCATCGGTGGTGCTGCTGCAGGGTGAGCTGTCCGGCCTGACCGCCGACAATGAGGGCCAGCAGGCGAGCCTGCAGCAGCTTTCGCCCCTGGTGCAGCATCGGCTCCAGGCGATGGCCGAGACGCTGCAACTGCGCCGCGATGCCGGCACGGAGCGCGCGCTGGCCGCCCTGCGCGAGGACATCAACCTTGGCGAGGGCCATGCCGTCTACCAGTTGCTGCGCGCGATGGCCGCCGAGGAGGAGCGCCTGCTCGCCCATCGCCGGCACCTCGCGCTGCAGCGCGGGATCGCGTTCGCCGCCCTCGCCCTGGTCGGCGGCCTGGTCGCGGTGCTCGCCCTGGGCTGGGCGGCCTACCAGCTCGCCGCCGCCTGGCGCGAAGCCGAGCAGGCCTCCCGCCAGCAGCGCACCATGTCCGAACGGTTGCAGACCTGCCTCGACAGCCTCAGCCAGGGCGTGGCCGTGTTCGACTATGACCGGCTGCTGACCAACTGGAACGCCTGTTTCCTGGAGCTGCTCGGCCTGCCGCGCAGCCTGTTGAGCGGCGGCTTCTCGTACGGCTCGCTGGCGCGCCATCTGGCCGCCGCCGACGACCGGCCCGACCTGCTGGAAACCGACGACCAGCTCCGCCTGGCCCTGCTGCACCATCCGCGCGACAGCGTCGTCTATGAGCGGACCGCCAGCACCGGTCACGTGTTCGAGATTTCCCGCCGGCCGATGCCGCGCGGCGGCTTCGTGCTGACCGTCTCGGACATGACCAAGCGCCTGCAGGCCGAGGCCGTGCTGCGCGAGGCGCAGAAGATGCAGGCGATCGGCCAGCTCACCGGCGGCATCGCGCACGATTTCAACAACCTGCTCACCGTGATCCTGGGCAACCTGGAATTCGTCCAGCGCCGGCTGGAGCCGGAAAGCCCGATGCAGACACGAATCGGCCGCGCCATCTGGGCGTCGCAGCGGGGGGCGACGCTGACCAGCCAGCTTCTCGCCTTTGCCCGCAAGCAGCCGCTGGCGCCGTCGCCGATCGACCTCGCCCAGACGGTGCCGGATCTGGTGCCGCTGCTGAGCCGCACGCTCGGCGAGACGATCGAGGTGCGCCTGGTCGGCACCGCCGGGTTGTGGCCGGCGATGGCGGACGCGGCGCAACTGGAAAGTGCGCTGCTCAACCTGGCGCTCAACGCCCGCGACGCGATGCCGGGCGGCGGCAGGCTGACCATCGAGCTGGCCAACAAGGTGCTGGACGCCGACTACGCGCTCGGCCACGCCGAGGTGACGCCGGGCGACTACGTCATGCTCGCCGTGTCCGACACCGGCCACGGCATGACGCCGGACATCGTCCAGCGGGTGTTCGAGCCGTTCTTCACCACCAAGCCCGACGGCAAGGGAACCGGGCTCGGGCTCGCCATGGTGTTCGGCTTCGTCAAGCAGTCCAAGGGCCACATCAAGATCTACTCGGAGCCGGGCGAGGGCACGTCGGTGAAGATGTACCTGCCCCGCGCCATCGGCGTGTCCGGTCTGGCGCCGGCCCGCACCCTCGCCCCGGCCGAGCTGGCCGCGGCCAATGCCACGCTGCTGGTGGTGGAGGACGAGCCCGGGGTGCGCGACATCACGGTGGCGATCCTGCGCGACTATGGCTACCGGGTGCTGGAAGCGGCCGACGGCGAGGAGGCGCTGCGCGTCTTCGCCGAGCATGGCAGCGAGATCGGGCTGCTGCTGACCGACGTGGTGCTGCCCGGCAAGCTGCGTGGCCGCGACATCGCCCAGCGCGTCACCGCCGAGCGGCCCGAGATCAGGGTCCTGTTCATGTCCGGCTACACGGAGAACTCCATCGTCCATCACGGCCGGCTCGATGACGGGGTGTTCCTGATCAGCAAACCCTTCAAGCGCGAGCAGCTCGCCACAAGGGTCGCAGAGGTGCTGGCCTCCGGCCGCGCGCCGGAGGCTCCCGCGCCGCCGGCGGGCGGCAACGTGGTGCCGATAAAGTCATCGCGCGGCGAGTGATCCAGGCCTCCGGCCGCCCATGCGCGGCCCCCTCCACTTCGGATCGGCAGCGCCGATGAGCGAGCGTCGAACCCCGCGCCGTCGGCGGCCGTTCAGGCTGGCCGCCGCATTCGGCCTGTGGCTGGCAGCAGGCGGGGCAGCAGGCGGGGCAGCACCCGCCGCACCGGGTCCGCACACGGCCGGCTTTGCCCAACCGGCTCCCCCGGGCGCGGCAACGGAGCGCTCCGTTGCCGTGCCGGCGTCCGCTCCGCTGGCACCCCCTTCGATCCTGTTCGGCGACCTCTACCGGGCGGTCGAGCTGCTGCCTGTGTTCGCCGACTCCAAGACCTTCGCCGATGCGGTGCCGCAGGAGGCGCCGGTGCTGATCATGGCCGACTACGCCCGCGCGCGATTGCGGCCCGGCTTCGACCTGCGCCGCTTCGTGGCCGCGCATTTCCGCATGCCGCAGATCAAATCGGTGCCGTACCGGTTCGATCCGAAGCGCGGCGTGCAGGCCTATATCAGCATCATGTGGAACGTGCTCACCCGCCAGCCGGACGAGATCGCACGCTGGTCCTCGCTGCTGCCGCTGCCTTATCCCTATGTGGTACCAGGCGGGCGGTTCAGCGAGATCTATGGCTGGGACACGTATTTCGTCATGCTCGGCCTCGAGCAGGACGGACGGGGGCAGCTCGCACGTGACATGGCGCGCAACATCGCCTCGCTGCTCGACCGCTACGGCCACGTACCGAACGGCAACCGGACCTATTATCTCAGCCGCTCGGACCCGCCCTTCCTGCCCTGCATGCTCGACCTGCTCGCCGAGCACGAGGGGCCGCAGGTCTACATCGCCTACCTGCCGCGCCTGCGGCGCGAATACGAATACTGGATGGATGGCGAGCGGAGCCTGCGTCCCGGACAGGCGTTCCGCCATCTGGTGCGGCTGGCCGACGGCACGCTGCTCAACCGCTACTGGGACGATCGCGATGCACCACGCGACGAATCCTATCTCGAGGATGTCGAGCTTTCGCGCCAGACGCGCAGGCCGGCGCCGCTCCTGTGGCGCGACCTGCGCGCAGGCAGCGAGTCCGGCTGGGACTTCAGCTCGCGGTGGCTCGCCGACGGCATCCATCTGGAAACCATCCGCACCACGCAGATCCTGCCGGTGGACCTCAACAGCGTGCTGGTCCATCTCGAACAGACGCTGGCCTACGCGTACCGGCTGAAGGGCGACACGGCGCGGGCGGCCGAGTACGACGCGCGCGCTGCCCGGCGCATCGCCGCCATCAACCGGCTGATGTGGCAGCCGGCGCGCGGCGCCTTCTTCGACTATGTCTGGACCGAGAGCAAACCCGGCTTCGTGCTGTCGGCGGCAACCGCCGCACCCCTGTTCTTCGATTTCGCCACACCCGACCAGGCGCGGCGGGTGGCGAGCACGATCGCGCGCCGGCTGCTCGGCCCGGGCGGCATGGCAACCACGGCGATCGATTCCGGACAGCAATGGGACAGCCCGAACGGCTGGGCGCCGATGCAGTGGCTCGCCGTAATCGGCCTGCGCCATTACGGCCGTTATGCGCTGGCCCAGACGATCGCGCGGCGCTGGATCCGGCGCGAGGTGGTGGCCTATCGCGAGTCGGGCGTGCTGCTCGAGAAATACAACGTCAAGACCTTCGTCGCGGCCGGCGGCCATGGCGGCGAGTATCCGCTGCAGGTGGGCTTCGGCTGGACCAACGGCGTCCTGACCAGCCTGATGGCGCTCTACCCGCACGTCGTGTCCGGCGAGTAGGGCGGCGCCCGCCCGTGACCAGGCACGCGGTCGTGCTGGGGCTGCTGATCGCGGTCTCGGCGTTCGCCATCGACATGTACATTCCCGGGTTCGCCGCCATCGCGCGCGACCTGCGCACCGATCCCGGCACCGTGCAGCTCAGCATGACCGGCTTCTTCGCCGCCCTCGCCGTGGGGCAGCTGGTCTACGGGCCGATGTCCGACGCGCTCGGCCGCAAGCGGCCGATCTATTACGGGCTCGCCCTGTTCGTCGTCGCCTCCGTCGCCGCGGCCTTCGCACCCTCCGCCGGCTGGCTGATCGCCGGGCGCGTGCTGCAGGGGCTGGGAGCGGCGGCAGCGGCCGTGGTGCCGATGGCGGTGATCCGCGACCTCCATTCCGGGCCGGAGGCGGCCAGGCTGATGTCGCTCGCCATGCTGGCGCTGAGCGTCTCGCCGATCCTCGCCCCCAGCGTCGGCGGCGTGCTGGTGCAGTTCGCCTCCTGGCGGCTGATCTTCCTGGCCCTGGCGGTGATCGGCGGCCTGGCCGCCTTGATGGCGCGCTACCTGCTGCCCGAGACCCTGCCGCGGCAACGGCGAACCTCCTTCCGCCCGGCGCGGACGCTGGCCGACTATGTCGAGCTGCTGCGCGACCGCCGCTTCACCGCCCCGATCCTGATCGCGGGCTCGGGGCAGGCGGTGCTGTTCGTGTTCATCTCCGCCTCCCCCTTCGTGTTCGTCACCCTCTACCGCCTGCCGCCGGTGCTGTATGGCGCGCTGTTCGCGCTGCATGCGGCCTGCCTGATCGGCACCAGCCAGGCCAATGCGATGCTCATGCGCCGTCTGGGCGTGCGCCGTCTGCTCGGCCTGTTCGCCGTCCTGCTGCTCGCCGCCAGCCTGCTGCTCGCGGTCCTGGTCGCCCTGGGCCGGGTGCCGCTGCCGCTGTTCGCTGCCCTGACCCTCACCCTGTTCGTCAGCCTCGGCCAGATCCTGGGCCCCGCCTTCCTCACCGCCATGGAGCCGTTCGGCCGCAAGGCCGGAGCCGCCGCCGCGGTCGGCGTCGCCTCCGAGCTCACCCTCAGCACGCTCGCCACCTTCATCCTCGGCCTGTCCGCCAACGGCACCGCCTGGCCGATGGCCGTCCTGCTGCTCGTGGCCTCGGCCTGCGTGTTCGGCGGCTGGCTGCTGCTGCTGCGCACTGCGCGCCCGGAAGCGCCGGACGGCTGACGGCGCACATACGGGCGCCGGGCGTCGGGAACTGGGCGTCGGGCGACGCCGGGGCGGGCAACCTCGCCGTCAGGGCGGGCTGCAGGAAGAGGCGGTCGGATCGAGGCGCCTGCTGAATCGTCGCAGCCTGCTCGCCGCCATGGCCGCGGCGCCCCTGGCCGGGCGGCTCGGGATGTGGCCGCGCCGCGCGGGCGCCGCCGAGGCGGGATGGCGCCGCTTCGCACTCACCACGCGGGTGACCCTGCTCGACTCGCCGGGGCCGGCGCAACTTTGGCTGCCGCTCGTGCAATCGGCCGGAGACTACCAGACGGCGTCCGCCCCGCTCTGGCGGACGAGCGGCCAGGCCGGGTTGCTGCGCGACCCGCGCTACGGCGCCGGCCTGCTGCGCGTGCGCTGGACCAGCGGCGGCGCTGCGCAGTGGACCGAACTCGTGCAGGAGGTGGCGACCCGTGATCGCGGTGCCAGTGGGCCGCTCGCGCTGAGTGCTGCCGAGCTGAGTGCTGCCGAGCTGAGTCCTGCCGAGCTGAGTCCTGCCGACTGGGCGCTGTGGACCGCGCCCAGCCCGAGCATCCCCACCGACGGCCTCGTGCGCGAAACGGCCCAGCGGATCACCGCCGGCCGGAAGCGACCGTGCGACCGGCTGCGCGCGCTCTACGACTGGGTGGTGGACACGACCTGGCGCAACCCCGACACGCCTGGCTGCGGCACCGGGGACTTCGCCACCATGCTGAGGACCGGCAATTTCGGCGGCAAGTGCGCCGACATCAACGGGCTGATGGTGGGCCTCGCCCGCGCGGCCGGCCTGCCCGCCCGCGACGTCTACGGCATCCGCGTCGCCCCGTCGCACTTGGCGGCCTGCCTCGGACGGAGCGGCGACGTGTCGCGCGCCCAGCATTGCCGGGCGGAAGTGTTCCTCGACGGCGAGGGCTGGTTCCCGGTCGATCCGGCCGACGTGCGCAAGGTGATCCTGGAGGCGAGGCTGCCGGCGGACAGCGGCATGGTGCGCCGGCTGCGCGAGCATCTGTTCGGCCAATGGGAGATGAACTGGGTCGGGTTCAACGACGCCACCGACATCGTGCTGCCCGGCGCCGGCGGGCAGACGCCCGACTTCGCCTTCCTGATGTATCCCTGCGCCTTAACTGCCGAGGGGCAGCCAGACTGCCTTGAGCCGGGGCGGTTCCGCTACCAGATCACGTCGCGCGCGCTGACCGCCGCGGAGGCGGGATGAAACATCCGCGCCCGGCAGGCGCTCAGTCCGGTCGGGCAGCAATCGGGAGCGGACCATGACCAGGAGACTCAAGCCCGGCGACAAGGTCGCCTGGGACACTGCCCGGGGCGAGACGAAGGGCGCGGTCGAGAAGAAGCTGACCACCGAGACCAGGATCATGGGTCACACGGCCAAGCCCAGCGAGAGCGACCCGCAATACCTGGTCCGCAGCGACAGGACCGGCAAGGAAGCGGCCCACAAGCTGGACGAGCTGAAGAAGCGCTGACGGAACGGCGGCGCGGCCTGCGCGCCGCCCGCGGCGGCCTGCCGGGTGCCGGCCCAGGGCCTGGGTGGCCGAGCCGAGACACGGCCGAGAATGCCGGCCCCGAGGGCGCCGCGCTTGTCGCGCGCGGCCGCGAACTCGGTGTAAGTCATTGCCGCCGCCCGCTTCCTGCAGCAGGCGGGGGTAGTGGCAATTGATGCGAGGCATCGTGACGGACGGTATCGCCAAGGCGCGCACGGGAATCGACGGGTTCGACGATCTCACGCTCGGGGGATTGCCGCGCGGCCGCCCGACGCTGGTCTGCGGGTCGGCCGGGTGCGGCAAGACCCTGTTCGCCTCGACCTTCCTGATCAACGGCGCGCGCGACGAGGACGAGCCGGGGATCTTCGTCACCTTCGAGGAGCGGCCCGGCGACATCGTCGACAACGTGGCCTCGCTCGGCTTCGGCCTGGGCGAGCTGATCGCCGCCAGGAAGATCCATATCGAGCACGTGGCGATCGACCCGGCCGAGCTGGCCGAGGCCGGCGACTACGATCTGGAGGCATTGTTCCTCCGCCTCGAGCTGGCCGTGGAGGAGGTCGGCGCGCGTCGCGTCGTGCTCGACACGATCGAGAGCCTGTTCTCCGCCTTCCAGAACCCGGCGATCCTGCGCGCCGAGATCCGGCGCCTGTTCGACTGGCTCAAGGAGCGCAATCTCACCACCGTCATCACCGGCGAGCGTGGCGACGGCACGCTCACCCGGCAGGGGCTGGAGGAATATGTCTCCGACTGCGTGGTCCTGCTCGACCATCGCGTCCACAACCAGCTCTCCACGCGCCGGCTGCGCATCGTCAAGTATCGCGGCAGCGCGCACGGCACCAACGAATACCCGTTCCTGATCGGCACCGACGGGTTCAGCGTGCTGCCGGTCAGCTCGCTGGCTTTGGGCCATCAGGTCCATGACGAGCAGACCTCGACCGGCATCCCCGACCTCGACGCGATGCTCAAGGGCGGCGGCTTCCATCGCGGCAGCAGCGTCCTGCTGAGCGGCGTCGCCGGGTCGGGCAAGAGCTCGATCGCGGCCGGCTTCGCAGCGGCGACCTGCGCGCGGGGCGAGCGGGCGCTGTATTTCTCGTTCGAGGAGTCCGCGGCGCAGACGGTGCGCAACATGCGCTCGATCGGGATGGACCTTCAGCCCTATATCGACCGCGGCCTGCTCGAATGCATCCCCGCCCGCCCGACCTCCTACAGCCTCGAGATGCACCTCGCCGTGATGCTGCGCGAGGTGCAGAAATCAAGGCCCAGCCTGGTCATCCTCGATCCGATCTCGGCGTTCATGGAGTCGGGCGAGCAGCTCGAGGTGCAGTCGATGCTGCTGCGCATGATCGACTACCTCAAGAGCCACGGGATCAGCGCGGTCTTTACCCACCTGGCCCACGTCCAGGCGGAGGCCAAGACCGATGCCGGGCTGTCGTCGCTGATGGATGCCTGGATCCTGCTGCTCAACCGCGAAGCCAACGGCGAGTTCAACCGCGAGCTCTACCTGCTCAAGGCCCGCGGCATCGCCCACTCGAACCAGGTGCGCGAGTTCGTGATGAGCGATCGCGGGATCACCCTGCGTGCGCCGTATCTGGGCGAGAACGGCGCGCTGACCGGCTCGGCGCGCCGCGCCGAGGAGGCCCGCATGCGGCGCGACGAGGCGGCGCGCCGGGCGGAGGTCGAGCGGCTGCAGGAGAAGATCGCGCAGCGCCGGCGACGCACGGAGGCGCAGATCGAGGCGCTGCGGGCGGATCTGCAAGCCGACGAGGCCGAGCTGCAGACGGTCATCGAACAGGAGACCACCCGCCTGAACCAGGCCCAGGCGGACATGGCGGACATGGCCGCGAGCCGGGGAGCGGAGGGCACGTGAACGAGGACCCGACAAAGGCAGAGGGCGACACGCCGCTCAGGCTCACGCTCTACGTGGCCGGACAGACTCCCAAGTCGGTGGCGGCGATCCGCAATCTCGAGCGCATCTGCGCGGACCACATGCCGGGCCGCTACGAGGTCGAGGTGATCGACCTGCGCCAGCAGCCGCAGCTTGCGCGCGAGCACAACATCGTCGCGATCCCGACCCTGGTGCGCTCGCTGCCGGTGCCGGTGCAGAAGATCATCGGCGACCTGTCCGACCGCGAGAAGGTTCTCGTCCATCTGAAGGTGCAGGGTTGAGATGAGCCAGGCGCAGGCGCCGCGGCTGACCGACAGCGCGGAGGATCTGCATCGCCGGCTGGCCGAGGCGGAGGACACGCTGCGGGCGATCCGCGAAGGTCAGGTCGACGCGCTCGTCGTGCGTGGCGCCGACCAGGACGAGGTGTTCGCGCTCGGCGGCCAGGACAGCTACCGCGCCTTCATGGAGGCGATGGAGATCGGCGCCGCGGCGCTGGATGGCGATGGCAGGCTGATCTATGCCAACGCCGCACTCTCCTCGCTGCTCGGCCGCAGTGCCGCGGAGCTGCAGCAGGGCGGCCTGTTCGCGGCCCTCGGCGAGAGCGCCGGCTCTGCCGTTCAGACCCTGCTGCGCGAGGTGGGCGAGGGCCGCCGCAGCCATCAGGTCGCGCTGCGTTCGGCCGGCGAGGTCCGCCACGGCGAGGTGACGGTGGCACCGCTGCCGCTGGCCTTCGGCCGCGGCTGGGCGGTGACGTTCACCGACGTGACCGAGCAGATCGAGGCGGCGGCGGCCAGGGAGAGCGACCGGATCGGACGGGCGATCATGGCGTCGTCCAACGAGGCGGTCGTGGTGTGCAGCCGCGACGGGCTGATCACCCACGCCAATGCCGGCGTCCGCCAGTTCCGCGACGGTGCCGCGACCGGCAAACCCTTCGATGACGCCTTTCCGCTGAGCTTCGCGCTGAGTTCGGGGCTGATGAGCGGCGGCGACCTGATCGGCGTCGCACTCGCCGGAACCGCCGTGCGCGGCGTCGAGGCGACGCTGACCCAGGGCACGCGCGTGCAGGATCTGCTGGTCAGCGCCGGCCCCCTGCGCCAGTCGGGCGACACGATCGGCGGCTGCATCGTGACACTGGCCGACATTTCCGAGCGCAAGGCGATCGAGAAGCGACAGGCGCTGCTGGTCGGCGAGCTGACCCACCGGGTGAAGAACACGCTCACCCTGGTGATGTCGATCGCCCATCGCACGATCGCCGCCAGCCGCGACATGGGCGAGTTCCGCACCGCCTTCGGCCGCAGGCTCGAAGCCCTGGCCGCCACCCACACGCTTCTCGCCGAGGGAACCTGGGACGGGCTGACGCTGGAGGAGCTGATCGGGGCCGAACTCGCCCCCTACGTGACGCTGGGCAGCGAGCGGCTTGCGTTGCGCCGTCTCGACGTGCGGATCGCGCCCGACACGGCGGTCGCACTCGGGCTGGTGCTGCACGAGCTGGTGACCAACGCGGTCAAGCACGGGGCGCTGTCCAACGAGACGGGACGCGTGTCGATCACGGCGTCTCCGGCCGGCGAGCTGCTGGAGATCGTCTGGCAGGAGGATGGCGGCCCGGCCGTCTCGCCGCCGCGCAAGGCGGGCTTCGGCCAGACCGTTATCGCGCGCGGGCTCGGCCAGGGCCGAGGCCAGGGTGCCAAGGTCGAGTTCCGCCCCGAGGGGCTCATCTGCCGCATGTATGTGCTGGGCGGCCAGCAGCCGTAACGGGAGCGGCGCCGGCAGGGCCGGGGCCGGGCGGGGCCGCTATCGTGCGGCGCGCCGGCTGAGGAAGGCCGGCACGAGCGCCGCGCACAGGATTGCGGCACCGATCCAGGGCAGCGCTGCGTAGCCGAAGCCGCGGGCGAGCAGGCCGGCGCCGATCGCCGCGCCGAGCGCGTCGCCTAGATTGAAGGCGGACTGGTTCAAGGTCGATGCCAGGTGCGGCGCGCCCTTCGCCTCGTTGACCACCCGACCCTGCAGCGGCGGCACCAGGGCGAAGGCGGCGATGCCCCAGACGAAGATCGCCGCCAGGACCAGCGGGCCGGTCCGCAGCAGAAGGCCGATCGCGACGACGGCCAGCGCATCGGCGGCAAGCAGGGCGCGCAGGGCGGCCAGGCCGTGGCGGTCGGCCAGCCGGCCGCCGACCAGGCCGCCTACGGTCAGGCCGGCACCGAACAGGAACAGCGCGAAGGCGGCGCCGTGCGGCGACAGGCCGGTCTCATGCTCGAGCAGCGGTGTCAGGAAGGTGAGCACCGCGAACAGGGCGGCCGAGGACAGGGTGCTGACCAGCATGGCGAGCCAGATCTGCGGCTGGCGCAGGGCGGCGAGCTCGTGCCGCACGCTGGCCGACCCGGCGCCGAGCTGGCGCGGCATCCAGGCGAGCATCGCGGCCAGCGCCAGGCCGGCGAGAAGGGCCACCAGCGCGAAGGTGACCCGCCAGCCGGCCGCCTGGCCGATCGCCGTGCCGGCCGGAACGCCGATGACATTGGCCACCGTGAGCCCGGTGAACAGCAGAGCCACCGCCCGCGTCGCCTTGCCCGGTGGCGCGAGTTCGGCCGCGACGATGGAGGCGATGCCGAAAAAGGCGCCGTGGGCCAGCGCGGTGACCACCCGTGCGGCGAGCAGCACGGCGAAGCCGGGGGCGAGCGCGCAGGACGCGTCGCCGGCGAGGAACACGGCCATCAGCAACAGCAGCGCCCGCCGGCGGGGCAGGGAGGACAGTAACGCCGCGACGACGGGCGAGCCGAAGGCGACGCTGAGCGCATAGACCGAGATCAGCAGCCCTGCTGTCGGCACCGGGACGTGCAGGTCCGCGGCGAGCCCCGGGACGAGGCCCACGATGACGAACTCGCCGGTGCCGATGGCGAAGCTCGCCAGCATCAGCGAGGCGAGCGCCCGGCTGGCGCCGGTGCGGCGCGCCTCGCCGGCCGTCGCCGGGACCGCGGTTTCGGACGTGCCCGTCACCTCACGCCTCGCCGGGTTCGGCGCGCGCGCCGCTGACCGGCGGGCTGGAGGGCGCGGTGCTGGCGGCGGCGGCCGCCACCGGCAGGCTGGGCGTTTCCTTGATCGTCTCGAGCACGATCACCGTTTCGGTGCGCAGCACGTCCGGCTGCGCCTTGAGGCGCTCGGCGAGGAAACGCTGCAAGGCGCGCGGGCCCGGGGCGCGGATCTTGAGCAGGTAGCAATGCGCCCCGGCGACCTGGTGGATCTCCTGGATCTCGGCGCAGGCGGCCATGGCGGCGCGGAACCCCTCCTCGTCCGGATGTGGTGCGAGGTCGACGAACACCAGGGCGCAGAGCGGCAGGCCGACTCGCTCGGCATCGAGCACCGCATGGTTGCCGCGGATCACGCCGGACGCGTTCAGCCGACGCACACGCTCGTTGGTTGCCGATACCGACAGCCCCACCGCCTGCCCGATCTCCGCATGCGACAGCCGGTTGTCTTCCTGGAGCAGGCAGATGATCTTCCGGTCCAAAGGATCCATGACCGGCAATCTACCTGGATTACGGCTTTAGTTAAGGTAAATTATCCTCGATAGCGAGCCAGGCGCGCCCACGCTGCGAGGCCGCCGCCGTCAGTGTGCCCGGGCCAGCCAGTCCACGACCGCGTCCAGTGCCGCGGCCCCGCCGCCCGCGCCGTGCCAGACCTCACGCTGCCGGTCGGCACCCGTCCCACGCGCGACGATGTCGCGCACGCCGGCGAGCACGCCGGCGCAGCCGAGCGCGTCGGCATCCTCCGCCACGGCCTGCAGCAGCGTGTCGGCATGTGCCGCCAGCGGGGTGAGGGCCCCGGCCTGCTCGTCGATGAGCCGGGCTCCCACCCCGCCCTGCTGGGCGCGCCAGAAATTCTCCGCCGCGACGGCCAGCGACGTGCCGGACAGCCGGGCGTGGATTTCCGGCCGGCGTTCGAGCAGGCGCACCAGGCAGCGGTAGAGCGCGGTGATCGCCACCGCGTCGTCGACGTCCGGGCAGGCATCGCACACCCTGAGTTCGAGCGTCGGGAACGCGCGCGCCGGCCGCACCGCCCACCACAGGAACGACGCATCCGGGATCGCGCCCGACCCGGTCATGATCCGCAGGAAGCGGGTGTAGTCGGCATCGTCATCGAAGCGAGCCGGCAGGCCCGAACGCGGCCATTCCCGGTACGCCGCCATGCGGTAGCTCGCCAGGCCCGTGTGGCGGCCTTCCCAGAACGGCGAAGATGCCGACAGCGCCAGCAACACCGGCAGATAGGGCACGAGGCGTCCCATCAGCGCGGCGCGCTCGTCGGGCCGCGCCACCTCCACATGCACATGCAGCGCGCACACCATGTTGCGCGCCGCCAGGATGCCGTACTCGGCGACCATGCGCGTGTAGCGGTCGCCTTCGCTGAGCTCCTGCTCCGGCCAGCACAGCCGCGGATGGGTGCCCGAGGAGAACACCAGCAGGCCAAGTTCGCGTCCGAGCGCGCCGAGCGTCTGGCGGCAGAACCGCAGCCGGTCCCGTGCCGCCACCAGATCCGTACCGGGCTCGGTCTGCACCTCGATCTGCGCCTGCAGTACCTCGCGTCCGACGCCGGGCAGGCGGTCGCCAGCCATGACGTGGAACCGCCGTGCTGCGTCCGCCGCGGGCGTGCCGCGCGTCGCCGCGTCGGCCAGGAAATACTCCTCCTCGATGCCGAAACGATACGCCATGTCCATGCGCGCCTCCCGGCCCGGCGTCACGACGGCGTGGCACCACGCCCATCTCCGGCGCGCCGCGCGGCGCTGTCAACGCTGAGCGGTGTGCGGCGCTGCTGCGAGCGGGCGCGCGGAGCGGGTGCGATTGCCCGTGTATACAGGCCCGTCTCCCGCCCGCGATCAGCTGCCCGGTGCGATCATGATCTCGATCAGGTTCGGCGCGCGGCTGGCGATGCCGGCCTCGATGGCCGGGGCGATGTCGGCGGCCCGCTCGATGCGGCAGGCGGCAACGCCCATGGCGCGGGCGAGGCTCTGGAAGTCGAGCAGGGGGTCGCGCAGGTCCATGGCGATGAAGCGGTTGCTGCGTACGGAGGCGTAATGCTGCTGACGGCGCATGAAGTTCTTCAGGATGTTGTATTCGCGGTTATTCATGACCACGAAGGTGATCGGCAGCCGTTCGTTCGCCGCCGTCCACAGCGCCTGCGGCGAGTACATCGCGGCCCCGTCGCCGACCAGGCTGACCACCGGCTCGCGCCGCAGCCCCAGCGAGCAGCCGACGGCGGCCGGCATGCCCCAGCCGAGTCCGCCGCCGCGCAGGAAGGAGTATTGTCTCGCCGAGCGGCTGTGGAGGAACCGGCGCAACGAGTCGGCGGTGGCGATCGCCTCGTCGACCACCGCCACCTCCGGGCCGATGGCGCGCGCCGCCTCGTGGGCGGCGACCAGCGGCGGGACCGGCTGCAGCTCGAACTGGGCGCGCGCCTCCTGCTCGAGGGCGGCCCGCCGCTCGCGGCGCCGGTCGGCCGACGCGCGCACCAGGCCAGCGCGCTCGCTCGCGGCGGGCGCGCAGTTGTCGTCGAGCAGCGGCTGCAGGGCTTCGAGCGAGGCGCGTATGTCGCCCACCACCGACAGGCGGGTGGGATAGGTGCGGCCGAGGTCGCGCACGTCGGCCGACATCTGGAACACGGCACAGCCGGGCGGCACGGCCGAGGTTTCGGTGTAGAGCACGGTGATCAGCGACTTGCCGCCGAGCGCGAAAACCGCGTCGAAGGCGCCGAGCGAGGCGGCGATGCCCTCGGCGTGGTTGGGCAGGTTGCCGGCCCAGAGCGGGTGCGCGGTGGGGTAGGGGATGCGGGCCGGCCAGGAGGAGCCGAACACCGGCGCACCCAGCGTCTCGGCCATGCGCACCACCTGATCGGCGGCGTCGGAGGCGTGGATCTCGTCGCCGGCGATGATCGCCAGCCGGCCAGGGGGTATGGCGGCCAACTCGCCGGCCAGCCGCTCGAGCGAGCAGGCGACGCTGCGCCGGTCAACCACCGAATGCTCGGTGACCGGCGCGCTGGTCATCGCCTCCATCACGTCCATCGGCAGCGACAGGAACACCGGGCCGGTGGGTGCCGCGCGCGCGTCGTTGAAGGCGCGCCGCACCAGCACCGGGATCTGGCTCACGTCGGTGACCTCGTGCGCCCATTTCATCGCCGGCCGCGCGATGCGCACCAGATCGCCGAGCAGCAGCGGGTCGGTCAGGCTGTGGCGAGTGTCCTGCTGGCCGGCGGTGACCACCAGCGGCGTCTGCGAGACCGCCGCGTTGAGCAGGTTGCCCATGCCGTTGCCCAAGCCCCCGGCGGTATGGAGGTTGAGGAAGCCTGGCCGGCCGGAGGCCTGCGCGTAGCCGTCGGCCATCGCCACCGCGCTGCCCTCGTGCAGGGCCAGCACGTAGTGGATCTGCGGCAGGTCGACCAAGGCGTCCATCAACGGCAGCTCGGTCGTGCCGGGATTACCGAAGATGTATTCCACGCCTTCGCTGATCAGCGTTTCGAGCAGCATGGCGGCGCCGCGGCGCGGAGCGGGGGCATCGGGGCGACCCTGTGGCGGCATCGTCGTCGCTCCCTCCTCCTGCGCGGGCCGCGGGCCGGCGCGCGCTCGCGCAGATTTGCACCCCCTGGGCGCCGGGGCTAGCCTGCCCGCTCGGCCAACTCCCGTTCCCGGCTCTCGTTCATCAGCATCTGAGGTCGCGATGACCCGGGCGAGCACGCTCAGCTCTGCGCCTTCCGCCACCAAGACCGCACGGTCCAGGTCGCGCCCGGGCACGACGTCCGAAATCAACCGTCCCGAGGCCAGGTCCTCACGTGCTCATCCTGCCCCGGCCGCTTCTGCCCCGGCCGCCTCCGCCCTGGCTGGTCCCGCCGAGGGTGCGACTCCCGCGGACACGCCTTTCGTCGACGTGTCTCCGGCGGCCGTGGCCGGAGCCCTGCAGCCGGTGTCGGTCGGCGACCGGCCGCTCAGGCTGCTGACCACGCCGGAGGGGCTCGTGCGGCTTCGCGCCGCGGCGCTGGTGACCGGCCAGGCACGCGGCCGGGGCAGCAACGCGCGGCTGGAGGCGCGTTACTTCGACACCGCCGATCATGCGCTGTTCGCCCGTGGCATGTCGCTGCGCGTGCAGCGACGCGGCCGGCGCTTCACCCAGACCCTGAAACGCCACGCCGGCTGGCAGGGCGACGAGGCGGGGCTGGTCTGGCAGACGTCCGTGCCGGCCTGGGAGCCCGAGCTGCAGATGCTGACCGGCGTCGGGGTGCCGCCCGAACTGGTGCACCGGCTGATGGCCGAGCCGCTGGCCTGCGTCTTCGAGACAAGGCTGCACCGCCGCCTGCTGCGGCTCGACCTGCCCCATGCCTCGCTCGACCTGGCATTCGATGACGGCGAGATCATCGCCGGCGCGGAGGCAGGCACGGGTGGCGGCGCGCAGCCGGTCGCCGAGCTGCGGCTGGCGGCGCGCGAGGGGCGCAGGGAGGCGGTCTACGAGCTTGCCATGCGGCTGAGCGAGATCAGCCCGCTGCGGCTCAGCCCGGGCACCGTCCGCCGTGGCTATGCGCTGGCCTCGCCCCGGCCGCCGCGCGCCGAGAAGGCCGCCGCCTCGGGCCTGAAGCCGGACGGCACGCTTGACGACGCGATCGCCGGCATCCTGGGCGGCTGCCAGGCGCACCTGCTCGCCAACCAGCTGGTGGCGGAGGATGGCCGCAGCGCCGAGGGCGTGCACCAGGCCCGCGTGGCACTTCGCCGCCTGCGCACGGCGCTGTCGCTGCTGGGGCGCGAGGTGCCGCAGGTGACCATGCCGGCGCTGGCCGACGAGGCGAAATGGATCGCCGATGCGCTTGGCCCGGCGCGCGGCTGGGATGTGTTCCTTGCCACCACCCTGACCCGGCCGGAACAGCATGCGACGCGCGGGGCGGATTTCGGTCGCCTGCGCGAAGCCGCGCGTGGCCTGCGCGAGGAGAGCTATGGCACCGTCCGGGAGGTGCTGGCCGCACCGCGCTACGCGCGCTTCCAGCTCTCGCTCGCCGGCTGGGTCGCCCGCCGCGGCTGGCGCAACGACGTGGCGCCCGGCAGTCTCGCTGTGCTGGCCGAGCCGGCCGGACGCGTGGCGTTGCGGGTGCTCAACCGCCTGCATCGCCAGGCCCTCAGGCGCGGCGCGGGTTTCGGCCAGCTCTCCGCCGCCGACCGGCACCGCCTCAGGATCACGCTCAAGAAGCTGCGCTACGCCACCGAATTCTTCACGCCGTTGTTCATCGATCCGGACGCGGCGCGGCGCTATGTCGGGCGGATCGGCGAGCTGCAGGATGCGCTGGGCCTTGCCCAGGATTCGGCGACCACCGCGCCGTTGCTCGAGGCGCTCGGCGCTGGCTCGGTGCATCCGGGCCTGCAGCAGGCGGTCGGCATGGTCGCCGGCTGGCAGGCGCATGAGCGGCTGTCGGGTGGCGGCAGATTGCGCAAGCGCTGGCGGCAGTTCAAGGCGCACGCGCCGTTCTGGGTGCGCGACGAGGCCTGGCGCGAACCAGCGCCGCCGGAGGCCAACGCCGGGACCGGGTCGCATCCGGCCACGGTGCCGTGCGGAGTGCCGGCGCCCAAGCCGGGCATCGCCATCGAATCGCTCTGATCCGCGACGCGGAAGGGCAAGCCAGGGAGGGACGCCATGCTCGAGACGGTGACCGACGGGCGCGTGAAGCCGGAGCAAAGGACCGCGCCGCCCAAGCTGCACAAGGTCCTGCTGGTCAATGATGATTTCACCCCGCGCGAGTTCGTCGTGCAGGTGCTGCGCGCCGAATTCCGGCTGGCCGAGGAGCAGGCCTACCGGGTGATGATGACCGCCCATCGTCGCGGCGTGTGCGTCGTCGCCGTCTATCCCAAGGAGGTGGCGGAGACCAAGGCCGACACGGCCACCGAGATGGCGCGTCGCAAGGGCTACCCGCTGCTGTTCAGCACCGAGCCGGAGACCTGAGGGCAGCACACGGGTCCGTCTCCCCGACGCCCCGCCTGGGGCCACGCCTCCAGCACCTCCGTTGCCTACTGGGCTGTCCAGCCGCCATCCATCGACAGGTTGGCACCGGTGATGCTAGCGGCCGCGTCCGAGCACAGGAACAGGACGAGGGCCGCCACCTCCTCGACTTGGACGAAGCGCCGCGTCGGCTGGGCGGCGAGCAGCACGTCGCGCATCACCTGCTCGCGCGTGAGCCCCCGCGCCTGCATGGTGGCCGGGATCTGCCGCTCGACCAGCGGCGTCCAGACATAGCCCGGGCTGATCGCGTTGGCCGTGATGCCGCTCTCGGCGACCTCGAGGGCGACGGTGCGGGTGAGCCCCACCAGCCCGTGCTTGGCCGCGACATAGGCGCTCTTGTACGGCGAGGCGACCAGCGAATGGGCCGAGGCGGTGGAGATGATCCGCCCCCAGCCGGCGGACTTCATGTGCGGCAGTGCGGCCCTGATCGCCGCGAAGGGTGCCGTGAGATTGATCGCCAGCACCTTCTGCCAGGCCTCGAGCGGGAACTCGTCGACCGGTGCGACATGCTGGATCCCGGCATTGTTGACCAGGATGTCGACGCGCCCGAACGAGGCGGCGCAGAGTGCGATCAGGCCCGCCACCTCCTCGGGCCGCTCCATGTCGGCGTTGCTGTGCAGGCAGCGCACGCCGTGGGTGGTCTCGATCTCGCCCCGCAAGGTCTCGATCTCACCCGGCTCGCCCCAGCCGTTGAGCAGGATGTCCGCTCCCGCCGCGGCAAGCGCCCGCGCGCAGGCCAGGCCGATGCCGCTGGTCGAGCCGGTGATCACCGCGCTGCGTCCGCGCAGGCTGTTGTCGGTGCTGCTCATGCGCGCGGTTCCAGATCCTGCCACTGCCCGCTTGCCGCCGCCGCGAACACCGCCTCGATCACCTGCATGTTCCGCACTGCGTCCTCGATCGGGAATTCAAGCGGTCCGGCGCCGCTGATCGCGCGGGCGAACGCATCGGCCTGCAGGGCGTACTGGTTGGCCGGCCCGAACCGCTCGACCTGTGCGCTACTGCCGTCGAGGGCCGTGCCGTCATCGATGCGGATCTCGCAGGCGGTCTCGGCCGGCGCGTTGAACGGGATCAGCACCTCGACCCGCCGGCGGCTGCCCACGACCAGTACGCGCTGGCAAGGTGCCGCCTGCGTCGAACAGGTGAAGGTGAGGTGGCAGCCGGGAAAGGCGAGCAGGGCACTGGTCAGCCGGTCGGTGCCGAAGCGGGGGTCGCGCTCCAATGTGGCCGCGACACGCAACGGTTCGCAGCCGAGCACATAGCGCGCGCTGGCGATGGCGTAGCAGCCGATATCCATCAAGCCGCCGCCACCGATATCGGCCATGTTGCGGATGTTGCCCGCGTCCTCGAGCACGTAGCTGAAGAAGGTCTGGATCGCGCGCACCTCGCCCAGGTGGCCCGAGCGCGCCAGCTCGCGCACCCGGTGCCACCAGGGGGTGTGGCGGATCATGAAGGCTTCCGCCACCAGCCGCCCGGTCTGTGCGCGGGCCTCCACCAGGCTTTGCGCCTCGGAAGCGGTGAGTGCGACGGGCTTCTCGCACAGCACATGCTTGCCGGCCCGCATCGCCCTGATCGTCCAGGGCACGTGCAGGTGGTTGGGCAGCGGGTTATAGATCGCATCGATCTCCGGGTCGGCGAGCAGCGCCTCGTAGCTGCCGTAGGCGCGCGGGATGCCGAGCGCGTGCGCCGCCGCCTCGGCCCGCGCCGCGTCGCGTGACGCGATCGCCGCGACTTCGCCCAGCGCACTGAGCCGGATGGCCGGAATGACGGCCTCCATGCCGATCTTCGCCGTGCTCAACACGCCCCACCTGATGCGGCGGTCTTCCATCTGGCCTGCTCCTTCACCTGTGCATGCACGCGGCCAGGATCCTAGCCGGGCCGCCCGCGGCCGGCGAGGCAGGAGGGGACGAGGCTCCGGCAAAGCTGGTATAGCGATTGCATACACGGGGTCTGCCGCTCCTGGCTAAGTCCTCGCAACGGTGGTCCGATGTTCTCTGCGAACGTGATGCGCCTGATCCTTGCCGGCACGTCCTTGTCGACGTCGCTGCTCCTGCTCGACACCGCGCAGGCACAAACCGCCCCGGCCAGTCCGACCGGGATGACCACGCCGGCCAATGCGAAGAACACCGAGAATGTCGTCGTCACCGGCCACAACCCGGTGCAGAGCGCCAACGGCGTTACCGGTCGCGCACCCGGCGGCGGGCTGATGAGTGTCGAGACGGCAGCGCGCGCCCAGACCACGGTCACCCGTGACCTGATCGCCAAGCTGCCGCCGAGCACGACCGCGGCACAGATCGTCCAGTTCGCACCCGGCACGAACGTGGCCACCTCCGATCCGTTCGGCTTTTCCGACCAGACCGACATCGTCGTGCGCGGCCTCAACCAGGACGAGATCGGCTATCTCTACGAGGGCCTGCCGATCTCCGACATCGACAGCTACCTGCCCTATGCCTCCGAGTGGGGCGACGCCGAGAACTACCAGGAAGTCTCGCTGGCGCAGGGTACGGTCGATCTCAGTGCACCGCTGATCAACTCCGCCGGCGGCGAGCTGTCGATAAACCTGCGTGATCCGCCGGATCACTTTGGCGGCCTGATCGACTATTCCTACGGCTCGCACAAGACCGATCGTGAATTCCTGCGCGTCGATCTCGGTGAACTCGGCCATACCGGCATCAACGGCTACATCTCCTATTCCAACGCGACCTACAACACGTGGCGCGGGCCCGGGCGTGGCATGCGCCGGCATACGGACGCGGTGTTCGAGAAGAACTGGGGCGATGGCAACAAGGTGAAATGGGTTCTCGGCTACAACGAGAACAACAATCCGAGCTACGTGAACCCGACGCTTTCCGAGTACCAGCAGAACCGCAACTCGAACAACTATGACGGCACGCTCACCAGCCCCGAGGACACCAGCTACTGGCCCCTCGCACTCGGCGCCTGGCGCAACCTCAACACCAGCATGCCGTCGCATTTCACCCTGACCGACCGCCTGACCCTCGATGTCATCCCCTATTTCTACTGGGGCAGCGGCGGCGGCGGCGGCGGCTCCGTGCTGTCCACCACCGGCAACTATCTCGGCACCGAGCCCGTCAACCTGCCGCTGAACAACAACCCGGCCCTCGTCCAACCTGACGGCACCTTCCTCGCCCAGACCTATTTCATCGCCCAGGAATTCCACCCGGGCATCAATGCCCATCTCGACTACCGGCTCGGCAGCCACAACGTCGTCACCGTCGGGTCCTGGTATGACTATTACGACGACCGCCAGGAGCAGGGCTACGCGCAGCCGGCAGCCAATGGCGACCCGCCGAACTACTGGGGCAGCAACCTGCTGAAGTTCAGCAACGGGCAGACCTTGTATGGCGAGAACTACCACCTGAAGACGCAGATCAACGGCCTCTATATCGGCGACACGCTGTCGCTGCTCAACGACCGCCTGGAGTTCAAGGCCGGCTTCAAGGAGGTGATCGTCAACCGCGTCGGCACCAACAACCTGCCCGGGCCGCAATACAATGTGGCGGTCAACGATGCGCAGCCCCTGCCGCGAGTCTCGGTGAAATACAACATCAACCAGACCAGCATGCTGTTCGCCGACGCAGCCGCGAACTTCCGAGTGCCCACGGCGGTGAACTATTTCAGCAGCTACTCCGGCACGAGCTACTACTCGCAGGGCAACACGGCGCTGAAGGACGAGTTCTCCATCGAGGAGGAGCTGGGCTACCGCTACCAGGGGCTGCTGAATGCGAGCGTAACCCTGTTCAACTACAATTTCACCAACCGCAACCTCGCAACCGTCGAGATCCTCAATGGCGCCCAGCAGGACCGCGAGATCAATGCCGGCGGCCAGACGGTGCGCGGTGTCGACGGCGAGATGGGCCTGCGTCCGTGGCACCATCTCAGCCCCTACATCTCGGGCGAGTATCTCTACGCCACCACCGACAACAACCTCTCGACCAGCGGCGACTACCTGCCGACCGCGGGCAAGATCGCGATCCGCTCGCCGCGCTGGCAGACCACCGCCGGGCTTTCCTACGATGACGGCACCTTCTTCACCACCCTGCTCTATCGCTGGGTGGACATGCAGTACGGCGACTTCATGAACCAGGAGAGCATCCCGGCCCATAACGAGTTCGACGCTTCGATCGGCCTGCGCCTGCCCAGCATCGGCTTCGCCAAGCATCCGCAGATCCAGCTCAACCTGTACAATCTCGGCGGCTCCAGCTACCTGTCCGGTGTGGCGACGCCGACCACCAACGCCAAGCCCACCACCGGCGTGTTCGGCACCGTCATTCCGGGCTCATCGCCGGCCTATTTCGTGGCCAGCAACTTCGCGGCCATGGTGACCCTCACCACCGGGTTCTAGCGCCTCCCGGATTTCAAAGGCGCACCTTTGATGGGGTCCAGGGGCAAAGCCCCTGGCCTTCGCCGGCCGCTAGGAACGCAGAGCCCGGCCCGCCTCCTCGTTGCCGTGCCGGATGGCCTCGGCATTGGCTTGCTTGATGCGCGCCGCCTGCTCGTCGAACAGGAAGGGCAGCAGCGCGAAGCGCCGGCCGCGCGACACCGGCACGATCTGGTGGAGAAGCGAGCAGGAGAACACGATGGCGCTGCCCGGGCCGGGGCGGAAGCGCTGATCGCCGAATTCCGGGAAGACGATGTCGCCACCTTCGTACTCGCCGTTCAGATTGACCGAGCAGGCAAACCGGCGATGGGCGACGGCCGGCACCGTGTTGTCGCGGTGCGGTCCGAAATGGCCACGGTCCTCGGCGTCGTAGCAGGCGACCAGCAGGCGCTCGAGCCTGGTGGCCCCGAACTGCGTCGCACGCTGCAGATCGGGCACGACGCGGCGGATGATGCGGAGCTGGATCTGCTGCACCAGTTCGGGGTCTTTCACCATGCAGTCGCGGCGGCGCTTGAAGCCGGGCTCGAGCAGCGCCTGCGCGCGTCCCTCGCGTTCGGCGAAGATCCCGGACTGCCGGTTGCCGGACCGCTCGTAGTAGCCGATCAGCCGCTCGCAGAAGGCTGGCTCGAAGACGCGGTCGAGCAGCAGGGCGGGCACCGGCCGGCCGGTGCCGAACAGCGACACCGGCGGCAGGGCGCGCAGCAGGGCGCCGAGCACCTGCGCGTCGTCCTCCCCGAACGGGATCGTCGAGACGACGCGCAGCATCGGATCGAGCACGATCCAGGCCGGGCGGTAGGCACCCGCGGCATCGAGCCTGCCGTACAGCCGGCTGACCTTGCCGTCGCCGTCGAGAAAGAAGCGGATGCCCGGCGGCTGGGCGCGCAGGGCGGCGCCATCGTGGTCGGCCTCGCCGCCGGAGCGCACGTCGTCCGGATCAGCACTCACCCCGAACAGGCAGAGGTTGCGGTCGTCGAACAGCGCGCGCAGCCCGGCGATGACGGCGAGCGCCGCGCGACCGGCTTGGCTCTTGGCGGACGGGAAGAAGGCGAGAACGATGAAGCGTCCGGCGGCGGACTCGAGCGCGTAGCTGCCGCCTGGCACCGTGCAGCGCTGCACGAACCAGGGCGCGGGGTCGCCGGGCAGCAGGACAGCTTCACTCATCGGATCGTTCTACCTGCGCGCCGCGCGGCGTGCCACGCCGTTCAACGCCAGCGGGCGAGCACCCGCCGCTCGGCGCCGGCGGCCAGCGCGAAGCTCGCGATCGAGAGGACGGTGGCGATCAGGCTGGTGGCAAAGGCGCGGTCGGTGCGCAGTTCGGCGGCGGCACTGCGCAGCAGGTAGCCGAGCCCGGCCGTGCCGATCAGGAACTCGGCGACCATGGCCGAGAGGATGGCCGGCGGTGCCGCGAGGCGCAGGCCGACTGTCCAGCCCGGCAGCGCGCCCGGCAGGATCACCCAGACGAACCGGCGCCAGGGCGAGGCGCCGAAGGCCGTCGCGAGATGGCGGCGGGCGTCGCTGGTGCTGGCCAGCCCGGCCTGGGTGAAGACATAGGCGGGCAGCGCGGTGATCAGGCAGACGATGGCAAGGGTGGTGCCTGCACCGTAGCCGAACAGGCGGGCGAGGATCGGGATCAGGGTCACCACCGGCACGGACGAGACGAGGATCGTGAGCGGTGCGAGCAGGCCACCCAGCAGGCGCGACGACCAGGCGAGGATGGCAACCGCGGTGCCGAACGCCATGCCGAGCAGCAGGCCGCCGGTCGCGAGCAGCAGGGTGAGAGACGCGTTGACCGCGAACAGCCTGGGCTCCGCGGCGATGTCGCGCAGCACGTCGAGTGGACGGGGCAGCACGATGCGGTTCACGCCGCTGATCGCGACACCGAGCTGCCAGGTCAGCAGCAGCAGCAGGACCGCCCAGTAGCGCGACAGCAGCGCGCGCAACACACCGAGCGGCCGCGCGGCGCTCAGCGTCATCGGCAGCGCGCCGCGACCGCGCGCTCCAGCGCGGCGAGCAGGCCGTAGGCCAGCACCGAGGGCACGGAGGCGAGCAGGACGGCGCTCCACAGCAGCGGGATCTGGAAGTTCTGCATGGCCCCCACGATCAGCAGTCCGATGCCGTGCGCCGAGCCGAACCATTCGCCCAGGATGGCGCCGACAAAGGCGATGGGCACGGCGTATTTCATCCCCGCCGCGATCGACGGCGCGGCCGCCGGCAGGTCGAGCCAGACCAGCCGCGTGCGCGCGCCCGAGCCGAAGGCGCGGAACAGGTCGGCGTGCGCGGCGAGGGTGGCCTCCAGTCCGGACGAGGCGCTGACATAGACCACGTAGAAGGTGCCGAGCGCGGCGATGGCGGTGCCCGTCCAGCTGCGCGACATCAGCGCGATCAGCAGCGGGGCCAGGGCAATGATCGGGATCGCGTGCAGCAGGTTGGCCAGCGTGTCGAGCCCTGGCCGCAACGGACGCAGCACATGGCCGAGCATCGCGGCGAGCAGCCCGGACAGAAGCCCGGCTGCGTAGCCGAGTGCCACCGCCGACAGGCTGGCGCGCAGCGCCCGCCCGAACAGCGCGCGGTGTGCGGGCGACAGCAGCACCGGCAGGACTCGTGACAGCGGCGGCCAGCTGGAGCCGGCCCAGCCTTCAAGCCCGACCAGTTGCCAGCCGGCAAGCAGCAGCACGATGCCGAGCACGCCGAGCAGCAGGCGCTCTGCCGGCTCGCGCGTCACGCGCTCTCACCGTGCGGCTCGAGGCTGGGCAGCAGCTCGTCGGCCAGCGCGTGGAAGGCCGGCTCGCGCATCAGCGCCGCCTGCCGCGGCCGCCCGAACGGCACTGTCCTGCTCAGCACGATGCGTCCGGGGCGTCCGCTCATCACCACGATCCGGTCGGCGAGAAACAGCGCCTCGTCGATGTCGTGGGTGACCAGCAGGGTGGTGATGGCCCGCTCGCTCCAGATGCGCTGCAGCTCGATGTTCATCTGCCGGCGCGTCACCGCGTCGAGCGCACCGAACGGCTCGTCGAGCAGCAGCAGGTCGGGGTCGAGCACCAGCGCACGCGCGATCGAGGCGCGCTGGCGCATGCCGCCCGAGAGCTGGCTCGGCCGGGCGCGGGCAAAGTCGGCGAGCCCGACCAGGGCGAGCATTCCGGCGACCTTGCGTCGGTCGACCGCGCGGCCGGCGAGGCGGAAGGGGAGCGCCACGTTCTGCGCGATCGTCAGCCAGGGCAGCAGGGCGTGATCCTGGAAGGCGATGCCGAGCCTGTGCTGGGCGGACAGGGCGGCAGGCGGCGCGCCCTCGACGCGCACCTCCCCGCCGCTCGGGCTCTCCAGCCCAGCGACCAGGCGCAGCACGGTGCTCTTGCCGCAACCCGACGGCCCGAGCAGGGCCACGAACTCGCCGCGCCCGACGCGCAGATCCAGGCCCCCCAGCGCCTCGAGGCTGCGCCCGTCATCGAGCCGGTAGAGCTTGCGCGCGGCCGAAAGCTCGATCGCATCCGGCAGCGGGGCCGGGGCACGCGCCGGCCCGGCGCTGACCGCCGGCACCCTCAGGCGGTGAGCCGTTCGAAGCGTTCGGAGATCACCGGCAGACGCTCGGCGAGGCGTGCGCGGATGCGCTCGACATCGACATGCAGCATCTCGCGATTGCGCATGACGACGCGGCCGTCGACGATCGCCGTGTCGACGTCTCGCCCGACCAGGCAGCTTGCCGCGACGAACAGCGGATCGTGCAGGGGAGCTGCGTCCATCGACGCGGTGTCGCACAGGATCAGGTCGGCCTTCCGCCCGGCTTCCAGGCTGCCGATCTGCTCGCCCAGGCCGAGTGCGCGCGCGCCGCCACGCGTGGCGACGCGCAGCAGCTCCTCGGCGGTGATCGGCTCGCGCTGGTGCAGGCCGGCGCTGTGCAGCGCCTGCTGGCCGACCCGCGCGGTATGGGCAACCTGGAAGATGTCGAGCGTGCCGGCTGATCCCGGACCGTCGGTGCCGAGGCCGATCGCGATCCCGCGCCGCCACATCTCGATCAGCTTGGGCGCGCCGATCGAATAGTTGTTGAATGCGCAATGGCAGGCGGACAGGTGGTGCCTGGCGTAGAGATCGACCTCGCCTGGTGCGAGCAGCACGGAATGGGCGCAATGCAGCCGGTGCGACAGCACGCCCATCTGTTCGAGCCAGAAAGCCGGGCGCAGGCCGAACTTCTCGTTGGCGTAGTCGACCTCGTAGCTGCCTTCGGCGAGATGGGTGTGGATCCGCGCATCGAGCTGCTCTGCGGCGGCGGCCACGTCGCGGATCAGGCCGGGCGAGCAGACGATGATCTGTCGCAGCGCCAGCCAGGCCTGGACCCGGTCGCCGCCGCGCCAGCGCTCGACCAGGGCCACGTTGCGCGCCAGCGCCTCGGCCGGGCTCATCAGCATGTTGGCCGGAACGTCGGCGCCGATCGTCTCGGTCTGATCGACGGTGGACAGGGCGATGAAGCCGCGTATGCCGACCTCGAGGGCGGCGCGTCCCATCTCGTCGGGGTGCGGGCCACCGGCCTCGGCGAAGCAGGTGGTGCCGACCTGGATCATGTTGGTGTAGGCGACCAGCCCGGAGAGATGCACGTCCTCCGGATCGAGGCAGCTTTCCCACGGGATCAGGTAGTTCTTCCAGACCGGCTGCTTGAGCGGCCGGGTGCGGGCGATGGCGTGCAGCTTGCCGCGCAGCAGCTGCTGGCCGGTGTGGAAATGCGCGTCGATCAGGCCGGGAAGCGCGATCCTGCCGCCGGCATCGAGGGTGGAGTCCGGCCGGAAGCCGGTCGCCTCGCTGTCCGGGCCGATCCAGACGATCCGGTTGCCGGCGATGGCGATGGCGCCGTCGCGCACCACCCGGCCGGCATCATCCATTGTCACGACGTGACAGTTGCGGATCAGAAGGTCGGCGTGCTGCCGGGGGTCCTGTTCGGGCAAATTCATCCTCTCGCAGTCTGGGCGTCGCGCGCCACCGAGAAATCGGCGATCCGGTCGATGGGCGGCAGAGTGCTGCGGCCGGCGGCACGGGCGGCTGCATACATGTGCGATTGCATCGCGTCGCGATCCATCGCGTAGACCGGGAAGCCCGGCTTCAGGCCAGGATGGATGTAGGGGATCTGCACCTCGTTCTGGCGTGTCTGCTGCGCCAGGTCGAGCCCGTAATCGGCGCCATATGTGTCGACGGCGAGGTGCGCCGCATACGCCGGATCCTGCTCGTTCAGCCGTTCCGCCTCGATCAGGGCGGCGATGTATCCCACCACGACCGGGCGGTTGGCGCGCAGGAAGCTGCTGCTGCAGAACACCAGCCCGGCATAGCTGCGCAGGCCGAGCTGGTCGAAGGACCGGAAGAAGAAGTCGTGGTCACGCTTCAGCCCCATCCCCTCGAGCGTCAGTACCTGGTTGGTGGCGAACCCCGTGTAGCCGGCGGCTACACCTGACAGCAGCGGCTCGGGCGAGAAGCCGGCCGGCACCATGGTCCATTCGTCGCGCGGCAGGCCGGCCATCGCCAGCGTCGCCTCGATCGAGGTCTTCTCGTTCGCACCCTGGGCGAGGATGCGCTGGCCAAGCAGGTCGTGTGCCGAAAGCAGCGGGTGACCCTTCAGCGAGATGACGCCCAGCGGAGAGGACTGGAACTGGGCGGCGACGAGCACATAATCGTTGCCGCGCGCGACCGCGTCGAGGAACGGCAGCCAGGAGGCGAAGCCGATCTGTGCGTCGCCCGCCGCCACCATGACCAGCGGGTCCGGCGCGTCCGGACCGCCGGGCGAGACTTTGACCGATAGCCCGCGGCGCGCGAACAGTCCCTTCTCGATGCCGATCCATTGTGTCGCGTACTCGACATTGGCGATCCAGCCGATCTGCACCGTAAGCGCCAGCGGCGCGTCGGACGACAGGCCAGGGCGTGGCGCCAGGCAGGCCGCCGCGCCGAGACCGATCGCGCGCAGCAGGACACGGCGGCTGGCGGGAAGGACGGACTGCACGTCGCGCACCGGCATGTTGAATTCCACGACAAGGCTTGTCGTGACGCAGGATGCGATCTTGTTCGCGTTCGCACAAGCTAGCATACGATCTTCGCCACTCGACACATGATGCAAGAAGGAACGAGCGCATGAGCCAGGACATCCTGTATTCCGTTCGCGGTCCGAAATCCTGGTCGGCGATGACCTCGGAGGAGCTGTCGGAAAAGATCGCCCAGACCAGGATCGCCATCGTGCCGACCGGTGCCATCGAGCAGCATTCGGCCCACCTGCCGCTCGGGCAGGATAATTTCCAGGTCGAGGAGATCGTCCGGCGCACGGTCCTCAAGCTCGAGGCCGAGGGCAGGCCGGTGATCTTCGGGCCGACCATCCCGTATGGCCCGATCTCCAACCTGCGGTTCCCCGGCAGCATCGACATCAAGCCGTCGACCCTGATCCTGCTGGTCAAGGAGGTCTGTCTCAACCTGCACCGCGACGGGATCGACACCATCGTGCTGGTCATGGGCCACGACCTGTCGCTCGGTGCGCTGATGGTCGCCGCCCGCGAACTGGCCGGGGAAACCGAGGACAGGCTGTCGGTGGTGGTGGCGAACTGGCTTCCGGCGGTGGTCGAGATGCTGCCCAGGGCGTTCGAGGGCATGCCTCAGGGTAAGCGCGACGGGCATGGCGGCGCGGGCGAGACAGCGCGCATGCTCTGCCAGCATCCGGAACTGGTCCGCGCCGATCGGCTGCGCGACTACGAGGTCGATGCCTACCGTTCGCCCACGCCCTTCACCCATCCGGTGGCGGCAGGCGGCGGCGTGTATGCACCGCGCAAGACCAGCAACCATGACCCTGCCTTCCACGGCATCCTCGGCTTCCCGACGGTGGCGACGGCGGAGGTTGGCGAGCGGCTGTACGACGCGCTGGCGGACTGGGTGGCGCAGGTGGTGCGGGAGTACTGCTACGGCCCCGCGCGCAGCTACAACTACTGACGCGACCCCGAGCCTGGCCTCCTTCTTGCAAAGCCCGCTCAGAGCCGGGCGACGCGGACCGTCGTGCGCGAACAAGGAGAGGCTGTTGCGAAGGCGCTGCTTTCTGGGATCGGCCGCGGCCGCTGCCCTGAACGGCCGCGCGCGGGCGGCGGGCGCGCCGGCACTCGGGCGGGTCGGCTACCAGTTAAGCTGGATCAAGAACTTCCAGTTCGCCGGGGAATATGTCGCGATCGATCGGGGCTACTATCGCGCCGCGGGCATCGACGTCGATCTGCTCGCCGGCGGCCCGTCGCTGACGGTGGATCCGATCGTCGCCGCCGGTCGCGCGCTGGTCGGCCAGAGCATCCCGGATGCCACCGCCAACGCCAATCTGCGCGGTGCCGACCTGCGGGTCATCGGCGCCAACTACCAGCGTCCGCCATACTGCATGATCTCCATGGCGCGCGCCCCGATCCGCACGCCGCAGGACCTGGCTGGCAAGAAGATCGGCATGCAGGCGAGCAATCTGCTGCTCTGGCGGGCCTTCCTCAAGCTCAACCACATCGAGCCGTCTGCGATGCAGATCGTGCCGGTGCAGTTCGATTTCGCGCCGCTGATTGCGGGCGAGGTGGACGGCTTCTTCGGCTACATCAACGACGATGTCGTGCATCTGCGCGCGCGCGGCGAGAAGATCGCCTGGTTCATGCTCGGCGATCATGGCTACAACCTGCTTGCCGCGACCTACACGGCCCGGGCCAGCAGCCTCGCCGACAAGCATGAGCGCGCGCAACTGGTGGCCTTCATGCGTGGCGACATGGAGGGCTGGCGCGCGGCACTTGCCGATCCCGCACTCTCCGCCAGGCTCACGGTCGATGTCTATGGCAAGGATAACGGGCTGAACCTGCAGACCGAGCAGCAGGCCTGCGTCGCCTCCGGCCCCTTGATCGAGGATCAGACCACGCGCAGCAAGGGGCTGTTCTGGATGAGCGACGAAGCCGTCGCGCAGACCATCGAGACCCTCGCCGCGGCGGGGATCCGGGCACAGCGCACGATGTTCACCAACGAGATCCTGGCGGAAGCGCACGGCCAGGCAACGCTGTAGATCTGACCGCGAGGATGAGCATGACCGTCAACTACCAAAGCCGGGATACCTGGAGCCGCACGAAGAGCGTGAATGGCTACGCGATCGACGAGCTGCGTTCGGTGCTGCAGAAATCGATCCGTCGCGGCCTGCTGGAGGAGGCGATCCTTGCCGGCTACGAGCTGTTCAGCAGCGGCCCGGAAGTCGAGGAGATGCTGTGGCGACGGCTCGAGATCATCGCCACCGAGGATGTCGGCACCGGCATCCTGGAAGGCCCGGCGATCATCGAGGCGCTCTACCAGCAGCAGAAGCGCATGGCTGATGCCGGCGACCGCTGGATGTATCCGGCACACGCCATCCGCCTGCTCGCCACCGCCAAGAAGGACCGCCTGACGATGGAGGTCGCCGGCTGGGCGAAGGCGGTGGTGGAAAGCGGCGAACGCAAGGTCGAGGTCGAGGACTACCATGTCGATCTGCACACCCGCCGCGGCGTGGAGATGGGGCGCGACCCGAGCCAATGGTGGGAGCAGGGCTCGCGGCTCGACAATCTGGTCGAGGGATTGCCGACCAAATACGGCGACTACCTCAAGGCCCGCCAGGCGGCAGAGCGCAAGGGCTGAGCGGGTCGGCGGACGGCTGGGGCGGTGTGCGTGCCGCGCCCGGCCTGAGACTGCCCGTGCCGCTGCTGCAAGGCGTCGCCGGGGCGGTCGCCCTGCTGCTGCTCTGGCAGGCGGTCGTCGGTCTGCTGGCCCCGGCGCACGGCACGGTGCCGAGCCCGCTCGCCATCGCGCGTCAGGTGCGCAGCGACGGGCTGGCACTCTATGGCCAGGCCGCCCTCCATACGCTGCGCCCGGCCGCACTCGGCTGGCTCTGGGGCAACGGGCTGGCCCTTGCCCTCGCCATGCTGGCGCTGGTCTGGCCGCCGCTGCTGCGTCCGCTGGCACAGCTCGGGGTCATCGCCTTCTGCCTGCCGGTCATCGCCATCGGCCCGGTGCTGACCATCCTGTTCGCCGGCGACACGCCGCGGGTCGTGCTGGCCGCCATTCCCGCCTTCTACGTCACGCTGGTCGGCGCACTGAGCGGCTTGCGCGCCGCCCAGCCGGCGATGATCGACCTGGTCCGCGCCGCCGGTGGCCGCGCGGGCGACGTGCTGCTCAAGGTGCGGCTCACCGCGGCGCTGCCCAGCCTGTTCGCGTCCCTGGCCGTCGCCGCCCCCTCGTCCGTCCTCGGTGCCATCGTCGGCGAGTTCTTCGGTGCCGAGAACGGACTCGGCGTGCTGCTGATCAATGCGCAGCAGGGGCTGCATTTCGCGCGCACCTGGGCAGTGGCGATCGTCTGCACGCTGCTGGCCGGACTCGCCTACGGCACCATCGTCACGGCGGCGCACCGGTTGACGCCATGGTCGCGGGAAAGCCCGATCGGCCCGGGCGGGCTGGAGATCGCGCGCGCGCCGCAGCGCTTCGCCGTGCCGCGGGCGCTTGGCGCCGCACTGGTCTCGTTCCTACTGCCGCTGCTCGCCTGGTGGGCCCTGCTCCGGCTGTTCGGCGTCTCGCCCTTCATCGGCAAGGGGCCGCTCGAGGTCTGGAGCTACGTGACGGACCCGCAGGGCGGTGCCGCGACTCGCGGCGTACTGGCCGCCGAGGCGCTGGTCTCGATCCGCGACGGCTGCATCGGCCTGGCCGTCGGCAGCCTGGCCGGCATCGTCGCGGCCAGCGCCTTCACCAGCTTCCCTTTGATCGAGCGCCTGCTGATCGGGCCAGCGCTCGCGCTGCAATCGGTGCCGCTCGTCGCCATCGTACCACTGATCGTCCTGGTGTTCGGGCGCAATCTCGGCTCCATCGTGGTGATCGGCAGCATCATCGCCTTCTTTCCCACGCTCGCCACCGTCGGCCTGGCGCTGAAGCGCACGCCCGCGCAGGCGCTCGATCTGCTGGCCGTCTACGGCGGATCGCGCCTGCAGCGCCTGTGGAAGGTGCAGTTGCCGTTCGCGCTGCCGGCACTGCTCGCCGCCCTGCGCATCGCAGCACCGCTGGCGATGACCGGCGCGCTGCTCGCCGAGTGGCTGGCGACCGGCAACGGCCTCGGCTACGGCATCCTCGGCGCCATGGTCGCATCGGACTATGACGGGCTCTGGGCGCGCGTCGTGCTGGTGACACTCTTCTCGCTGGCCTTGTACCGACTGGTGGGGGTTGCGGAATGGCTGGCCGCGCGCCGGATGGTGTCAGCATGACGGAGCGTTCGATGACCGGCAGCCGTCGCATGAAACTCGCCGCAATCGTCCATCCCGGATCCTATAGCTGGGTGGCTGACGAGGCATGGCCTGCCGGCGACGTTTCGTTCGAGATGTATCGCACGGTGGCGCAGACGCTGGAGCGCGGCTGCTTCGACATCTTCTTTCTTGGCGACACGCTGTCGGTCGGACGCGGCATCGACCTCGAAGCGGCGTCGCGCACCGCCAACACGGTGGGCTTCGAGCCGTTCAGCCTGCTCAGCGCGCTGGCCATCGTGACCAGCCGCATCGGGCTGATCGGCACCATCTCGACCAGCTACAACCATCCCTACCATGTGGCACGCAAGCTGGCGTCGCTGGATTTCCTCAGCGGCGGCCGCGCCGGCTGGAACCTGGTCACCTCGACCCTGGCCAGCGAGGCGGCCAATTTCGGCCTCGAACACTCGCTCTCGGCCACCGAGCGCTACGCGCGCGCCGAGGAGTTCCTGACCGCGACACTCGCGTTGTGGAACAGCTGGACCGACGATGCCTTCATCCGCGACAAGGCGAGCGGGCGGTATTTCCGTCCCGACGGCCTTCGCTTCACCGGGCATCGGGGCCAGCATTTCACCATTGCCGGGCCGCTCAACATTCCCCGCTCGCCGCAGGGCAACCCGGTGATCTCGCAGGCGGGCACCTCCGAGGCCGGGCTCGAGCTGGCCGCGCGCGGTGCCGACGTGATGTATGCGAGTGCCGCGTCATTGCCGGTGGCGCAGGCCTTCTACACCGACGTCAAGCGCCGGCTGCCGCGTCATGGCCGCGCGCCTGAGGCGCTCTCGATCCTGCCCGGCCTGCTCGCGGTGGCCGGGCGGACGCGCGCGGAAGCCGAGGACAAGTTCGACCGCGTCCAGCGCCGGCTGGATTTCCGCAGCGGCCGCGCGCTGCTCGGCGGCTATTTCCTGCCGGGCATCGATCTCAGCCGGTTCGGACCGGACGACATTCTGCCCGACACGCCGGAGATACGCGCCTCAGCCGCCTCGCGCGGGTTCGACCTTGCCGCAGCCGGACCCAACCCGACCCTGCGCCGCCTCGCCGACTGGGCGTCGAGCTGCTACTGCCACCTGCTTCTCGTCGGCAGCCCGTCCGACATCGCCGACGTGATGGAGGAGTGGTTCACCGGCTTCGGTGCCGACGGCTTCAACCTCTGGTCACACCATCTTCCCGGCACCTATGTCGATTTCGTCGATCTCGTCGTGCCGGAACTGCAGCGTCGCGGCCTGGTCAGGCGCCGCTACGAGGGCACCACCCTGCGCGACCATCTCGGCCTGCCGCGCCCGGCCTGAAAGCAATCCCCCCAATGCCGTTTTGGGGCTGGATCGGACAGCGGCCGCATCGCATGCTGCCTGCGCCCAGTCACAGGTGGGAGGTGTTGGATTTTGCCTGGTTACGTCCCGTCCAGTGGGAGCGCGCCGCGCCTGGATCTGGTACGCACAGAACTGCCGGCCCTGACATCCGTCCGCGCCCTGCTCGCCTGGTGGGTCGTCGCGTTTCACGTGCTGCCCGTGGCGCCGTTCGGCTTCAACAGGCGTGCTCCGCTGCTCAGCAAGGGCATGCTCGCCGTCGATTGCTTCTTCCTCCTGTCGGGCTTCATCCTGTGCCACGTGCATCCGCGGATCCTCGACGCGCCGCGCCGCGCGCCGGTGGCCGACTTCCTCGTGTCGCGGCTGGCGCGCATCTATCCGCTGCATGCGGCCATGCTCGCCGCCTTTGGCGCCAACGTGGTCGCCTATCGCCTGCTGCGCAGCCACGGCCACGCCTTTGCAGACGACACGCTGCCCGCTTTGCTTCGGCAGGTCCTGCTGGTGCATGGCTGGCTGCCGTCGAACGATTTCCGGTCCTGGAACGTCCCGTCCTGGTCGATCAGCAGCGAATGGGCGGCCTACCTGCTGGCGCCGCTGATCTTCTTCGCCATCACCCGCGCCTCGCGGCACGCGCTCCTGCTGCTCCTGGCGCTCGGCGGCGGCCTGGCCGTTTGGCTGCTGGAGACCGGCCGGATGGGGCATGCCGATCTCAAGATCCCGCGCGTCGTGCTGGAGTTCACCCTTGGGGCCACCATGCGCGCCCTGGTCCCGTTCGTGCTGCCCTTCCTGCTGCGCATTCGCAACCCCGGCCTCGTCGTCGGCTGGCTCGCCTGCGCCGTGGCGGCCGCCTCACCTCATCCCGGGCTGCTGCTGCTCGGCATGAGCTGGGTGCTGCTGCTCCTCTCGCTGCGCAGCGAGCGCACCACGGGGCGGCTAGCCCGGCTGGAGCGGGTGACGATCTATCTGGGGGAGACTTCGTTCGCAGTCTATATGTGCCATGCGCTGGTGCTGATGCTCTGGTCGGGCCACCAGCCGAGGTTCCTGGCCCACGCCCCGGCCGCGGAGCTGGTGGTGGCCGCCCTGACGCTGATGCTGGTGATCCAGCTGCTCGCCAGCCTGCTGCACCACACCGTGGAGCGGCCGGCCCAGCGCTGGATCCGCCAGCGCTTCCGCCATTGGCGCGAGCCGCGGGGGGCGGAGGTGGTCGAGGGGCGGGCGGTGACCGCCGCGTGATCGGCGACCATGTCGGGTTGGCGCTTGATGGCTTGACAGAATGGGTTTGTGATCACGATCCTTGGTGCAGCTTGAGGGCTGAACCCGATGCTTACCCCGTTCCCGGCCTCGATCGACGCGTCCGGCCCGCCGCCTGGCGGCTCCATGCAGGACCGGGTCTACCGGCAGATCCGTGACGGGCTGATGAGCGGCCGGTTCGAACCGGGGGAGAAGCTCACCATACGCGGCATCGCCGCGGCGCTGGGCTCCAGTCCGATGCCGGTGCGCGAAGCCCTGCACCGGCTGCAGGCCGAGCGCGCCTTCGACGTGACCGACACGGCGCGGCTGCGCGTGCGCAGCATGACCCCGGCGCTGCTGTGCGAGATCCGTGACGCGCGCGTGGCCCTCGAGGGGCTGCTGGCCGAGGCCGCGGCGCGGCTGGTCGGGCCGGACGATCTCGAGGAGATCACCCTACGCTACCGCCAACTCGAGGCCGCGGTCGAAAGCCACGACCGGCGGAGCTACCTTTGGTCCAACTTCGCCTTCCACCGCGCCGTCTATCTGCGCGCCCGGCGCGAGATCACCCTGTCGGCTGCCGAACGGTTCTGGCTGATGATCGGCCCGAGCTTCACCCTGCTCGCTCCCGACGAGGCGCATCTGCAGGCCTCCATGGCGGTGCATGCACAGATCCTGGCCGCGTTGCGCGCGCATGACGGCGCCGCGGCACGGGAGGCGGTCGCCGCCGACATCATCCAGGCGGCCGACTCGCTGCTCGACCTGCTGCGCGAGCGTCGAGCACCGCGGCAAACGTCGCCGCGCCAGGGGCGGGCCGGCGTGGCATGACCGGCCTGCTCGACCGCCTGGTGCCGCGCCCGGGCTTGCGCGTGCTGATCCCGGCGGGTGCCGCGGGGATCGGGGCGGCGATCGCCGGCGCCTTCGCCGAGGCGGGTGCTTTGGTGCATGTCTGCGACGTCAGCGAGGCGGCACTCAGCGCGTTTCGCGAGCGCCTGCCCGACGCCGAGGCGACGCACGCCGATGTGGGCGAGCTGGCCGACATCGAGCGGGTGTTCGCCCGCCAGCGCGAGCGCTTCAGCGGCCTCGACGTGCTGGTCAACAATGCTGGCATCGCCGGGCCCACCGGGGGCATCGAGGCAATCGCCGACCCCGACTGGCAGCGCACCACCGACATCAACCTCACCGCGCAATACCGTTTCGCCAGCCGCGCCGTGCCGCTGCTCAAGGGCTCGGACAACGCCGGCATCATCTGCATCTCCTCGGTCGCCGGCCGGCTCGGCTATGCGTGGCGCACGCCCTATGCGGCGACCAAGTGGGCGATCATCGGGCTGGTCAAGTCGCTCGCCGCCGAGCTGGGGCCGGACGGCATCAGGGTCAACGCGCTGCTGCCCGGCATCGTCGAGGGGCCGCGCATGGACGGCGTGATCAGCGCCCGCGCCGACCAGCTCGGCGTGCCGGTGGACGAGATGCGCCAGCGCTACATCGACAAGATTTCGCTCCGGCGGATGGTCAGCGCCGAGGATGTGGCGCTGGCGGCGCTGTTCCTGTGCTCGCCAGCCGGCTGCAACATCAGCGGCCAGGCGATCAGCGTGGATGGCAACGTGGAATATCTCTGAAGTCAGCCGCGCGGTCCCGGCCGGCAAGAAGCCGGGCGCGCAACAACCGAGGATTCGTCACCATGCAAGCCGAACCCTACCAGGCGCCGCCATCAGGTGCGCCGATGCGCAGCCAGGCCGAGATCGACCGGCTGATGTTCCGTCGGCTGATGCCGATCCTGATCTGCGCCTACGTCGTCTGCTTCCTCGACCGCAGCAACATCGCCATGGCGAAGGTGCATCTGCAGGCCGATCTCGGCATCTCGGCCGCCGCCTACGGGTTCGGCGCCGGGCTGTTCTTCCTGACCTATTCGCTCTGCGAGGTGCCGAGCAACCTGCTCATGCACAGGTTCGGCGCACGCTTCTGGATCACGCGCATCATGGTGACCTGGGGCCTGATCTCGGGCTGCATGGCCCTGATCCACGGCCCCACCTCCTTCTACGCCCTGCGCCTGCTGCTCGGCGTGGCCGAGGCCGGCTTCTTCCCCGGCGTCATGCTCTACATGGCCAACTGGTTCCGCCCCGAGCAGCGGGCACGCGCCAACGGGCTGCTGCTGATCGGCGTGTGCGCCGCCAACGGGCTGGGCGGCCCGGTCGGCGGCGCGCTGCTCGAGCTCAACGGCGCACTCGGGCTGCATGGCTGGCAATGGCTGTTCATCGTCGAGGCGGTCCCGGCACTGGTGATGGCGGCCATCGTGCTGCGCTTCATGCCCGACCATCCGCGCGACGCCACCTGGCTCACGCCGGCCGAGGCGGCGCTGGTCGCGCGTCGCGCCGACACGCCCAGTGACGGCCGCCTGCATCTCGACTGGCGCGGTGTGCTCAGCCCGCAGATCCTGCTCGTCATGCTGATCTATTTCTGCCACCAGACGGCGATCTACACCGTCACCTTCTTCCTGCCCGGCATCATCGGTACCTGGGGCAAGATGCGGCCGCTTTATGTCGGCTCGCTGTCCGCCCTGCCCTGGCTCTGCGCGCTGTTCGGCATCCTGTTCCTGCTGCGCGAGGAGCGCGACGAGAGCGCCGGGCGCTGGCGCATGATCGTGGGCTTCCTGGTGATGGCCGCCTCCCTGGTCGCCGCCGCCCAGCACCAGCCGGTGGTGGCGCTGCTCGGCTTCTGCGTCGCGGGCTTCGTGTTCTTCATGGTGCAGAGCGTGATGTGGACCTATCCCGCCTCCTGGCTCACCGGCGCCTCGCGCGCCGCGGGCATGGCGCTGGTCAACTCTTTCGGCCTGCTCTCGGGCTTTGTCGGGCCGAGCTTCATGGGGCTCGTCGAGCAGCGCACCGGCCACGCAGGCAACGGGCTCTATGCGGTGGCCGTGCTGGAGGTGATCGCCGCCGGCTTGGTCCTCCTCCTGCGCCAGCGCGGCCTGCCGGTCGGTGCCCGGGCGATGCCCGACGGCGGCCTGCTCGCCCGGAGCGGCGCGCCGCCTTCGCTCTGACACCTGCCCACCGGGGGCGGCGTGCCGCCCCCGCTCTGACACCTGCCCACCGGGGGCGGCGTACCGCCCCCGCTCTGACACCTGCCACCCGGGGGGCGGCGTGCCGCCCCCGCACTGAAACTTGCCCTGAGGGAGAGAGGCATCGTGGCGAGCCCGCGCAAGACCATCATCAGTTGCGCCATCACCGGGGCGATCCACACGCCCTCGATGTCGCCGCACCTGCCCGTGACCCCGCAGCAGATCATCGACCAGGCGCTGGAGGCGGCCGAGGCGGGGGCGGCGATCCTGCATCTGCACGCGCGCGACCCCGAAACCGGCAAGCCCGACCAGACGATCGAGGCGTTCGCCCGCTTCCTGCCGGCGATCGCCCGCGGCTGCGATGCCGTGATCAACATCACCACCGGCGGCAGCCCGTTCATGAGTGTCGCCGAACGGCTGCAGCCCACGCGTCATTTCCAGCCAGAGCTGTCGTCGCTCAACATGGGCTCGATGAATTTCGGCCTCTACCCGATGCTCGACCGCCACCGCGAGTTCCGCCACGCGTGGGAGCGCGTGCACCTCGAGAGCTCGCGCGACCTGGTGTTCCGCAACTCGTTCGCCAACATCGAGGAGATCCTCGAACTCTGCGCGCCGGGCGGCACGCGCTTCGAGTTCGAGTGCTACGACATCGGCCACCTCTACAACCTCAAGCACATCCATGACCGCGGCCTGGTCAAGCCGCCCTTGTTCGTGCAATCGGTGTTCGGCCTGCTCGGCGGCATCGGCGCGCATTACGAGGACGTGGCCATGATGCACCGCACCGCCGACCGCCTGTTCGGAACCGACTATGTCTGGTCGGTGCTCGGTGCGGGTGCCAACCAGATGCGGGTCGCCGCCACCGCCGCCGCCTCGGGCGGGCATCTGCGCGTGGGGCTCGAGGATTCGCTCTGGGCGGGTCCGGGCCGGCTCGCCACCTCGAGCGCCGAGCAGGTGCGCCTGGCGCGCGGCATCCTCGACGGCCTCGGCACCGAGGCGGCGAGCCCGGACGAGGCGCGTGCGCTGCTCGGGCTCAAGGGGCGGGGGGCGGTGAGGTTCTAGGCGAGGTGTTCTTTCTTGGAAGAAAGAACCAAAGAACTTCTGTCCTTAGAACGCCTTTCAAAACCACCCTTGCAGAGCGCGCAGGCAAATGAGCGAGCACGCGAGCGAGGTAAAGGCGTGATGGATGTCGAGCTTGCGCTCGTAGCGGATGGTGA
>Ga0080006_1186412_pt1 | contig 86790 bp, 77 predicted proteins | sample RS3BMetagenome_FD_69209 | JGI IMG/M metagenome (GOLD analysis project Ga0080006, IMG submission 69209) | Ferric oxide microbial mat and aquatic microbial communities from Rainbow Spring, Yellowstone National Park, USA - RS3B (SPADES... ... | reverse complement strand
CGCCGCCTGCGGGTTCCGGAACCCAGGCAATTCGGCCCGCCGGATACGATTCCACTGCACCCGCAAACAGCGGGCCGCAACCCAGACTTCATGCTGATTGCCCGGTCAAAATCGAAGAGCCGACATAGAGCGCGCAGGCGATCCCGTCACCAATGACATTGCGAAGGTCCAACGGCGACAACAAAATAGCCGAGCCGATCATGGTAATAACACCGACCGCGGCCGACGCTGGCAGCAATCGGCGGGCCCGCGCCCCGTAGAACCGGCCCAGCCGCACGGTGCCGGAGCTGCTCACCTCGCGCCACAGCAGCCCTGTGATCAAAAAACCGGAGATTACGAAAAACACGTCGACGCCGATAAACCCACCACCCACACCGGGCACGCCAGCGTGCACGAGAATCACGGCCAACACAGCAACGGCACGCAATCCCTCGATGTCCGGGCGAAATCGCGTCTGCGGCGCGCGTTCAACCTGCGCCTCTTGAGGAGGGCTGATCCTGTCAACCTCGGACATGCTTACCTGACTCTCAAGAGGACACTTTCTTCCAACCCCCCGCGGAAACGCCTCGAAAACATAGCTCCGACGCCGACCGCCCCGGCGTTAGCTGCACGTGGAAGGGTAGCGCGCACGCTGTAGCGCCGTCCCGCTTTCGGATCTTCTCTGGGTGGCCTTGATCGCGCGACGTATGGAGCTGCCGACGCCACGTCACCGCGTGCCTGGCCCGTTACCGCCGAATACGACGGTGGCTGACCCGACTGAGCCGTAGCGCGCCATCCAAGACCAACAAAGCTGCCGATTCTTTTCTGTCACAAGCGTTCCCACGCCGAGTGCAGGACCGCCATGATGTTCTCCTGGTCAGCTGAACACCAGCGCCGCGTTCTGGTCGCCTTCTTGCGCGGCGCAACTCAGTTAAAGCTGAATCGGCCGCTGGGGCAGCAATGGGTTGCGGTCCGCAACGAGTTGGCGGCGCACCCCTATGCCTGTTCCCGAAAAGCTCGGCCGCTACGGATGAATACGTCGTGCTTTCACTTAATCGCGAAATAATGCGCAAGTTCTTGGAGTCTCGACTTTCGCAGTTTGATCAGTGTGGCGGGTGTGATTCCTGAGGCGATTGTGACTTGATCGGCGTGTCGGCGTGATCGGCCCGTGACCATGAAGAAGCATCGGCGGATGAATCTTGCTCGCTCAAAAGTTCGAGACACCGCCGATGCTTCCGGGCCGACCCTACCGGCCTCGTGGCGTGAACTGCTGGAAACACTGCGCCCGGTGTTTCGCCGGTCGGCGACGTTCGCGATGTTCGTTTTGCTGGCAACCGGGCTGGTTGCCCGTACCACCCGCCGGACTGTGGTCGGCATGCTCGCCGGCACCGGGATGGCCGCGCTGGTGTCATTTCACTCGGCCTGCCGGTTCTTCTCCGCCTACGTCTGGGACACCGATCAGCTCGGGCTCGCTATCGTACGGCTGATCGTCGACCGGCTGCTCGACACCGACACGGCGATCACCGTCGCCGTCGATGACACCTTGTTTCGACGCTGGGGCAAAAAGGTCCACCACGCGTTTTGGACCCACGACGGAGCCGCGCAAGGACCGGCCAAACTCGGCCGCGGCAACCGCTGGGTGATCGCCGGGATCGTGGTGCGGCTACCGTTTTGCAGCCACCCAGTCTGCCTGCCCGTGCTGTTTCGGCTCTGGGCCGGCAAGGGCACCCCATCCCCGGTCGAGCTGGCCGGCGACATGATCGCCACGCTGAAAAAAGCGTTCCCGCACAAGCAGATCCACGCTGTGGGCGATGCCGCCTACCACGGCAAGCCCCTGCTGGTTGCCGGCACCACGATCACCACCCGGCTACCTGCCAACGCAGCCCTGCACACCCCGGCACCACCGCGCACCGGCCGTCGTGGCCGGCCCGCCAAAAAAGGCCCGCGACTGCCCCGACTGCCCGAGCTGGCCACCACCGCAACCTGGCGCCCCGCCACCGTGGACCGTTACGGGCGCACCGACACCATCGCGATCACCGAACGCGACTGCCTGTGGTACGGCGCGTTCGGCGACACCCCCGGCCGGGTAGTGCTGGCCCGCGAACCCGACACCGCCACCGGCTATGACCTCGCGGTGTTCACCACCGACACCACCACCGACCGCGCGGGCATCATCGCCCGCTACGCCGAACGCTGGTCGATCGAACCCGCCAACGCCACCGGCAAACAACTGCTCGGGGTCGGCCAAGCCCGCAACCGCGTGCAACGCGCCGTGGAGCGCACCGTACCGTTCGGGTTCCTCGTGCAAACCCTGGTGATCATCTGGTACACCCTGTTCGGCTACCACCCCGACGACCTCACAGCCCGCCACGCCGCCGAACCCTGGTATGACCACAAGGCCGAACCCGCCTTCGAAGACATGCTCACCAAGCTCCGCAGAACCCTTCTCGCAGCCCGAATTACCGGCGTTGGCCCAGCTCAACCCGACCCCCACAAATACCGCGACTACGAACTGGCCTGCGCCGCAGCCGCCGCATAACTGCGAAAGTCGAGTGGAGTACGACCGCTTTGATTTCGCGCCCCAGTCGTTCGGCGTCGCCGGCAGCGAGCCTCGTAATCGGCCCGCGAAAGATGCTGACTTTCGACGGAAGCATCCCGCCCGGCCCAAACATGGCTCCTCTTGCCGCCCGCGGCGCACCGCTGTATCGGCCAAGTAGCTGCCCGTCCGGAGGTTCCTCCTCGACAAGGATCGCGACGTTGCTCAACTCGGCACGAAGGTCAGCCGGCAGTGAGTTCAGCGCCTCGTCAATGGCCGTTTCGAATAGATTGTCGAGATCCGGCTCCGAGTGCGCCCCCATTCCCGCAACGATGCCACAGTCGCCGGACGTGACGAAGGTGTTGGCGAAAATGCCGCCAACGGTCCTGACAGGAGGCACGCGGCTCCGCGAACCCACGGCTGACGCCCGCCGAGTCGAACGCACGCAAGATTCCTGACGAATTTCTGCGCGGAAAGTCAAACCACGTATCACAATCTCAGCTCCTGTGCATCCGACAAATCGGATGAAAAAGCGGAGCTAGGAATTCACGGAACACGCGTCCCATCCCGCCATCGCCACCGGTATTGCCCTGGCCATCGCCGCCCTTATCGGAGTCGTGCCGTCGACGACCACAGGGCCGGCCGACATCTAGCATCGGCTGGTTCAATTGACCAGTGCCGGCTAGATCAACTTCCCCACGGTGGATTGGAACGACTTCGTCGCCAACACGACCGCCACCTGGAACAGACTGGTCGAGCTGTACGACCACACCACCGCTATCTACTGACCGCTCGAATTAGTGTTCACGTGAGGCCTGACGCAGGTGTTCAACGACTTGTCGACCAACGTGCAGGAGTTGGCGAAACACTCCGTCCGACTTATCGGGTGAACTGCCAAGGGGAGCCCTGTGTACCGTGCCGCTCATCCTGGGCGCAGCACCGGCGTCACCGCAGTCAGTGCCGGCCTCATCGCCATCACACCGGCGGTATCGACCGCGCCGAATTGCAGCAGCGTCTGGTTCAGCTGACCTCGATCAAGCACGGCGACCTCTTCTTCCCCGAGGTCGGCTGGGACGTGATAGTCGCCAACACCACGGCCAACTGGAACGGCTTGATGGCGATGCACGACCAGACCACCACCGTGTGGTCGCTACCCACGGCCGTACACACCGACGGTGTACCGAAAGTTTTCGTCGACCTCAGGACCGAGATTCAAGCGATCGCAACGTATTCGGCGGCGGTCGCATCCCAGAACGAAGCCCTGAAGCCACCGTGGCTACACCACGCCCATGCAGTCGCGCGCGATGGCCAGCTCCTCGTTCGTTGGAACCACCAGCACGGCGACCGGCGAGGTATCGGTGGAAATCCGCCGAGCACCCTTGCCGCGCTGAGCATTCCGCTGTTCGTCGATCTCGATGCCCAGCTGCTTGAGTCCTTTGAGCGAGTCCAGACGGACCGCAGCGGCGTTCTCGCCCACGCCCGCGGTGAAGCTGATGACATCGGTGCTACCCAAGACCGCCAGGTATGCGCCGACGTATTTGCGCAGCCGGTGAATGAAGACGTCATAGGCCAACTGCGCTGCCGCGTCGCCTGATTCGATCAGCTCACGAAGACGCCGGAAGTCCCGCTCCCCCGCCAGGCCGAGTAGGCCGGAGCGCTGGTTGAGCATCGACGCGATGTCCTGCACATCCATGCCGGCCTCGCGGTTCAGGTACGCGACGATGCCGGGGTCGATGTCACCGCTGCGGGTGCCCATCACCAGACCCTCCAGCGGTGTCAGGCCCATCGACGTGTCGGCTGCTCGCCCGCCGGCGGTCGCCGACGCCGACGCGCCGTTACCCAGATGCAGCACAATCTGATTCAGCTCGTCGTATGGCCGCCCCAGGTAGGCCGCGGCCTGCTCGCTGACATAGCGATGCGACGTGCCGTGGAAGCCGTAGCGCCGGATGTGCCACTTGTCCGCCAACTCGCGGTCGATCGCGTAGGTCGCCGCGGCAGCAGGCAGATCGTGAAAGAAGGCGGTGTCAAACACCGCGACATGCGGCACATTCGGCAGCATCTTGCGGGCGACCTCGATGCCCTGGAGCGCGGGAGGATTGTGCAACGGGGCCAACACCGACAACTTGTTGAGCTCGGCGATGACCGCATCATCGACAAGAGTCGGTCGGTAGAACGTCGCACCGCCGTGAACTACCCGGTGGCCTACCGCGACCAGCCCGCATGCCTTCAGATCGATACCGTCCTCGGACAGTTCCTCGAATGCCACCCGCAGCGCCGCGGCATGGTCGGTGACAAGCGATGATGGCTCACCGATCTTCTCGATGACGCCGTCCGCCAGCGACTCGCTCGAATCAGGCTTGATCAGTTGATATTTCAGCGATGAGGAGCCGGCGTTGAGCACCAGCACTGTGCTAGTCACCGCCGCTCCTCTCCCCCGCAAGCGGGAGGTGCCCCCACATCGCTCTTTTGCTCTGCATCGTCGCCGGCGGAGGGCTAGTCATCAGCGGCCTGCGCCTGGATCGCGGTGATCGCGACGGTGTTGACGATGTCTTCGACCAGCGCGCCGCGGGACAGGTCGTTCACCGGCTTGTTCAGGCCCTGCAGCACCGGACCGATCGCGATCGCCCCCGCGCTGCGCTGCACCGCCTTGTAGGCGTTGTTGCCGGCGTTCAGGTCAGGAAAGATCAGCACGGTGGCGCGCCCGGCGACCGGCGAGTCGCGCATCTTGGTGGCCGCGACGGACGGCTCGACGGCGGCGTCGTACTGGATCGGTCCTTCGACCAGCAGCTGCGGCGCCCGTCTGCGCACCAATTCGGTTGCTTCCCTTACTTTTTCGACGTCTAGACCGGTGCTCGATTCGCCGGTGGAGTACGACAGCATGGCCACCCGCGGCTCGATGCCGAACTGCGCCGCCGTCTTCGCGGCGCTGATCGCGATGTCGGCGAGTTGGTCGACGGTCGGGTCGGGAACGATAGCGCAGTCCCCGTAGGCCAGCACCTGATCCGGCAGACACATCAGGAAGACACTGGACACCGTCGAGATGCCGGGCGCGGTACGGATGATTTCGAAAGCCGGGCGAACGGTGTGGGCGGTAGTGTGCGATGCGCCCGACACCATGCCGTCGACATGGGAGTTGTGCACCAGCATGGTGCCGAAATAGGACACATCGTGCATAATTTCGCGGGCCTGCTCGACGGTCACCCCCCGTTTGGCGCGCAGCGTGGCGTACTGCTTGGCGAACTGGTCGCACAGCTCGCTGGTGCGCGGATCGAGCACCGTGGCGGCGTCCACGTTGACCCCGAGTTCGGCTGCCCGGGCCCGGACCTGGCTCTCGTCTCCGAGAATCGTCAGGTCGGCGATGCCGCGCTGCAGGACCCGGCCGGCGGACTTGAGGACCCGGTCGTCGTCGCCTTCGGGTAGCACGATGCGCTTGCGATCCGAGCGGGCCCGTTCACGCAGCTGAAAGGTGAACATCTGCGGCGTGGTCACCTTGGGGATCGCAATCGCCAACTGCGCCAACAGGTCCGTAAGGTCGACGTGGCTCTCCATCAACTGCAGCGCTGTGTCGATTTTTCGCTGAGACGTCGCGGTGACCCGGCCGCGTGCCGACCCGACAGCGCTGGACGTTTCGAAGGTACCCATTGTGGTGGCGATGATCGGCAATCGCAGCCGCAGCCCGGCGACCAGCGCCGCGATCGAGCGATGCAGCTCGAACCCGCCGTTGAGGATGATGCACGCCAACGACGGAAACCCTTCGGCAGCATGGGCACTGGCCACCGCGAGTACCACGTCGGAGCGGTCCCCTGGCGTCACCACCGCTGCAGCCTCGCCTAGCCGCTCGAGCACGTGGTCGGCCGTCATACCGGCGACCACCACGCCCATCACTTCCCGGCTCATCAGCGCGCTGTCACCGCTGAGTAACATCCCGCCAACGGCGGCCTGCAGGTCCGCGACCGTCGGCGCCACCAGCAGCGGTTCGTCGGGCACGGCGTACGCCTTCGGGACGAACGCTCGCAGTGCATCGATGACCGCGGTCAATTGAGTTGGTTCGCAACGGTTGGCGATGACAGCCCCGGTATGGGCGTGCTGAGCGTTGAGTTCGGCGAGGCACACTTCGACGGCGTGGGCGACTTGCTCGGGGCTGCGGTCCTTGGCTCGCACTGCCAGTACGACCGGCGCTCCGAGATTGACCGCGATGCGCGCGTTGACGCCCAGTTCGGCCGGGCTGGCCACATCGGTGTAGTCACTGCCGACGATCACCACCGCGTCGCACTCGGCGGCCATCGCGTGATACCGCTCGACGATGTCGTCGATCGCTGAGTCGCGATCGGCGTGCAATTGCTGATAGTCGACGCCGACGCATTGCTCGTAGGGCAGGCCCGCAGTGCTGTGCGCCAGCAGCAAATCCAGGATGTAGTCGCGCTGCTGGTCTGCGCGGGTAATCGGCCGGAACACACCGACTTTGGCCACCGTGGCGGCCAGCCGATGCAGAATGCCCAGCGCGATCGTCGACTTTCCGCTGTCGCCTTCCGGCGCAGCGATGTAGATACCGGCGGGCACGCTGCGCGTCAGCCCAGCCGTCGCAAACGAGGCGCGAGGTCGGTGCGGAACAATTCCAGGAATCGGCGCTGGTCGTGCCCCGGCGCATGGAACACCAGATGGTTGAGGCCCCAGTCGACGTAGTCCTTGACCTTGGCGACCGCCTCGTCGGGATCGGACGCCACGATCCAGCGCTTGGCGACCTGCTCGATCGGCAGCTCGTCGGCCGCCTTCTCCATTTCGAGCGGGTCGTGAATGCTGGTCTTCTGCTCGGCGGTCAGTGACAGCGGCGCCCAGAACCGGGTGTTCTCAAGTGCCAGTTCGTGATCGGTGTCGTAGGAGATCTTGATCTCGATCATCCGGTCGATGTCGTGCGCGTTCTTGCCCGCGGCCTCGGCGCCCTCTTTCATGGCGGGGATCAGCTTGTCCTTGTACAGCTCCTCGCCCTTGCCGGAGGTGCAGATGAACCCGTCTCCGGCGCGGCCCGCGTACTTGGCCACCTGCGGTCCGCCCGCGGCGATGTAGATCGGGACGCCGCCGTCGGGCACGTCGTAGATGGAGGCGCCCTTGGTGTGGTAGTACTCGCCCTCGAAGTCGACCCGGTCACCGAGCCACAGCTCGCGCATCAGCCGCACCGCTTCGCGCAGCCGGGCGTAACGCTCCTTGAACTCCGGCCATTCGCCTTCGTAACCGGTGGCGATCTCGTTGAGCGACTCCCCCGTGCCGACACCCAGGAAGATCCGGTCCGGGTACAGACAGCTCATCGTCGCGAACGCCTGCGCGATGACGGCCGGGTTGTAGCGGAAGGTCGGGGTAAGCACCGAAGTCCCCAGCTGGAGCCTCTTGGTGCGCTCGCCGACCGCGGTCATCCAGGCCAACGAGAACGGCGCATGCCCGCCCTCGTGCCGCCACGGCTGGAAGTGATCGCTGACCGTGGCGCTGTCCATACCGTGCTCTTCGGCGGCCACGGCCAGCTCGACGAGTTCCCGCGGGGCGAACTGTTCCGCCGACGCCTTGTATCCGAGTTTGAGTTCAGCCACGCTGTCGTTTCTACTCCAGTGCCCGGTGCCTAGACTCTCGGGCATGGCAGCGGTGTTGACGCCCGTCACCGAGATCGTGCATCTCGCCCAGGGCGGGGCGGTCAACTGGACGCTGGTCGCCGACGACAACGGGGTCATGCTGATCGACGCCGGATACCCCGGCGACCGCGGCGACGTGCTGTCCTCGTTACGGCAGCTGGGATACGGCCCCGCCGAGGTGCGCGCGATTCTGCTGACCCACGCTCACATCGACCACTTCGGTTCGGCGATCTGGTTCGCCAAGACCCACCACACGCCGGTGTACTGCCACGCCGACGAAGTCGGCCACGCCAAACGGGAGCATCTGGAGCAGGCGTCGCCGGTGGCCGTCGCGAGGAACCTCTGGAGACCCCGGTGGGCGCGGTGGACGGTGCACCTGGTGCGCGACGGCGGGCTGAGCCGCGAAGGCATCCCGACCACGCAGCCGCTGACCGCCGACGTCGCCGCCGCGTTGCCGGGCCACCCGATAGCCATCCCCACGCCGGGCCACACCGGCGGACACTGCTCGTACGTGGTCGACGGCGTGCTGATCAGCGGCGACGCGCTGGTGACCGGACATCCCCTGCTGGCCCAGAGCGGCCCGCAGCTACTGCCCGAGTTGTTCAGTCACGACCAGGACGGCTGCATTCGCAGCCTGGCCGCGCTGGCATTGCTCGACACCGAGATTCTGCTGCCCGGCCATGGCGATCTGTGGCGCGGGCCGATCCGGGAAGCCGCCCAGCAGGCGACCGCGCTGGCGCGATAGCGGTGCACGCGATGCTTGCCGGGACGGTTCACGGCAGATCCTTCACGAAGGCGATCGGGAAGACAGGTCCCTGGGACGGCAGCGGCTCCGCGAGCCGGGTGTAACCCGTCGACTCGTACAGCGCTTCGGCTTCGGGCTGGCGGTGGCCCGTCGTCAGGTACACCCGCCGGTAGCCGCGCGCGCCGATGGTGTTCTCCAGCTCGACCAACAGTGCGGTGGCGTACCCGCGGCGGCGGTGCGCGCTGTCGGTCCAGATCCGTTTGAGCTCGGCGGTCTCGGCGTCAAAGCGCTGGAACGCGCCGCCGGTGACCGTGACCCCGTCGACCTCGCCGATCACAAAGCCGCCGTCGGGCGGCGCGAATTCCGCGATCCGAACCGCCCTCAACCACGCCATCACGGTGGGCGGAGTGCTGTCATAACGCTGGGCATACTCGACGGCCAGCTCGTCCAGCAGCGGTGCGACCCGGGGATCGTCCGCGGTCACCGCCACGAAGCGGACCTGCTGCGCGGCGGCGTGGTGGCCGGCGTCGGGCATCACCTTAATTTCTCACGTCTCGCTGTCGGCCGCATTCCGGCGCGCACGGGCCAAGCAGCGCGAACGTATCGGCCCGCCACCGGCGCGGCGTTCAGATCCTGACGACGTAAACCCGGCAACCCAGTGAGGCTGAACAGCTTGTGCAGATCGGTCACCACGGTTCGCCAACCCAGTGCCGCCAACAAGTCGGCGGGATCGCTGTGCTCCTCTGGATAGGTGAACTCAGCCATGTCCCCGCTGTATCCGAACTGCCGCCAGCGGTGAGCCAGCGCTTGCTCCTGATCCAGGAAGGCCGTCGCCCGCTCCGGAAAATAATCCGCCGCCGCGCGGCTTCCCGGCGCGCTGAGCGCGGTGACATTGTCCAGCAACCGGTCCTGCAGGGCGGGCGGAAGAAAACCGATGAACAGGCCTTCGACGATCCAGACGGTCGGCTGGTCGGCGTCGAAGCCGATCCGCTGCAGCGCCTCCGGCCAGTCCCGTCGAAGGTCGATCCCCACCGCCCGTCGGTTGGCGGTGGGCGCGGCGCCCAGCCCGCGCATCGTCTGGGTCTTGAAGTCGATCACCTCGGGCTGATCGACTTCGTACACGGTGGCGCCGACCGGCCACCACAGCCGATACGGCCGCGCGTCCAACCCCGACGCGAGGATGACGACCTGCCGGATCCCGGCCCGGCACGCGTCGGTGAGGAAGTTGTCGAAGAAAAGGGTTCGCACCGCCAAAAGGTCTGTCAGCAAGGCTAATCCGTCGCTGCCGCCGATGTCGCGGAGCGCCAATTCCCCGGTGGCCACTTTGGCGAAGAAGTCCAACCCGACGGCCCGCACCAACGGTTCGGCGAACGGGTCGTCGATCAAACCCGCCCGGTGCGCCAATGCCCGCGCGGTCGCCACCAGGGTTGCGGTGGTTCCGACGCCGGCGTCCGGACCCCAGGCGTCGTCGTCGGTGCGCGTCACGGTGACGCCGACCCGACACCGGCGATCGCCCGCCAGCCCAACATCAGCAGCGCGAGGACTGTCGAGGCGACCACCACGAAACTGCCGGCCACGCCGGCGGCGCCGACTTTGCGCAGCAGCATCCCGACGGCGACCGTGCACAGCCAGACCACCACCCCGGTGGGATACACCGCCGCCGGGCGGCGCCACGCCCGCGACACCAGCCACCCGACCACCGTCCCGCCCAGAAAGGGCGACGCGGTGGCGGCGATGCCCGCGACGTTGAGGCCCTCGTCGTGGCTGTGCCGCCCGATGGCGCAAAACACCAGCACACAGACCACATCGATGGCCAGCCACAGCGGACCGCGTCGCCGACGATTCATCCGGTGAGGCTACCGCTCGGCCCGATCCCCTGGCGCCGCCGTGGCCGGGTCGCAGGTGACCCGACAGCGGCCCGGCCGACTTCCCCGCGGTGGCAGGATGAGCGCATGAGTACCGGCACACCTCCCGCGTTCAATCCGCAGGATCCGCTCGGCCTGGACGGCTCGCTGTCCGACGACGAGATCGCGGTCCGTGACACCGTTCGGCAGTTCTGCGTCGAGCACGTCCTTCCGCACATCGCGGAGTGGTTCGAGATCGGCGATCTACCGGTCCGTCAGCTGGCCAAACATTTCGGCCAGCTGGGTCTGCTGGGCATGCACCTGGAAGGCTACGGCTGCGGTGGGGCGTCGGCCGTGCACTACGGGCTGGCCTGTACCGAGCTGGAAGCCGCCGACTCCGGCATCCGCTCGATGGTATCGGTACAGGGTTCGCTGGCCATGTTTGCGATCTGGAAGTTCGGCTCCGAAGAGCAGAAGCAACAGTGGCTGCCCGGCATGGCCGCGGGCGAACTGCTGGGCTGCTTCGGGCTGACCGAACCCGACGCCGGATCCGACCCCGCTTCGATGAGCACCCGGGCCCGCCGCGACGGGTCGGATTGGGTGCTCAACGGCCGCAAGATGTGGATCACCAACGGCTCGGTCGCCGACGTCGCCGTCGTCTGGGCCGTCACCGATGACGGCGTGCGTGGCTTCGTCGTACCCACCGGCACCCCCGGATTCTCCGCGAACACCATCCACCACAAGCTCTCGCTGCGGGCCTCGATCACCAGCGAGCTGGTGCTCGACGACGTTCGGCTGCCCGACGATGCGCTGCTGCCCGGCGTGACGGGGCTCAAAGGCCCCCTGTCCTGCCTGTCGGAAGCGCGGTACGGCATCATCTGGGGCTCGATGGGCGCCGCGCGTTCCGCGTGGCAGGCCGCGTTGGACTACGCCGGGCAACGCACTCAATTCGGCCGGCCGATCGCCGGTTTCCAGCTGACCCAGGCCAAGCTCGTCGACATGGCCGTCGAATTGCACAAAGGTCTGCTGCTCGCACTTCAGCTGGGACGGCTCAAGGACACCACCGGGTTACGACCCGAGCAGGTCAGCTTCGGCAAGCTCAACAACACCCGTGAAGCGATCGAGATCTGCCGCACAGCGCGAACCATCCTGGGCGGCAACGGGATATCGCTGGAGTATCCGGTGATCCGGCACATGGTCAACCTGGAATCGGTGCTCACCTATGAGGGCACCCCGGAGATGCATCAGCTGATCCTGGGCCAGGCCTTCACCGGTTTGGATGCCTTCCGGTGAGCGCGCGGTTGCAGTACCTGCCCGAGCATCACCAGTTCCGGGCATTGGTCCATGATTTCGTGCAGCAGACCGTGGTCCCGGTCCACGAAGAGTGGGAGAAGGCCGGCTGCGTGGACCGTACGCTGTTCACTGAAGCGGGAAAGCTTGGGCTGCTGGCCTTTTCGGTCCCCGAAGAGTTCGGCGGGGCGGGCGTCGAGGACTTTCGGTACAACGCGATCGTCGTCGAGGAGTTTCAGCGGGCCGGGGCGGCGGCCGAGGCCATCGCCGTGTCGCTGCAGAACGACATCGTGCTGCCCTATCTCACCGACCTGACGACGCCCAAGCAGAAGCAGCGCTGGCTGCCCGGCATCGTCACCGGGGAGACGGTGATCGGCATCGCGATGACCGAACCGGGCGCCGGCAGCGACCTGGCCGGGATCCGCACCACCGCTGTCCGCACGTCTGATTCAAAAGGCGACTGTTACGTGGTCAACGGCGCGAAAACGTTTATCTCCAACGGGCAGACCGGTGACCTGTTCGTCGTCGCGGTGCGCACCGGGCCCGACCGGCACAAGGGCTTGTCGCTGTTGGTGGTCGACCCGGGTACGCCGGGTTTCAGCCGCGGCCGGAACCTGGAGAAAATTGGCCTGCACGCCCAGGACACCAGTGAGCTGAGTTTCACCGACATGCGGGTGCCTGTCGGCAATCTGCTCGGAGAAGAAGGCCAGGGCTTTTATCAGCTGATGAACAACTTGCCGCAAGAACGACTTTCGCTGGCGGTCGGTGCGGTGGCCGCCGCCGAGGGCGTCTTGGCCGAAACGCTGGGTTACATCAAGCAGCGCAAGGCCTTTGGCTCCCCGATATCAGGACTGCAGAACACCCAGTTCGTGATGGCCGAACTTGCGACCGAAATCGACATCGCGCGCACCTATCTCGACGACTGCATCGCCGAACATCTGGCGGGTGAACTGACGGCGGCGCGGGCGGCGCGGTTGAAGTGGTGGACCACCGAACTTCAGGTGCGCACCGCCGACCGCTGCCTGCAACTACACGGCGGGTACGGATACATGCGGGAATATCCGGTCTCGCGTGCGTTTGTCGACGCCCGCATCCAGACAATCTACGGCGGAACCACCGAGATCATGAAGACGATTGTCGCCAAGGACCTCGGGATCTGAGCCGGGGGTAACTCTCTCGCCGCGGTGGCGACACTGCTGCCAGCTGGCGGTCGCCGCTGGTTGAACAAGAAGATGGGCCACCACACGGTGTTCCTCAGCTTCGACAGCACCGCGCGAAGCACGCGACCGGGGTGATCGAGCACAAGGAGTGATCAACGCCCGCGCGGGGCGTACATGATCACACCGACGCCGGCCAGGCAGACCGCCGCGCCGAGGACGTCCCACCGGTCGGGCCGAAATCCATCCAGAGCCATGCCCCATGCCAGGGAACCAGCCACGAACACGCCGCCATAGGCGGCCAGCACCCGACCAAACTGCGCATCAGGTTGGAAGGTCGCGACGAAACCGTAAGCGCCCAAGGCGATTACACCTAGACCGGCCCAGACCCAGCCCCGATGCTCGCGGACACCCTGCCACACCAGCCACGCACCGCCGATCTCCAGCAGCGCGGCCAACCCGAACAGCAGCATCGACTTGGCGACGGTCATGTCTGAGCATCCAACCTGTGCAGTGAGCCGCAATCAACCTGAAGCCTGGGCGGCCAGCCCGTCGGGTCCGGTGCCCACCACGACCGTGCGTGTCACGCTGGCGCCTTGTCACCGCGCGAGAGCTTGTTGTGCCGCGCTGCCGGCTTCTGCACGCTCGGCTTCTGCACGGTCGGCCGCTGCGCGGCGCGCGACCAGCTGACCTGCAGCGGGATCGGACCGTTGGGTAGCCAGGGCTGTTCCTTCACCTCGTCTGAGACCTTGAAGGTGCCGCGTTCGATCACCCCGAGCGCGGCGTCGACGAGTTCGTAGTGCTGGATGTCGCCACCCAAGGCCGACGACTCGGCAACGACGACGACGAGCTCACCCGGTTCGAATCCAGCCTCGCTCTGCACGGCCCTGACCAGGTCCTCGCCGTGCCAGTGGCCGTCGCCGAAGTTGAAGCCGACCAGCGAGTTGCACAGAAACTCACCCTCGCGCACGATGCGGGTGTCGATATCGGGCAGGCGTGAAAGCAGCACCGAGAACGTGCCCCGGGCATGGCTGTGCAGGCTGCGGAACCCGATCGTGCGTTGCATGGTGACCTCGGCCCAGTTGGGCTCGTATCCGGAGGCGATCAACTGGTCGATCTGGTTGCCTGCCGATCGGGTGACCCGGTTCAGCTTGGCCTCGGCGTCCGGCGTGAACGCCCACAGTGAGGTGGCCCAGTTGCCGGAATACTGGCGCAGCGACGCCAGGAACGACACCTTGTCCGGTCGCAGGTTGCCCAGCACGGGAAAGACCAGCAAACCGGCTGCGATCGCCGCCGTCAGCCACGGCGAGGACATGTCGGTGATGTAGTAGCCGTCCCAGGCCGGGAACCCCAAGAACAGGAAAGCCACGGCGTAGATGAACAGCACATTCCACTCCAGCGGCACCGCCAGCGGGAACGTCGAGATGATGAACGCGTGGAACCCCACCATGAACAGGGCCGCGATGAGCGTCAGCCATGAGTTCGTCGAGAAGAACAGGATCAGCGGCGCGACGATCTCCACGAAGGTGCCCTGGACATGTGCCATGAAGCCGGCGACCCATGAGGGCCGCAGGTCCCGCGGGAAGTCCCGGTATTGCGCCCGCCGCAGCCACTTCGGTGTCCAGAAGGTGTTGCTCACCATCGGCGGCACCACGTAGGCGAAGTGCTTGGTGAGCTTGGAGACGCCGGCGCCGATCCACACGGTCAGGATCAGCATTTTCAAAGCCACAATCATGTCGGTGAATCCCAACACCGCGAAGAAGAGCAGCGCCGGCAGGTACTGTTCGCTGCGTGCGGCCATGAACACGATCTTGTCCCGCAGCCCCAGCAACACCAGCAGGACCATCGGCGCGACCAGCAAGGCCGGGCTGACCAGCCCGGTGGTGTTGTCCGGCAGTTTCTCCAACAGCGAGTCGCTGGGCACACCGGGCATTACCAGCGCAACGACCAGGCTGGCCAACAGTGCGACATAGAGGCCGACGTCCAACCAGGTGCGCCGATCGCCGCTGGTCAGCGGGATCCACCGGTAGGGCCGCTCCCGGATGGTGCCCGGCCGCGCCCAAAACAGAACACCGCCGGTCATCGGCTTGAACTTGCCCGCCAGCGGGCCCCACGACCCGGCCAAGTTCATCGATTCCAGCAGCACCGTCCACAAGACGAGCTTCTGATAGACCACCGGCTGATCCCACCAGCCCACAACATGCCAAAACGCCGGCAGACCCGACGTCACGGTCGCCATCGTGATGCCGCCGATCGCGTAGAACACCACCAGCTTCACGATGTAGATGCAGTGCACCATCCTCGGCGCGCCGAAACCCTGCTCCACCCAGTCCAAGTTCAGTATTCGAATCCGCTCCATCAGCGGTTTCTGCAGAAATTCATCCGGATCAACATCAGGCAGATCTGGTTTGGTAAAACCCATGTGGGTAGCTCCTCTCGGTTTCGGGGTCGCGCGGGGGTCAGACGCTCTGGGCGGGCGCGATCAGCGGTCGCCGGAGGACCGGTTTGTCGAATGTCCTTGGCGCGGTCGACGAGCACGAGGTAGCCGTCTTGGTCCAAGCGGACGATGTCACCGGCGTGCAGTTCCACGCTTGCGGGGGCTGCACCGTAGATGGCGAAGCGCGCCGACGATGTGTCCGGCTGGACCTGCGGCGGAAGGTCAGTGACCAGGGCGGATTCTGGTCGGCGCGGTGATCGGGCAACGCCGAAAGGTTCATCTGCGGTCCTGGGTCGGCGGTGTGTGCACCAGACCTAAACAGTAGGAACTGGTGTCCGCGGTCATCCCGTTCCTGGTCGACCAAATTTGGCCATCCTGTTGTTGACGAGAAACAAAGAACTTGGTCGCGCGGGGCGGGCTATCGTCAGCGGATGGCGGTCCGAGGCCAACACGTCGATTCGGTCATCAGCGAGACTGCTGCGGCGATCATCGCGCAGCTTGGCACCCGATTGGCCGAGCTCACCCGGACCGTCTATCACACCCTGACAACCGAGATACCCGAACTTCACGGTGACCCTCAGGTGCTCGAACTATTGGGCGCCAGCATCGAAGGCAACATCGACACCGTCTTCCACGCGCTGCAATACGAGATCCCGCTCGAACACGTCCAGCCGCCGACCGCCGCGCTGGAGTATGCGCGGCGACTGGCCCAACGCGGCGTGCCGGTGACCGCACTGGTTCGCGCCTACCGCCTGGGTCAACAAAGGCTGCTCGCCCTGATCCTCGTCGAAATCCGCAACTCCCGCCTGGATTCCGGGCTCGACCTCGACGTGTTCGACCACATGACGACGGTCATCTCCGGATACATCGACTGGGTGTCAGAACAGGTCGTCGGCACCTACACGGCCGAGCGGGAACGCTGGCTGGAAAATCGCAACCACGTCAGAGCCGTCCGCGTCCGGGAGATACTCGACGCCGATGACGTCGACATCGAGGCAGTGACCGCCGCGCTCGGATACCCGCTGCAACGTACCCACCTCGCGCTCGTGGTGTGGTTTCCCGAGGAGGAAAGCTCGGGCCGAGAGCTGGCACGGCTGGAGCGCACCGTGCGGGAACTCGCCGAATCGCTCGACGCCCAAGGCGCTCCGCTGTTCGTCGCGGTGGACCGGGTCAGCGGCTGGGGATGGATTCCGCTGGGACGCAACGTTGCCGAAGACGTCGTCGACCACATTCGCCCGATGGTCGCAGACCGCCCGGACGCACCGTACGTCGCCGCTGGCTGCCTGCTGCCGGGCTTGGACGGTTTTCGACGATCACATCACCAGGCGCTGAACGCACGCGCCGTCGCTGCCGCGGCCGGAACACCGGCGCGACACGTCACCGCGGCAAACGAGCCAGGGCTCTCCGCAGCAGCCCTGGTTGGCCAGAACGTGTCCGAGGCGCGGGCGTGGGTGCACGAGATCCTCGGCCCGCTGGCCAGCGATAGCGACAACGATGCGCGGCTGCGTGCGACACTGCGAATCTTCCTGCGGCACGGCAACTACAAGACGGCGGCAGACGAACTCAATCTGCATTTCAACTCGGTGAAATACCGGGTGCTGCGGGCAACCGAGCGCCGCGGCAAGCCGGTCACCGACGACCGCCTCGACGTCGAACTCGCATTGCTGGTCTGCCACTGGTTCGGTGCCACCGTACTTGCGCCAGAGCATCAGGCCAGCCGCCAATCGTGCGGGTACGTCGCGAACGGCGTTACCTGAGCGAAGTGTCATGCCGGCAGCTTGTCGGCGCCGCGCAGCGCCGGGTGGCTGGCGAGGCAACACAGCGGCCCGATCCCGAGGGGGAGAAGGGCGCGGTGCTGCCGCGAATCCGCCGCATCTCGTCGTGCCGCTCTGCGGATAGTTCACCAGCTGGCGGCAAGGCCGACGCCCCGTTCACCGTTGCGCTGCCTAGTAGGGTCGAAGTAGCAGAGCTGCCGAGCGGCCCGCGCATTGCCGCGACAGTCGAAAGGTTGCAGCAGAGCTGTCTGGGTAGCGGGTGACCGCCAACTGCGTTGGAGGAGTTGTGGACCTCGTACTCGGGATGTCGATGGCGCCTTCGACCGTCCGCATGGTGCTGGTCGAAGGCGAAAAAGGCGACGGCACGACCGTGGAGCGGGACGGTTTCCCGGTCAACGCCGCCTCAGCAGCCGACAGCTCCGCAACGCTGAGTGCCTCCGAGCAGGTGATGTCAGCAATCCTGGGCACCAGGGAAGGCGCCGCGCAGGGCGGGTACCGGTTGGCGTCGACCGGTGTGGCCTATGCGGACCCGGTCAGTGCCGATGCCCTGCGCGACGCCTTGGCCGCCCACCAAGTGCAAAACGTCATGCTGGTCTCGGCATTTCTGTCTGCGGCAGCGCTGGCCCATGCTCACGGCACTACCGTCGGCTACACCCACACCGGGCTGCTTTTCATCGAGCCAGACGCTGCGACGCTGGCAGTCGTCGATTCTGCGGACGGGTCAATCGCCGATGTCCGCCAGGCCAACTTGCCGGATGATGACGTGGCCGCGGTCGCCGAGCTCCGCGCGATGGTGGCCGGCGCCGACGGCTTGCAACCGCATCCGCAGGGCCTGTTCGTCGTGGGCTCCAGCGGCGTCGACGTCGACGTGATCAAAGCGGAGCTTGACGCCGCAACCCCGCTCAACGTCAGTGCGCCCACCGAGCCCGAATCGGCGCTGGCTCGCGGCGCGGCGTTGGCGTCCGCGCATGCGCCACTCGGCGACTGGTCGACGTCCGCCCTGGCGTATGCGCAAGACCCTGAAAGCGGTGCGGTGTGCCCGGGGGAGCTGGCTGCCGAAGGCCTTGCATACGGCGTCCCGTTCGACCACGACGGCGGGGCCGACCGGCAACTCGCTTACAGCGCCGAGCCGGGCGAACCCACTTTGTATGCACCGCTCGGGGATGCAGGCACCTTCGCCGCCGAGACGGGGTTGTCGGAGGTTCCCGCTGTCGAGGAAGCCGAAAACAGTCGCCGGCCGTTCCTCGTCGCTCTCGGCGTGCTGACGATCTTCGTTATCGGTGTCGCGGCGCTGACACTTTCGCTGGCGCTCGACATCCGGCCCTCGGTCGATACCCGGCCCAGCCTCGGCAAGAGTGTCGTGGCTCCACCTAAATCGGTGCCACCACCGGCGCCCGCCCCGGCCGCCCCGCCTAAATCGGTGCCACCACCGGCACCCGCCCCGGCTGCACCGCCGCCCGCCCCGGCGCCCGCCCCGGCTGCACCGCCGCCCGCCCCGGTTGCCCCGCCGCCCGTCCCGGTTGCCCCGCCGCCGCCGCTTCCCTTGCCCGGCCCGGGACCGTGGGCTCCAGGGCCGCCGCCCCCGATGCCGGGGCCCCGAGGCCCGGGCCCCATTCCGGGCATCCCGTTCGGGCCTGGCCCGGGCCTGCCCGGCATCCCGGGCCTCCCGGGCATCCCTGGCCTGCCGGGCCTGTGACGCATCGGACTGGATCGCCGGTGCTCGGCAGTGGCTGGGGATTGTGCTGCAGAGTGAGTTTTTGCAGGTCTTTTACTTCGTCTTGCGCGCTTGGACCGACCATGGTCGCTGCGGCGAGGCCCACGACGGCGGAGACGGAGGCCGCGGCGCCTCCGGTGACCCGTCCGCCGGGGGCTCGGAATCCAGGCTGGACGCAGTGGTCAGGGGTTTGGTCAGCCGCGCCGTGGCAGTCGGTGTGGCTGAGACCGGGCCGCGCAGCGCGGCGGCGTTGAGCATCCCCGGTTTGAGCCCGGCGGCCTTACCGCCCGAAGACGGGGGCCGGCTAAACGGCTCGGCCGGCTTGGCGAAACTGGTCACACCGGGCGGGGCGGCGGCCGGTGACATCGGCTGCGCCGGCGGGGTGGCCGGCATCGCCGGACTCGGCGCCGAAGCAGTCAGCGTCGCGGTCGACGACGGCGGCAGGAACATACCCGTCGCAGGCGGCTGAGACTGCGGCAGCAGCGCCACCGGACCACGGAACCGCCCCGCAGCCGACGGCGAGATCCCCGAGGTGCTGGCGCTGGTAACGGGCGCCTGCCCCACCAACGAACGGGACTTGGCGGCCCCCGAGGTTGCCGGGGAGATCGCCGCGGTCGCGGCCTGCTCGGTCGCACTCATCACCGTCGACGCCATCGTGATACCAGCATTGCCAGCCACATCCGCGGCCGCCATCGCCGGAGCCGCCACCGAACCCCCCGCCAGCGACGGCAACGCCGACAGGCTCGACAACGCCGCCCCCAACGCATCCAACCCGGCTCCGTACCGCAGACCGGCCGAAGCGTTATTGGGCCACATGAACCCGAAATACTCGGTGTCCAAATCAATCAGCCGCGGTGTCAACGCCCCCAACACCCACGGATTGATCGCGTTGTCCACACCCCACTCACCACGATTGGCGTTAGCCTGCACATGGGTCACCATCTGCGGCACCGTCGTGGTGTGCAACTCCCCGGCCGCGTTCAGCAGCTGCGATTTCAGCCCTGAGAGCAACCCGTAGGCCGTCTGATCGCTGTTCAGCATGGCCACCGACGCCGCCGCCGAGATCCGACCCATACCCGACCAGTTCTCCCCGACCATCGCATCGTTGACCGCAGAAGTGACAACCGTCGCCTGGACATCGCCGGCCAACGCAGTCAGCGCCGCACCCGCAGCATGCATCGGCCCTGCCCATGCACCGCCAGTCATCGTCAAATACGCGCTGCCCGGATCGATAACCGGCCACGGATGCACACCCATGACTAGATGCCGGCGGCCGCCGCGCGCAACGCCTCCGTCGCTACCGCATCCACCATCGCCAACGACTGCGCCCCCGCGTACAACCCCCGCTGGGTCGCGTGCTGCACACCCATCGCCACATGCTCCGCACCCACCGCAGCAACCAGCGCCGAAAACTTCGCCGAATCCGCATCCAACGCCATCGGTGGCGGGACCAACGTCCCCGCCACCCCCGACGCCGTCGCCGCCGACGCCGACGCCAACCCGGCCTCTGCCGCCGCCGAAGCCCCGACCGCCGCCGGCTGCATGCCAAACACCATCAGGGACCTCCTCGGTACGAGCGCCTTCACGGAGCGTAACCGGGATCCGCGAACCTCGTGTACACCAAAATGGCGATAGCAGCCGGCCGGGAAACCGTCGGCACACGACTCCCCGCGCCGGAAAAACCGTAGCGCGGGGAAGTCGACCTTATTCTCGTTGACGGCTTAGACGTTGCTCGTCCAGATGAGCACGTCTTGCACTCCGTCGTTGTATACCACCCCGTTGGGCGGTGCGCCGGTGACGTCGAAGTAGATTTTGCCGTTCGACTCCTGGCCTTGGTTGAGTGGCGCCGGACTAATACCATTCGGCGTTGCGACCGTGTCGATTACGCGGTACGTCTGGCCATTGGCCGCGCGGGCGTTGAAGTCTGAGATCAGCGGGGTGACAGTCCCGCCGTCCGACTTCGCGGTGATGTTGGCTTGGTACAGCTTGCCCTGCGGCGTATAGCCAGGGATCGTGATATTCGTCGGCTGCAGGTTGCTCACCGTGTAAGCGGTCACGAGCGCGCCATCGACCAGTCGTTCGCTGGTGCCAAACGCTTGGATGGCCGGCGGAGCGGCAGTGGCAATACCTGCTCCGAAAACACCTATGACGGCGATCCCGGCCGCTCCAATTGTCGTTTTGACAGTGTTTGAGGTGAATTTCACACTGACTCCTTTCGCTTTATGGTGGTTGTTACTACTGCGCCCGCCCCGAGCCGAAGGGGGCGGTAACTGCAGGTACATTTCCCATACCCATCCGCAATTGCCGCAAACCTTCATCTGCGCCGGGTCCATGGTCGCTATTGGTTGCACAGCCGTTCGACGAAGGACGCCGCGCCTGCCGGGCGCCAAGCGCTTGGGTAGCACCACCACAGCAGCGTCGACGCATTGCCTGCCACCCGTGGGCAGCCACCGAAACGCCACCACATCGACCCCGGCTGCTAGCCGATTGTCGACGCGCTCAGGCCTCTGATGGTCTGCGATTCGCCGTTTTGGAACGCGGTACCGTCCGGGCGCAGTAGATCGTGGAACCACACCTTGGGCACCGCCGAGTACGGGTGGTTCCAGGAGTCCCACGGGAAGTAGGTCTGCGTCTTGCCTGCCACCAGACCCCAGTTGATCGCACCGACGTTGTGCCGCTTGGCAACCGGCAGAATCGATTCGACGGTACTGCCCTTCGGGCGAGCCATGTACTCGGTGCACAGAATAGGGCGGCCGTGCGGGGTGAGTTCGTTGATCCGCGACTCGAAGGTCGACGGGCCGGCGTAGGAGTGGAAGCTGATCACGTCGGAGTTGGCCAGCTGAATGTTCTGGATTGTCGTGCGGCTAGCGGGATCTGCCCACTCACCATCCCACACGCCGCTGGTCAACGGCTGACGCGCATCGACCGAGCGTGCCCAGCTGAAGACCTGAGGAAGTAGTTCGGCCACCCGGTCCAGCTTGTCGCTGCGCTCGACGCGGGCGTATTGCGGCGCGGGGTTGTCCGGTTCGTTCCACACGTCCCACCCCAAAATCCTTTCATCGCTGCGGAATTGGGTCATGACGCCAGTAACGTAGTCCTGCATGGTGCGGGCGTAGCGCGCATCGTCGATGCGTTCGGCGCCGGGACCCTGTACCCAGCCGGAATTGTGCACCCCGGGCGTCGGCGCGTGCTGCTGACCCAGTTTCGGGAACGGATCCCAACAGGAGTCGAACAATACGAACAGCGGTTTGATGCGGTGCCGCGCGGCGATGCCGACGAACTGCGCCAGGCGGGTCTGGAAGCCGCGTGAATCCTGCGCCCACAACTGGTCGTGGAGAAAAACCCGGACCGAGTTGAGTCCGTGCGCGCGGGCCCAACCGAGTTCGGTGTCGATGCGGCGCGGGTCATAGGTGCCCGGCTGAAACATCTCGAGCTGGTTGATTGCGGTGGACGTAATGAAATTCGCGCCGACAGGCCAGCCCTGGGCCTGGTACCAACGGTTGGCTCGATCAGGTGACCACCGATTCGACTCAGCGGAGGACCGAGGCGGATCAGCGGAAGCGCGCGGCACCTGGGCCAAAGCAGCGCCCGCCGCCAACAACAGCGGCACTTTGAGAACAGTACGGCGGTACACAACGCGACGATAAGTTGCACACCACGGCGTTCCCGGTATTCAGCCAGCGCGTCGCACGACTTGTTATCCCGCTGTCACCAAGCGGGATGAGTCCGAGGCAGCGAGCATCCTCTCCATGGTCAACGCCTGAGCGCCGGCCGTCAGCGACGTCGTCGCCGACGTGGCGATCATCGCCCAGCAGCCGGGCACGACACCGACTTCCTCGCAGGGCTGTTCGGCAGTCGAGCATTGCGCGACCAACTCACGAATCCGCTCGGCACTCGCGGTGGCCTGCGGACTCAGGACGCGGGTGGCCGCGCCAGCCCCGACCTCGGGATGGCGTGCCATGAACTCCCGCAAGAACAGCGCCCCGGTGACTTTCGGATTGATGTCCTGGACCGCGGCCATCACGGTGTCGCCGAACACGCCGCCGACGGTGCCGACCGCGAAGTCGATGCCGCAGTGCAGTAAACCCAGCCGCCGATGGAGATCGGTCATCGTCTGGCGCAACGCGGCGTACACGCTCTGGTCCAGCCCGAGGCGCTCCCACTCCTCGGTGCCGACGAAGATGTTGCCCTTCCACGACGTGCCACGCATGAACTGCAGGGTGAGTCCGTCGAGCAGCTCGCCCGAGCGCACGTGCGCCGACGGCGTGGTCAAGACGCGTTCGCCGCCCACCTCACGCTCGAAGTAGGTGACGTGCGCTTCGAGAACCTGGTCACCGCCCAGCTTCCAGGCGCCGGCCGCGAGTTCCCGCAGCCGAACGGTGTCGGCGAGCTCGATACCGGGGGTGATCCGTCCGCCGTTGCCGCCGTCGGAAGGCTTGAGGCAGGCGTGCGTCAGGCGGTAGCGGCCCTGCAGAAGCGCACCCGCCCGAAGCATCTCGCGACAAAAGTCGTCGCGATCCTCTTGCCAGGGAACTGCGTAGCCGGGCAGCACCGGAATGGGCGCCTGCAGGTGTGTGAACGCCTCACTGGACCGGTGCTCGCACTCCAGGATCACCGGACCTGGCTGTCCGTTCACCTGGCTTTCCAGACTCAGCGCCGCCTCGACCGTCGGATGCAGCATGCGCTTCCGGTTCCACACCCCCAGCCGAGAGTCGTTGGCATCGACCCGAATTCGGCCAAGGCCGGTCACCCGGGCCAGCCACACCACGAATAGCTGGAATTCGGGCTCGAAATCGTAGGGGCTCACCACCGTTGACGGATTCGCCCGCAGAAACTCGATGATCTGGCGAATCACCGGATCGCGGTCACCACCGTCGACCGCAAGGCGCAGCAGGGCCTGAGACAAGTAGTAGTAGTCCGTATCCGGAAGTACCAGGCGCTCAACCCCTTCCGCTGCGGTGCCGTGCCGCCACGGCCGGGTACGGCCGATGACGAGATCGCCGCTGCGGGCCAGGTACAAACCGCGCGTCTCCACATACGTGGTGAGGTCCAGGACAGGCCGGCCCTCGACCATTGCGGTGAGATCGGTTTCGAAGCTGCTGGCATATGGCGTGGTCGAATGCACCATCAGGCGGCGCTGCCCTTGGCTGGGCGCCGCGAATTCGACATGCTCTGCCACCAGCTCGGGGAGTTCGCCGGGTTCGGTCGACAGCAATTTGCGGCTCGCAATGGCGAAATCGGTGTCGTCGAATCTCAACGGGCCGGCGTAGCTCTGCCAGGCAACTTCATCGCCGTCGACGATGACAGACCAGTCATAGAAATTACCGGTCAGCGGATGAGGTGACGTCCGCGGTCGGCTGATGCTCGATATCACTCAAGTCTCTCCATCTCGGGCCCGACGCGGTCAGGCGAGTACGACGCTGCGATCGACGCACCGTCGTACTGCCGTCGGGCACATTCCCTATGACGTTACTATTGCGCGCAGGTTTCCTGTCGTTGGAAAGATCACACGACGGTCAGATGAATAACCGGGTAACGGGCGTGACGTTAGCGGCAATTTCCCTTGCCGGACATCTCGATTGGAAAATGGACAGCGAATTCCCAGCAGATTACTAGTCTAAAGCCCTTTCGAGATCGTTGATGAGGTCTTCGGTGCCCTCGAGGCCCACCGAAATGCGAACGACCCCGTCGCCCAGACCAATAGCGGCGCGGCCTTCGGGTCCCATCGCACGATGGGTTGTGGTCGCCGGATGGGTGACGAGAGATTTCGAATCGCCCAGGTTGTTGGAGATGTTGATCAGCCGCAGTCCGTCGACCACCTCGAACGCCCGTCGCTTGGCAGCCCCGGTCGGGGCATCGAGTTCAAAGGTCACAACTGTTCCACCACCGGACATCTGACGCTTGGCCAGGTCATACTGCGGGTGCGACGGCAGGAACGGATAGCGGACCCACCGCACCGCGGAATGACGCTCCAGGTACTCGGCGATCCGCTGTGCCGAGTTGTTCTGGTAGTCGACGCGAATCGCCAGCGTTTCAAGGCCTTTGAGCATGACCCAGGCATTGAAGGCGCTCATCGCGGGCCCGGTGTGACGCATCAGCTTCTGCACCGGTCCGTCGATGTACTCTTTGTCGCCGAGGATGGCGCCACCGAGCACTCGGCCCTGCCCGTCGATGTGTTTAGTGCCCGAGTAGACCACCACGTCGACGCCGAGCGGAAAGCCCTGCTGCAACAACGGAGTCGCAAAGACATTGTCCAGCACAACCTTTGCCCCGGAGGCGTGGGCGAGCTCGGTGACTGCGGCGATGTCGACCAGCGATTGCATCGGGTTGGACGGGGTTTCGAAGAACACCGCCTGGGTTGGCACCGACAACGCCTCCTCCCACTGGGACAGGTCGTCGCCGTCGACGAACACGGTCTCCACACCCCAGCGCGGCAGAATCTCACCACACACCACGAAGCATGAGCCAAACAAGCTGCGGGAAGCCACAAGTCGATCGCCAGCACCCAGCAATGCGCCCAACGACGTAAAGACGGCCGCCATTCCGCTGGCGGTGGCGAATGCTGCGGGAGCGCCCTCGATCAGACGCAGGCGCTCCTCGAACATGCTGATCGTCGGATTGCCGTAGCGCGAGTAGACGTAGCGGTCCACCTCACCGGTGAATGCCTGCTCTGCCTCGGCGGAGGAACCGTAGACATAGCCGGACGCCAAATACATGGCCTCACTGGTCTCATCGAACTGCGACCGCAGGATTCCGCCGCGCACCCCGATGGTGGCCTGGCTGACGCCGTCGGGCAACTGCTGCGGTATGCGGACCGAGGCCTTGCCGTCGCCGCCGGTCAATCTGCGGCGCTCCTCCTCATCGCTGCGCTCTGCATCGTCGCCGCCGGTCATGTCTGCTTCCACGGCAAACCGATTGCCCGCCAGCCTGTTCCGCCACGGTGACCATCACCGTCGAGCTGGCCTTCGAACCCTTCCAGCACGTTGTACGACGGACCGACGCCGGCCTCGGTAGCCGCCTCGGCCGCGCCGATCGAACGATTACCGGAGCGGCACAGGAACACCACCGGGCGGTCACCGCCGGCCGGAACATGCTCGAGCAACTCGGCGACGAAGTTTTCGTTTGGCCTACCGTCGGCGCCATTCCACTCGACGTACACGACTTCTCGACCCAGGCTGGCCAGGTCGGGAACACCGACGAATCGCCACTCGGCTTCGGTACGAACGTCGACCAGAACCGCCGCAGGATTCTCGCTGAGCAGCTTCCACGCCTGCTCAGGGGTGATGTCTCCGGCGTAAGCGCGGCCTGACGTTGTGCGTGAACTGGCATTTCCCTGGTCGCTGGCGCCCGCTGTGCTCGACGATATCCTCACCCGAGCTGGCCTCTCCGGGTTCGACATACCGCTAACCGTATCGCGGCAAGCTCCGTCGGGTTCCCGACCCGTGAACCCGACGACAAGCCCAGCGGTAGCCCGACCGCGCTCAATCCTTGGCGTCAGCATCGATGCTGCGCAACGTCGACTCCGCCGGGGCGCTACCGCTGGTGCGACTTCGACAGTGCGGCAATCGTGGCGGGAAGAATGCATAGGGCATCGGCCGCTGCTGTATGCCCTTTATGTATTTACGGGTGGTGTTAGAGGCTGTTGACTCGGTCGGTGATGATTTGCATTATCTGTGACGCAATTGTTCCCGAGGTCTGGGGAAAGTGATGCACTTTGACTTCGATCAGGACTGAGGCTATGACTCGGTGCAAGACGCTGCACCGGTCGTCGTAACACTCTGCCACCGTTGATGAATCAGGTCTCTGCAGGGCGAAAGGAAAGTCAGGCGCGTGAGGGGCCGAGCATGAGTCAAGGCTCCCGCTTAAGCGTTTGAAGGCTTGCCGGGCAGCATCCTACTTGGCATACATACCTACCGCCTGGGTGACGCCTTTGTTGCTTGCGCCCGAGTAGTCGACCGACCTGAACTGTGTCCACCCTGGCTGGCTTATCACCACATCAGTTGGCCCGTCATCACCTGCTAAATCGCCATATTGCCACGGACAATTTATGCCATCTAAGGCTGACCGACAACGCGTTGCAGCGCTCAATTAACCTCAAATCTTTCGTTGCGCAGCCGCTCTAGTGCTCGGCCATCAATAAGTTCTTGGCGATTCTCCTGATGCGACCAATAATGACGTAATATCCAATATAGCCCACGGCCACACGGAGTGTAGCTATATGCGCCTTGAATGACTCGTGGCGGGTCATTTCGCATAATAATGCTGATCGTGAAAGGCGTTCGTTTGTCAGGCGATTCATCAGTAATATTAATCACGTCCTCCCAAAGCCCCTTACGAGTGAAGAATATGCCCGTGATCTCGAATCCCTGCGGTGTCAAAAGAATGTAGCCGGGACCGCCTCTGGTCACCATTGCAATTAACCCTACGACTGCGAATACGACGCCTATTCCTATTAGGTAAGGCGTAAAGATTCTTTCTCCACTGCTCATGGGTATGCCGACAGTTCCGCGCGGAACAAAAATTACAAAAAGCACACCACTTGGTACAGCAGCGACCAAGGCAACCGTAAATAGCAATGTGATGACACGGTCCACCTTTAATTTCGTGCCAATTGAGTCGTGCGTGGCATCTACGGTGACCTGCCCCAACTGTGAGAGAATGACGGCGGTCGCGAAACCCAACGCCACTATTGCGAAACCGGCCAGGACCGCTGCTGTCAAACCGTCGCCCCGTTTGCCAAATATGGCTGCCCACGCCGCACTGAAGAACCCGCCTGCCCCAAAAAGGACGCCGCCGAGAGCAAGTCGAACTGATCTTTCAGGCCAATTTTCCGGCTTTGGCAACTTTAAGGTCGACAAACTGCCTCGCCAACTTGGTGGCCAATCCAGCCGAGGCCCTTGCCACCAAGGAAGGCGCCGCCGACTGCCGCAAAGGGAACAGTAACTGGCGCAGCGGGGCCACCCAGCGTGCCGACGCTTGCACCTATGTCACCGCCCACGTAGTCCCCTACTACTCCAAATGCTCCGGAGATGCCAGCGACGCAAGCCTCCTGCGACGTTTCTGCGGCCCCAACGTCATAGATTGTCGTCGCAATTCCCATTGCCGGCCCAGCGAACCTGGCCGCTTTGCCGACATTTTCAACGGATTCTGGCGTTAACATTGGGAATTTACCGCCACGCCCCGCTTGGGCGTCCAATGCTGTGAGGCCTCCCCCCAAGACCTGCGGAAAGGTGCCGGTGAAAAAAGGATTATTGGGCGGAAGAACGCCGTAGCGCCCGTCTGGCAGAGTAAACGCGGCAGTACGCGTGCCGTCAGGCGCTTCCGTTGCAATAAATTGCGTGCCGTCCGTCCATATGATATTTGTGGTCTTCGTGCCGTCCCCGCTTACGTGTGATTGGGTTTGCGAAATAAACTTACCATCTTTATCAAAGTGTTCTACCTGCACAAAGTCCTTCGGCATTGGATTTTTTCCGGGCGGCCACTGATTATACATCGTAATAACCTGCTTGCCGCCGTCCTGCATTGTGAGGGTTTTAATACAGTTCCCGTCTTTGTCTTTAGTTTCGTTAACTTCGCGGACCGACGTTCCCATGTCTTCCCCCCGGATGGCTCCCTGCTGAACCAGACCCTGCATCGTCCGCGGGTTGGGCACTTCGTCTGCGGGCCGCGACGGCGCCTGCGGAAAAAGCGAGGCCATATCACTCGGACCCGGAAGTGTGAACCCTAGTTTCTGCGCGGCGGCCTGCACGTTGGCGGCCGTGCCATCATCGGCGTCACCGAGCGCGAGCAGTAACTGGTTAATCTCGGCTTGATCATGTTCGGCCTGGTGTTGTAGCTCGGCGGCATGTTGAGCCGACATGCGCGCCGGTTTGATCAACACGACCCACTGGTCGGTGATACGCAACTCGCCCTCATCGATATCGTCTGCTGCTCGCAACAGCCAATACCGTGCTGCCCCGATCGTCGAGTCACCTTTGCTTAACGCCGTCCCCACCGCGCCGGCGCCGGCGGCGAAGTCCGAGGTTTGGTTGGTCGCCCGGCGAAACATTCCCGTGGCCGCTTCATGGGCGTGACCTTGCCAGACCCCCGCATCCGGCAATCGGTCGATCCCATCCTCAAGGCTGCGCACCGCGCCATACATGGACTGACCTGCAGCATCCACTGCTTTCCCCGCTGGTGACAGCGAATCCGGGTTCCAGCCCTGCAAACGGGAGCGCGAGGGCAACACGAGCTAAAACAACTCCTTGAATTTGCCCGCGAGTGCGTCGTCTTCCACCTCGTAACGATCACCCGCGCCACGCACCGCCGCCGCCATGTCGGCGATATTCTTTGCGATCTTCGCCTCGACCGCGGCAATATGCGCACCGACAAGACGAGCCGCCCACTGGGTCGCCGACCCGGGCAACCCATCAGCGGCCGTGCTCACCTCGTGCCCGACATCGACGCTGTGAATAGTCGCCGACGCGTTGTCGACCTGACCGGCGAAACCGCGCAACAACTCCGGTTTGACCCGCATCGCAACCTCTCTGACCTAGACGTTTGGACGAATTAGACAACGCGGACCACCTGCGTCGTCAACCCGTCGTCAATAACATAGGCCAACCTTGATGTTGGTGAGTTGTGCGGGGCGGCCGGCGGGAATCCGTGGAAACTCGATGACGAGTTGCAGGCCGGTGACGCCCAGGCGATCAACAAGCTCGCCGATGCGTTTCACCAGGCCGGCCATCGGGTCACAGAGGCCGACGACGATTTCGACCAGGCCAAGCAGAAGTCCAACGCGGGTTATCGGCGCAATGGCAGCGAGCATCCGATCAACGAACCCGCCGAAGTGCGTCAGGCCACTACCGCGCTGGCCGGGCATACAGACGCGTTGCCGCGGATCGCGGCCAGCTTGGAGCAGGTGGCCGCCGCGCTGGTCACTGCGCAGCGCCACAGCGACTACGCTCTCGGGAGGCTGACGGCGCGCTGGATGAGATCGACGACCAGATGTCGGCAACCAGGACCCTGCCGACGGCCCCGACCGCTGAGTGGCGACCCACAGCGATCAGCGGAAGCCCGCCTGCTACCAGAGCCTGCGCAGCGCGGCCGACGCTTCACGGGCGCGCCCGCGTGCCGTGGTCACGTCTGCCGCGGTCACAACAGTGGCTCCCAGCGGCCGCCCGGCCTCAGACTCGTCACGAGTAAATACCCGCACATCGCTCTCGGTGGTCCGCAGCGCATCACCCAGGGCGCCACCTCGCCCACGCTCGGGAACCCCGCCGACGCCGGCGTAGATCACCGCGGCGGCACCCGGAGAGACCATGATGGTGTCCGTCGGCAGACCCAGGATGGCCCGCGCCTGCAACTCGAATTCCGACAGCCGCTGGGTACGAATGGTGACCAGGCCACTCTCAAACGGCCGCGCGGTGACACCGCTGAAGTAGACCTCGTCGCCGCGGACCATCAGCTCGACCCCGAACAGTCCGCGCCCGCCGAGCGCCTTCACAACGCGGGCGGCGATCGACTTGGCGGCGTCCAGCGCCGCCTGGCTCAAGTCTTGGGGCTGCCAGAATTCCTGCACGTCACCAATCGCGTCGCCGTGGCCGATCGGCGCGCAGAAGTCCAGCGTCGGCCCCGACGGGCCATTGCCGCCGACCGTCAGCAGCGTGACGTGGAAGTCGATTTCGACAAGGGTCTCAGCCAGCACCCGGCGCTGCGCCCGCAGGCCGCCTGCGGACACCGCCCGCTGCCAGGCCGGTTCGAGGTCGCCCGGCAGCAGCACCACCGACTGTCCCTGCGCGCCGACGGCAGCGACCGGTTGTACCCGCAGCGGGTAGCCGGCGTGGTCGGCGATCGCGCGCAGCTCCTCGATTGATCCCGCGAACCAGAACGGCGCGGTGGGCAGGCCGAGCTGGTCGGCGGCCAGGCGGCGCATGCCTTCCCGGTCGGCGGTGAGCCGCGCGCAGCGCGCGGTCGGGACGAACTCCGCAGCCCCGCTCTCGGCCGCGGCGGTCAACGCGTCGGCGGCCACCGCGTCGGAAGCAGTCACCACGAACTGTGGCTGCAGCCGCCCGATCGCGGCGCCCAGCTCGTCGGTGTCGGTCATGTCGACCACCAGCGCTTGGTCAGCCACGCCATGCGCCGGCGCGTCGGGCGATCGCTCGACGGCGATCACGTGTGCGCCCAGCCGCTGCAGGGCAATCGTCAGCTCACGGCTGAACTCCCCGGATCCCAGCAACATCACCGTGGGCCGACCGGCGTCGCGGGGCTGGCCGCGAAGCTCGTCCTGGTTCTCGATCCGGTCCTGGCTCACGAACTCAAGGATAGGGGCGCACGTCCCAACTGGACCAACGTCACGGCTGGCCGGGCAGCAACCGGATCATCAGGCCGTTGGCCTCGGCCAGCAGCGTCTCGCCGTTCAGCAGCTCGCCGCGCACGAACGCCTTGCGGCCCTCGGTCGCGGCGACATGCCCGCGGACCACCAGCTGGGTGTCGATCGGGGTGACCTTGCGGTAGTCGACATGCAGGAAGCCGGTGCGACTGATCGGCCGGGCCGCGGCGTGCACCACCATCCCGAAGACGTGGTCGAACAGCAGCGGCAGCACACCGCCGTGCACCGCGCCGTTGCCGCCGACGTGGAACCGGCTGAAGTGGCCACGCATTTCCACGCCGTCGGGGTCATACCGGCTCATCGTCCATGGCGGCAGTAGCAGGCTGCCCATGCCGGGCAGCGTCGGCGAACGGCCGGCCGGGGCCTGGCCTTCGCGCGCCCTGAACGGCGCGAGCTGGTCGGCCAGCGCTTCGACGTGCGCGGCGGCGTCGTTCCAGAGTTCGTCGCTGGGGTCGGCGGACACCGCGAGGTCCTGCAGCCGACGCATGGCCGCGACGAATCGGCCGAAACCCGGGCCCGGGCTGGCGGCGCCGTATTCCGGAAATCCGCCGTGGTGGTCGTAGTCGGGGTCCAGCTGCTCTGGTGAGTCGGTCACGGGCTGGTCGGTTCGCGACCCGCTGCGCGCGGCTGCACCGCGCTTGCGATCGCTCACGGGCTGGTCGGTTCGCGACCCGCTGCGCGCGGCTCCGCCGCGCTTGCGATCGCTCACGGGCTGGTCGGTTCGCGACCCGCTGCGCGCGGCTGCACCGCGCTTGCGATCGCTCACGGGCGAGCCGCCAGCACGTCGCGACGCACGATTGTCTGGTCGCGGCCCGGGCCGACACCGATGCACGAAATATGAGCTCCGCCAAGCTCTTCCAACCGCAGCACGTAGTCACGCGCTTTCGCGGGCAGGTCGTCGAACTCGCGCGCCTCGGAGATGTCTTCCCACCAGCCGGGCAGTTCTTCGTAGATGGGCTCGGCGCGGTGCAGGTCGCTTTGGGTCATCGGCATTTCGGAGGTCTGTTTGCCGTCGACCCGGTAGCCGACGCACACCGGCACCGTTTCCAGGCTGGACAGCACGTCGAGCTTGGTCAGGAAGTAGTCGGTGATCCCGTTGACCCGGGTGGCGTAGCGCGCGATCACGGCGTCGAACCAGCCGCAGCGTCGGCGCCGCCCGGTCGTGACGCCGAATTCGCCGCCGGTCTTGGAGAGGTATTCGCCGTGCTCGTCGAACAGCTCGGTGGGGAACGGGCCCGACCCCACGCGGGTGGTGTAGGCCTTGAGGATGCCCAGCACGGTGGTGATCCGGGTGGGGCCGATGCCGGATCCCACGGCGGCGCCGCCGGCGGTCGGATTCGACGATGTCACGTACGGATAGGTGCCGTGGTCGACGTCGAGCAGCGTGCCCTGTGAGCCTTCCAGCAGAACGGTCTCGCCGGCCTCCAGCGCGGTGTTGAGCAACAGCCGAGTGTCGGCGATGCGGTGGGAGAAGCTCTCCGCTTGCTCGAGCAGCGCCTCAACGACCTGCGCCGGGTCGAGCGCTTTGCGGTTGTAGATCTTGACCAGCACCTGGTTTTTGAAGTCCAGTGCGGCTTCGATCTTGTGGGTCAACTCATCCGGGTGCAGCACGTCGGCGACCCGGATCCCGATGCGCGCGATCTTGTCCTGGTAGCAGGGCCCGATGCCGCGGCCGGTGGTGCCGATCTTCTTGCTGCCCATGTAGCGCTCGGTCACCTTGTCGATGGCCACGTGATAAGGCATCAGCAGGTGCGCGTCGGCCGAGATCAACAGCTTCGAGGTGTCGACGCCGCGGTCTTCGAGGCCCTTCAGCTCGTCGAGCAGGACGCCGGGGTCGATCACCACGCCGTTGCCGATGACGTTGGTGACGCCCGGCGTCAGCACACCCGACGGGATGAGGTGCAGGGCGAAATTCTCGCCGGTGGGCAGCACCACGGTGTGCCCGGCGTTGTTGCCGCCTTGGTAGCGGACGACCCACTTGGTACGGCCGCCGAGCAGGTCGGTGGCCTTGCCCTTGCCCTCGTCGCCCCATTGGGCGCCGATCAGGACGATTGCCGGCATGACTCGCTCCCGCCTAATCCCGCGTATTCAGGCCGCTTATGGTGGGCCAGCCGGTGAACCACAATAGCCCAGCTGTTTGCGAGGACGCTTCTGAATATTCCAGACACCGCCGTGTTGGCGTTCGGCGACCGACTGCCGCGTGCCCTGCGAGGGCTGCCGGTTGCCTATCCCGACGACATCGATGCGGCGATCACCCCGGCACGACGGCTGGTGGTGCTCGGCACCGACGCCGACCTCGCGTCGGTGCTGACCCGGCTGCTGCGTGCGGAGCTGCTCGAGGTCGAGGTGGCCTACGTTCCGCGGCGCCGCACGCCGGCCACCCGCGCCTACCGCCTGCCGGCCGGTCGCCGAGCTGCTCGGCGGGCAGTGCGCGGGTCAGCCCAGCGGCTGCCGCTGATCCGCGACGACACCGGAACGGTCATCGTCGGATCCGCCCGCTGGCGGCCCGCAGACGGGGAGCGGCTGCTACACGGAGAGGCGGTCGTCGACGACGCAGTGCTGTTCGACGGCGACGTCGCCGGGGTGACCGTCGAGCCGACGGCGGCCCTGCCCGGGCTGCGGGCCCGCGTGGCGGGCACCCGGCGCTGGTTGACCGGCCGGGCCGCGCAGCTGGGCGGCCCGGGAATCTCCGTTGTCCGCGACGGGGTGGTCGCACCGCGGACGGCGCGCCGCTCGACGATCTACCGGAACACCGAGGGTTGGTTAGCCGTCCGGTAGTTTCGTCGCGTGAGCGCCCGTGACTTGCACCAGTCGGTGCGACCCAGCCCGATCTTCTGGGCCATTGTCGGCCTGACCGTCCTCGGCGGCGGGCTGGCGTACTGGGTTGGCGACGACGTGTCTCCGCTGGCCTACGCCGGGGTGTTCGTCATGGTGATCGCCGGCTGGGTGGTGTCGCTGTGTCTGCACGAGTTCGGCCACGCCTTTACGGCCTGGCGATTCGGTGACCGCGACGTCGCGTTGCGCGGCTACCTGGATCTGGATCCGCGGCGCTACATGAACCCGGTGTGGTCGATCCTGGTGCCGATCGCGATCATGGCGATCGGCGGGATCGGCCTGCCGGGCGCGGCGGTCTACGTGCGGACGTCTGCCCTGACAACCCGGCAGCGCACGCTGGTCAGCCTGGCCGGGCCGGCAGCGAATCTGCTGCTGGCCGTGGTTCTGCTGGCGGTGACCAACCTGTTCTTCGACCCGCGACACCCGGTGCTGTGGGCCGGAGTGGCATTCCTGGGCTTCCTGCAGATCACCGCGCTGCTGCTGAACCTGCTGCCCATCCCCGGCCTGGACGGCTACAACGCCTTGGAGCCGCACCTGAGCCCGGAGACTCAGCGGGCGCTGGCACAGTTCAAGCCGTACGGCTTCGTGTTGCTGTTTTTCCTGCTGTTCGCCCAACCAGTCAACCAGTGGTTCTTCGGGATGGTCGACGCCGTCTTCGAACTTTCCGGCGTGCCCCGGCTGCTGTGGCAGCTCGGCGCCGGGCTCACCCAGTTTTGGCGTCACCTGATCTAGACCCAATCGCCGGGCCACCGAGATCGACGCCAGCGCGGAAATCGTCGAGAGAACTCCGCGCTCACGTCGATCTCGGCGCTGCGCAGATCGCCGACACCGTCAGATCAGGCCGAGGCCATGGCGGGCCGCCGGGTCGCAGTCGTCGAGCAGATCCAGACAGCGGGCCTGCTCGTCGGTCTCGCCGATCGCGTCGGCCGCCCGCGCCAGCGCCGCGACGCACCGCAGGAAACCTTGATTGGGCTGGTGCGAGAACGGCACCGGGCCGAAACCCTTCCAACCGTTGCGGCGCAACTGGTCCAGGCCGCGGTGATACCCGGTGCGGGCGTAGGCGTACGCCGTGATCGCCTTGTCGTCGGCGAGCGCGTCCTCGGCCAGCGTCGCCCACGCCACCGACGCGGAGGGGTGCGCAGCCGCGACGGCAGTCGGGTTGTCGCCGGCGCCCAATTGGGCCTCGGCGTCCGGGTCACCGGGCAACAAGATCGGATTCGGTCCCAGCAGATCATGCATCGGCGTCATGGGGATATTGTGCCGTGCTGCCTGTTTTCAACCGATGCCGCCACCTACAACCCGGCGGCGGGTCGCTAAGCTTCTAGAGGTATTTCGACACCGAAGAGGACAGCTGCGCCTATGCCCAATGAATCAGGGTCTGACCGCGACAACACGTCCGACGCCGCCGATCGAGCCGCCACCGACGACCCGGTGGAATCCGAGGCTGACACGCCCGACGACAAGACCACCGAAACCCAAAGCGGGGCCGATCCCGCGACTGAGGTGATCGGACCGTCCGGGCAGGAGCCGCAACCGCCGAAGCCTGCGCTGCAACCCGGTGAACGACGCTTCACCGCTCCGGGTTTCGACGCCAACGAAACCGCGATCATCAACGCGGCCAACGAACCTGCCACCGAGGTCTTCGCTCCGGGCCGTCCACCCGCGGGTGGCCAAGCGGGCTCGAGATTCGCTACGCCGCAACTGATTCCACCTCGGCTGGGCGCCAAATTGCGTCCGTCCAGTCAGCGCAGCTGGGGTTGGGTGCTGGCGCTGATCCTGATCATCCTGGCGTTCGCCGCGATCGCGGTACTGGGCACCGTGCTGCTGACCCGCAACGACAGGAAGCCGCATGCGTCGCGGGAAGATCAGGTGCGCAACACGATTCAGCACTTCGACGCCGCGGTGCAGACTGGCGATCTGGCCACGCTGCGCAGCCTCACCTGCGGCACCATGCGCGACGACTACGTCACCTACAACCAGAACGAGTGGAACGACGTCTACCACCGCGTCGCGGCGGCCGGGGAATATCCCGTCGTCGCCAGCATCGACCAGGTGGTCGTCAACGGGAACCACGCCGAAGCCAACGTGACCGCGTTCGTGGCCTACGCCCCGCAGACCCGCTCGATACGCAGTTTCGACCTGCAGTACCGCGACGACCAGTGGAAGATCTGCGAGTCCAGTTCCGGCTGAAGTTTTTTCACCGCCACCCGACAGCTAGTTCGACAGGGATTTTCCGTCGCAGTGCAGGTCGTGGCAGGCCTCGATGACCCGCTCGGTCATCGACGCCTCGGCCTTCTTGAGGTAGCTGCGTGGGTCGTAGACCTTCTTGTTTCCGACCTCGCCGTCGACCTTCAACACGCCGTCGTAGTTGCTGAACATGTGCCCGGCCAGCGGCCGGGTGAAGGCGTACTGAGTGTCGGTGTCGACGTTCATCTTCACCACGCCGTAGCGCAGCGCCTCCTCGATCTCGGACTTCAGCGAGCCGGATCCGCCGTGGAAGACGAAGTCGAACGGCTGGGAACCGTCCGGCAGCCCCAGCTTGGCGGCGGCCACTTTCTGGCCCTGGTCGAGGATGTCGGGCCGCAGCTTGACGTTGCCCGGCTTGTAGACGCCGTGCACGTTGCCGAAGGTCGCGGCCAGCAGGTAGTGGCCGTGCTCGCCGTGTCCCAGGGCGTCGATGGTCTTTTCGAAGTCTTCGGGGGTGGTGTAGAGCTTGTCGTTGATCTCGGCCTCGACGCCGTCTTCCTCACCGCCCACGACGCCAATTTCGACCTCCAGGACGATCTTGGCGGCCGAAGCCAGCTTCAGCAGCTCCTGGGCGATTTCGAGGTTCTCGTCGATCGGCACCGCGGAGCCGTCCCACATGTGCGATCCGAACAGCGGGTTCTTGCCGGCAGCCACCCGCTCGGCCGAGATCGCCAGCAGTGGCCGCACGTAGCTGTCCAGCTTGTCCTTCGGGCAGTGGTCGGTGTGCAGGGCCACGTTGACCGGGTACTTGGCCGCGATGACGTGGGCGAACTCGGCCAGCGCGACCGCGCCGGTGACCATGTCCTTGACGCCCAGGCCAGAAGCGAATTCAGCTCCGCCGGTGGAGAATTGGATGATGCCGTCACTACCGGCATCGGCGAATCCCTTGAGGGCGGCGTTGACGGTCTCCGACGACGTGCAGTTGATCGCCGGGAAGGCGTACTCGCCCTCCTTGGCGCGTCGCAGCATCTCCGCGTAGACGTCTGGCGTTGCGATGGGCATTCGGCTTCCTTCCTGACCTGTCGCATCAGTATCGCAACACCGTCGGCGGGTCCGCAGCCCGCCCGGTCAAGGGCGGCCGTTAGCGCCGGTATCTTGAAACACGTGAAATCCACCAGGAAGGCCTAGCGGCAATGCCCAACATCCTCGACCCGATGTACTGGATCGGTCCGCAGGGACTGTTCGCATCGGCCGTGCTGCCGACCATCCTGGCCATCGTCTTCGTCGAGACGGGTCTGCTGTTCCCGCTGCTGCCCGGTGAGTCGCTGCTGTTCACCGGTGGTTTGCTGGCCGCCCACGGCACCCTCGACATCTGGGTGCTGGCACCGGCCGTGGCGCTGACCGCGGTGCTGGGCGATCAGACCGGCTACTTCATCGGCCGCCGGATCGGCCCTGCGTTGTTCAAGAAGGAGGACTCGCGCTTCTTCAAGCAACACCACGTGACCGAGTCGCATGCCTTCTTCGAGAAATACGGGCCGGCGGCGATCATCCTGGCCCGGTTCATGCCGTTCGTGCGGACCTTCACCCCGGTGGTCGCCGGGGTCTCCTACATGCGCTACCCGGCCTACCTGGCGTTCGACATCGTCGGCGGCGTCCTCTGGGGTGGCGGCGTGACGTTAGCCGGCTACTTCCTGGGCAACATCCCGTTCATCCACCAGAACCTGGAAAAGATCGTCCTGGCAATCCTGTTCGTGTCGATGCTGCCGGCCTTCATCGCCACCGGCCGGGCCTATCTGCGCCGCCGACGGGCGGCCCGCGACGAGAAGGAAGCGCTCACCGTCGCGGACTAGCTACGCCGGGCGAAAACCCATCGCCACGCCGTTCATGCAGTAGCGCAGGCCAGTCGGCTGCGGGCCATCGTTGAAGACGTGGCCGAGGTGGCCGCCGCAGCGGCTGCAGAGCACCTCGGTGCGCGACATCAACGCACTGTTGTCCTGCTGCTCGAGGACGGCACCGTCCATGACTTTCCAGAAGCTGGGCCAGCCGGTGCCACTGTCGAACTTGGTCGTCGACGAGTAGAGGGCCTGCCCGCAGCCCGCGCAGGTGAAGACCCCGGATCGATGCTCGTCGTTGAGCGGGCTGCTGTAGGGCCGCTCGGTACCCGCGTTGCGAAGCACGTCGTATGCCGCGGGCGACAGCAGTTGGCGCCACTCCTGGTCGATGTGGTTGACCTCATACGCGCGAGGCGGACGGCTCGGTGCGCCGGTTGCGGTGACCGCGGTCAAAGCCCCGGCACCGGCGAGCACACCGAACGCGGCGCCGAGCAGGACGTTACGTCGGGTAGTCATGGCCTCCACGATACGGCCTTACGGTCAAACGGCGGTCTTGAAATCGCATGCGGTCCTGGCCCGAACGTCGGCGACGGTGACGCCGGGGTGCAGCTCGATCAGCGTCAGTCCGTGCCCGGGTTCGACCGCGAAGACGCACAGGTCGGTGATGATCATGTCGACCACGCTCTTGCCGGTGACCGGCAGTGAGCACTGCGTGAGGATTTTCGGGCTGCCGTCTTTGGCGGTGTGGTCCATCACCACGATGACCCGTTTGACGCCGGACACCAGATCCATTGCGCCGCCAGGGCCTTTGACCATCTTGCCGGGCACCATCCAGTTGGCCAGATCACCGTTCTCGGCGACCTCGAGGCCGCCCAGGATGGACAGGTCGATGTGGCCGCCGCGGATCATCGCAAACGAATCGGCGCTGCTGAAGTAACTCGACCCGGGCAAGCTGGTGACGGTCTGCTTGCCGGCGTTGACCAGGTCGGGGTCAACGGCGTCCTCGGCCGGATAGGCGCCGATGCCGAGTAGCCCGTTCTCGGACTGCAGTGTGACGGTGATGTCGTCGGGAATGTAGTTGGCCACCAACGTCGGAATGCCGATACCCAGGTTGACGTAGTAGCCATCGCGCAACTCCTTGGCGGCACGCCGCGCCATCAACTCACGAATCTGGCTTTCCCTTTTGAGCGCGGCACCGCCGGTGGTGGTGCGGAACTCGATGCGCTTCTGGTAGCCGGGGCCCTCGATGATCCGGTCGACGTAGATGCCCGGGGTGTGAATCTGGTCTGGGTCCAGTTCGCCGACCTCGACGAGTTCCTCCACCTCGGCGACGGTCACCGCGGCGCAGGTGGCGATCATCGGGTTGAAGTTGCGGGCGGTCTTGCGGTAGATCAGGTTGCCCGCCTTGTCCCCCTTCCACGCCTTCACGATCGCCACGTCAGCCCGAATACCTTCTTCCAGAACGTATTCGGTGCCGTTGAAGACCCGAGTGTCTTTGCCTTCGGCCAGGTTGGTGCCGAAGCCGGTGCGGGTGTAGAAGCCGGGAATACCCGCGCCGCCGGCCCGCAGTTTCTCGGCGAGTGTCCCCTGTGGCGTCAGCACCAGGTCCAGTTCACCGGCCAACACCTGGCGCTCGAACTCCTTGTTCTCGCCCACGTAGGAGGCGATCACCTTGGTCACCTGACGCGCGTTGAGCAGCAACCCCATCCCGAAATCGTCGACGCCGGCGTTGTTTCCGACGATCGTGAGCTCTTTGACGCCGCTGTCCACCAGCGCCTGAATCAGGTTTTCCGGAATGCCGCACAGGCCGAAACCACCTGCGGCGATGGTGATTCCGTCCTTCAGCAGGCCGTGCAGCGCCGACTCGGCGTCGGCGTGGACTTTACTCATCGCTGGTCCCTTCGGTGACGGCGTGAGCGGCTTCCATCAGCATCCAACCGGACAGCTGCACCGACAGATCACGCTCGGGGATCTCGGACGCGGCGACGGCACCCGCCACGAACTGGGCTTGCTCACCGGCGGCTGTCGGCAGATCGGCCGGGCGATCCCAGAACGGGCCGAACAACGGCAGACCCTGCACGGTCTGACGGTTGTCCCAAGCCGACTGGGCCGACGTCAGCACGATGTGACGGGCGGTGTCGCGGGCCTTGGCGTCGGCGACCGCATCGCCGGGCAGCGCGGTGGCGACCAGCGCCAGGTAGCGGGCGGTGATCCCGGCGAACAACCCGCCGTCGCCGCCGCCGGCACCGCGGATCACCCCGCCCGGGGCCATGTGCTCGTCGACCGCGGCGACCAGGCGATGCACGCGCGGCGCGTGACGGTCGTCTTCGGTGCGGGCAGCCAGTTCGGTCTCCAGGCCGAGCACCACGCCCTGACAGTAGCTGTATTGGGCGCGGACCAGTGAGCCGGCTTTGACGCCGTCGAACACCAGGTGCGTCTCGGGGTCGATCAGCGTCTCGTCGATCCAGTCCGCCATCTGCTGGGCGCGCCGAAGCCGGTCGCCGTGTCGGGCCAGGAAGATGGCCGCCGGGCCGTTGGCCGGGGCGTTGAAGAACTGGTCCTGCTTGCGCCACGGGATGCCGCCACCGTCCTCGGGCACCCAGGAGTTGATCAGTTGATCGTTCAGCTTGCGCAGCGCGCCCGGCCGATCGACGCCTGCGATCCGCGACGCCCGCTCCAGCGACAGCGCTAGCCAGGCCATGTCGTCGTAGTAGCTGTTGACCCAGGAGCCGTTGTTACGCAATCGATGTCCGCGGATCTGCCGCGCGATCTTGACGCGGCGCTCTGGCTGGGGGTCACGCAGTTCGGCGTCGACCAGGCAGTCCAGCAGATGCGCCTGCCACCAGTAGTGCCAGCCACCGAACCACTTGTCGCGCCGGGTTGCGGGCCAGCCCACCACGCCGAGTTGGGTGCCGGGCAGCGCCCACAGCCTTTTCAGATGGCGACCAGTCACGGCGGCCTCCGCGCTGACCGCCCGGTTGACCCATACCTGATCCATGTCTGCAGATCCTGCCTTACCAGGCGGCCGCGATGTCCCCGTGCTGACAGATCCAGCTGTGCATCGCGATGCCCGCAGCGACGGCGACGTTGATGCTGCGGGTCGACCCGAACTGCGCAATCGAGACGATCAGCGCGGCGCCGTCGCGGGCGTCGTCGCTGATGCCGGGGCCTTCTTGACCGAACAGCAGCAGGCAGTCGCGCGGCAGCGTGGTCTGCTCCAGTCGGGCCGCACCCGGCACGATGTCGACAGCGACCACCGTCAGGCCCGCGGCGGCGGCGAAGCTCAACAGTTCGGCGGTGTCGTCGTGGTGGCGCAGTCGCTGGTAGCGGTCGGTGACCATGGCACCGCGCCGATTCCACCGGCGACGGCCGACGATGTGGACGGTATCGACGGCGAACGCGTTGGCGGCGCGCACCACCCCGCCGATGTTGGCGTCCTGGCCGAAGTTCTCGATCGCGACGTGGAGCGCGTGTCTCCGGTTGTCTATGTCGGCGACGATCGCCTCCCGTGTCCAATAGCGGTAGGCGTCGACGACGTTGCGGGAGTCGCCGTCGCGCAGCAACTCCGGGTCATACCGCGGGTCGTCGGGCAAGTCCCCTTGCCAAGGCCCGACACCGGCCACTGGAACGCTCCACTCGGTGGGGCCGGGCTGGCTCATTTGGTGGTCCACACCGCGGCGTGGGTGCCCACGATCGCGACCGTCGCGTAGAGCAGCGCGTCGTTGAGGTCGCCCTGGGTGCACAGCGAGGCGTTGACGTGCACGGCGTCCAGCGACGCCTCGGGCAGGATCAGCACCGAGGATCCGTAGCTGGCGCAGGCGGGATTGAGGCCGGGCGGCGGCAGCGTCGGCGAGGCGAGCAGCATCATCGGCCCGCCCCGGCCGGCGGAGTCGTCGCGATATTTGGCCGCGACGGCGTCGGCCTGCAGGCCGAGCAACATGTAGCCGGCGCCGGTGAACGCCGCCGGGTCGCCGAGCGAGGCTTGGTCCAGCGGTGTGCCGTCGGCCCGCCACGCTTCGATGCTGGTCGTCCGGACCACCATCCCGGTGTCGCTCTGCTTGGTCGGCAGCAGCCCGACAGGGAACGCCGCCGGGTAGGCCGCTGTGGTATCGGCGATGCGGTCGCGCGGCGAATAGAGGTAGACGCCGCGGACAGCAGCGCGGTCTTTCATCGGGCCCAGGCAGACCGTGCCGGTCAGGTGATTGCCACCGGGCGCGGAAAGCGATTGGATGACCAGGTTTTGGACCCCGTCGCAGCTGCCGATGCCCGCTGCCTCCAGCGGATGGGCCAACGCGCCGTACAACCCGAACCGGACGTCGCGAGGGTCGGCATGCGGCTTCGCCGCGTCGGCGGGGGCTGCATCGACGTCGACGAGCACATAGTCATCGTGCCAGCGCAGGTTCGAGATCGACGTGTTCCAGCCGAGCACCGCCAGCGATTCGCCGATCCGCGCGGTTCTGGCGCCGTATACCTGTTGCGGCGCAGAAGGATTCGAACATGCACACAGTGACGCCAATGCTGCGATCATCGCAAGGACAGTGCGCACGGTGACTAAGCCAGCCCGAGGTCCGCCAACCCCAGCACGCTGCGGTACGGAAACCCTTCGGCCTCAATGGCTTCGGCCGCCCCAGTGGCACGATCGACGACCGTCGCCACACCGATCACCTCGGCGCCGGCGGCCAGCACGGCGCGCACCGCGGTCAGCGCCGACCCGCCGGTGGTGCTGGTGTCCTCGACCACCAGTACCCGCTGGCCGGTGATGTCGGGACCTTCGATAAGACGTTGCATACCATGGGCTTTCACCGACTTCCGCACGACGAAAGCGTCGATCGGGCGGCCGGGGGCGTGCATGACGGCGGTGGCGACCGGGTCGGCGCCCAGGGTGAGGCCACCGACCGCGGCGTAGTCCCAGTCGGCGGTGAGGTCGCGGACCAGCCGACCGATCAACGGAGCCGCCCGGTGGTGCAGGGTGGCCCTACGCAGGTCCACGTAGTAGTCGGCCTCTTTGCCCGACGACAACGTGACGCGGCCATGCACCACCGCCAATTGTCGTACCAACTCTGCTAGTTCAGAAAGCTCAGGTGCGGCCACGGCCCCGCCCAAAAGCACTCGTGGCAGTTTCGTGGTCGCCCTGGTCGGACAGCGCATTGGGGCGGTCGCCGTCGCGGGCTACCAGCACCAGGTCGAGGCCGTCTGCGGCATAGCGTCGCGCAAAGCCCTCGCCACTACCGGAAGTGGGCCTGGTGATCAGGGCGACGGGACGAGGCACCGCGTCAGTGTACTTAGCCCGACAGCGACCCAGACTCAGCGCTGCTGATGTGCCGCCTGGTGACCGTTGCGGCCGACCGGCGGACGGCGGACCTGCTCCTGACGCGGCGGCGGGCTTGCGACCGCGCGCGTCGTCGACCCGCTCTCCTGCGGCGCGGATTCGGGTTGGCGCTGGGCGGCCTCGCCGCGGCCGGCGGGGGCCAGCGGGCGGCTGGGCGAGGTGTTGCGGCTGGTCGGCTGCGCAGTGCCGGACGATCCGGCCGACTGCGGCAGTGGCGGCAGCACCCGTAGCAGGTCGTTGAACTGGCGCACCGTGCGCAGGCCCTCGTCCCACTGGGCGCGGGTGCTACCGATCGGCATGCTGACCAGCGTCCAGTTCTGCTCGTTCCACATGATCTCGGCGCAGTCGGGCGCGGTGTGGGCGAAGGTGACCATCCGGCGGTCGCAGGCGCGTCGGGCGGCGTCCAGGTTGGTGGAGTACACCATCCGCGGCCCGATCGCGCCGAGCAGCCAAATGTCGTTCTCGCGAGGCTCTTTGAGGCCCTTGAGTCGCACGTCGACGACGACGTTGGTGCCGACCTTGCGGTGCAGAGCGATCACGGTGGCGACTTCTTCGAGGTCGAAGATGAACACCGCCTCACCGCGGATCTGGCCGAGCACGACGTTGCGGGCCGGGATGTTGTTGCCGACGGTGGACATCACGCCGCGCTTCCAGCGGGTGAGAATCTCGGTGGATTGCTGCTCGTAGTCAAACCCGTGCGAACGGGCCCACGACTTGCGGCGCCGTCCTCGTCCCCGGCGACGGTCGATGTCGACGTACAGCAACACCGCCGCACCGACGAAGCACAGCGCAGAGAGCGTAAACCAGAGCGGAACCATCGCCACGTAGCCTAGCTGCTACCACCCCCCAATCGAGAATGCCGGCAGGTCACAACCGAATTAAAGTTTGCTACCCGTTCGGCGACGACGGAGGCGACCAAAAACTCCCCCGCGACCCCGAGCTGCTGGGCTCATCCCAACACCAGGTGGTCGCCGTCGGCGCTGACGTTCACCGGCACGGTGTCGCCGTCGTGTACCTCGCCGGCCAGCAGCAACTTGGCCAGCTGGTCGCCGATGGCGTGCTGCACCAGCCGCCGCAGCGGGCGGGCGCCGTACACCGGGTCGAACCCGCGCAGCGACAACCATTTCTTGGCCGGCAGCGACACCTCCAGTTGCAGCCGCCGTTGCGCGAGCCGCTTGGCCAACTGCTCGAGCTGGATGTCGACGATGCGGACCAATTCTTCGGGGTTCAGGCCGTCGAAGATCAGCACGTCGTCGAGGCGGTTGATGAACTCCGGCTTGAACGCCGAGCGCACCGCGGCCATCACCTGCTCCTCCGTACCGCCCGAACCGAGGTTGGACGTCAGGATGAGGATGGTGTTGCGGAAGTCGACCGTGCGGCCCTGCCCGTCGGTCAGCCGGCCCTCGTCGAGAACCTGCAGCAGCACGTCGAACACATCCGGGTGCGCTTTTTCGATCTCGTCGAACAAAACGACGGTGTAGGGCCGGCGGCGTACCGCCTCGGTGAGCTGACCGCCCTGGTCGTAGCCGATGTAACCGGGAGGCGCGCCGACCAGACGGGCCACCGAGTGCTTCTCGCCGTACTCGCTCATGTCGATGCGGACCATCGCCCGCTCGTCGTCGAACAAAAAGTCGGCCAGCGCCTTGGCCAGTTCGGTCTTACCGACACCGGTGGGGCCTAAGAACAGGAACGAACCGGTCGGCCGGTTGGGGTCGGCGACCCCGGCCCTGGTCCGACGCACCGCGTCAGAGACGGCCTGGACGGCTTTCTTCTGCCCGACGACCCGGCGGCCCAGCTCGTCTTCCATCCGCAGCAGCTTGGCGGTCTCGCCTTCCAGCAGCCGCCCCGCCGGGATGCCGGTCCACGCCGAGACCACGTCGGCGATGTCGTCGGGACCGACTTCTTCTTTGAGCATCACGTTTTCGCGCGCCTCGGCGTGCGGCAGGGCGGCGTCGAGTTTCTTCTCGACCTCCGGGATACGGCCGTAGCGGAGTTCGGCAGCCTTGGCCAGGTCGCCGTCGCGTTCGGCGCGCTCGGACTCCCCGCGCAGCGTCTCCAGCTGTTCCTTCAGGTCGCGGACGGCGTCGATGGCGTTCTTCTCGTTCTGCCAGCGGGTGGTCAGCTCAGCGAGTTTTTCCTTCTGGTCGGCCAGTTCGGAGCGCAACTTCTCCAGGCGGTCGCGCGACGCATCGTCTGATTCCTTCGCCAACGCCATCTCTTCGATCTCGAGCCGACGCACCAACCGCTCGACCTCGTCGACCTCGACGGGCCGCGAATCGATCTCCATCTTCAGCCGGCTGGCCGCCTCGTCGACCAGGTCGATCGCCTTGTCCGGCAGGAAGCGGGCGGTGATGTAGCGGTCGGACAGCGTCGCGGCCGCCACCAGCGCGGAGTCGGTGATGCGCACACCGTGGTGCACCTCGTAGCGGTCTTTGAGCCCGCGCAGGATTCCAACGGTGTCCTCCACCGACGGCTCGCCGACGAACACCTGCTGGAAGCGCCGTTCCAGCGCGGCGTCCTTTTCGATGTACTTGCGGTACTCGTCGAGTGTGGTGGCACCGACCAGTCGCAGTTCGCCGCGGGCCAGCATCGGCTTGATCATGTTGCCGGCGTCCATCGCGCCCTCACCGGTCGCGCCGGCGCCGACGATGGTGTGCAGCTCGTCGATGAAGGTGATGATCTGCCCGGCGGAGTTCTTGATGTCGTCGAGCACCGCCTTGAGCCGTTCCTCGAATTCGCCGCGGTACTTGGCCCCGGCCACCATCGAGCCCATGTCGAGCGAGACGACCGTCTTGTCGCGCAGGCTCTCGGGGACGTCGCCGTCGACGATGCGCTGGGCCAGGCCCTCCACGATCGCGGTCTTACCGACACCGGGCTCACCGATCAGCACCGGGTTGTTCTTGGTGCGACGGCTCAGCACCTGCACGACGCGACGAATCTCGTTGTCCCGTCCGATGACTGGATCGAGCTTGCCTTCACGGGCACGCCCGGTCAGGTCGGTGGAGTACTTCTCCAGCGCCTGATAGGTGGCCTCGGGGTCGGGGTTGGTGACCCGCGCGCTACCGCGGACCTTGACGAACGCTTCGCGTAACGCCTGCGGCGATGCGCCGTGTCCGGTCAGCAGCTTGGCGACTTCGGAGTCGCCGGTGGCCAGACCGACCAACAGGTGCTCGGTGGAGACGTATTCGTCGGCCATCTCGGTGGCCAGGTGTTGGGCGGTGGTGATGGCCGCCAGCGAGTCGCGGGACAGCTGCGGCTGCGAGTTGGTGCCGCTGACTTGCGGCAGCCGGTCCAGGATGCGCTGCGCTTCAGCTCGGACGGCGGCGGGCTCGACCCCGACAGCCTCCAGCAGCGGCGCGGCGATCCCGTCGTTCTGCGTCAGCAGCGCCAACAGCAGGTGAGCCGGCCTGATCTCGGGGTTGCCGGCGGCGGTCGCCGCCTGCAAGGCCGATGTCAGTACTGCCTGCGTCTTGGTGGTCGGGTTGAAAGAGTCCACGACACCTCCATTCGGGTCGGTTGGGCCTGAAGCGGCCCGATAAAAATGCTCGTCGTGTTGTTCAACGCCGTCAATGTTGAGTCTGTTCCGCTCAACTCTAACAAATTTTGGCGGGCTTACCAGGGCCTGACGCTGCCCAGTTCGAGATCGAATGGTTGCCGATTGGGGACTTTAGCCGAATCGGCTGAGGCGGCTGGTAGGCGTCGAGTGAGCGTCCATGGCGACGACACGCCGAAGTGACGCGCCCTGGGTGCACACTCAAATCCGCAGGCGCACAACGACGTCAGGAATCTACCCTTTGACGATCCGGATACGCCGAACGTGAAGCCAATGCGAAAAATCGCAACAAATCTCGCAGTGGATTCACGTTCGATGAGGAATCGGCCCCCACGGCACAGATACCTGCGCTTTGGTCATTACGTGTGCAGCGGCAGGGGCGTCCGGAACGCGTACGAACTCTAGCTATCCACCAGCCGGCGTGCGGAGGATGGCTTTGGTGGGGAATCCGTAGATCGGGGCTTCCTCGTCCTCGTCCTCGGCTTTGTCGACCATGCGCGACGCTCTCGATGCAGCGACAGGCGGCAATCCCGCGGTGACTACCGGGCTGGCGGTCGGCGCGGCGGCCGGCAGCGCAGTCGCGGGAGACGGCATGGCATCCGCGGGCGCGAGTAGGGCGGCCGTGTGCGGTGGCGCCGACAGTGCTCGGACCAGGGTGGCGTTGCCGACGCTCGCAGTGACCTCGCCGCCGCCGGTGCGCATCCCAGCCAGGACACCCGAACTACCCAAACCTATCGGGGCCGGAGCATCGACAGCAGTGAGGTGGGACGCGGCCGCGCCCAGACCGCCGGCCACTGCAGCGGGGTTCAGAGTCCGGCCGAGGACCGTTGTGAGAGCGGTCATGTCACCCACAGCCTGCCCGATGAACGCCGGGCTGTAGGGCGCGCCCGCGAGCACAGAGTTGACCACCGTGGAGTTCAAAAAGTTCGACATCGGGGTCGCACCGGATGATCCCGAAATCATGTTGAGAAGCCCAGCCAGCCCCGAGGTCAGACTTCCCGACCCGGGTGCGGTGAGGTTGAGTCCCAGCGCATCCAAGAGCGCGCTCAGCCCCGACCCCGAGGTGGCGGCCCCGGTCGCGCCGGACAACGCGGTGGGGCTGGCGAGTCCTTGCAGGGAGGTCTGCAGCGTGGACAGCAGTTGCGAGAGGCTGGTCGGGGTGTGGGCGGCCGCGCTGGAAGTGGCCTGGGCGGCCGCCGCGGTTTGATGAGCCGACCCATCAGCTGTGGTGGTCACCGGAGGCTCGTGCAGCGGGTCGAGGGTAGCCGCGGTGGCGGAGGCACCCGCGTAGCTGTACATCGCCGCCGCGTCCTGGGCCCACATCTCGGCATACGCCGTCTCGGTGGCCGCAATCGCAGCGGTGTTCTGCCCGAACACATTCGTGCTGACCAACGACGCCAACTGCACACGGTTGGCAGCAACCGCCGCCGGCGCCACCGTGGCCGCAAACGCCGCCTCATAGGCATCCACGGCAGCAGCGGCGGCACTGGCGGCCCGCGCGGCGTGCCCGGCGGTGGCCTGCATCCACCCCGCATACGGAGCAGCCGCAGCAGCCATCGACGCCGCCGACGGGCCCTGCCACGACCCGCTGGTCAATTCCGAGAGCACCGCAACACAAGCATTGGCCGCCGAACCCAACTCACTGGCCAGCCCCGTCCACGCTGACGCGGCCGCAACCAGCGGGCCCGAACCCGCACCGGCATACATCAACCCGGAATTGACCTCGGGAGGCAACACACCAAAATCCACCGCGACAGTCATCAACTCATCTCCCGGCACGTCGATCGATCAGGTTTGGTGTGCACCGCGGTCGGCATCGGCCGTCCCGCGATGCGAAAGGAGTGTCTGCTCACTGCAACGACTCATTCCCATGGTTTTCGGTTGGCGAGTGCAGGTCTGCGGCCTATCCGCCGGCCGGTGTACGCGTGATCACGGCCGGGCGAAAACCGTAGCGGCGGGCATAACGTCCCTTGCCGCGCACCGCACCGGGCATCGGTGCGCCCGGCAACGCCGTCGGCCCGACACCGAGCCCCGGCGGCGCTGCTGAGGGACCCAACGCCGTCCCGACCGGGCCGGTCGGCACCGCCGGGGCGCCGGCCGGCCAACTGTGTGGCACCGAAAGCGCCCCGACCAGGCCGGCTTTGCCGACACCCGCCGCGGCACCCATGGGCATTCCGGTGGGCGCGCCGAACCCGGCCGGGGCCGGCGCCGGCGCGACGCTGCTGATTTGGGAAACAATCGGCCCCAACGGGCCCAAACCGTTTCCGCCGAACGCGTGCGAGGCCACGGAATCCTGAGCCGCGTAGATGAGCAGGTAATCGAACGCGTTGAAAACGTTGAACACACCGGTCGGGTTCGTGACTCCGGACGAAAAGATGCTGTTGCCGAAGTAGGCGTTCAGCAAGTCACCCAACGACGAATTTGTTTGCCCGCTCAGCAGATTCAGCAGACCGGACAGTCCTGTCGTCGACGACGCGTTGGCTGTGCTGAGGATGCCCTGTCCGCCCGTTCCCGGGGCGGTGAGTCCTTGCAGGGAGGTCTGCAGCGTGGACAGCAGTTGCGAGAGGCTGGTCGGGGTGTTGGCGGCCGCGCTGGAGGTGGCCTGGGCGGCCGCCGCGGTTTGATGAGCCGACCCATCAGCTGTGGTGGTCACCGGAGGCTCGTGCAGCGGGTCGAGGGTAGCCGCGGTGGCGGAGGCACCCGCGTAGCTGTACATCGCCGCCGCGTCCTGGGCCCACATCTCGGCATACGCCGTCTCGGTGGCCGCAATCGCAGCGGTGTTCTGCCCGAACACATTCGTGCTGACCAACGACGCCAACTGCACACGGTTGGCAGCAACCGCCGCCGGCGCCACCGTGGCCGCAAACGCCGCCTCATAGGCATCCACGGCAGCAGCGGCGGCACTGGCGGCCCGCGCGGCGTGCCCGGCGGTGGCCTGCATCCACCCCGCATACGGAGCAGCCGCAGCAGCCATCGACGCCGCCGACGGGCCCTGCCACGACCCGCTGGTCAATTCCGAGAGCACCGCAACACAAGCATTGGCCGCCGAACCCAACTCACTGGCCAGCCCCGTCCACGCTGACGCGGCCGCAACCAGCGGGCCCGAACCCGCACCGGCATACATCAACCCGGAATTGACCTCGGGAGGCAACACACCAAAATCCATCGCGACAGTCATCAACTCATCCTGAAAACTAGCTGGCGAGAACGGTGTTGGCGGCTTCGGTGACCTCGTAGGAGCCAGCGCTGCCGCTCAAGGTGTTGACGAACATCCCCAGAATCGCGCTGGCCTGCGAGCCGATCGACTGATACAGCTGGCCGTAGGTGGAGAACTGGGCCGCGGTCAGCACCGACACCTGGTCGGCGGCGGCCGGCAGCACGACACCAGTCGGGCCCGCCGCGGCGGTGTTCTGGCTGGCCAGTGTCGAGCCGATACCGGCCAGCCGGCCGGCAGCATCCGCTAGCATCTCCGGTTGCGTGGTGGTAAAAGACATGACAAATCCCTCCCGTGAAATAGCGCAGCACCGCCGAAGGGCGATTCGGCGCAAGAAGTCACTGCACTTCAACGCGTTTGGCGCTGACGTGCGTGAAAAACGTTTTTGTATAAGCCGATTCAGGCTCTGCGGCGACCAAGGTGGAACGAAACAGTCGCCGGCTTCAGATACGGACTATCGCCGCTAGGGCTCAACTGCGCTCTCACCTCCTTGCTGCCAAGACGCACGGGGGCGCCGATGGGCGTGCACACAGGAATGAGGGCACCCGGCCAGAAAGCCAGAGCCCGCACCCCTCTCGTCAGAGCTTTGGCACTGCACGGCGTATCCGGTTGTCCCGGAAGCCACTTGGGCTCAACCCTTAAGCCGGGAGGAGCTGTCCTGACCGGGGGCGTCTTTCGACGTTCGGGGTCAGTGGCCTGTATCCGTGTAGACGCCTCACCTAGCGAGGTGCTTACTTAGGTAATACTTCCATTAACATCGGAGGGAGTCAACACGCCACGCCTCGGCAATATCACCGACCACTCGCACACCGGTCAACCGATGCCCGACATCGCCAGCGGGCTAGTGATCCGACTTCCCCAGATCGACGAGCTTGTCGCTCACGTCGTCGCGGTAAACGCCTGGAGCAGTTCGGTGATGCCTTGCAGAGCCTCCGGCACCGTCGGATCCGGGCTGGGAAGGAAGCCGTAGAGGTACCCCGCCTCCGCAACCGCCGACAACGACGGGTTCTGCACGAACGACGTGATCTGATACGTCGCCGGGTTTTCCAAATCGGCGACGAAGTCGCTGACCCCTTTCTGCAGACCGTTGCCCAACGCGGTGGCAAGGTCGCCGAGATTGATGTCCGTCGGAAACAATCCGGGAGCGCTGACGACGTCGGCATTTCCGGACGCCCACCCCTGGTCGATGCTGCCGTAACCAAGGTTCACCAAAATCTGCGTATCGGGTTCGAGCAGGTCGTACAGGGGCTGTCCGATGATCGGGATCAACCGCAACGGATCCAGCAACGGCAGGCTGTCGGCCGGAATGATGTAGTAGTTGACCATGGTGTCGGCCGATGACGTCGGCAACGCAATGGCGTCGGCGATGTCCTGGGGTGTCAGGCTCAGGTACGTGCCGTGATCGTAGATGAACCCCAACGAGGAGTTGATGTCCGAGAGCAGGTCGATCGGATACTTCGGGGAGTCGGCGACGCCGTCGTATTCGTGGGTGTAGACGTCGGTCGGGTAGAGGTCGTTCGGGGTCGCGACGTTGTCCTGGAGGTATTGCGGGGACAGGTGGCTGGTCACCACCTCCGAGCCGCCGGCCGGACTGTTCGGGTCGCCGATCAGCACGAAGTGCACATCTTGGCTGGGCACACCCTGGCCATTGAGCTCACGCATCACGGCCGAGGAAATCGAGGCGCTCTGCGAGTAGCCGAAGACCACGAGCGGGTTGGCCGCGCTCAGGTCACCCTTGTCGAAATCCTGCAGGATCGTGGAGTCCAGAATCTGCTCGCCACGCGCCTCCGACGTGGGACTTGCATCCTCCGGGGTGAACAACGATTGCAGGGTCCCGGTGAATCCGCGCGGCGCGAGGTACAGCGTGTCGGCCGCATCGAGGTAGAGCTGGCCCGGTTGCGGAATACTCGTGCCGCCCATCAACAATGCGGTGCCGTCCCCGAGCGGCGAATCCGCACCCGTTCCGTTGACGAGTTGCACCGCCATCGTCCGCGGACCCGGTGTCGGGGATACCGCCGACAAGCCGGCGAGCACGACCGCAGACACACCCCAGAGGCAACCAGCAAATCGCATTGTCGGACCTTTCCACCAGACCCAGAGGATAGGTTAACGGTACTATCTTTTATCTGCCGCGCTCCGGAAATGCCGAAATGCGGACGGCCCGGCCGGCTCAGTCCATTGCCCCGCAGGCGAGCTTTTCGAACGTATGATCGAAACGTGCGAGACCTCGCGTCGATCGGATACAACGGGCAGCCGGTGCGCGATCCGTTTCGGGTGGTGCGCCCGCCGATCGCGGTGCTGATCGACCTGACCGTGCTGTTTCCCCGTGAGCCGCATCGCGCCGGGCGCTATCACGCGAACGGACTGCAGCTGCACAAGGTCGTCGAGGGCCGGCTGAGCTGCTGGGGCATCTGCGAACAGGGTGACTGGTGGGGCCTGGTGACGTACCCGATCGCTTACGGGTCCAAGCGCAAGACCGTCACGCACTGGGTACCGGCATGGACGCTGCAACGGAAGCGGCAGATGCGATGATCAGCGCGTGACCGAACGTTGGGTACCTGTGCTTGCCACCGTGATTCCGCTGGCGCTCGTCGTTTCGGTGTCGCCGCTGTCGGTGATCCCGGCGGTGCTGGTGCTGCAGACGCCGCGGCCCCGACCGACCGGCCTCGCGTTTCTCGGTAGCTGGTTGGTCGGCCTGATCGCGCTGACCGCCGCGTTCGTCGCGTCCTCCGATGCGCTCAGCGGCCTGCACGGCAAGCCGCCGACCTGGGCAGCCTGGACCCGGGTGGTGCTGGGATCGGCGTTGATCGCGTTCGGCATCTACCGCTGGCTGACCCGCAAGGGCCACACCGAGTCACCGAAGTGGATGCGGTCGTTTGCAACCCTTACCCCCGCGCGGGCTGCGGCCATCGGACTGGCTCTGACGGCGGTGCGGGTCGAGGTGTTGACCATGTGCGCGTTGGCGGGCCTGGCCATCGGCAGCGGCAATCTCGGCACCACCGGCCAGCTGTTCACCGGGGCGATCTACGTCGCCGTCGCGGCGTCAACGGTCGCGATCCCCGTACTCGCCTACGTTGCCGCCGGCCACCGCCTGGACGACGCTATGACCCAGCTCAAAGAATGGATGGAGAAAAACAACGCCGCGATGCTGGCCGGGGTGCTGGTGCTGATCGGCGGGATGGTGCTCTACCACGGCATCGACGCGCTCTCCTGACCGGCACGCTCGGCCGGGCATAAAATCGACGGCCGTGAGCCTCAACGACCGCGACGCGCTGGCGGTGTTGCACGCCGCCGTTGAAGCGGACGACGGCAACGGGCTCATCGCCCGGTTCTACACCCGCTGGTTTTCCTTCGACGCGTCGCCGCGTGATTTGTTCCCGCCCGACATGGCCGCCCAGCGGGCCGCGTTCGCGCAGGCACTGGCATGGATTTACGGTGAATTGGTCGCGCAGCGCTCGCAAGAACCGGTGGCGTTTCTGGCCCAGTTGGGTCGTGATCATCGCAAGTACGGTGTGCTGCCCGAGCACTACGAAACCCTGGGGCAGGCGCTGTATGCGACGCTGCGCGATGCGCTGGGAGACACCTGGACCGGCGCCGTGGACGCGGCCGCTCGGCAATCGCTGAATCTGATCACCGGGGTGATGAGCGGGGCCGCCGAAGCCGAACGCGGGCCGGCCTGGTGGGACGGCACGGTGGTGGAACACCTGAGGGTGTCCCGTGACCTGGCGGTGGTCCGGCTACAACTTGACAGCCCGATGCCGTATCACGCCGGCCAGTACGTCAACGTCGCTGTGCCGCAGTGCCCGCGACGGTGGCGATACCTGACGCCGGCCATGCCGCCCGACGACAGCGGCGCCATCGAATTTCACATCCGGGCGGTATCCGGCGGCCTGGTCAGCAACGCCGTCGTCAACGAGACCCAGTCCGGTGACCGGTGGCGGCTGTCCAGCCCGCACGGCGACCTGCAGGTCGATCGCGACGGCGGCGACGTGCTGATGGTGGCGGGCAGCACCGGGCTCGCGCCGCTGCGCTCGATCGTCATGGACTTGACCCGCTGGGCCGAAAACCCGCGTGTGCAATTGTTTTTCGGCGGTCGCTATCCGTGCGAGCTGTACGATCTGCGAACGCTGTGGCAGATCGCGGCGAATAACCCGTGGCTGACGGTGACGCCGGTCTCCGAACGGGACAGCGATCCGGTGTGGGCAGAGGACTATCCCGACGTGACACCGCCGCGGGGACTGCACGTGCGCCAGACCGGCACGTTGATGGACGTCGTCACTCGATACGGCAACTGGGGCGACCGTCAGATCTTGATCTCCGGCGGGCCGGACATGGTGCGTGCCACCAAAGCTGCGCTGATCGCCAAAGGCGCGCCACCGGAGCGTATTGCACATGACCCGTTGTCCCGCTAGCTGCCGACTTTGACATAGGCTCGGGCAGTGCGCATCGTGACGCTGAGCGACCCGTCGTCGGACGTAGCGGCCCAGTTCGTCCCGGAGGCCGGCATGATCGGCGTTTCGCTGACCGACTCGGGCGTCGAATTACTGGGACAGCGCCGCGGACTCGACGCATATGTCACCGACGGAAAGACGATGGGCATCCCGTTGCTGTACCCGTGGGCAAATCGGCTGGGCGCCAACACGTACCAGGCGGCAGGCAAGACGGTGACGCTGACCGACGGCGAATTCGGGGTGCGGACGGATTCTAACGGACTACCGATTCACGGTGTGCTCGCCGCCTTTCCGAACTGGCGGGTGACGCACGAATCGGATCATCAGCTCACCGGCGAGGTGGACTTCACCACCGACGACGAACTGCTCGCCAGCTTCCCGTTTCCGCACCGGCTGTCGCTGACCATCACGCTGGCGGAGCGGACCCTGCGGCTGCGGGTGGCCGTCACCCCGACCGGCGAATACGCTGTGCCGCTGTGTTTCGGTTTTCATCCCTACCTTCGGCTGCCCGACGTGCCGCGTGATCAATGGGTGATCGAGACGCCGACGATGCAGCATCTGATGCTCGATCACAAAGGGCTGCCCACCGGCACCGGTGTTGTCCAACCTGCCCTCAGTGAACCATTGGGCGACAAGATTTTTGACGACGGGTACAACCAGGTCGCCGAGGGCTCGACGTTCGCGGTGTCCGGCGGCGGCCGCCGCATCGAGGTGCACTTCGACGAAGGCTACTCAGCGGCGCAGATCTTCGCACCGCCAGGCGAAGACGTCGTGTGCTTCGAACCGATGACAGCCCCGACCGATGCATTGCGGCGAGGTGGTTATCCGTCCGCACGGCCCGGAGACTGGGGCATCGCCCAGTTCTCGATCCAGGTCTGACCCCTCGCCAGCCAGAAGCCTCGCCGACTAATTCAGCGCCGCGGCTTCCACACCACCACGGCGGTACTCTTGGGCACCACCGCTATGTCGCGTCGCTGGTTTCTTCGCAGCGCTTCGATCTCGGCGGACATCTCGTTCACCCGTGACTGCAGCGCCGCGACCTGATTGGTCAACTCGATAATCCGTTTGATACCAGCCAGGTTGACGCCTTCGTCCTGGGAAAGCCGTTGCACCTCACGAAGCAAATCCACATCATGCTGCGAATAACGCCGTCCCCCACCGGAACTGCGGCTCGGGCTGACCAGCCCGAGCCGGTCGTAGGTACGCAGCGTCTGCGCATGCATGCCGGCCAGCTCGGCGGCCACCGAGATGAGGAACGTCCGCGCCTGGTCTTTTTTCGCCATCAGCGGTTACCCGCCCATCCGGCACGCGGGTCGAAGCCGCTGGACCGCTCAGCGGCGGCGTAGGCTTCGAGCGCTTCCTTCGCGGCGCCCTCGAGGTCAGGCGGCACAGCAACTTTCACGGTGACCAGAAGGTCGCCCTGGCCGCCGGAACGCTTGGGCACACCACGGCCGCGCACCCGCAGAATGCGACCGTCCGTCGTCCCCTTGGGCACCCGGACACCGACCTTGCCATCCAGTGTGGGAACAGAAAGCGTTGTACCTAAGGCCAATTCGCTAAAGCTGACCGGAACCGTGACGGTGAGGTCGTCGCCGTCACGAGCGAACACCTTGTCGGGGCGCACATGCACGGTGACGTATAGGTCGCCGGACGGGGCGCCGCGCAGTCCGGCCTCGCCCTGGCCGGCCAACCGAATCCGCTGGCCGTCTTCGACGCCCGGCGGAATCCGCACGTTGATGGTCCGGCTGCGGGTGGTGACGCCGGTCCCCTTGCACTCGTCGCAGGGGTGTTCGATGATCGACCCGCTGCCACGGCACTCGGTGCACGGTTCGGAAAACCCGAAAGCGCCTTGGTCGCGGTTGATTACGCCCGAACCGTTACAGGTCGGGCAGACCTTCGGGCTGGTGCCGGGCCGTGCACCACTGCCGTGACAGTTGGTGCACGGCGCCGGGCTGGTCAGCCGCAACGGCATCGCGACGCCCTTGGTGGCCTCCAGGAAGTCCAGCTCGGTCTCGGTTTCCAGGTCGTTGCCGCGGCGCGGCCGGCTGGGCCTGGGCTGTGCGCCGCGTCCGAACAACCCACCGAACAGGTCACCGATGTTGTTGCCACCGCTGCGGCCGGCCGCATCGAACAGGTCGTTGAGGTTGAATTCAGCGCCGCCCCCACCGAAATCACCTGTGCCGCTGTTGAATCGCCGGCCGAATCCGCCGCCGGCGAACAGCCGGCGGGTCTCGTCGTACTCCTTGCGCTTGGCGTCGTCGGACAAGACGCTGTAGGCCTCGGAAACCGCCTTGAACCGTTCGGCCCCGGCCGGGTTCTTGTCCGGATGCAGATCGGACGCCAACTTGCGGTACGCCGTTTTGATCTCCCTGGCGCTGGCGTCAGAGGAGACGCCCAGCTCCTTGTAAAAGTCTTTTTCGACCCATTCTCGTTGTGCCATCGCGCGTCACCTCCTCCGCCTTGCCGGCCCGTCGTCAGTCTTCCGAAGGTTCTGATTCTGGCTGTTGCTCACCCTCGTTCGCATCGTTATCGCGTGTGTCGGCGCTCGGCGAATCATCCGTGCCGTCCCGGACGGTGTCGACTACCCCGACCAGCGCGTGTCGCAGCACCTGCTCGCCGAGCTTGTAACCCTGTCGCATCACATTGCCGATCACCGGTCTGGAGCCCTGGCCGCCATCGCCTTCGTGCTGCACGGCCTCGTGCAGCGCCGGGTCGAAGTCATCGCCCTCGGTGGCGAAAGCTGTCAGCCCGAGCCCGGTCAGTGCGCCGAACAACTTGTCCGCCACCGACTTCAACGGACCCGATTCGAGGTCGCCGTGACTGCGCGCGCGCTCGAGATCGTCGAGCACGCCCAGCAACTGTCCGACCACCGCGGCCTTTGCCCGCTCGGCGGCGGCCTCCTGGTCGCGCAACGCCCGCTTGCGGTAGTTGGCGAAGTCGGCCTGCACGCGCTGCAGATCGCCGAGCAGTTCGGCCGCCTTGTCGTCGGGCGCCGCGTCCGGCGCCGCCCCCGCAGGGGCAGCGCCGTCAGCGACGTGGCGTACCTCGCCGGTCTCGGGATCGATCCGGCGCTTGTCGGTGACGGTCACCGGCTCTTCTGGGTTGCCCTCGGTCACTGGCCCTCCCGGTCGTCGTCGACCACCTCCGCGTCGACGACGTCATCGGCTCCGGCGTGGCCGGGCTCACCAGCGCCACCGGCGGCCTGCTCGGCCTGGGTGGCCTCGTAGATGGCCTGCCCGAGCGCCTGAGACTCTTGGCCCAGCTTCTCCATGGCCGTCTTGATCGCGCCGATGTCGGTGCCCTCCAAAGCCGTTTTGGCCTGGCCGATCGCAGACTCGACCTTGGACAGCGTCTCCTCGGGAACCTTCGACCCACCTTCAGCTTCACGCTGTTCTTTGACGAACTTCTCGGTCTGGTAAACCAGCGATTCCGCCTGATTGCGGACGTCGGCCTCCTCGCGACGCTTGCGGTCTTCGTCGGCGTGCGCCTCGGCATCCTTGATCATCCGGTCGATCTCCTCCTTGGAAAGGCCAGAGCCCTCCTGGATCTTGATCGTGTTCTCCTTGCCGGTGCCCTTGTCCTTGGCCGTGACGTGCACGATGCCGTTGGCGTCGATGTCGAAGGTGACTTCGATCTGCGGGACACCGCGCGGGGCCGGCGGGATACCGGTCAGCTCGAACGAGCCGAGCAGCTTGTTGTGCGAAGCGATTTCACGCTCACCCTGGAAGACCTGGATCTGCACCGACGGCTGGTTGTCGTCGGCGGTGGTGAAGGTCTCCGACCGCTTGGTCGGGATGGTGGTGTTGCGCTCGATCAGCTTGGTCATCACGCCACCCTTGGTTTCGATACCCAGGCTCAGCGGTGTGACATCAAGCAGCAGAACGTCTTTCACCTCACCCTTGAGCACACCGGCCTGCAGCGCGGCGCCCACGGCAACGACTTCGTCAGGGTTGACGCCCTTGTTGGGCTCCTGCCCGCCGGTCATTTCCTTGACCAACTCGGTCACCGCGGGCATCCGGGTGGAACCACCCACGAGCACCACGTGATCGATTTCGGAGACCGCGATGCCGGCGTCTTTGATCACCGACTGGAACGGCTGCCGGGTGCGGTCGAGCAGATCCTGGGTGATCTTCTGGAACTCGGCGCGGGTCAGCTGCTCGTCGAGGAACAGCGGGTTCTTGTCCGCGTCGACGGTGATGTAGGGCAAGTTGATCGAGGTGCTCTGCGAACTCGAGAGCTCGATTTTCGCCTTCTCGGCGGCTTCCCGCAGCCGCTGCATCGCCATCTTGTCCTTGGTCAGGTCGATGCCGCTGGTGCCCTTGAACTTCTCCACCAGCCAGTCGACGACACGCTGGTCCCAGTCGTCACCACCGAGGTGGTTGTCACCGGAGGTCGCGCGGACCTCGACGACGCCGTCACCGATCTCCAGCAGCGACACGTCGAACGTGCCACCACCGAGGTCGAAGACCAGGATGGTCTGCTCCTTCTCGCCCTTGTCCAGGCCGTAGGCCAGCGCGGCCGCGGTCGGCTCGTTGACGATCCGCAGCACGTTCAGGCCGGCGATCTGGCCGGCTTCCTTGGTGGCCTGACGCTGAGCGTCGTTGAAGTAGGCGGGCACGGTGATCACCGCATCGGCGATGTCTTCACCGAGGTAGCTCTCGGCGTCGCGCTTGAGCTTCTGCAGGGTGCGGGCACTGATTTCCTGCGCGGTGTAGTTCTTCCCGTCGATCTCGACGGACCAGTCGGTGCCCATGTGTCGCTTGACCGAACGAATGGTCCGGTCGACGTTGGTCACCGCCTGGTTTTTGGCGGGCTGGCCAACCAGCACCTCGCCGTTGCGCGCGAACGCCACCACGGACGGGGTCGTCCGGGCGCCTTCGGAGTTGGCGACCACGACGGGGTCGCCACCCTCGAGAACGGCGACGACGGAGTTGGTGGTCCCGAGGTCGATACCGACCGCACGAGCCATGGTGAATCCTCCCTGATAATCGAGCTTTGCGTGCACTACATTACTGAGTGAACCTCGCTCAACATTGCCCTCAACAGCGTCCCGCTGTCAAGCCGACGTTGAGTCTAGACCGCTCAAGTTTGTCTTATGCTGCAACGGGGTCGACCCGCAGTTTGTTCCCCAACAGTTGAGGCAGACATCACACCGTGGCATGTGGAATAGTGTCGCCATCCGGCCCCTCAGCGGTCGTGCCCGGCGCCGCAAGATTGCCCCACGACGATAGGAATTCCATGCCACCGGCGCCCAGCACGCCCAGCCCAGCGGCGGGCGAATCGGCTCCGTTCGCCCGCGAGGACGTGGGCTATCACCACGACCTGAGCAACCGGCAGATGCAGATGATCGCGATCGGCGGCGCGATCGGGACCGGGCTGTTCATGGGCGCGGGAGCACGGCTCGCCTCGGCCGGGCCCGGCTTGTTCGTGGTCTACGGGATCTGCGGCGGCTTCGTGTTCTTGATCCTGCGGGCGCTCGGCGAACTCGTGCTGCACCGCCCGGCATCGGGATCCTTCGTCTCCTACGCCCGCGAGTTCTTCGGCGAAAAGGCCGCTTTCGTCGCGGGCTGGATGTACTTCCTGAACTGGGCGATGGCGGCCATCGTCGACAGCACCGCGATCGCGAGCTACTTCCACTACTGGACACCGTTCCAAGCGATCCCGCAGTGGACGATCGCACTGATCGCCCTGGTGGCGGTGGTGGTGGTGAACCTGATCTCGGTGAAGGCCTTCGGCGAGTTCGAATTCTGGGCGGCACTGGTCAAAGTCGTGGCCCTGACGATCTTCCTGGTAGTCGGAATCGCCTTCCTGGCCGGCCGCTTCAAGATCGAGGGCAAAACCACCGGGCCGGGCCTGTGGGCCGATAACGGCGGCTTCGTGCCGACCGGTGTGGTGCCGCTGGTGCTCGTCACCTCCGGGGTGATATTCGCCTATGCCGCAGTTGAATTGGTGGGCACCGCAGCCGGCGAAACCGCGAATCCCGAGAAAGTCATACCGCGGGCGATCAACTCGGTGATCGCCCGTATCGCGATCTTCTATTGCGGGTCGGTACTGTTGCTGGCGCTGCTGCTGCCCTACACCAGCTACAAGCGCGGCGAAAGCCCGTTCGTCACCTTCTTCTCCCACATCGGCTTCAACGGCGCCGACACGGTGATGAACGCTGTGGTGCTCACCGCAGCGTTCTCCAGCCTGAACGCCGGACTGTATTCCACCGGCCGGATACTGCGGTCGATGTCGGTGAACGGCAGCGGTCCGAAGTTCACCGGGCGGATGTCGAAAAACGGTGTGCCGTACGGCGGAATCCTACTGACCGCCGTCATCGGCCTGTTCGGCGTCGTCCTCAACGCGGTCAAGCCCAGCCAGGCCTTTGAAATCGTGCTGAACATCGCCGCCGTGGGCGTGCTGGCGGCGTGGGCGACGATTGTGCTCTGCCAACTCCGGTTCTACCACTGGGTGAAGGCCGGCAGGATGCCGCGACCCGTCTTCCGGATGCCGTTGGCGCCCTACAGCGGTTATGTCACGCTGACGTTCCTGGCGGGTGTGCTGGTGCTGATGACACTCGACCCCGGGAAGGGGCCCTGGGTGATCGCGGCACTGGTGGCCGCGGTTCCCGCGCTGATCGGTGGTTGGTTTTTGGTGCGTGACCGCGTCACCGGCGCAGCCGGGCTCGACGAGCCCACGGCCGATGTCCCGGAGTTGGCACAGGAACAGGAGAGCTAGGAAAGCAATGCCAATCACCCTGACTCACGACGACAAGATCGCCGTTCTCGACCTCGGCGACGACGAGAACCGTTTCTCGCCCGAGTTTCTCGACGAGATGGACAGCCACCTCGACGACGTGGTCGGATCAGGCGCCCAGGGGCTGGTCACCACCGGTGCCGGCAAGTTCTACTCCAACGGTCTCGATCTGGACTGGCTGATCGCGCACGGCGATCAGACGACGTGGTACGTCGGGCGGGTGCAGGGCATGCTGGCCCGATTCCTGACCCTGCCGATTCCGACTGCGGCGGCAGTTGTCGGCCACGCGTTCGGCGCCGGCGCGATGCTGGCGGTCGCCCACGACTTTCGGGTGATGCGATCGGATCGCGGCTACTTCTGTTTCCCCGAAGTCGACATCCGCATTCCGTTCACGCCGGGCATGGCCGCGCTGATCCAGGCCAAGCTGACCCCCCGCGCGGCCGTCGCCTCGATGACCACCGGACGACGCTTTGGTGGCGATGACGCGGCCGGACTGGGCATCGTCGACGCCCTGGCGGGTGAGGGCGCGGTCACGGCCGCAGCCATCGACTTCCTGCGACCGCTCAACGGTAAAGACCAGGGCACGCTGGGCGCCATCAAGCAGACGATGTTCGGCCCCGCGGCACAGACGCTGACCGTCAGTAGCCAACAGCCGCGGAGCGATTAACACCGGGTCTCACCGCCCCTCAGGGCGCGTCACTGCGGCCACTGGGGCCGACTCGTGCGTACGCTTCTTCTGCGATGTCTGCGCACGACGTGCACAACCACCTGCCAGTCGGCCGGGTCTTGGCCGGCCTGGTGCTCAGTGCTGCGCTGATCGGCGGGTGCCACAACGTGACGCACGGCAACCCGGTGGCTTCCCCGGGCGCGGGGCCCACCGAGCCGACGTTCCCGAAAGCCAAGCCGTCGATCCCGGCACCGGCCCCGTCCCGGCCCGCACCGTCGAGCGGTGCCCCGCCGGCCGGCGCGATCCCGCTGCCGCCCGACCCGAACGGCCGGGTGTTCATCGAGACCAAGTCCGGTCAGACGCGCTGTCAGATCGACAGTGACAGCGTCGGCTGCGAGGCGCAGTTCACCAATTCGCCGATGGAGGACGGCTCGCGGGCCAACGGCGTCAACGTCACCGCCGCCGGCGAGGTGCAGTGGGTGGTGGGCAATCTCGGCGACATCCCCACGGTGACCATCGATTACCAGACCTACGATGCGGCCGGCTGGACGATCGTGGCCAGCGAAAGCGGCACCCGGTTCACCAACGAGCACACCGGCCACGGCATGTTCGTCAGCATCGAGAAGGTCGACACCTTCTAGGCGTCGTCGCTGCCGCTGCGCAACGCCGCCTACTCTGGCGCACGTGGACTTTCGGGTATTCGTTGAACCGCAGCAAGGCGCCAGTTACTCCGACCAGCTCGCGGTGGCGCAGGCCGCGGAATCGCTCGGGTACTCCGCGTTCTTCCGCTCCGATCACTACCTGGCGATGAGCGGTGACGGGTGGCCCGGCCCGACGGACTCGTGGGTGACGTTGGGCGGCATCGCCCGCGAGACCTCGACGATCCGGTTGGGCACGCTGGTCACGTCGGCAACCTTCCGCTATCCCGGCCCGCTGGCCATCTCGGTGGCCCAGGTCGACGAAATGAGCGGCGGCCGCGTCGAATTCGGGCTCGGTACCGGCTGGTTCGAGAAGGAGCATCTGGCCTACGCGATCCCATTTCCGCCGCTGCGCGAGCGGTTCGCCCGGCTCACCGAGCAGCTCGAACTGATCACCGGCCTGTGGACCGCCCCGGTCGGCGAGACGTTCGACTATGCGGGGGCGCATTACGCCGTCAACGATTCGCCGGCGCTGCCCAAACCGGTGCAGCGGCCGCATCCGCCGATCATCATCGGCGGATCGGGCGCGAAGAAGACGCCCCGTCTGGCAGCCACCTTCGCCGACGAATACAACGTGCCGTTCGCGCCGGTCGAGACCATCACAGCGCAGTTCCAGCGGGTCCGCGAGGCCGTCGACGCGGTCGGCCGGCCCGCCGACTCGATGACCTACTCGGCGGCCTTCGTGGTGTGCGCCGGACGCGACGACGCCGGGATCGCCAAGCGCGCTGCCGCGATCGGGCGCGAGGTCGACGAGTTGCGGGCCAACTCACCGCTGGCAGGCACACCCGACCAGATCGTCGACCGGCTCGGCGCGTTCGCCGAGACCGGCCTGCAGCGGGTCTATCTGCAGCTGCTCGATCTGTCCGATCTCGACCATCTGCAGTTTTTCGCCGACGAGGTGCGGCGACAGCTCTGACGTAACATCGGGTCGTGACTCACCTTCCGGAGGACCCGAGCGATCGGCCGACGATGATGGCCGAATACGTCACCGACGGCGCGCAACAGCCCGTTCGCGAGTCCGGAACCGAGGGCACCCCCGACGCACCAGTGCCGTGGTACCGCAACCGGATATATCTGGTGCTGTGGGCGTTGATGGTCGCGCTGCTACTGACGCTGATCGTCTACGGAATCGTCGAGCTGTCCCGCGGCGGCGGGAGCAGCATCCCGGCGCCACAGACGTCGTCCACCACCACCTCGCCGGCACCGGCGACGAGCACGCCGTCGACCACCACCGAAGCGCCCCCCTCCGAAACGCCCGAGCAGACCCCCCAACAGACTCCCCAAGAGGCGCCGCCACCGGCGAACGAGTCTCCCGACGAGCCCCCGGAGCATCGCCGTCATCTGCATATCCCGTCGACAATTACGTTGCCGCACACGGTGATCACGCTTCCACACGGTTTCTGAGCCGCCACCTCTGTAAACCTGGCCAGTTTCGCGACTAGAATCGGTGCACGTGACGGGCGACGGATCGCACAAGCGTCGGCCTGGACCGCCGTACGACGATTACTCCCAACGCGCCGACGACACAGAGCGCCTCAGCACGGTCGGGGCGCCGCCTCCGTGGTACCTAAAAAGGTGGGTGCTCGCCCTGTGGGGCCTGGCGGTGCTCATCTTGATCGCAGTAATCATCTACGGTCTGGCCATCCTGGCCCGGGACAACGGCGGCAGCGCGCCGGTGCCCACCACCACGCGGACGTCGATCACCATGACCTCAGCCAAACCGACCACGCCGTCACCGACGCCGTCGACGACCGGGCCGACCACGACGACTCCATCCGAGGACACCACCATCGCGCCGGTTCCGACGGCGACGTGGACGCCGCAACATCCTCGGCGGCACTGGTGGAGCAGCAATTTGCCGCCGATACCGCCCATACCGGAGATTCCTCAGATACCGCACTTCTGAGAGTTGACCCGATACGCAGCGTGGGTGGACCGGTCGCCGCGCCCGGCGGCAGCCAAGTTAGGGCATCCTTCGTCGCGGTAACCCCGCCCGAGATGTCACTATGGGCAGACTTACGTGGCTTGAGCAGCTGCGGTAGTTAAGTTACCGACGGGTAATATGGGTTAAGTTACCGATCAGTAACACTGAGTATTGGGGAGAGCCTTCGTGCACACGCAGATGCTGATCAGACTGGTTGTCGGCTTGGGCGCGACGGCGATCGTCGCTTTGCTCGCATTCCGGCGAGTCCTCTGGCTGGTCAAACTCACGCTCTCCGGTCAACCGGTCACCGGCCGCACCGACGACATCGGCACCCGGATCTGGACGCAGATCGCGGAGGTCTTCGGCCAGCGTCGGCTCCTGAAATGGTCGATCCCGGGTCTCGCGCACTTCTTCACCATGTGGGGCTTCTTCATCCTCATCACGGTCTACATCGAGGCCTACGGAACGCTCTTCGTGTCGAACTTCCACATCCCGGTCGTCGGCCGATGGGACGCGCTGGGTTTCTTGCAGGACTTCATCGCGCTCGCCGTGCTCGCTGGGATCACGACGTTTGCGATCATCCGACTGCGTTCCGAACCCAAGGAGTACGGCCGCTCGTCCCGGTTCTACGGCTCGCACACAGGTGGCGCCTGGCTGATTCTGTTCATGATCGCGCTGGTCATCATCAGCTACGCGATCTTCCGCGGCGCAGCGGTCAACACCGGAAGCCTTCCGTACGGCGAGGGGGCGTTCTTCTCGCACGCGATGGGGGCGCTCATGCATCCGCTCGGCGTGACCGCCAACGAGTGGATCGAGACGATCGTGCTGCTGGCTCACATCAGCGTGGCCCTCGCCTTCCTGCTGATCGTGCTGCACTCCAAGCACCTGCACATCTTCCTGGCGCCGATCAACGTCACCTTCAAGCGACTGCCCGACGGCCTGGGCCCGCTGCTGCCGATCGAAGCCCACGGAAAGCCCATCGACTTCGAAAACCCGCCGGACGACGCCATTTTCGGCCGCGGCAAGATCGAGGACTTCACCTGGAAGGGCAACCTCGACTTCGCCACCTGCACCGAATGTGGGCGTTGCCAGTCGCAGTGTCCGGCCTGGAACACCGGAAAGCCGTTGTCCCCCAAGCTCGTGATCATGGACCTGCGGGACCACTGGATGGCCAAGGCGCCCTACATCCTCGGCGAAAAGAAGGCCGAACCACTGGAGGGCCTGGACCTCCAGACCGTGCACGACGAAGGCCACCACGTGCCCGAGTCCGGCTTCGGCCGGGTGCCCGGGCACGGGCCCGAACAGGCGGCCCGTCCACTGGTCGGCACCGCCGAGCAGGGTGGCGTGATCGACCCCGACGTGCTGTGGTCCTGCGTGAACTGCGGCGCCTGCGTCGAGCAGTGCCCGGTGGACATCGAGCACATCGACCACATCGTCGACATGCGCCGCTACCAGGTGATGATGGAATCCGAGTTCCCCTCGGAGCTGGCGGTGTTGTTCAAAAACCTTGAGACCAAAGCCAATCCGTGGGGTCAGAACGCGTCCGCGCGTACCGACTGGATCAGCGAGGTGGACTTCGACGTCCCGGTCTATGGCGAGGACGTCGACAGCTTCGAGGGATTCGAGTACCTGTTCTGGGTGGGCTGCGCGGGCGCCTACGACGACAAGGCCAAGAAGACCACCAAGGCCGTCGCCGAACTGCTGGCCACCGCCGGGGTGAAGTATCTGGTGCTGGGCACCGGCGAGACCTGCAACGGCGACTCGGCCCGCCGCTCGGGTAACGAGTTCCTGTTCCAGCAGTTGGCCGCGCAGGCCAAGGAAAGCCTGGACGGATTGTTCGAAGGCGTGGAGACCGTTGACCGCAAGATCGTGGTCACCTGCCCGCACTGCTTCAACACCCTGGGCCGCGAGTACAAGCAACTGGGCGCCAACTACTCCGTGCTGCACCACACCCAGCTGCTCAACCGGCTGGTCCGCGACAAGAAGCTCGTTCCCGTCACTCCTGTTTCGCAAGATGTCACCTACCACGACCCGTGCTTCCTGGGCCGGCACAACAAGGTCTACGAGGCACCCCGCGAGCTGATCGGCGCGGCCGGCGCGACCCTGGCCGAGATGCCGCGGCACGCCGACCGCAGCTTCTGCTGCGGCGCCGGGGGTGCTCGGATGTGGATGGAAGAGCACATCGGCAAGCGGATCAACCACGAGCGGGTGGACGAGGCGCTGGCCACCGGCGCCTCCACGATCGCCGTCGCGTGTCCGTTCTGCCGGGTGATGGTCACCGACGGTGTCAACGATCGCCAGGAGGCAGCCGGACGCGAAGGCGTCGACGTCCTCGACGTGGCGCAGTTGCTGCTCGAGTCGCTCGACCGCAGCACGATCACGTTGCCACAGAAGGGCGCTGCCGCCAAGGTAGCTGCTGAGCGCGCGGAAAAGGCCGGCACGGCCGAGCCCAAGGCGTCCACTGTCACTGCGTCAGCTCCGACCAAGGAAGCCGAACCGGAAGCCGCGGCACCGGTTCAGGACAAACCGGTTCAGGACAAAGCGGTGCCGACCAAGTCCACCGCCGCACCGGTCAAGGGGCTGGGCATCGCGGGCGGCGCCAAGCGGCCTGGCGCCAAGAAAGCGGCCGCAAAGCCGACAGCCGCAACACCATCCACGCCCGCCGCCGAGCCCGAGACCACGTCCGAGCCGACCGCCGAGACCGCGGCGCCGGCCGCACCTGTGAAGGGTCTCGGAATCGCGGCAGGAGCAAAGCGTCCCGGCGCCAAGAAGACGGCCAAACCGGCCGCAACCCGGGCTCCGGAACCGAAACCTGAACCGGAAGCAAAGCCAGAGCCCCAGGCGAAAGCCGAGCCGCCATCCGCGCCTGCCGCAAGCGGCAACGGCGCCGAGGACGCTGCACCAGCGGCTCCGGTCAAGGGGCTGGGCATCGCCCGCGGGGCCCGTCCACCAGGTAAGCGCTGATCAGGCCGTCGAACGAATTATTAAATAGCTGGACAACCGTGGCACCATGGGTGGTGTGACCACTCACCAGCTGCCATGGCAGAGCGCGGGGCATCAGCCGCGGCAGCGTACGTTCGCGCAGTCGTCGAAGCTGCAGGACGTCCTCTACGAGATCCGCGGGCCGGTGCACGACCACGCCGCGCGACTGGAGGCCGAAGGGCACCGAATCCTCAAGCTGAACATCGGCAACCCCGCGCCGTTCGGCTTCGACGCCCCCGACGTGATCATGCGCGACATGATCCAGGCGTTGCCGTATGCCCAGGGTTATTCGGACTCCAAGGGCATCCTGCCGGCACGGCGCGCGGTGGTGACCCGCTACGAATTGGTCGACGGCTTCCCGCGATTCGATGTCGACGACGTATACCTGGGCAACGGCGTCTCGGAATTGATCACGCTGACCCTGCAGGCACTGCTGGACAACGGCGACCAGGTGCTGATTCCGGCACCCGACTACCCGTTGTGGACGGCGTCGACGTCGTTGGCCGGCGGCACGCCAGTGCACTACCTGTGCGACGAAACCCAGGGCTGGCAGCCAGATCTCGCCGACATCGAGTCGAAGATCACCGCGCGCACCAAGGCCTTGGTGGTGATCAACCCGAACAACCCGACCGGTGCGGTGTACAGCCGTGAGATCCTCACGCAGATCGCCGATTTGGCGCGCAAACACCAGTTGCTGTTGCTCGCCGACGAGATCTACGACAAGATCCTTTACGACGACGCCGAACACATCAGCCTGGCGTCGGTCGCGCCGGATCTGTTGTGCCTGACCTTCAACGGCCTGTCCAAGGCCTACCGGGTCGCCGGCTACCGGGCCGGCTGGCTGGCCATCACCGGACCCAAAGACCACGCCAGCAGCTTCATCGAAGGCATCCACCTGTTGGCGAATATGCGGCTATGCCCGAATGTTCCTGCACAGCATGCCATTCAGGTTGCGTTGGGTGGACACCAGAGCATCGATGACTTGGTGTTGCCGGGCGGGCGGCTACTCGAACAGCGCGACGTCGCCTGGTCCAAGCTCAACGAAATCCCGGGAGTGTCCTGCGTCAAACCCGCTGGCGCGCTGTATGCGTTCCCGCGACTCGATCCTGAGGTCTACGAGATCGCCGACGACGAGCAACTCGTCCTGGATCTGCTGCTGCAGGAGAAGATCCTCGTCACCCAGGGAACCGGATTCAATTGGCCCGCACCGGATCACCTGCGGATCGTCACGCTGCCGTGGTCACGTGATCTGGCCCGCGCCATCGAGCGGTTGGGCAACTTCCTGGTCAGCTACCGCCAGTAGCCGACCCGCCGGTCGGTCGACCCGGCCGATGCGTCGCCGGGCATCTCCGCTGACGTTGCTGCCATGAATCCGTGCGCAAAGGCCCCGCGGGCAAAATTTGAAGTTTCTATGAATGCGGCCGCCGATCGCGCACCCCAAGGAAACTCAGGCGCACTATAAGTCATATCTATGCCAATGCCTCGTCGGCCCTGCCACACCGCAGTGGATGCGCCGCAGGCTCAGCGGTGCAGACGGCCTGATCACGAGAGGGGTGCGGCGGATCGACTGATAGTTGATGCCCCGGCACACTTGCGCGCACTCCGCGCTTCCGCACATCAGACACAACCTGCATCAGCGGATCTGGATAGATCAGCATTCATCGAAAGGAGCGTTGCGATGTTCTCTGTTGCAAAGCAGGCCCAGTCGCCCGCAGCAACGGCCGTCCGCAACCGATCGTGTACCTCGACTGCCCCGAGTTCGGATCGTTGATCATGGACTTTGGCGCATTACCCCCCGAAATCAATTCTGGGAGAATGTATTCCGGGCCTGGATCGACCCCCATGCGTGCCGCGTCGGCAGCGTGGAATCTGCTCGCCGCCGAGCTCGAGTCGGCCGCGACCCAGTATCAATCGACGATCGACGTCTTGGACGACGAATGGCTCGGGCCAACATCGGCGACTATGGTCGCCACCGTCGACCCGTACATCGCCTGGATGACCGCGACCGGGGTGCAGGCCGAGCAGACCGCGGCCCAGGCCTCGGGCGCCGCCGGCGCCTACGAGACAGCGTTTGCGATGACTGTCCCCCCGCTCGAGGTTGCCGCCAACCGCGCGCAGCTGGCGATGCTGGTCGCGACCAACGTCGTCGGCCAGAACACCCCGGCAATCGCCGCCAACGAGGCGCTGTACGCCGAGATGTGGGCACAGGACGCCGCGGCGATGTACGGCTATGCCGGTAGCTCGGCGGCGGCATCTGCGGTCACGCCGTTCACCCCGGCACCCGAGACGTCGAATCCGGCCGCGCAGACGACACAGGGTTCGGCCGTCACCATGGCCAACAGCGCGAGTACCGGCGTCGGCGTGCAGTCACAGCTGCAGCAACTGACCTCGTCAATCCCGTCGTCGTTGAAGCAACTCACGTCGCCGGTGTCCGCCGCCTCGACGTCAGCCACGCAGCCGGCGGGTTCTCTCGGCCAGATTCTCAATTTCCTGGACGGCGCCGACGGCAACTCCATCGGAACCTTTCTGAACTCAAGCCTGGTGAACGGCGTGGTGTCCGGCTCATACGTCAGCCCGGCAATCCTCGCCCCCGCCGTCACCAGCGGTCTGGCCGACCTCAACTCGTTGGGGCCCGGCGAGACGGCCCCGGGTGGTCCTGGGGTCACCGGCTACATCGCTCCGCCGCCGCCGACACCCGCGGCGGTGCCGAGCGTGGGCGTCTCGGTGAACACCTCCGGCAGCACCTTGGTCGGCCGGTTGTCGGTCCCCCCGACGTGGACCGCGGCCGCGCAGGTCGCCAACCACAGCGGTGTCACCTATGCCGGTGGCGGCTGGACCAACGCGGTGGGCCCGACCGGCGGCGATACCGGGGCCGTGCCGGCTGGGATGCCGGGGATGCCCGGAGCGTCCGCCGCCCGGCAAGGCGGGTTCGGCCACGGCCCGCGCTACGGAAACCGTCTGACCGTCATGGCGCGTCCCCTGTCAGGCGGCTGAGCGTCAGCGTTGTTCCAAGAGGCCGAGCAGATAGGCGCCGTAACCGGACTTCAACAGCGACTCGGCACGCTGGGCCAGCTGGTCGTCGTCGATGAAACCCATCCGCCAGGCCACCTCCTCGGGGACGCCGACCTTCAGCCCCTGTCTACGTTCGAGTGTGCGAACGTAGTCGCCGGCATCGGCCAGTGATTCGAACGTCCCGGTGTCCAGCCAGGCAGTGCCACGGGCCAGCACTTCGACGACCAGCCGTCCCTGGTCGAGGTAGGTCCGGTTGACGTCGGTGATTTCGTATTCGCCTCGCGCGGAGGGCTTTAGACCGCGGGCAATCTCGATCACGTCGTTGTCGTAGAAGTACAGGCCGGGGACCGCGTAGCTCGACTTCGGGGTGGCCGGCTTCTCCTCGATCGAGAGCGCGATGCCGTCGTCGTTGAATTCGACGACACCGTAAGCCGTCGGATTGGCCACCCGGTAGGCGAAAATCGCTCCTCCGCTGAGGTTTTGAAAACGCCGGAGGTTGGTGCCCAGGCTGGGGCCGTAGAAGATGTTGTCGCCCAGGGCCAGTGCGACTGGCTCGGAACCGATGTGGTCGGCACCGATCACGAATGCCTGGGCCAGTCCTTGTGGCTGGTGCTGCACCGCGTAGGTGATGTTGATACCGAATACGCTGCCATCGCCGAGTACCCTCCCGAATGCGGGCGCGTCGGATGCGGTGGTGATGACCAGAATGTCGCGAATCCCGGCCAATATCAGCGTGGACAGCGGGTAGTAGATCATCGGCTTGTCATAGACCGGCAGCAGTTGCTTGCTTACGCCCATGGTGATGGGGTGTAGGCGCGTGCCCGCTCCACCGGCGAGGATGATCCCGCGCATCGGCTACTCCTCAGTCGACGAGGTCGGCGTCGGTCAGTTCGGTCGCGGCGAGCGCAGCCGCCAGGTCGTCATGGCGGAACACCGCGGTGACGTGATCGTGCACGACACGGAAGGCCGATGCAATGGTGGACCCGGATGCGCCTGGGCCGCCGACTTTTTGTTCGACCACAACGACACCGTCGTGGACGAAGATGCGGCCGACTTCGGCGTGACGCGGATGGGCGGTCGCCCATTCCCGCAGCGCGGCGTGGCCTTGGGCGGCGCCGTGTGCGTCGCCGACTTCGATGTCGTCGCTGGATAGCGCCAAAAGCGTGGCGGTGTCCGCCTCATTCAACGCGTCGTTCCACGCCAGTACGGTGGCGATCTCCGATGTGGTCATGCAATGAAAGGTACCGCTTGGGGCCGCAAAGGCACGCGGTCAGGCCACCCGGCGCCCCAAGCAGTGCACGCGCCAACCGGCTTGCTGCCAGCGCTGCACGTCGAGGCAGTTGCGGCCGTCCACGACGACGCGGGAGCGCACCCGGTCGGCGAGCACCTCGGGGTCCAGGTCGACGAATTCCGGCCATTCGGTGAGCACGAGGACCGCGTCGGCGCGGTCACACGCTTCCTCAACCGAGACTGCGTAGTTCAGCGTCGGGAACAGCCGCTGCGCGTTCTCCAGCGCCTTGGGGTCGTAAACATTGACGGCAGCACCGTTGAGCTGGAGTTGGCCCGCGACATTGAGTGCGGGCGAGTCCCGTACGTCATCGGATTCGGGCTTGAACGCAGCGCCGAGAACGGCAATGTTCGCGCCCAGTAGTGAACCTCCACACGCCTTGGTCGCGAGTTCGACCATCCGGGTGCGCCGCCGCATGTTGATGTTGTCGACTTCCCGCAGGAAGGTAAGCGCCTGATCCGCGCCCAATTCGCCGGCGCGGGCCATGAACGCCCGGATGTCCTTCGGTAGGCATCCGCCACCAAAACCCAAGCCGGCGTTGAGAAATCGGCGTCCTATCCGCGGGTCGTGACCGAGCGCATCGGCCAGCAGCTTGACGTCGGCGCCCGCCGCCTCGCACACCTCGGAGATCGCGTTGATGAAGGAGATCTTGGTCGCCAGAAAGGCGTTCGCGGAGACCTTTACCAGTTCGGCGGTCTGCAGGTCGGTCACCAGGAAGGGCACGCCGTCGTCGAGCATCGGCGCATACATCTCGCGGATCGCGGCCTCGGCACGCGTCGAACCATCCTGTACACCAAGCACGATCCGGTCGGGATGCAGAGTATCGTGAACCGCGAAACCTTCGCGTAGGAATTCCGGATTCCAGGCCACTTCGACGTCGACGTTGGCGCGCGCGGCCGCCCGCGCCCGCCCGACCAACTCGGCAGCGGTCCCGACGGGGACGGTGGACTTTCCGACGATCACCGCAGGCCGCGTCAGACGCGGTGCAAGAGTGTCGATTACGGCGTGGACATGGCTCAGGTCGGCACCGTATTCGCCGCGCTTCTGCGGAGTACCGACCCCGAGGAAGTGCACGTCGGCAAATTCGGCTGCCACGTCATAGTCGGTCGTGAACCGTAGGCGGCCGGCTTCGATGTTGTCCCGCAACATCTTCCGCAGACCCGGCTCGTAGAATGGGACGTCTCCGGCGGCCAGCTTGGCGACCTTACCGGGATCGATGTCGACCCCGACCACCTCGTGCCCGAGTTCAGCCATCCCCGCGGCGTGGGTGGCACCCAGATAACCCGTACCAAAAACGGTGCACCTCATACCCCCGTGTGTAAGCCCCGGCAATGAGCTGACGGCATCGCCCGGCTGTGCGGGGGCCAAACGTCAGGTGACGGTTTCGTGCCGAGGGTTAAAAGCGCAGACCAGGAATGCCAAATCCGTGACCGAAGCCGCCGGGGCCGCCGGGGCCGCCGGGGCCGCCGGGGCCGCCACCGAATCCGTGACCGAAGCCACCGGGGCCGCCACCGAACCCGCCACCGCCGCTGCCGTGGCCACCGCCGGGGAATCCGCCACCGGGGCCCGGGGGGCCGCCACCGCCATCAGGGCCTGGGTGGCCGCCACCACCATCGGGGAATCCGCCACCGCCATCGGGGCTCTGGAATCCGCCACCGCCGCCGGGCCCCCACTGCCCCGGCCGGGGTCCACCGAAGATCGGCGGAATGCCCGGAATCGGGATCGGGATCGGCACCACCGCGGGTGGCGGGGGTGGGGCAACAGGGGGCGGCGCGGGCGCTGGTGCAGCCGGTGGCGCGGCAACAGGGGGCGGCGCGGCAACGGGTGGCGGCGCAGCCGGCTCAGGGACCGGAGCCGCCGGGGCAGGAGCCGGAGCTGCCGGGGCAGGAGCCGGAGCCTGAACGGCCGGCTCGGGGGCCGGGGCTGCGGGGGCCGGGGCTGGTGCGTGCGGCACGGGTGCGGGGGCCGCCGGTGCAGGAACGGGGGCGGACGCCGGTGCTGGAGCAGCCGGCGCCGCGGGAGCCGGCCTGGCGTTGTGCCCAGGGTCGGGCCGAGTGGCCGCGGTTGGACGCATGCTGATCGCCAGCGCCACCAGCAGGGCCGCGGCACCCACCACAAAGATCGCGGCGACGGCGCTGGCCACCATGACCAGCCGCCGTCGGCCGCCGCTCGACTGCGCCTCGGCGGCATCACTGTCGGTGGCACCGTCGTAGAGACCGGTCTCCAATTCGCTCTCGTCGGCGAATGCGGTGAAGGCGTCGTCATCGTCGTCGGAAACCGCGCTGTAGGCCAGGGCCTGCTCACCCGTCTTGCCGTCGGTCGCGACGTCGAAATACCCGGGTGCGACGGCGTAGGGGTTGATGTAGCCGGTGCCGGGGTCCTGGGCGTAGGCCAGCGCCTCAGTCGACGAGGTGAACAGTGGCGTGTTGGCTGATGCCAGTGCCGCGCCGCGGGCCAACGCGGTTTCGGGCTCCTCGGGTGCGCTGACGATCAGCCCGGTCGCGGCCTCCAACTGGGGCTTGAGTGAGGTGATGTCGACACCACCGGAGCCGACGAGGAACAGGCCGTCGGGCCGGGTACCCAGTGACTCGGCGCTCGACGCCAGCGCAGCCAGGTCGGCCAGAGGATCGCGGCCGGGCGCCAGCGGTTGGCGGTGTACCTCGGTGATCGACCCGTCCGCGGTGTCGACCACAGCCAGCGTCGCCGTCTGGGGCTCGACGAACAGTAATCCGGTCTTGGCGTGGCCGATCGAGCTGCCGACCGCTTGCGCCAGTGCAGCGGCGGCCATGAAGGACGACACCAGCATCACGTTCTCGACTTTGCGCGCGGCCAGCGCGTCCCGCAGCGCCGCGGCATCGCCGGGATCCGTCCAGGTCACACCTATCGAACGCAATTGGTAGCCGCTCTCGACGGCGCCTTCCTGGGTACCGAGGATCGCCGAGACCACCTGGTCGGTCGCATTGATCGTCGGCGCGTCGGCAGCGGCATTGAGGTCGAAGCCGTCTTCGTCGACTGTTACGCCATCGGCGTTTTCACCCTCGACGAGAACCATGCGAACTGCAGTAGGTGCCATCGAGACACCAAGTACGGTGTCCACTATTCCTCCAAAGCTCGCTTGCTGACCGGGTCCGGAACAGCGCAGATCAAACGCCCAGTTTTGCTACCACGACGATACCGATCGACCAGACCTGGCGGCCACGGGCTGTTTCCCGCCTCCGGGGTCAATCAGCGGCCACGACTCAGAGTCGTCCGTGGCCCCAGCCGCCGTGGCCCCAGCCGCCGTCACCGTGGCCCCAGCCCGGGCCGCCCCAACCGGGTCCGTGGCCTGGCGGACCGCCCCAGCCGGGACCCGGAGGGGGAGGTCCACCGAGCAACGGCGGTAGGCCCGGGATCCCCGGCAGTAGCGGCGGGATTACTGGCGCTACCGGCGGCGGGGCAAAGGCCGGCGGCGGCGGCGGCGCGAAAGCGGGGGGTGGTGCTGGGGCCGGCACGGGCGCGCGAACCGGTGCCTGCGCCGGTGCGGCCGCGGGCGCTGGCGGCGCCGCCGGTGGGCGCGCCGGAAGCGGCCGCGCCGGAGCCACCACGTTGTGGCTGAGGCTGGGTCGGGTGTCGGCTGACGGCCGGATACTGAACGCCAGCGAGATCACCAGCCCCATCACCCCGACGACAAAGATCATCAGCACGCTCATCGCCACAAAAAACGGCCTGCGAGATTCTTGTTGCTGGTCCTGTTCCATCCGGGCGAAATCGGGATACACGCCGGTAGCGAAGGCTTCGCTGTCGTCGACGCCTTCATAGGCGTCTGGGCCCAGCTGGGTGTAGACCGCGGCCGAGTCCTCGGCCACGGCGCTGTACGCCAACGCGTCTGCACCTGCGTCGGCGCTCCGGACCGCCGCCTCGGCGACGGCCAAGTAGTCAGGTACACCCGCATGCGGGGCGACCATGCCAGTACCCGGGTCCTGCGCATAGGCCAAAGCAGCGGTCGAGGAAGCGAACAGAGGCGCGTTGGCCGCGGCCAGCGCCGCGCCTCGGGCGAGCGCCGTTTCGGGATGATCGGGCACGCTCAGCGGCAGTGACGTGGCGTCTTCCAGCGCCGGCCTGATCAAGGGGATGTCCACCCCGGAACCCACAACCAGCAGGCCGTCAGGATGCTCATCGAGGTTTTCAGCCGAAGAAACCAGGTTGACCAGCGCGGCAACGGCTTGGTCGTCGTCGTCGGGCAGTTGCTCGCGTCTGACGTCGATGATCGAGCCATCGGTTGTATTCACCACCGCAAGCGTCGCGGCGTCGGGCTCGACATACAGCAGCGCATTGCGCGCATAACCGGTTGCATTGCCCATCGACTGCGCAAGCGCGGCGGCAGCCAGGAACGACGAAACCAACATGACGTTCTCGACCTTGCGGGCAGCCAAGGCATCGCGGAGCTCTGCGGCCGCGCGCTGATCAGTCCATGTCACCCCGGTCGACCGCAGCTCATAGCCGGCCTCGCCGGCGCCCTCTCGGGTGCCGAGAATTGCCGCAACCACCTGGTCGGGTGCACTGAATGTTCCCGGATCTTGGTCGCCGGCGACCGCGATGTTGTCCTCCTCCAAGGTCAACCCGTCGGCATTCTCTCCCTCAACCAGCACAATGCGGACCGTCGTGGGGGCCATCGATACCCCGAGTACGGTGTCCACGATTCCTCCCACCATTTGCTAGTTGTCTGCGCGCCCTTCGGGCTTGCATACCCTTCAGGAGGCCAATCCAGACGCCATTTCGACTTCGGAACCCTCGCCACTTCGGAATGTGGCGCTACAACCGCAAACTTGTTGTGTTGCGAAGATGTCGAACAGAGGCAGTGGTCGAGCGCGGCCCCCCGACGACCCTTCCACCATAACTTTACCGTGCCACGCAAGAGCTGTGGGGCTAGCGACGTCCGCCGCCAAAACCGTGAAAGCCACCACCGAAACCACCAAAGCCGGGGTGTCCCCCAAAACCGCCGAAACCACCGCCGAAGCCGGGATGCCCCCCAAAACCGCCGAAACCACCGCCGAAGCCGGGGTGTCCCCCAAAATCGCCCGGACGACCTCCGCCGAACGCACCGGGGCCACCCCCGAATGCGCCTGGTCCACGGTCGGGGGGATTGAAGGACGGGCCCTGCGGAGGGCCGGCGGGAACCGTCAGGCCCGGGATTCCGAGTCCTGGCAACCCCGGCATCAGCGGCACCTGAGGAATTGGCGCGCGGCCCGGTTCCGGCCTCGGAAACTGCACCGGCGGCTGCGGAGACCCGACCGGAATCGGGTGCTGCGGTTCAGGCAGGCGCACGGGCGCCGTGGGTGCCGGCCGCTGCGCCGGCGGCGTCTGTACCGGGCCCGGAACCTGCACCGGCGGCGGCATCTGCACGGGCGGCAGAATCGGTGCGTGCGGCAGTAGCTGCGTGGGCGGCAGAAGCGGCGCGAGCACCGGGACACGGACAGGGGCTGGCGCCGGCGCCAGAATCGGCAGCGGAACCACCACCGGCACCCGAGCCGGCACCAGCGGTGCAGCCGGAATCGGCGGTGGCACTGCGGGAATGGGCGGCGCGGCCAGCGCGGGTGCCGGCACCGCTCGCGGCGGGGCCGCAATTGCTGCGTGTGCGGGCGCGGGCACCACGGCCGGAGCGATCAAGTGGTTGATCTCCGGCGTCGGGACGCTCGCCCGGGCCGGGGGCGAAGCGGATGCCGGAGACTGGCTGATGAGGTGCTGCAGCGGCAGGGGCAACAGCGCAACGCTCGGCTGAATGCCAAGCGCCAGAGCAACTTCCAGCGAGAGAGCGGCGGCAACGAAGAGGACTGCGAGGATGCTTCCGACCAGCATGAGGGGGCCGCGCTGGCGTTGACCGTCGCGGTCGTCGACGGCCACGGCCTCGTGCACCGCGGTGTGGGCGTCGGCTTCCTCGTCCGGAACGGCGCTGTAGGCGAGGTCGTCTTCACCGAGCGCGGTGCCGAGCAGAACATCTGGTGCCGCAAGGTATCCCGGCAACACGGCATGCGGGTCGATTGCGCCGGTACCGGGATCGAGCGCGTACGCCAGTGCCGCAGTCGACGAGGCAAAGAGCGGGGCGTTCGCTGACGCCAGCGCCGCACCCCACGCCAACGCGGTGTCGGGGTCCTCGGCCGCGGCGATCGAAAGTGTCGTCACCGCCTCCAATTGCGCCTTGATCGTGGCGACGTCCACACCGGCACCGACGATGAACACACTGTGCGGTTGCGTCTCCGACTCCGCCAAACCGGCCAGCATTCCGGCCAACTCTGCGACGGTGTGGCCGTCGGGCATCAACTCTTTGTGGACGTCGGTGATCGATCCATCGGCAGCGTCGACAACAGCCAAGGTCGCGGTATCGGGCTCGAGAAAAAGCAAGGCGGTGTGCGCGTCGCCCACGGTGCTGCCCATCGCCTGCGCCAATGCTGCCGCGGCCATGAAGGACGAGACCAGCATGACGTTTTCGATCTTGCGTGTGGCCAGCGCATCCCGCAGGGCGGCGGCATCGACCGGGTCTGTCCAGGTGACACCCGTCGACGTCAGCGCGTGGCCGGCCTCGGTGGCACCTTCACGGGTGCCCAGGATCGCCGAGATCACCTCGTCGGCGGCGCTCAGCGTCGACTTGTCGCGGTCGGTCGCGATACCGAACGTCGCGTCTTCGACCGTGGCACCGTCGGCGTTTTCGCCTTCGACCAGCAGCATTCGAACCGATGTGGGTGCCATCGACACCCCGAGCACGACCTCCACCGCGCCTCCGCAACCATTCCTCGAGCACCACGGTGTCAGTCGAAGGGAACCCCGCGCCGGGCGCTAGAACTACATTCTGTTCGCACAAGCTGTGCGGTGCAGCGGTCGAAGTTAAGTGGAACTTATGAAATTCAAATAGGATTTCGACGGCGTCGGTCCGCGCTGGCCCTGGTATTTCGACCCGACGGCCGCGCTGCCGTACGGATGTTCGGCGGGGCTGGTCAGCCGGAGGATGCACAGCTGACCGATCTTCATGCCCGGCCACAGCGTGATCGGCAGGTTGGCGACGTTGGAGAGTTCCAACGTGATGTGACCGCTGAAACCGGGATCGATGAAGCCGGCGGTCGAATGCGTGAGCAGGCCCAGTCGTCCCAGCGACGACTTGCCTTCGAGGCGGCCCGCCAAATCTGCGGGCAACGTGCACGTCTCCAGCGTCGAACCGAGCACGAATTCGCCGGGATGCAGCACGAACGGCTCTCCCTCAGCCGGCTCGACCAGCGACGTCAGCTCGTCCTGCTGCTGCGCGGGGTCGATGTGGGTGTAGCGGGTGTTGTTGAAAACCCGGAACAAACTGTCCAGCCGGACGTCGACGCTGGATGGCTGGACCAGGGCATCTTCGAAGGGGTCGATGCCCAACCGCCCGGCAGCGATTTCGGCCCGGAGATCGCGATCGGAGAGCAGCACGCGACGAGCGTAGCGGCCTGTGATGCTGATGAACGGCTCGACGCCAGGTGCTAGCCTTCCCAAACAACATCGCCGATGTAGTTCAATGGCAGAACATCAGCTTCCCAAGCTGAATACGCGGGTTCGATTCCCGTCATCGGCTCCACGTTGAGCAGCACGAATGCTGTTCGATCCGGTCGAATCTGGGCCTCGGTGTCACGACGATGTCACAACCCGATTGAAAGTGTCGCCCGCGGCCTTCAGAGCGTCGTCCTGGGAGTGCGCGTAGAGCCGCATCGTGAGACTGGCGTCCTTGTGCCCGATCCACGCAGCTATCACCGCGACGGGTACCCCATCGAGGTGCAGTGTGGTGGCCGCAGTGTGCCTCGCGGCGTGCAGCTTGATGGGGTCCGACGATGATGTGGCTAGGTTGCTTTGCGGTCCAATGCGAGTGGAGGAGTACCACTCTCCGCTTGTCGCGCCCCTCGCGTGCATAGGCGGTCTTCTCTCCCCAACGTTTTTTCCCAATTCGCTCGCGTCGCATACGTGAACCCGATGTCCCGTCCTTCTCTTGCAGCGCGGAACTGAAGGTGCATGTGTAATGACAGTTACTTCTGGCCTACTAAGCCGACAAGCTTCTCGACGATCGGGCGTAATGACTCCGACGTAACATTCTCCGCTGCTACAGGATTGAGCTTAGCTGCGCCCACTATCCCGCCTTCGCCGTCGCTATACAGATCCGGCGATACCCCAGACAAGCCTGTGGTGTGCGCGAGAACAAACCCGACAGGAGGTTCAATCGCGAAGTTCTGCAAGTACCCCAGAACCTTGTAGACGTCGTCACTCGGAAGACCAATGCGCTGCTTCAATTTTGGATCGAGCAGCGCTGTCTTCGCCACCCCAACAACCGGCTTCGCGATAACCACGATGTCCGGGGTTCCGGGAAGGGCTTTGCCCTCGGACCCGGTCCACCTGCCTCCCATGCCACGCTGAAAATGGACGTCTATGGCACCGAAGCTACCCTCGAATCGATATACGGGAGATCCAGACCTCCATCCTCGACCCACTGGCGGCATGGGCTGCTTCAAGGCCCTCGCCAGTTCATGTCCTAACCGATGAAGGCACCAGAGTTCGAAGAGTTTGCTGTCAAAGCGCTCGCCATAAAACAACCATTCAACGTCACCGGCCTCGGCGACTGGGCCTCCCGCAAGCATCCGCTCAACCCACTCAAGCAGTTCCACGTACGGAGTGGGATTGGCTATCTCACGACGTCGTAGACGCCTTCGAACAACATCGATTAATCGCCGCTGTGAGTCGCGCCGCTTAATTGCCGCGGCATCAGTTGTGCAGCCCGCGAACTGGGGCTGCTCAAGGAGCTGACGCATTCGGTCGGTTGCGGACTTCCAGGCGACGTATTCGGGACCTCCAGCAGGCGCACTGCTTGCACGTAGTGAGCTCCGCAGCTCCTCGACAATCCATTGCGATGCATACACTGCGAGAACGTTTTCCGCAGTGCTCGTGCTCCTATACACGGTGATGATCGGAAAGGAGACGGTCTCGGCGTATGTCCCCGCTTCAGCGATGTATCGATTGATGTCGAGTTGGCCCGACAGTTCACCGATGCTATCCACCGAGCGTTGCCTGTAGGTGAAGGTCGCACGTTTCACGATGCGCTTCAGGATTTCTGATAAACGCCCTGCAGCAGCCAGTGCCACGCGCAACCTCAGCGCAGACACGAGCTCGTTCAAGTCTCGGTCTTCCATGCTCTTCTGCCACGCCGGAGCTTGGGAACTCTCGAGTTCCAAAGTTCTGCCGGTTGCGAAATACTGCCCCACCAAATCGAGAGCCGCGGCGACCGCCGCGCGCCTACCGAGATCACCGAGGAAGCCGCTCGGAACTGAGGACTGTTCCCCGGGTCCGAGATCCGGGTCGATTACGGAGGCGGTCACCTCGGCGGTTTCGTATGTCTCAGTCACTGCATGTCGTGGGGATTGAGCAGGTGTTTGAGTTCAGAAGTCGCCAGCGGAAGGTTCTGTGATTGAAGCAATTTCAGGAAGACGGCCTCCTGCTCGTCGTCAATTGACGACATTAAGGGAATCAGTCGAGCCGCGATCGCATCGTCGACGAAGATCCAGGGATCCGCTTGCGGATTAGAGGCATAGGCCAACACTACGACTCGCAGAACATCGACGATCTGTGCGGTTCCAACTGGCCAGCCCGGAACGTTAGGCGGGTACCGGAGACCGTCAACGACTTGCTGAAGTTTCTCTAACGACGGTTTGAGGGCCTCCTCTGCAGCTTCTAGCTCCGGAAGATCCTCATAAGCGTCACCATAGGTCGTTCGAACCCAATCGTGCGAACCTGCGCTCGCCGCACGTAACTCGGCGGTTACCGGTTCCGATTCTGTCGCCTTCGATGTTGGTGGCCGTACGGTTACGAATTGGAACCGGCGAGCGAGCCCTTCAGAGATCTGGTTCACGAACGCAGTGTCGAGATCGTTCATAGTCGCAATAATTCGGTACCGCGCAGGCACCCATAGCCGTCTGCCGTTCGGACCCGCTTCGAACCAAATATCAATGGGCGTTTCCTCGAGATGTTTCGGATCGACCGACGAAAGTACAGTAAATAGGGACCCGATAGCTTTATCGATGTCCGCCCTGTTGAACTCATCGATCAGGAGCCATGCTGCCTGATGAGTTGGTGGCGGATCGTTCGAATCCCGCTCGTCACGGACAAGCGCCGCACACCGAAGCACCGAGTCGGTCACCTTTCCGTAGCTAGCTTCCAGACCTCCTTGCGGGTTTGGCCTGAAGCCACCGATCACATGGAATGGTGTCCACTCACTTGTTGCTGTTGACTCGTAGAGTTCTACGCCGAAAGCATCTGCAAGTGCATAAGCCAGCGTCGTTTTTCCGGTGCCCGGCGGTCCCTTCAGAACGAGGTTCCCGACCAGTAGAGCCTCCACGCATCGGCGAATCAAATTGTGTCCGTCTGGAAGGTCAACGTGCTGAGCTTTTAACCGATCAAGGACCGTGTGAGTGATGGCTGCTATGTCAGCAGACTTAAGGGCGTACGGAACCACATCTTTCGTCCATCGGTAGTCCACAGGCGGTTTCCATCCCGCCGCAGCTGCCGCACGAGCCGCAGCCCCGGTCACAGGCTCAGTCATTAGATATCCCCCAGGCTGCCAATGCAATCGGTAGTTGATCCGGGTCTTCTGTGGCTAGACGCCTTGCCTCCATACCTCGGCAGAACGCTCGACAGCCCCCTACTCGAAACGACTCCTTCGTCCGGTCGAGCAGCTTTGTGAGGAGCGCACCCACAGTGGCGTCGTTCTCCGCCCAGTCGCGCCAGTCATCAATCGCGCCAATCTCACCCTTATTGACTACTGTCAACACCTTGAATGGGTTGTAGCCTTGCGCATTCTCCTGGTCCAGGAACATTGGAAGGCACAGCGTATAGATGTCAGTGAACCAGTAGTCGGCTGGCTGAAGCTGCACTAGGCGGCACCAAAGTTCGTAGGCATCTACATAGCGTCCGGTTCCTGCGGTCAGTCCCTGGCCTACAAGAACGGCGCACCGAGCAACCTCGTCGATCTCATCCGTGTTGTCGATCTCGAGTTCGCGCCACCTTGACAACGTCGCCATGCCGACTTCAGTAAGCGCGTGGTCTGGGTACTGGCCGGTGGCCAAGCCTGCAAAGTTGAGGTCCGCGACGACTTGCACCGAATCGCCCGTTTCCAGGTCCGGACCAACTGCTACTTGCTTGACGAAGGGGACCATCCGAGCGGTGGAGCGAAGCGAGGTCGCGAACGGATACATCTGGTGGCCACGCCGCACTTTTGCTCCGCCGGCGACTTCGTCAAGCCATAGCTTGAACCCGTCGCTCAGAGCTAGCCGGGGAGTCATGCACCTTATCCTGCCCGACCTTCTGTGCGACTAGAAGCAACTCGTTGACTGTGCGCGCCGTGAAACCACCGTAGCTGGCGTAATTACGACGCGGAATCTCGATCACAGACAGGCTTCCAGGTTCGAACATGGCTTCGCTCAGCATCTCGCTTAGCCTCCGGCGGCCGGTGTCGTCCGGTCCCGAGTCGAAGGCGCTCCAATGGTTGCGGCCGGTGAAATAGCTCACCACGACTGTCTGACACTGCGCGCGCCGGATCAGCGTGCGCATCTCATCGATGAACTTAGCCGGTTTACAGAACGTCGATGTGAAGTCGTCGTCGGGCCTTTGACCGCGAACGTAGCGCAAGCCGGCGAAGTACTCGTCCGGATCGTCCATGTCGGGATAGCGACACAGCACATTCGGAAGGAAGTAGTACGCCGTGTACTGGCGGAAGTTGTAGGGAGGGTCGAGGTAAAGGACCTGGTGTTGGTCCACCTCTTTAATAAAATCGAGTGAATCGCGCTCACGGCCGACTCGATGGCCGCCTACGCCCCCAATGACTCCGTCGAGCGGAAGCGACTCAAACGTCAGCGGTGCTAAGGCGCGAGAGTCCCATAGCGAGCGCGGAAAGTCATGATAGGTACCTTGCGTGTTAGAGACCTTCTCCACAGCACGCATCAAACTTGAAACCAATAGTGCATGGGTCTGCGCATCGGTAACGCCATCCCTGTGCCACATTCGGATTGAGTTAATCGCGAGATCAATCCTGCGAGCATTGGCAGGCGTGAAGAACCGGCGGCGACCGCGCGCGCCGCGAGTACTCACGAATGCGGAGTGCTTGCCCTCTTCGCAGTATGCGTCAAAGAAGTGAGTTCTGCGGTGGACCGTGGGCAAGTCCTGCGGCCGCACCCGCAGGAGGTGCTGCTGAAGAACAAGGAAATTTTCATAGTGGCTTCGCCACTCATCATTGGCTAGGAACGCAAACCCCGGATTGCCCTCAAGCGCTTTCGTCGCCGCCTGGACACCGCTTAGCAATCTGGCGGCTCGACGTCCGCCGACGATCTCGCAAGCGTCGCATGGAGGCGGCGCGGAGGGCAATAGATACGCCTCTCCCAATACGGCAGAAAACAAGTTCACATCATTTGCGGTCACCCTGTACCCAGCTTGTTTCAGGGCGAGCGACACGGCAAGACTGCCAGAAAAAGCGTCGACCACGTGGGCTCCTGGCTCACAGTGGCTAGCAATGGTTGCGACTAGAGGCGCCAGCATCGCCTGCTTGCTGCCGAGATACCTAGCTAGCACGGAGCCCTCCTACGTTCGCAACGACTAAGAATTCGGGGTCATCCCTGTTCGAGATGCCGGCCGAGGAGTGATTGAACTGTCGGTACCGCAACGGCAGTCTGCGGACCGATACTGCGCTGCGGCCGTACGCCTGTTCGACGGTCGACACGAGGGTGGGGAGCGGGATTGATCGCGCATTGCCAGTCGAGTCCGACATACTGTCGGAATAGCTCACCACCAAGCTAGCCCCTGCCTTCGCGGCTGTGCGGGCGAGAGCGTCAATTGCCGGGGTTGCCTTCACTCTCGAGCAAAAGGGCGAGAGATAGCGCCCCTCGGGGTATAAGCCTCGCGTAACTGATCCCCTCACTTCTTGTAGCTTCGCCGGTACGGATTCCATCAATGTTTCGAGGACGTGATAGAACCGGCTGTACTGCTGCGCGGTATATGGCGGATCGGCATAAACGACGTCGACGCCCCAGTCGATGAGTCGGTCAGCTGACATCTGCTCAACTCGCTCATGCTCTGCACGATGATTCTCTTCACCACCCCTCGCGACCTCTTCCAAGCGCGTCGAAGCTTCCAAGAATTTTGCATAAATGGGTGTAGACCGGTCTGCCACGATCCTTCTCGCGTGAAAACCAAGGTCCTTACCATCGTGAACTCTGTGCGGCTGGGCGAAATGCTTGCCAGGGGAGAACACTGCGGCCGAAGCAGCGTGAGCCAGGGCAGTGAGCATGCAGGCCCGTGTCCACCGATTGGACGGAACTCCTGCGGTTGCTAACCGATCAATTGCCTCCCTTAGGGTGTCCAATTCCAAGGCCTGGCGAAGACCAAAGTAAGTACCAGCGTATGTAGTGCTTGTTAGGCCCCGGGCACTCAGCCTGCGTTCATTGGCGGCAACCTCGACCGCTTCGAAGATCGTTCTCAAGCCCCGATCTTCGCCTGTCGAGCGGCGCCAACGCTGGGGCAGCTCGGCACCGAGCTTTATCAACCTAAGCCCATCACGGTCCTCGACGGCTTTAGTCTCTGGCGTTAGCCACGAAGCCCAGAGCTCTAAGTCAGGTTCGAGACATCTCCTCGCCTCGTCGACGATCCGACATGCCAACGCCGGAAGCGAGACAGTTTCGTCGCCCCTCCCCACGCCAAGCACCGCAGTCGCGAAAGTTGCGCTGGCATAAAGGGCGTCCCCGGCGCACACCGTATAGCCAGCCTGCGCCAAAGTTTGAGACACCACCGTCGAACCGGTGAAGGGCTCCCAAACGACACCGCCCCCTGCTTGCAAACCGCCCAAAGCATCGACGATGTGCTCGAGCGTGCGCAGTTTGCTGCCCAAGTACTGGACGGGTCGCCAAGGCGCTACCGGTTGCGACATTGCGCCATGAGCCAGAGCAGCGGTAGGCCCCCGAGCGACCTATTGAGCATCGTTCTCCTTCGCTGACTTCCGTCACAGTGCGATCTGCGCTGACCTTACGTCGCAGAGGCGACATCGAAGCCGCTACGCGCCCGACCCTTCCTCGCTCGACTCGAAAACTTTCGAAGCGTCCTAATTGTACCGCTCTAATGAGAGCGTTACAATCAGCTCCGTGCCTGCGGCCGACGATTGGCGACTGCCAGGGCCGACCGAAACACTTGCCCAATACGTGAGGGCGGCCCGCGAGAGTCGTGGCGCAACATGGGACGACTTGGTTCGCGTCACAGCACTGTCGCAGAGCACCATCCGAAAGATCGAGGACGGTCGAACTCCTAATCCAGGAGTCTTCACCCTCCTACGCGTGTGGCGAGCCCTCGATCTACCTTGCGAGGGCTTGTGTCGGTTACAGCAAGCTCGCTGACTCGCTGGGCAACTAGGCCACTGAGTGTCACGACGATGTCACAACTGCAGGGAAAGTGCCGCGGGAGCCACGATGAACGGCCGCCCGAGTTTAGACATTTGGCTTAGTACCCCGGTTTGTAGCCGAGGTGGGCCAGGACGGCAGCCTGAGCATCCGGGATTTGGGGCGGGAAGGTCTGGCTGGTCCCGTTGATGACGATGGTCG